>Ga0164241_10005324_pt1 | contig 12124 bp, 10 predicted proteins | sample OricomyardsoilBY_FD_108780 | JGI IMG/M metagenome (GOLD analysis project Ga0164241, IMG submission 108780) | Backyard soil microbial communities from Emeryville, California, USA - Original compost - Back yard soil (BY) | ecosystem: Environmental > Terrestrial > Soil > Unclassified | place: USA...
AAAACGCCGAAAAGCCCTAAGCGCGGGGCTGCAGCTCGGCAGCCCTCGTCATCAAAAGGCGTAGGCGAGGGTGCCGCCGCCGCTGGCGCCGCCTTCGGTGTAGAGGCGGGCTTGGTAGCCGCCGCGCGCGGCCAGCGTGAAGCCACCGCCGACGTCGAAGCCGAGCTCACCCAGCAAGCGCACGCCGAACTTGTTGGCGTGCGGCATATCGGCAATCTCGATGATGGGCGAGAACATGACGCGCGAGGTGGCCGGAATGTCCATGCGGCTCCAGAAACGCGTGCCGAAGGTCTTGATGCTCTCGAAGCCGAGCGTGAGCTTTGCGCCGTACGGGTCGCCGATCAAGACCGCGGCGCCCACGCCGAGCGAGAAGCCCTTCTCGGTCACGCTGGTCAGAAATTCTCCTTCCAGGTGACAGATGTCGGCCAAGCGCAGGCGCACCGACGGCGCGCCGTAGTTCAAGCCGACCGCGAATGGGTCACGGGGCGCGACGGCGCCGCTGGGGTCGCTGCCGTCGTCGAACGGTACGGGTGATTTTCCGCGCACCACGCCGGCGCGCAGGCTGAACTCGGTCACGAAGCGCAGCGGTCGATACGTATAGCCGCCTTCCAGGCGAAAATAATGATCGCGCACTTCGTGTCCGACGGCGTTACCGGAAGCGTCGGCGGTGGTGGCGTGGCTGGTGCCAAAGTCGACGTAGTCGGCCGAAGCCGAAAACACCGAGCGTCGCCCGCCGAGCCGCTGGTGCAGCGCGCGCTCGCGAGCGTCCATCAGCTCCTCGGGCACGGAGACGCGATGGGGATTTTTGCGACTGGCGAACACCACCTGCCGGCTGCCGTCCAACAGCTCGAGCTCCAACGAATACTCCAGCCAACGCGGAGCGAGCTCGGCCGCCGGCACTTCGGCGACGTATGCGGTCGCGCCTCGCCGGAACTCGACCTCACGTTGGGCCGGCGCGCTTTCGGTCGCGTACACCAAGAGCGCGCGTTTCACGAGCTCGGGGTGGTCGATGCTGGCGGTCACGAGCAGCGACTCGCGTGCGGGCACGCTGGTCAGCGGGCTGTGGTGCAGCTTGGGGTGCGGCGCATTCGACGCGACCGGCGTGACCGCGGCGACGACTTCCCCGGTGGACGGGCTCGGTGCTTTTTCGGCGGCCCCGGCCGGCGCGCTCAGACACAGCGCCGCCGAGAGCGCGGCCAAACAGCTGGGGTACTTCACGATAGTTACCATTGGTACGACACCGCCCCTCCGAAGCCGGGCCCCGCGTGATTGATGGTGCGACCCTGATACGAGCCGCGCACGGCGATCACCAGGGTCGGCAAGAAGCGATAGCCGACCTGCGCGATGGCGCGGGCGCCCACCTCACCTTGATCGTGAGAGGTCGCTTCTTGCGCGCGGCCGGGATCGTCGGGTCTGACTTGTTTACCGCGGCGGCTCACGCCCGCCGGCTGATTGGTGACTTCGGTGCGGAACAGCACCGGAAACTTCTCGAAGGTGTTGAGCTCGAGCTGCGTGATGCCGCGCACGCCGACGTTGCCCAATACCTCGCCGCCGATCTGCAGGTTGGTCTCGCGGTCATTGCCGAGGCGCAGCAAGGCTTGCGCGCCGCCGGAGACGCCGTTGTCTTCCAGCCCCACGACCACGCGCGCGATGATGCCGGTAAAATGCGAGATACCGTATTCGCCTTCGAGGTAACCGTAAGTGAGGCCGATGGCGCGACCGCCGAGCTCGAGCTGATCCAGCTCGCGCAAAGAGCCGCCGACGCCGCGGAAGACGCCGAAACCGGTGCGGATGGCGCGAATGCCCTTGTCGTTCAGGTGCAGGCCGACGAAGCCTTCGGTCTGCCAGACCTTGTCGTTGCCCTTGAAGTTGTTCCAATCCGCGTAGTCGCTGCTGATGCTCACGACGGCGTCGTGCCGCTGGGGAGGCTTGGGCGCCGGCAACGGATCGATGGACACGCCGAAGGGTGACTCGGCGCCGCCCACGACCTCGATCGCTTTGCCCGACGGCGTGGTCGCCTCGATGAAGTACTCGAGCCGTGACGGGCGCACGCGCGCGGCCGGCACGTGCACGGTGAAATAGCCGTCGCCCGCCGGCGGCATCGGCGTCGACACGTAGGCGACCTCACCCTGGTTGCGCGAGTGAAAGACCGCCCCCACCGCGTTGTCCAGCTCCACCCCCAGCTCCAGGGCCGTGCCCGCCAGCCCGCCCGCCGGTGCCTGAAAGCTGCGTCGTGACGGCGCTAGCTCGATAGGCTCACCGCTCGCCAAAAGTCCGACCAGTTTCCGCAACTGCTGCGCTTCTTCGTACAGCACGATCGCGTAACGACCCTTCGGGCGCCGGGTGACGAAGGCTTCGTAAGCTAAAATACGGGTGCGCGGGTTTTGACCCCGCAGACCATCGAACAGTTTGCTCACCTCGACGGCGTCGACGTCACACGCAGGCGTGCCGGTGTCGTCGCAAGGCGCGGGCGAAGCCGCTTCGGCGGCGGGCGCCGCCCCCGCGGGCTTCGTAGAAGCGGGTGCGCTCGTCGGCGGCACCAGGGGGGCGACGACCGCCGGTTTCGCACCGGGCGTGCCCGCCGCCTTGGCCAAGCGCAAGATCACGATGTCGCCCGCAAGCGGCGCCCGCGCAAGCTTGCCATCGGCGCGCGCCAACGACAGCGCGTCGCGCACTTGCACCAACTTCAGCCGCCCAATCAGGAAGCGATCGTTGATGACTTGGCCGGTGACGGGGTGCTTGACGGCCAGTGGGCGCCACAGCTCGACGAGGGCGCCGTCGGTCGCGCCGCGCTGGTGCGCCAGGTCGACCACGATGTCGCCCTCGGACAGCTCGACGACGTGCCCCTCGACCGCCTCGCGCTCCTGCTGGCCGAGCGCGACAGTCGAAGCGAACAAGATCGCTGCGAGCGCAGCAACCCTAACTCCCACTCGGTAGGTGCTATGCAGCCTCACGGAGCAGGCTCAACAGCAACAAGCCTGCCAACACCTACCGTTCAGCAATTTCCGACACTTACGAACATGTCGGGCTTTCAGTGCTAGACACGGGCCGAAGCGGTGTCGTGGTCTGACCACTAGTGTGAATGGGACGCGACAGGTGTCCCGCCCACGGCGAGCAACATCTACCCGTGGATGATGTCGCCCAGAAGCCGTGAACCTAGCTCACGATTTGCCGGATGCGTTTGCGCTTGATTGGCTCATCGGGCAGCACGGTGAGAATTTCGTTGCTGGCGGCGTCGCGTAGGCGCGACTGGCGCAGCAGCTTGCCTGAGCTGAACAAGCCGCCTTCTTCGAACAAGAAGCGCACCTCCAGCTTCTTGCCGTCGGCCGCGGCGGCGCGCCCTGACTCGCTGTCGGGGTCGGCTTCCCACTTACCCAGATTGGGCGGCAAGGGCTCGAGCACGCCGAAGCGCTCTTCCTTCAAACCAGGATACATGCCGGCGATGAACAAATAGATGAGGCTGCCGGCCGCCGCGACACCGAGCAAGAATACGTAAAACACAGCGCCCGACCTTACCCCAAGCCGGCGCCCGCACCAGCCCTCGCCTGGGCCGGGGGCGCTACTCGGGGTACCACAGCTCCATGCCCGCCAACTGGACGGTGCCGGTGGTGACCGCGACCGTCACTTTGCCCGTCGTCACGTCCAGGCGATACGGGCCCAGGCGCGACCAAGCCTGACCGCCGTCGGTCGCTTGCGAACGAAACGCCCCCGAGCTCTCCGGAGCGACGCCCTGCACCGTGAGCAGGCTCGCGTCGGAGTCGGTGACGGGCGAGGTGGCGTAGAGGTACAGCAGATACGCGCCGTTGTCAGTGGGCAGGGTCAGCTCGGCATTGGTCTGCAGCCGCGTGGCGGTGTTGAGCATCGTGGCCACGCCGCCCGTGACGGCGGGAAAGAGCGCGGTGCCCTGGCTCACGCCCGAGCCGCTGGTCGTCACCATGGCTTGGGCGGCCCCTTGCCACGATTTGCCGTCGACGGTGACGGGCGGACCGTTCAGGTTCACGCCGCGCGCAAAGCAAGCGTGCGGGTTGGCAGGCTGCGGCTCCAGCCCCCACACCAACTGGTCTCGATAGAAGACCGTGACGTGCAGCCAAGCCGCGTCGGGGTCCTTGGTGTACGAATAGTTGGCGCGCTGGTCGAAGGTGGAGCGCCCCGAGTCTCCGGTCAGCAGCTGCTGGTACAAATCGATTTGATCGCCGGGGAACAGCCGCCCACCGGCCGAGAACCCAACCTCGACGTAGGCGTCGTACGCGCTTTCCGGTAGATGCTCGACGCGCTGTATCGTCCAAGACGCGGCCAACCCGCTACTTTCGCCGTTGAGCAGCTTCAAATTCGACTGCGTGGCGCGCACCAGAAGCGGCTCCACGATGCCGCTGCGATCGAAGTAATAGCGGACCTTCAAGTCCTTGAACGTGAACTCTTGGCCCGACGTCTCACCGTTGATCAGGCTGATCGACCAGGTCGTGCTGCCCACCTGGGTGCTCTGCTCGTGCTGCGTGAACTTGATGCTGAGCGGAGCCAGGCACGCGCTGCCGCTGCCCGCCGCTTCGCAAACGCCCGAGAGGCAATCGCGGCCCGTCGCGCAGGCCTCGAGCGTGCAGCGTTGGCAGTCCCCGCCGCAGTCCGCGCCGATTTCGCCGTCGCCCTGCTGCCCGTCGTAGCAATGGTCGGGGTGACGACGCAGGCAGCTAGTCTGGCAGCGATCGACGGGCCATTGCGGCTCTACGCACTCGGGGTCCAAGCCGTCGCCGCCGCTCCCGCCGTCGCCAGTGGCCGCACCCGCGCCGGCACCGCCCAGCGCGCCATTGGTCCCGCCGGTCGGCATCGTCGCGCCCGAACCGGCCGCGGCGGCCGCGCTACCGGCGACCGAGCTGCCGGCCGTCGCCCCGGTCGCGTCGGCGCCCGCGACTCCAACCTTGCCCGCGACGTTGTCGCCGTAGTTGTACTCCGGGAACGTGCAGTAGGCGCTTGCCGGGGCAAGGCAGGCGGCTAGCCAGACGCCGAGTCGCGCAGCCCCACGATCTTTGCGCGGTCCACGGCTCCCGCGCTGTTGATCCGTCGGCTGCAACATCCCGAGCGATCAGCATAGCGGACGCCGAACCGGGCGAATGGCTATTTCTCGCCGGCCTTGTCGTCACTCGGGCGGGCCGCGGGCGCGGCGGGGACGGCTAGCTCGGAAACCGGCGGCGGCGGCGCGGTCACTTCCCCCGGCGCGGCAAAGTCGGCGCCGCGTTTCTCGGCCTGAGCCACCGCTTCGGGGATCAACTCCACCGGAATGCCGCGAAAGTACACCTGCCAGGCGGCGCGCCGCACCATGCCGTCGCACACACTGAGGTACCACGAGGCGATCGGGTTGTCGGCGCGACTCCGCCAAAAGAGCTCGGCGTGGTGACGCACCAGCACCTCCCAGATGTCGCGACCAATGCCCTCGCCCTGCGCTTCGGGTTGGACCGCGAATTTACTCAGGTAGGGGGCGGGGTAGGCGTCATGCACGATCGCGGCGCCACGATAAGAAGCGTCGACGTAAACGGAGAGCGGCGGCAGATCGAAGTACCCCGGGGCAAGCTCCTTGCCGAACGACGTCTCGAGCAGCTGGCGCAAACGCGGCACGTCCAGCGTGGCGTAGCTCAAGTGCCGCTCGACTGCGCTACCGCGCTTGACGAGCGTGCCTGCGCCTTTGACGGTGAACAGCTCCTTCAGCAAGTTCAACGGCGAGGTGATGCTGATGAGCAGCGGGTTCGGGTCTGCCTGCTGAATCAGTCGATCGCTCGCCGTCAACAGCTCGCTGTCGCGCTTGGACAGCATGCCGGGGGCGATACGGTCTCGCTCGGTCGTCAAGTTGATGATCGAGATGCGACCACCCTCGACGCTGAGCTGCGGATCCGTGCGCTTGCCGACCAACGGACGAAAGCCGCCGCGCCGACGCAGCAACGCCACTTTGCGGGTGCCCAGCTTTTGCACCAAGTCTCCGAGCTGGGCCAGTCGTTGCTCGACCGATTCACCCTCGACCTTGCGGAAATGCAGCACCGGAATGCGCTCGCGGCACAGCTCGTCGCGCACGGCTTGCACCAAGCTCGGCTCCGACATCTCGTGCGGGCTCGGCGAGAGCGAAGACGCAGGCAAGCGCTTCACCATTCGCTCGGAGCTGGTCGCGCCCGAGTCCGGATCGAACAGCCCCAACACGACCGTCGTGTACAACCCCAAGTCGGCCAAGAATCGCAGCTGTTCCACGATCGAGCCGAGCGCCGAGCGCACGACCGGACCGCCGGGCACGATGACCGCGAAGCTCTCTTTCGGGAGCCCGTGGAACATGCGCAAATAGAATTCGGCCTCGGAACGGCGGCCCACGCTTTCGAGAAAGGTGAGCACCGCTTCGGCAGCGGCAGAGCGGAGAGCGGGAGCGACCACTTCGAGTAGTAGGACGGCTGGGGGGCGGCCCGGCTAAGGGCAGCGCGCGCCGCACTACTCTAGCGTCTGCGCCACGAATGCAATCAAATCCGGATTGCCGAGGCGGGGGACGACGCCCGCGGGCAGCTGCCGGACGTACCACGCCACCTGCCAGCGCACCGTCTGACCCGGCGCAAGGCTGGCGAACGCGCCCTGATTCTCGACCTCGATGTAGCTGTGGTCGGGGTTCACGTACAACTCGATCTCGGCCTCACCGGGCGCGACGGCGCTCGCCGGTTGGTCTTGAAACTGCTTGACGAGCAGCCGGTCGCCCAGCAGGTACGCGAGGTAGCCGCCGGCGCCGTCGGCGAACAGCTTGCCTTCGCCGGCGGTCTGGCTCGGATCGCACCAGGAGTGACCCAGGGCGGCCTGGCTGGCCAGCGGCTGGGACCCATAAGGCTCACCGCCCGTCGGCCAAAACGCGAGGCCGGTCGCCGGCATGCGGGTGATCTCCCACGGTGCCCACTTCACCGACTCGGTGCCGGTATTGGTCATCGCGTACTCCAGGCGCAGCGCGTCGCGCGCCAGGTCAGCCGAGAACGTCTTGCTGACTTTGAGGCTGGTGTCCGGGTTGGACTCACCCTCGAGCGTGATCGCGCCGGTTGCGACGATGCGCGCGGTGTACTTACCGTTGTCGATCTCGGCCGGCGGCGGCCATGGCCACGTCTGCGGGCTCGGCCAAAAGGTGGAGCCGACCGCGTCGGCGTAATTCGACGCGCCGGTCTGGGTCAGCAGCTCGACCCCGGCGTGCCGGAGGGACGTGACGCGCGCTCCGTGATCGGGGGCGACCTCGAAATAGGTGGAACCGAACTCGAGCACCAACTTGCCGTCACCGCGAGCGATGGGCTGCTTCAACGTGAGCATCGTGACCATGCCTCCAGAGCCCGCGTCGTTAGCACGACCGCTAACTGTCCGAGAAACTTGCTTTTCTGACGCAAAGAGCCGTCAGCGCCGGCCAGTTTTTGGCCCTGGCCCGGGCCCGCGTATACATTCGCCCACATGAAACGCCCCGTTGCCATCCTGCTCGGTTTCGCTGCGCTCGCCACTGGCGCCGTCGCGCTGGCCGAAGCCGAGGACGCCTTACTGAAGCGTTACCCGTACGACCCCGCGTGCGCGTGGGGCCGCGTCGGTAACGGCAAGGGCATGGTCGTGCGCTGCATCTCCGAAGACGAGGCCAAAGCCTTGCGCACCGCCGCCCCCGCCCCTGCCGCTGCCGCCAAGCCCGCACCGACGACGCCCGGAGTCACTTCCGGCAAGCCGGCTCCCGACGCCACCCCTGCCCCCGGCTCTACCGCTCCCGAGACCGCGCCCGACGTGGCCACCGAGCCCGAGCCCGCCCCCGGCGACGAAAACGCCTCGCTCGAAGTGACGGTCGGCCCCGTTGCCGCCGACGAAGGCACGCTCGGCGTCGGCAAGCTGGGCGCCCCCAAAGACAAGTACAGCGCTTGTGTGCAGAAAAATGGCGGATTGAGCGGCAAGACGGGCGAAGTCTCGGTGCGATTCTTGGTGCGCGCCAAGGGCGTGGCCGAGGGCGTCAGCGTCGCCAAGCGCACGAACATGAGCAAGGAAGCCGCGCAGTGCGTGGCCGAGGTCGTCGATCGTCGGCGCGTCGGCACCCCCGAGTCGCCCATGGTCGGCGCCACGGTGCTGGTAAAGTTCGCGAAGCTCGACAAGCTGACGAAGTGAACAAAACCCCGAATTTACGCGGTCTTGGTCCCGCCAAGGCTGGCGATGGGCTAAACGCGGAGGCGTGATCGACTCCGCCCGCCCCGCTCTCTACGAGAGCCGGATCCAAAAACTCACGCTCGAGGTCGAGGCGCTCGCGACGCGCTCCAATCGCATCGGCAACCTGCGCGGCATCTCGTTCCTGGTCGCCTTCGGCTCGCTGATCTGGGGCGCGGCCGCGCACGGCGGGACCCCGTCGCTGGTGGCAGGCGCGCTCGGCATCGCCGCGTTCGCGTGGTTGGTGCGCTCGCACGCCGTGCTGAGCGGTGAAGAGGCGTACGCGCAGCGGCTGTTGGCCGTGAACCAACGCGCGCAGCAGCGCGTCACCGGTCACGCCCGCGTCCTGCCCGACGACGGCGCCGACCTGACCGAAGAAGTCGCCGCCACCCGCGCGAACGAAGCCGCCGCCCGCCGCGTACGCACGTTGGCCGACGACCTGGATCTATTCGGGCGCGCGTCGGTGTTTCAGCGCATCTCCGTCGCGCACACGCGCTTTGGTCGCAGCGCGCTCGCGCAAGCCTTGTTGGCGGAACCCGATCCGGCGCGCATCGCCAAGCGTCAAGCCGCCGTTCGCGCGCTCGCACCCGAGCTGGAGCTGCGCCAGCGCATCGAAGCTCTGGCCAGCGCGCTCACCCGCGGCAAGAGCGGCCCCACCGTCGCGGCCGCGCTCGATCCGGAGCCGCTGTTGAAATGGGCTGAAAGCGCGCCGCGTCTTTTGGCCAAACCGGGCTTGATTTGGGCGGCGCGCGCCCTGGCCGCGATCAACGTCGCCATTCTGATCGCGGCTTGGCTCAGCCTCCTGCCAGGCTCGTACGTGGTGGCGCCGCTGGTGTTGTCGCTGATGGTCATCGTTGCGACCAAGGCGGACGCGCAAGCCGCCTTCGCCGCGGTCGCCACGCGTGAAGGCGCGCTCGCCGGCTACGACAAGCTGCTGGAAGCGATCGAAACCTCCACCGCCGACGCCGAGCTGCTGAACGAGCTGCGAGCGCGGCTGCGTCAAGGCAACGCTACGCCCTCGCGCGCCATGGGTCAGCTACGCGCCGCCGTCAGCTACTTCGAGCTGCGCTTCCAGGGTTTGATCTATCCGTTCGCCAACTTGTTCCTGCTGTGGGACGTGCACTGCACGGTCAAGCTGGAAGGCTGGCAGCAGCGCTTCGGCAAAGCGGCGCGCGACTGGTTCCTGGTCCTGGGCGAGCTCGAGGGCCTCTCGTCGCTGGCCGGCTTGGCCTTCGACGAACCCAAATTCTGCTTCCCCCAGCTCGTGAGCGAGCCGCGCTTCTTGGCAGAAAACCTAGCCCATCCGCTGATTCCGGCGACTAGCCGCGTCGGCAACGACGTCTCGCTGCCCGGCAAGAGCACGGCCCTCTTGGTCACGGGCTCCAACATGTCCGGCAAGAGCACCTTGTTGCGCTCGCTGGGCGTAGCCTACGCGCTGGCCTACTCGGGCGGTCCCGTGTGCGCCACGCGCTTCGAGCTCGGCCGTTTGCGGCTCGCCACCAGCCTGCGCATCCGCGACTCGCTCGAAGAAGGCGTCAGCCACTTTTACGCCGAGCTGCACAAGCTGAAAGCCGTGCTGGACGCGACCGAAGAGTCACTGCCCGTCTTGTTCTTGCTCGACGAGATCTTGCACGGCACCAACTCGCGTGAACGACAGATTGGCGCGCGCTGGATGCTGGCGCAGCTGCTCGAGCGCGGTGCGCTCGGCGCCCTTTCGACGCACGACATGGAGCTGTGCCGCCTTTCCCCCGAGCTGATGACCCACACCCGCCTCGTCCACCTACGCGAAGACGTGAAGGATCAGGAAATGACCTTCGACTACCGCCTGCGCGAAGGCCCCGTCAGCGAGGGCAACGCCTTGCGCTTGATGCGCCGCATCGGGCTCGAAGTGCCCGAAGTCAATACTTAAGCCTTCAGTAAAGTATTGGCTTGACGGCGGGGGTCCGACGCGCCAATAGTTAAGCCGTCACCTAAGTAAAGGAACCGCTAAAACATGGCTCTTTCGCTCTATTTTCATCCCTTGGCCTCGTACTGCTGGAAGGTCCTGATCGCCCTGTACGAGAACGAAACCCCGTTCACGCCGCGAACGGTAGACCTGAGCGATGCGGGCCAGCGCGCCGCCTTCTACCAGCTGGCCCCGCTCGGGAAGTTCCCGGTGCTGACCGACGACGCGAACGGTCGCGTCGTGCCAGAGTCGAGCATCATCATCGAGTACCTTGCCGGGCGCTACCCGGGTCGAACCGCGCTCATCCCGTCGGACCCGGACCTGGCGCTGGAGGTACGCCTCCAAGATCGCTTCTTCGACGAATACGTGCACGAGCCGATGCAGAAGCACGTCGGCGACAAGCTGCGCCCCGCCGCCGAGCGAGACCCGTACGGTGTTGCGCAAGCGCACGCCGAGCTCGAAAAGGCCTACGCCATTCTCGAGGTGTCGCTGGCGTCGCGCACCTGGGCCGCCGGCAACGACTTCAGCCTGGCCGACTGCGCGGCCGCGCCCGCCTTGTACTACGCCAACTTGGTCCACCCGCTCACGGACGCGCACCCCCACGTCAAAGCCTACTTGGCGCGACTGCAACAGCGCCCGTCGTTTGCGCGCGTGCTCGGCGAAGCCCAGCCGTACTTTGCGATGTTTCCAGGCTGAGCTACTTCAGGGATTTCTTGGTGAACTTCACACCGGTCGCGTCCTGACGGATCTTCAGCCGGTCGAGCTCGGCGCGAAAATTGGGATGATTGACCACCGCAATCGCGGGTGGGCTGTCCTTGGTGAGCGTGGCCAGGGCTTTGGGTTGCTGCACCAGGGCCTTGAAAGACGCGCAGGCTTGCAGCTGCACGCCCAACTTGCTCCCCGTGAACGCCTTGATCGACGCGGGATCGTTGACCCACGTGCGCGCCGCCGTGGAGCTGAGCACGTAGAGTAAGAGTGGCTTCAGCTTCTCCGGATCACGACAGGCGTCCTGCATGTCCGGGCGCTTCGTGAACGCGCTCACGACCTTGTCGCTATTGAAGATGGCCGACAACGCCGACGGATGTCCGGCGAGACGCCCGAGCCCGCTCAACAACAGCCCGCGATCTTTACCGAGCGTCGACAGATCACCCGCGGCCGTCGAGAAACCGAGGCGGCCGAGCTCATTGGACACCGCAGGCGAAAAGCCATCGGTCGCGGGAGCGGCGCTCGCCGAGGCCGCCGCGCTGGCAGATGCGGTGGGAGCAACCAGGGCCGGCGACCCGCTCGCGAGCGCGCCCGCCGACGAGGCAGCTCGCGCCTTGGCCAGAGCCTCCGCGGCTTGGGCAAACGCCGATGCCACCTGAGCGGTTGCGGAAGCGGAAGCGGCGGCGCGCCCCTCGGCCGCCGCGTCGTCCTTCCCCTTACAAGCAACCACCGCAAGCAGAGCGACCCAGGCTAGGCATTTGTTCATCTTCAGTGCTTCCTCAGCAATGTCCAGTATTCGGGCGTTCTTGGGACCGCAAGCGGGAACCCCGAGCGACCGCGTTTCACGGCAAGGCGTCAACCCGTTCAGCTTTTGCCAACCGAGGCGTGCGGGCGTGCTCTAGGTTGAGCTAAAAAGGCGTCATGGCCTCCTCGCAACGCAACGTCGACTTTGTGTTGGAGCAATTGGCAGAAACGGCAGATGTCTCCGCGCGCAAGATGTTCGGCGAGTACGCCATCTACAGACGCGACAAGATCGTCGCTCTGTTCTGCGATGATCAACTGTTCGTCAAGCCGACGGCGAGCGGGCAGGCTTTCATCGGCAAGGTCAACCACGCGCCCCCGTACCCCGGCGCAAAGCCATGGTTTTTGATCACCGGCGACCAGTGTGAGGACGGCGAGTGGCTCTCCGAGCTGATTCGCATCACCGATCGCGACCTGCCACCGCCCAAGCCCAAAGCCGTCAAAGCCCCCAAAACCGAAGGGAAAGCTCCTAAGGCCAAGACCAAAGCTTCCAAAGCCAAGACCAAA
>Ga0164241_10005325_pt1 | contig 12123 bp, 8 predicted proteins | sample OricomyardsoilBY_FD_108780 | JGI IMG/M metagenome (GOLD analysis project Ga0164241, IMG submission 108780) | Backyard soil microbial communities from Emeryville, California, USA - Original compost - Back yard soil (BY) | ecosystem: Environmental > Terrestrial > Soil > Unclassified | place: USA...
CGTCATGAGTCCCAACGGCCTGCTCGCCCTCGCCGCCGGCGGCGTCGCCGTCCTGCTCGTCCTGGTCCTGCGGTTCAAGATGCACCCGTTCGTCGCTCTCGTGCTGGTCAGCATCGCCGTCGCACTCATCGGCGGAATTTCCCCCGGAGACCTGGTCACCACCATCGAATCCGGCATGGGCTCCGTCTTCGGGCACATCGCCGTCATCATCGCCCTCGGCGCGATGATCGGCCGAATCATCGAACTGTCCGGCGGCGCCCAATCACTGGCCACCGGGCTGATCAACAAGTTCGGCAACCGACGGACCCCGCTGGCCCTGACCGCCACCGGGTTCCTCCTGGGCATACCGGTGTTCTTCGAGGTCGGCGTCATCATCCTGATGCCAATGGCGTACGGCATCGCCAAGGCCGCCCGCAAGCCGCTGCTGCTCTTCGCGCTGCCGATGTGCGGGGCCATGCTCGTCGTGCACGCGTTCCTCCCGCCGCACCCCGGCCCGGTGGCCGTCGCCGGCGTGTTCGGCGCCGACATCGGCCGAATCCTGATGTGGGGTCTGCCGGTGACCGCCGTGGTCACCCTGGTCTGCTACTTCGTCGCCAAACGGATGACCCGCAAGGTCTACCCGATGGCCGACGACGTCCGCGCCGAGGTCTACGGCCTCGACGTCACCGACGAGGACATCACCGACTGGCACAACAACCCCGAAACCACCACGGCGGGCTCACCCACCGGACATCACCTGCCCAGCAAGGGCGGCGACCACCCTGGCCTCAGCCCGGCCGAAGAAGTCGCCTCCAGCACCACCCTGGTCAACCAACTACCCCCGCGGCCGGCGCCCAGCTTCACCATGATCGCCGCCCTGATCCTGCTGCCGATCCTGCTGATCCTCGCCGGAACACTCGCGTCCAGCCTGCTCCCCGACGGCAACCTGATCCGTTCGATCCTGATCGTGGTCGGCGCCCCGTTCGTCGCGCTGCTCATCGACGTGCTGCTCTGCGGATACCTGCTCGGCACCAGGCGCGGCTGGAGTCTGACCGCACTAGGCGACGTCGTGGGATCCGCGTTGCCCGGGGTGGCCGTGGTCATCCTGGTCGCCGGAGCCGGCGGCGCCTTCGGCAAGGTGCTCGTGGCCACCCACATCGGGGACGCCGTGTCCGACACCCTGCAATCCACCGGCCTGCCGATCCTCGCGTTGGCATTCCTGTTCACCATGGTGCTGCGGGCGGCGCAGGGCTCCGCCACCGTCGCCCTGGTCACCACCGCCGGAGTCATCGCGCCGCTGGTCGCGGCCGGCGGGTACGGCCCGAACCAGTTGGCCCTGATCTGCCTGGCCATGGGCGCCGGCGCGCTGGCCCTGTCCCACGTCAACGACGCCGGCTACTGGATCGTCGTCAAGCTCAACGGCCTCTCCGTCAAGGACGGCCTGCGCACCTGGACCGTCCTCACCACCATCGGCGGTGTCGTCGGGTTCCTCCTCACCGTCGGGCTCTGGCAGCTCACCTGACACATCGGTCGGGCGGCCAATGCAGCACCGGCTGCCCGACCGAACACCAGTCAACCCCCGACACGCAACGCGTCGTAGGACTCGGGCGTGCCAGCCGAAGCATTATGCACTACACCGAATCTCGGCCAGCGGCAGTGCCCTCAACATCGGCATGTCGGCGGTGCCGGCCGGGACTGGCTGCCCCGACCGTCATCCGCGCCGCCACACCCCCCGTCGGTACTGCGGGGGGTAGGGCGCGTTCTGGGCGGGGATGCCCAGTTCGTGCGCGGCCCGCAGCGGCCAGGCCGGCTCCCGTAGCGCCGCCCGGGCCAGGTACACGACGTCGGCGGAACCCTCGTCCAGCACCTGCTGCGCCTGTGCCGGTTCGGTGACCAGACCCACGGCGCCGGTGGGGATGTCGGCCTTGATGCGAACGTCCCGCGCGAACGGAACCTGATAGCCGGGGCCGACGGTGATCCGCTGGGCCGGGTCCAGGCCGCCGGTGGAGACGTCGATCAGGTCGACTCCACGTTCCTTCAGGACCCGGGCCAGGTCCGTGCTCTCGGCCAGCGTCCAGCCGCCGTCGATCCAGTCGGTCGCCGAGATCCGCACCACCACGGGCTTGCCGGCCGGCCAGTCGGCCCGCACCGCGTCGACCACCTCGACCAGCAGCCGGATCCGGTTCTCGAACGACCCGCCGTACTCGTCGGTGCGATGATTGGTGACGGGCGACAGGAACTGGTGCAGCAGGTAGCCGTGGGCGCCGTGGATCTCGATGACGTCGAACCCGGCCCGGTCGGCCCGGCGGGCGGCGTCGGCGAACGCGGTGATGGTGTCCCCGATTTGCGCCACGGTCATCGCCACGGGCGCGGCGTGCTCGCCGTGCGCGATCGGGGACGGGGCTGCGGTCACCCAGCCGCCGTCGGCGACGGGGACCGTGCCGGTGCCCCGCCAGGGTGCGTACATGGACGCCTTGCGCCCGGCGTGCGCCAGTTGCACGCCCGCCTTCGCGCCGTTCGCGCGGATGAAGTCGACGATCCGCCGCCACGCCGTGGCCTGCTCGTCGTTCCACAGCCCGGTGTCCTGCGGGCTGATCCGGCCCTCCGGCAGGACCGCGGTCGCCTCGGTCATCACCAGGCCGAAGCCGCCGACCGCGCGTGCTCCCAGATGGACCAGGTGCCAGTCGGTGGGCACCCCGTCGTCGGCGCTGTACTGGCACATGGGGGACAACCAGATCCGGTTCCGGAACGTGACGTCTCGCAGGGTGATCTGGTCAAGCAGGGATGGCATCAGGGTCACCTTTCCGGGGGCAGGCCGAGGAACGCCCGGCCGTTCGTCGCGAGCTTCTCCGCGGGCAGGCCGTTGTCGACGGCGAACGCGACCGGGTGCGGCTCGGCCATGTCGAACGGGTAGTCGCTGCCGACCACGATCCGGCTGTCGCCGGCCAGTGCCATCAGCAGGTCCAACTGGTCCGGGTCGTGCGTGACGGTGTCCACGAACAACTCCCGGAAGCCCTCCCGCGGACCGCGTTTCGCCGACCGGGCGACGTCGCCCCGGTTGGCGAACGCATGATCCCACCGGCCGAGCAGCCCTGGGGCGCTGCCGCCGCCGTGCACGAAGCAGATCCGCAGCAGCGGCAACTCCTCGGCCAACCCGGACAGCAGCAGGGACGCGACCGCGGTGGCCGTCTCGGTGGGGTTGCCGATCAGGTTGGCCAGGTAGTACGACGACCACTCCGGCCGGGGCAGCTGCATCGGGTGCACCAGCACCGCCAGGTCGTGCTCGGCGGCGCCGGTCACCACCTCCCGCAGCACCCCCCGGTCCAGCGAGTCCCCGCGCAGCAGCGGGGGAATGGCCACGCCCGCGATCCCGGGCGTGGCCGCCAGCGCGGTGAGCTGACCCCGGACCGCGGATGCGTCGTGCAGGCCGACCAGGCCGAGACCGACCAGTGTGCCGCCGGACTCGGCCACCACGCGGGCCAGCGCCTCGTTGAACGAACTCACGTAGTCGGTCGAGGCCACGTCCCCGACGGGAAAGGCGAACGGCGGCGCGGACAGCACCCGCACCCCGACCCGGGCGCGCCGCATGTCGTTCCGGATGGCGGCCACATCGCTCATCGCGGACGCCGCGATGGACAGTGGCACCTCACCCAGGTGCAGCTCGCCGTCCCGGTCGGCCAGCGCGCCGTAGGGCGCGCCGGGCGGCAGGTGGAACAGCTCGCGGGGAAGCCAGTGGGCGTGCACGTCCACCACGCCGCCCGCGACGGTCTCGATCACGACAGCTCCAGCGGGGCGTTGTCGCCGTCCAGATGCTCGACGGTGGTGAAGATCAGCTCGGTGTCGCCGACGTTCTGGATGTCGTGCAGCAGGTACTCGCCGGGACCGAAGTGGAAGTACCGGGTTTCGCCGGCGGTGTAGCTGACTTCGCGGGTGGTGCCGTCGAAGGTGTGCTGGCGGCTGGTGCCGGCGGTGACGGCCGTCCAGAAATAGTCCAGCACGTGCCGGTGCGCGTGCCACCGCTCGCCGGGCGCGAGCCGGATCTCCCAGACCCGGGCCCGCGGCGTTTCCGCCAGCAGCTTGGACCCGACATGCCCGTCATGGGAATGGGTCTGGAACTCCTCGCGCAGCTCGGGGGTCCAGCCGTCGAAGTCGGTGCCGATCAGGGTGCCGGCCAATGGCAGGTCGGCAAGGAAGGTGGTCATGGTTGTCTCCTTCGGGATGTCAGCGGCCGGGGGCGTACAGCCCGAACCGCAGGGAGGGGTCGCCGGGGGTCCAGGTACCGCGGAACTGGGCGCGTTCGCCCATGTCGACGACGCGTTCCAGCAGCGCGGCGGACAGTGCGAGCTGGGCCGGTTCCCACTTGCGCAGGGCGGCGGCGATGTCGCCGTCGGCCTGCCGCAGCGCGTCGTGCAGGGCCCAGGCGTCGGCGGCGGCCTTGGCGGTGCCGGCGGCGGCGTGCGGCCGGGCCGCGCAGGCGGCGTCACCGATCAATGCGACCCGGCCGTCGGCCATCTTCGACGACCGGACGTCCTGCACCACCTGCACGTACGGGTGGACCGTCGAGGTGACCACCTCGGCGATGGCCGGCCCGAACACGTCGGCGGCCATCTCCCGCATGTCCCGGACGTACCGGTCCTGCACCTGGCCCGGATGGATGGACACCGGACCGGCGAAACCGCGTTTGTCCACCAGCATCTCGGACAGTTCCGGGCCGGCCGGAACGTTGCGGTACCAGACGTAGTTCATCAGCCGGTCCTGCGGGCCGACGCCGTGCTCGCCGGGGATCGGGTACATGGTGATATGGGAGTTCGGCACCACGGTGTAGCTGATCGCGTCCCGCAGGGTTTCCCGGGCGTGCGCCGACAGGGTGTGCTCGGGGACGGTGCCGCGCCAGCCCACATAGCCGGAGTAGGTCATCGTCGCCGTCGGATCCAGCCGGCCGCGGCCCATCGAGGTGATGCCGTCGGCGAACACCACCAGGTCGGCCCGCTCGGTCCGGCCGCTGACAAACCTGACCTCGACGCCGGTCTCGTCCTGGTCGAAACCGGACGCGAACTCGCCCAGCACATACTTCTCGAGGCCGAAGTCGTCCAGCAAGGCACGGTAAAAGGTGCCCCAGGCGGTGTAGCTCCAGGTCCGCTCGTCGCGGTGCGCCACGGTGTCGTCGCGGTCCAGGTACTGCACCCAACGGGTGGTCGTGGACAGCTCGACGGGGTTCTTGCTGCTGCGCTCGGTGAACCAGCGCAGGGTGTCGGGCTGCAGCACGATGCCGCTGCCGCGGCCGTCCAGCACGGCCGGGGTTCGTTCGAAAATGGTGACGTCGAAACCGACGTCGCGCAGCAGCAGGGCGGTCGTCAGGCCGCCGATGGAGCCGCCGATCACGATGGCACGGGCGCCGGAGTAGCTGGTCACGAGCGGGTCTCCTGAATCTCGCCGGCCGGGATCTGGGTCGGGGTGTCGGTGGCAGGGGGTGCGATGGCGCCGGGTTCGGTGGGCAATGCGGCGCCCTTGGTCTCGGGCGCGAAGAGCAGGCCGACCAGGGCGATCAGGCCGAAGGCGGCGACGACGGTGGTGGCGGTGCCCAGGTCGCCACCGAACCAGCTGGCGGCGATGACGCCGGCGACCAGCGGGCCGGCGGCGGTGATGTACCGGCCGACGCTGTTGGCCAGCGCCATCCCGGTGGCCCGCACGCTCGGCGGGAAGATCTCGGGGCCGTAGACGAACGTGCCGGAAAGCGCACCGAACAGGCCGAACCCGAGCACCGGCATCATCACCAGGTAGGTGGTGAAGGTGTGGTCGAACGGGAACAGGAACACGATGCTGGCGGCGGACACCGCGAAGCTGATGGCGAAGGCCTTGCGCCGGCCGATGGCGTCGGCCAGGAAGCCCCATGATGCGTAGCCGACGATGCCGCCCAGGTTGAACAGCATGGACGCGACCGCAACCCGGCTGTTGGCTACGTCGGTGGGCAACGACTCGGCGGCCGCCGCGACCCGGATGATCTGCGGGTACCAGGTGGACACGCTCCAGAATGCGATCAGCGACCCGGTGGCCAGCGCGGTGCAGATCAGGGTGTTGCGCAGCAGCGGCGGCCGGACCAACCGGGCGAGCACGAACCGGTCCTGCTCGGTGCGCTCCCCTCGGTGCTTGCGCCCGCGGCGGGCGTGGATCAGCGAAGTGATCTCCGGCGGTTCGGGAACGTACCGGCGGATGAAGTAGACCAGCACGGCGGGAATCACTGCCAGGCCGAGCATCAGCCGCCAGCCGTGGCTGCCCAGGATCGCGTAGGCCAGCGCCGCGAGGAAGAAGCCGGCCGCGTAGCCGGACATCATCACGCCGCAGGCCTTGGCGCGGTAACGGTTTCGCCACACCTCGGCAACCAGCGCAGCGCCGACCGGCGCCTCGACGCCGGAGCCCAGACCCGCGACGAACCGGAGAATGCCCAGCTGCCACCAGGTGTCGGCGAAGGCGGCGGCCGCGGTGAACACCGCGTAGGTCAGGATGCCGATGGACAGGATGCGGGTGCGACCGAAATAGTCGGCCAGCACGCCGAACAGGATGCCGCCCGTCGCCCAGCCGGCCAGGAACAGGGCGACGGTCAGTCCGCCGTACAGGCCGATGGCGGCCGGGGTCGGCGTGATCCCGCTGTTGGGCAGCAGTTCCGTCATCGCCGGGCCGAGCACCAGGGCGTAGAGACTGCCGGCGAATCCGTCCAGTGCCCAGCCCATGGTGGTGCCCAACAGCACCAGCCACTGGACGGTGGTGATCTCGGTGCGCCAGCCGGGCGCTCGGGATTGGTCGATGGGCATGTTCACGCGCGACTCCTCGGATCGGCGGACCGCGTCGGTGCGGCCGCCACGAAGCGGACAGTGGTGGGTGGCCGGGGCCCTGTCGGGAGAACCGGCCCGGCTGGTGCGGTTGCGTTGCTGATAGGGCGCGTCCTAGTTGAGCCGGCCGGGGTCGGCCTGGCCGTACCAGTCGACGTCGTCGGCGGCGGTGCGCACCACGACGGTCTTGATCCAGGTGAAGTCATCGAACGATTCGGTGCCGGCGTCCTTCCCGATGCCGGACTCCTTGATGCCGCCCCACGGCAGCGACGGTTCCAGCCGATGATGGTCGTTGACCCAGACCATGCCGGCGACGATCTTCTCGGCGACCCGGTGGCCACGGGCCAGGTCACGGGTCCACACACCGGCGCCGAGAGCGAACCGGTTGTCGTTGGCCATCGCGATCGCGTCGGCCTCGGTGTCGAACGGCACGACGGCGGCGACCGGGCCGAAGATCTCCTCCTGGGCCACCCGCATGTCGTTGGTGACGTCGGCCAGCACGGTCGGCCGCAGGTAGAAGCCCTGGTTCAGCGCGGCCGGCAGGTCGGGGACGGTGCCGCCGGCGGCGACCCGGGCACCCTCGTCGACGCCGATCTGCACGTACCGCCGGGCCTTGTCCCGCTGGGCGGCGCTGATCAGCGGGCCGAGCTGGGTGGTGGGCAGGGCGGGGTCGCCGATCCGGATGGCGTTCGCCCGGGCGGCAAGCGCGTCCACGAAGGCGTCGTAGATGCCGCGCTGCACCAGGAACCGGGAGCCGGCGACGCAGGACTGGCCGGCGGCGACGAACGCCGCGAACGCGGCGCCCTCGGCGGCCACCTTCGGGTCGATGTCGTCGAAGATCGCGATGGGGGTCTTGCCGCCGAGCTCGGCGGTCACCCGGGCGAACCGGGCGGCCGTGGCCAGCGCGGCCGCCCGACCCGCCTCGGTGCCCCCGGTGAGGGTGATCTTGGCGATGTCGGGATGACGGGTGAGGCGTTCACCCGCCTCCCGACCGCCGGTCACCACGGTCACCACGCCGGCCGGCAGACCTGCGGCGTGCAGGATCTCGACCAGGGCCAGCGTGGTGAGCGGGGTGAGTTCGGAGGGCTTCACCACGACCGTGTTGCCGGTGGCCAGCGCGGCGGACAGGCTGCGGGCCAGGATCAGCATCGGATGGTTGAACGGGGTGATGATGCCGCAGACACCGAGCGGCGCCCGGCGCTGGTAGGTGAGGTACTCGCCGTCGCCGGGCAGCACGGCGTCGCGCTGCGCGGCCAGCAGGCCGGCGTTGTAGCGGAACCACTCGGGCACCCGGGACAGCTGCGCGCGGGTCTCGGTGATCGGCCGGCCGTTGTTGCGGGTCTCCAACTCGTGCAGCCGGGCGGACTCGGCCTCGATCGCGTCGGCCAGCTTGAGCAGCAGTCGGGCCCGCTTGCTGCGCACCATCGTCGGCCACGGGCCCGTCTCGAACGCCGCCTTCGCCGTTGCCACCGCCGCATCCACCTCCGCGGCGCCCTGCTCGGGAACGGTGGCGATGACCTCGCCGGTGGCCGGGTTGATGATCGACCGCATCGGCCGAGCCTGCGGCAACGGCTCGGCCGTCGCCAGGTGAGCGGGGGCGGTGCTGGTATCCGTCATTGGATCGCCTCTCGGCCGGCTGGTGGGATGCGAAAAGTATTCATCGGTGGCGGGCGAGCCACTATGGTTAGGAAGACATAAACTGTGGACTGTTGTGTGTGGGAATACATAGGATTCGTTGATGTCGGAGCCCGCCCTGACCGAACTGCGTCGTTGGCTTGCGGCCGTCGACCGGCTCGCCCGGGCCGTCAACTCGCCGGGGAACCTGCGGGAGGTACTCGACCTGGTCGCCGACACCGCGCGAAACCTGCTGGGCTACGACTTCTGCGCCGTCCTGCTCCCGGATCCGTCCGGCACGCACCTCGTGATCGCCGGCTGGAGCGGGTTGTCCGACGAGTACGTGGCCAGCGTGAATGCGGATCGGCCGGTGCAACTGGCGTTGGCCGGGGTCGGGCAGGCGCCGTCCGGCCGGGCCTTCACCTTCGGCCGGACCGTTGCCATCGCCGACATCGCGGCCGAGCCGGAGTTCACCCCGTGGGGCGGCGTGGCCCGGGATCAGGGCTATCAGGCCATGGTGTCGGTGCCGCTGGTCGCCGATGGCGTAGTGCTCGGGACCTTGAACGGCTATCACGCCCAGGTGCACACCTTCGGCGGTGATGAGTCCGAACGGCTGACCATGCTGGCCAACCACGCGGCGATCGCGCTGACCTCGGCCCGGTTGGTCGACCAGTTGCGCGACCAGGCCGACCTGCTGACCAGGTCCGAACAGATCCACCGGCAGCTGTTGGATGTGGCGCTCGGCGGTGGTGGGCTGCCCGGCATCGTGCAGACGTTGGCCGGTCTGCTGGGTCGACCGGTGCTGATCGAGGACACCCAGGGACAGGTGGCGGGGTCGTCGGGGGAGCCCGCGGACCTGCCCGATGCTGACTATCGGTCATCCGTCCCGATGAACCGGGACGCCGACCACGTGGCCGGGTTCAACCTGTGGCCCGTGTTGGTCGCGGGTGAGCCGGTGGCTCGCGTATGGGTGACCGGGGGCCAGTTCACACCGCTGGACCGGCGAGCGGTCGAACACGCATCGCTGGTGTTCGCCCTCGAGTTCGCGCGGCTGCGCACCGGGGTCGAGGTCGAACTCCGGCTGCGTGGGGAGCTGCTCACCGACGTGCTGGGCGGGGCCGCGGTTGACTCGCCGCCCGTGCGGGATCGTGCGCTTCGGCTGGGCCATGATCTGTCCGGTGCGGCAATCGCGGTGGTCGGCCGGGCGGAGCCGGCGGACCGGGGGCGACGGTCGGTCGTCGACCAGCGGGTGCTGGCGGCGGTGGCCGACCTCGCCGCCCGGTTCCGGCCGCGGCCGCTGGTCGGCACCTACCGCGGACTCCTGGTTGTGCTCTGGCCGGCCGGGGCCGGCGGGCCGTACCCGCTGGCCGACCCGACCGCTGCCGCCGACTCGGTGCGGCGAGCCATGCGGGCCGTACCCGGCCTCGTATCCGCCACGGTGGCCGTGGCGGGGCCGGCCGCCGGCCATCCGCAGGCCTACCGGACCGCCCGCGGGGCACTTGAGATCGCGCTGGGTGGCGGTCGATCGGACGTGACGGTGACCCTGGACCGGCTCGGCGTCGCCGGGCTGTTGCTGCAACTGGACGACCCGGCTCCTCTGGTGGCCTTCGCCGACCGCTCGCTGGCCGCCGTGCGCCGGCACGACGAACGGCGCGGCACCCAGCTGATCGACACGCTGCGCTGCTACCTCGGGAACCGGCAGAACCGAGCCGCGACTGCTGCCGCGCTACACCTGCACCCGAACACCGTCACCCAACGGCTGCAACGCATCGAGACGCTGGCCGGCCTCGATCTGGCCGACCCGGAGGCGGTGGTGCAGGTCCGGGCCGCGCTGACCGTGCTGGACGTGGCCCGGGTCAGGCTCGAAGATGGCGTCCAATGACCGATTCATCCCCAGCCGCCTCCGGTCCGATCTCGCCCGGTCCGGCCGGGCCCGATGCTGGCGCGGCTTCGACCGCGACCGGCCGGACCGGGATGATCGGGGCCACCGTTGTGCAGTTGGACGGCACCGTGGTGCTCCGAGATTTCACGCTGCTGGCCGAACCGGGCGAGCTCCTGACCATCCTGGGCCCATCGGGTTCCGGCAAGTCGACCATCCTGCGGGCGATTGCCGGGCTGCTTCCGGCGCGACCCGGCCGGGTGGTGATTCAGGGCCGGGACGTCACCCGGCTCGAGCCGCCGGATCGAGACGTTGCCATGGTGTTCGAGAAGACGGCGCTCTATCCCACGCTCGACCTTGCCCGCAACATGGGCTTCGGCCTCACCCAACGTCACACCGCCGCGACTGAGGTCCAGCGGCGGGTCGAGCAGCAGTCGCGGCGGTTGGGCATCTGGGGCCTGCTCCGCCGCAAGCCCACGGAGATATCCATGGGACAGCGTGGCCAGGCCGGCATCGGCCGGGCACTGGTTCGGGAGCCGAAGGTGTTCCTGCTGGACGAACCCCTGGCCAACCTGGACCTGCCCGAGCGGGCACGGATGCGCCGGTTGATCGCCGACACCGTCAAGTCGGCGGGGGTGAGCACCTTCTACGTGACGCACGACCAGACTGAGGCACTCTCGATCGGCGACCGGATCGCGGTGATCGACGAGGGCCAGGTCCAGCAGATCGGGACGACCCGTGAGCTCTACGAACGTCCGGCGAACCTGTTCGTCGCCGACTTCGTCGGTCAGGCGCCGCTCGGCGTGCTGACCGCCCGGCTGGTGGCGTCCGGCGGAGTGACCGGCTATCGGGTCGCCAATCGGACGCTGGTGACGTGGCAGCCAGTGCCCGATGCCCTACGGGACCGGGTGGGTGGCGACGTGACCCTGGGGCTGCGGCCCGAGTCGGTGACCGCGGTCCCGCCCGATCCCGACCCCGACGCGACGGTGCTCCTGGGTGCCGTCCGAGGCGTCGAGCGAACCGGCCGGGAGGTATTCGTGACGGTGGGATTGGCCGATGGGAGCAGGTTGGTAGCCCGGTTCGGTGGGCGAACGGCGACCCGCGTGGGAGACCCGGTGGCGGTGTCGGTGGACGTGACGGCCGCGCATGTGTTCGATCCGAGGACGGGCCTGGCCCTGCACCACCCCGCGTAGCCGACGGAGGGAATGCCCCCCGCCACGGTTCGCCGCAGCCCGGGGCAGCGTGTCCGGGCGGCACCCCGGCCGCGCTCGTCCGGGTCGGGGCCGCCGGCTCGGGTGGCACTTCATGGCCCAGGCCGTGGCCGCGTTGGGTTGGTCGTCACCCATGCGTCCTGGCCAGGATGGACGCGCTCGTTGTGCGAGGCGCCGGCCGGCCGGCCGGGCGCGGCAACCACCTGGCCGCTCTTTCTCTGGCGCACGCCCGGTCAGAACGGTGGTGGGTCATCGCGGATGGGTTCGGCGTCGGGGTCGTATTCGATGCGGGGCTGGTTGGCCAGGCCGTGCCGTAGGAGGGCGTCGGTGAGGCGATCTTCGAGCGGGCTGTGGGCCGGGCCGGTGGGGTCCTGGTCGGGGTTGCGGTCCAGGTCCCCGGCCTCCAGCGCCCGGCGGGCCGGGCCGTGCTCCTGGGTGAGTTGCTGCGCCTCGCGGACCCGGTGGCTCGCGGTGACCGGCGCGATCCGCAGCGCGGCGGCGACCTCGCCGGCGGCCAGCGACACCGCGGCCTCGGGGACCATCGCCGCCGCGTTGCCGGGGTAGTCGTCGCCGCCGGTCAGCCCGGACCGGCGGGCCAGCTTGCCGGCCAGCC
>Ga0164241_10005326_pt1 | contig 12122 bp, 6 predicted proteins | sample OricomyardsoilBY_FD_108780 | JGI IMG/M metagenome (GOLD analysis project Ga0164241, IMG submission 108780) | Backyard soil microbial communities from Emeryville, California, USA - Original compost - Back yard soil (BY) | ecosystem: Environmental > Terrestrial > Soil > Unclassified | place: USA...
CTATATTTAGTGTTTGCAGCCAATCTCAGCAAAAGATACAGGGTACCGATATCGGGTTTCCCGCACACATTCAAGAACTGAGACTGGCTGCGAGCGATTGCAGCCGGAGGCGAATAATTGCGCCCGGCAGCAGGCATGCGGCGCACGACAACCAAGGGACAACGGACCATGCGCATAGAACGTCGCTTCACTAAGCAAGGCCAGACAGCTTATGCAGAGATCGAATTCCGCAAGGCCACCAGCGAGATCAAGAACCCGGACGGCTCGATCGTCTTCCGCCTCGCCGACATCGACGTTCCCGCTCAGTTCAGCCAGGTCGCGGCGAAGTTTATCTTTGGTTACGCCGTAGTTGAAAATCCAGGAATCGTCTTTGTGGTGTTCTACTTGAATCAACTGCTCTTCGGCTTGCTGGAGGAAGCCAAACTGAAGGTAAAGCCGTGCTAAATCAAAGCGCGCAAGAGGAGTGTCGTCAGATTTCATCGCCTTTTGAAAGAGGCGTCGCGCTTCAAAAAAATTCCGCCGGCCTTCGGCCAGTTCTCCAAGGGCAACGGCACCTGCTGGCCGATCTTCTTCCGCGATGGACCTGCGAATATCCTGTTCAGCCAAATCAAAATGGTAGAAGTCCTTTTCCAAAAGGGAAAGGTTGTACCAAGCGATTGACCGAAAATTCCGAGTGTCGGCAGACGACCCCGAAGCCAGGGTGAGCGACTTGAGGTAGTGGGACCGGCTCACATCGTAGTTGAGCAAGCTTGAATACAATGTTCCTAGAGTCATTTCAAGGCTTCGGTCTGAACCATATTGAGAAATATAGGACTCAACCAAGGTGATGCCCCTGTGAAATTCTTCGGTCTTGAAGAGCATCCAGGCCAAGGACTGAACAAGATCGGGGTGGTGCGGAAACCTCGTGGAGGCCTCGGTGAGAACCTGAACAGACCGCTGATTTTGGTCCAGGTAAGACCACGTCTGAGCCAACGAAATCCACGCCGAAGGGTCACCCGGCGCTCTGCGAATGACTTCTTGCCAAACGGGCAAGGCCAGGTTGTAGAGATTCTTTCCTGAAAAAAGTTCGGCAAGGGCCCGCGCGGGCACCGGATCGCGAGGCGAGTCGGCCATGGCCTTCCGGTAAAGGCTGACGGCGGATTGATAATTTTCCGAGGTTTCAGCGGCGCGCCCCTGATCCAAGGCGGTAGGAACGGCGGGTAACAAAGCGATCAACACGAGGCCAAGAACGATAAGGCTTATTCCGCTTTTCATGTGTCCAACCTTTTTCATGGATGCCACCAGGGGAACAACGAGGTCAGAATCCTTCGATGGCGGGGTTGGCGGCGGAATCTTTGCCGCTCAAGATCCAAAAAGGTTTGCCTCTGGAGAGGGGTCGGGGCCGAAGGCACAGACGCAGAATAGCGTGCGCGTGAGACTTCGGCGGCTAACGAGGCCAGTGCTTCGTCTTGCGGAGACTGAGCGGACCAGGACTCGGGTGTCGCCCCTAGAGCAGGGCCGTCTCCGTATCTTCGGGACTGCGAAACGAGGCGTGACCAATAGATAGCCCAGAGCTTTCGAGGATCGCGAATAAGGAGCCGAGCCCAGAACCACCGGGTTCGAAAGGTTTCGTTGGCCAAAACGACCATCAGCAAAAGAAGGAGCGGAATCGCTCGAAGGAGGCCGCCCCACCCCATGGAAAAAGAATCGTCCTGTTGGGTTGCGGGGCCATTCTTGTTCAGGGCGAGCGGGTGAGGATGGGCGTCGAGAATCTCTGCGATCAGTTTGGACAAGACTTGGGGGTCGGTTCCCCGGGGAACCTGGAAATTTTCGCCGGGAGCCGGGGTCTCGCTGGTGGGGTCAAATTCTAGCCAGCCGTAGGGACCAAAAGGCACTTCCACCCATGCGTGGGCTTGGAACGCGCGTACGGGAGTGAAGCCGAGAACCGAATCTTCGGGGTTTGTGACAAAACCAACGGCAATACGAGCCGGGACTCCGATACTCCTCAAAAGAAGAGTCATCCCAAAGGCAAAGTAGGAACAATATCCCTTTTTGTTTTCAAAGAGAAAATGTTTCAGAGCCCCCCGAGGTCCCGGGGGACCCGGCTTGAGGGAATAATAATAATGATCTTTGAGGGTCAGCAAAATCGACGTTGCTTTTTCGTAGGGAGTTTTGGCTCCTACGGTCATCGACTCTGCCAGTTTACGGATTTCTGGATCGTTACCACCTTGCAGGTAGTATTCGCGTTCTTCGGGAGACAGTCCGTCGCCGGTTAAATCGTTGTACAGCCAGAGGGAGTCGGACGACACCAGCGAATCGACGCGGTAGGCGTTCACAAAGCTCGATTGATTCCAATGGGCGTAAGGATTCACCGCTACGGGTTGATTCAGAGTCAGAAGGGACGACGGGTCCAAGTTGACCAAATAGTATTCTTGAGCGACAAGAGTGCGCTCTTGGACTCCCTTTTGGGCCGGATAGTGGAGCGGCAACCGTCCAATGACAGGAACCTTGCCCTTACCAATGGAGAAGCCCGTCGCTGGGTTGTACGAATCAAGGACCATGCGCCGTAGATAGCGCGTACGCGGTGTTCCTTCTTCGCGGTAAAGAAGGACGAGGTTGTCGCCCAATGAAATCTGATCTTCAAGCCGGATTAAAGGGGCAAAATCAAATTGAAAAAGATCGGGCTTCATGAGCCCTCCGCCCGAGGCTGTCGATTGATCTTGGTAACGAATGAACAGGCCCCAAATCGCGCCGGCGCCCAAAAGAAGGACGAGGAGGCCGGCAGCCGCAGCGAGGGGGCGAACCCACTTTTTGATTCGAATCGGTTCTAAGGCGAGCAGGAGTTCCGCCAACAAAAAAAGACTCATGGCTAAGGCAAACTCAAGGGGGTGCGGATAAATCGTGATGTGGTAAGGGCCTTGGCTCCAAAACAGGAGAATGACGGCCGCAGCGTGAGAAAGGCGTTCGCCGCCGCGGCGATTGTCTCTGCCCGAACAGAGCCAGGCCTCGCACCAAAACCACGTAAAAGGAATCAGGGCTAAAGGAAGTTGTCGATCTGCCCACAAAGGGATGGTGTCGAGGGGGCTTGGGCCGTGACCAGCCAACCACTGGGGAACGATGGTCATCAAAAAAAGCACACCGATACCAGCCAAAACGGCGAGCGCAAGGCTGACAAACCAACGCAGACGGCGAGTGACCGCGCCGCCGATCCACCCTGACGCCGCCGCGAGGGCCAAGAACCACGGCGCGGCAAAATGGGCAAAGAGCAGCCCCAAATGCCAACCCAAAAAGGCGGCGATGAGAATTCTTAAAATCGTTCTCATCGTCGAAGCCACCAGAGTTTGTCGGGACTTTCCTGTGCCGCGGGCCTGTCGAGCACGATTTTCAGTACCTGCCGCTTTGTCGTAAAAAGACGGTTCTCGATCTGGTCGGCGGCCATGCTGGCGCTTGCTGTGACAAGGACGACGACCTCCGGCCAGTCGGCAGGAATCGTCTCTAAAGGCCGGTTTGACGGCTTGAGTCCGGCCAGGAGGGCGCTGGGATGCTCCCGAATAGTAAGGTCAGCGGCAGGGACAACCACGGTCCACGAACGCGACATCTGATCCAAGGTCTTGAGCCAGAGTAAAAGGACTTCCAGTCTGAAGTCGAGTTGGTCGTTATGGGAGGCACCGAGGTCCAAAAGAAAGAATTCGTGACCCGTGCGCAGGGGTGACGGGGACGCCGTACGAACAAAGGGTTGCCCAGCATGGGCAAAAAGCGGCCAATGGAGCCGCCGAAGGTCGTCGCCGGGAAGATACGGCCTTACGTCAAAAGGATCGCCGGCCTGTTGGCCCGAGCGCCGCAGCGGCCAGCGCCCCCTTCTCGTGGTCGACGGCGGCGGCAATTCCAGACTGGCCGGGCAGGGCTCGACAGTCAGCCGGCTCTTCCAGATCGTCGGAGCGGTCCACCGCGACCATCCTAAGCGGTCGATCAGATGGAGACGAAGCTCAAGGGCGTACGAACCGCGCTTCGCGGGTTGGATCGTCCAAGGAAAGGCCGCCACGGCAATCCTTTCTTCAAAATCGCGGTCCTGATCGTGGACGCCTGTCACCGTGGCCGTCCAATGAAAAAACGGCGGGGGGTCTTTGAGTCCGACACAACGGACGACCACGAAACCCTGTGACGGTGAAAACTCAACCTGGGGGAGAGAGGATTTTCCTCGGGCCGCCCAACGCAAAAGGAGGACGGCTAACCACGCAAAGCCAAAAGTTCCGCCCCAGAGGAGAGAAGCGAGCTCGCCGTGGAGGAAACCCCAAGTCAGAAGAAGCGTTGAGGCAAAAAAAAAGTAAGGCCGCGGGCCGTCAGGGGAAAGGATTTAGGCTTCATGCTGCACCATTTCCTGATCGACAACCGTAGAAAGCCAATCACGAGGATCTTTGCCGGCGTCGCGGAGCTCAAGGCGGTGAGCCCAAAGGTCGAGGCACAGGTCTTTGAGGTCCTGCGCAATCGCGTAGTCGCGGCCGTAAAGAAAGGCCCAAACGCGCAAGGCGCGGACGAGGTGAACCCCCGCGCGAGGAGAAAGCCCGAGCGCGACCGCTGGCTCGGCTCGTGTTCGGTCGATAATGCGGCGTGCCAACGAAAGAAGGTCTTCGGACACGTGAACGGCTTGGGATTGAGCCCGCCACTGAAGAAGGTCATCAGGCGAAACGGGAGGAACCGCCTTGTCGAAGCTCCCATGCCCCGGGTCGTCGAGCCAAACGCGCTTTTCAGCCTTGGGGTGAGGATAGCCAAAGGCAATCTTGAGAAAAAAACGATCGAGCTGGGCAGAGGGGAGGGGAAAGGTTCCGTCGAGGTCGAGGGGGTTCTGGGTTGCCAGCACAAGGAAAAAATCACCCACGGTCCGCGTGACTCCACCGACAGTAACTTGATTCTCTTCCATGACTTCAAGGAGGGCCGATTGCACCTTAGGAGTGGCTCGATTAATTTCGTCGGCCAAGACGACTTGCGTAAAAAGCGGACCCGGCCGGAATTCAAACGATTGGGTTTCAGGACGAAAGATGTCAACACCGGTCAAATCGTAGGGAAGAAGGTCGGGGGTAAATTGAACGCGCCGAAAGTCGGCCCCCGAAAGATGCGCCAAGGCCTTCGCGGCTGTGGTTTTACCTACGCCGGGGACATCCTCGACCAGAACGTGACCACCCGCCACGGCCGCCAGAACAAGCTTGGCCATGACCTCGTCTTTTCCCAAGACAACGCGAGAAAGGGCTTCGTGGAGAAGGCGAGGTCCTTCAACGGCAAACAACATGGCGGCAGAATACACTGGAAAAAGGGAAAAAAAAAGCCGTCTCCAGGGACGGCTTTTGTGCTTAGGCGGAAACTTTTGCCTTACATTGCTTACAAACTTTTGCTTTGGCTCCGGCGAGCTCAACTTCATAAACAACTTTGATGGCCGTACGGCTGCACGACGGGCAGGTTCCCCGGCTGGCGTTCGGGGTTTCACGAAGGGGTTTTCCCCGGTGGGCTTTGGACATACTCGCTCCTCTAACAGTGGGTACGTATCCTAGAGTTTGTTGGCGTTAGGGTCAAGACCAGGACTTCAAAACGGAGCGTCGAGGGCTTGGCAAAGAAAACGCATATAGGGGGACGCGGCCCTGATCCTGCTGGCGAGGGCTTCGACAAGGTCCCGAGAGAAAAAAAGGTCGGGTGCCAAGTTCTCGGAGAGAAAGAAATCTTTTCGTTTGAGCTCGTTGACAAGGGGATGTCCGGCGTCAAACCCTCGGGGCACTTTGACAAGCGACTCCCCGTCGACGACAAACGCGTGGCGCTTCTGAGCGTCGTCGACGGCCCGTTGAAACTCGTTGGGCTTGGCGGCAATCCGCCGGCGTATGTTGAGCAAGTCCGCTGGTTCGGGATGCCAGGTTCCGGCACCGACAAAGGTCTGCTCTAAGTCGAGGTGAATGTAATACCCCGGGGCGTGGATATCGGCGGCGTCGGCATGACGAAGTTGAATGCCGATATTCGTCTTATAGGGCGTTTTGTCATGGGCGAAGCGGGTGTCGCGGTAAATGCGCATGAGCGATCCGCCCGACTTTTTGGCGACTCCTCGGTAGTACGGACTGACCTCCTGAACGATGGGATGAAGCGCCGTGATCAAGGCCAACGCAGGCTCGAGGACGAAGCGTTCGTAGTCAGCGCGGTGGGCTTCAAACCATGCGCGGTCGTTGTTATGGACGAGTCCCGCTAGAAAACCGAAGGTCTCGTTGTAAAATCCGGTGAAATGATCGCTCATCATGACCTCGCTCTCTACCGTGGCTTAAAGTCCAGCACATTGTCTAGTCACAAAGGATCCAGTTAAAGAAACCGGACGCGGCAAAGGCTTGACGCAGAGCGCTAGACCGCCAGAATAACCAGAGGGTCAGGAGGGGATGTGAAAAAATCTTTGGTTTGGTGGCTCACGTTAGTCCTTGTTCTGCTCGGCGCGAGTTTTGACGCGGCTCCGCTGCCCAAAGGTCCCGCTGGCCCCGACAAACAGACCATTCGTCCTTTGGCCGTGGGCCCGTCGGCCATTGCGTATTTTTCAGCAGAAGCAGACTCGTCCTTCGTTCCCGAGAAGGGTCCCCTTGTCATCGTCGATCACGGTCCGTCCAACGAACTGCCCGCCGAAATGACGAAGCCCACCATTTATGTGATGTTTAACCACCCCATGGTGCCTCTGGGCCAATTAGGACAGCCCATCGCCTCGACACCGCTGATGACGATTGAGCCCGCCGTAAAAGGTATCTTTCGTTGGTACGGTACGCGCTCCTTAAGTTTTGAGCCGTCTGAGCCCATGACGAGCCACGGATTTTACACCGTAACCGTTCCCGCTTCTGCCCAATCTTTGGGCGGGTCGACGCTGGGCAAGGCGTTCCAGTTTTCGTTTCATTCCGAGCCCGTGACGATCATGGGCCTCCTGCCGGGGCGAACGCCGTCGACCGATGCCCTTTCGAACCAAGTTCCCAGCGCAACCCAGGCGCAATTCACCGAAATTCCTCCGTCTGCGGCCCGGTTTGTCATTCTCGAGTTCAATCAACCCGTCGATTTGACGGTGCTTCCGCGATCCTTGACGGTCAAGACGGGCGGCGCGGATGAGCCTTTTACCGTTTCGCGGCCCGTGTATCCGGCCGAATGGGCGAACCGGGCACAAAGGGCGGTTCTGCTGACCTTGGCCAAAGAACCGCCGCAAAACGCCAAAGTGACCGTCTCGCTCGCGAGCGGGGCCGAAGCTCAGGCCGGGTTTCCCCGCCGCACCGACCAGCAAAGCGTGTTTTTTCAAACCCTGACGCCCTTTGCGGCACAGGGAATTAACGTCTCGCCGTGGGATTTTCCCGATAACAACGACATCAAGAGCTTTCCCGTCGACGTGATTTTTAGTCACCCGCTTGAAAAGGACGCGGCTTCGCGCTCGTACACTGTTTTGCTCGACGGCAAGGCTGTGATACCCGTTGCCATTACGTTTACCGACAATGACCTTCAGATTCTGCTTCCCCACGCCCAGCCGGGACAGACTGTTGAAGTGGATTTGCCGGCGGACCTTCACGATAAGTTTGGGCGGTTGCTGACCCCCAAAACAAGGGAGCAGACGGCCGTCATTCCGCCGCCGAATCCCTACGCCTTGTTTCCGTGGCAGTTTAACCAACTGGAAGCGGCGTATCCTCCCAAGTTCATTTATGAGGCACGAAATCTTGACTCCCTCTCCATCGGCGCTCAGGGGACGGCGGGCTGGGACTTCGGCGCGCACTTTGCCGCAGACCCGCAATGGCCCGCCGCCAAGCCAGTCTCTATGACTCGCTGGCCGGCCGATAAGGTCCATTACGGCGTCGTCGATCTGGCTCCGTACCTCACAAAAGGATTGGGAACGGTCAATTTCAACGCCCAGTGGTCGCTCACGACCGACGCGGCCTACCCCGGCAACTCGTCGTTTGCCATTCAGGTTACCGACATCGGCATCACCACGCGCTACGCTTACAACCGCCTTTTAGTCTGGGCGAACCATCTTTCGACTGGACTGCCGATTGTCAACGCCCGCGTCGTTTGGGACATCGGCGGCGAGTCTGCTCAAGAATCTGTCACGAACAAAGAGGGACTGTCCGTCATCGAACTGGGACCGGGGGAGTTTCGCAAGAGTGTGAGTAACGGCGATGGCCGCCGCGATCACGAGGCGACCATCACTGTTTTTGACGGCCCGGACCGCGCCGATTTACCCGTGCGCGACTCTCAGCCGACGTGGGGTTCCTCGATTGCCATGCACGCTAACCCGTGGAACGTCGACCTGCCTGTTCACCGTGTCTACCTTTTTACTGACCGAGACTTGTACAAGGCCGGCGACACGGTGGCGCTTCGCGGCATCGACTGGATTCAAACCCTTTCGTCGTTCACCGCCTACCAGGGACCGTACACGCTGGTCTTGACGAATTCGGATACACAGACTGTCGTTTGGACCAAAACAGGGACCACCTCGGACAGCGGCGGGCTGGCGCAAAAGTGGACCTTGCCTGCCGACCTCGAACCCGGTGAGTACGATTTAGACTACCAGATTGGCGAACTCACGCAAGGCAATCTATTTTTCTCGGTTGGCCAATACCGCAACGTGACCTTTGAAGTCAACACGACTGTTCCGACCGTAACCCTGTACCAAGGCGACACGCTTCGAGCCTCGGTAGCCGCCTCGTACTTGTCGGGCGGAGCCCTGCGCGGGGCCCCTTATCAGGTCAGTTGGACTCGTCAGCCCACGAGTTTTGTTCCCGCCGGCGGCCGTTGGTCCAACTGGGCCTTTGGTCCCGACGTGTGGGAAGGGTCTCAGACCCTTGCCGACGACCAAGGCAAGCTCGACGACAAGGGGCAGACCGCCGTCAGCGCGTCGACCTCTCAGCCTATAGCCGACGGCGCGACCTACGCGTACACCGTTGAAACCACCGTGCAATCGGTCGATCGTCAAGCCATTTCCAGTTCGGCGCAGATCGTCGTCCACCCCGCGTCGTTTGACATTGGTGCCCAGTTTGCCTCCGACGACCCGTCGGGTTGGTGGAGCCGCTTCGTGCCCACGGGAAAAGACACCACGCTCAAAGTGGCCTTGGTCGATGCCGGCGGCCGCCTCTGGGATTCCAGCGTGCCCGTTACCGTTCGCGTTTTGAAACAAACCTGGGTCCAAAGCGACCAACAAGGCGTGGCCGACAGCTTGTACTCCAATTGGACGTCGATAGAAACCGAAGTCCAAAAGCAGGATCTCACGGTGGCGGGGCAAGGAACCTGGGTTTTTCAAGTGAAAGACGGCGGCGATTACGCCGTTGAGCTCCAGGCCAAAGACGCACAAGGACGAATCGTCAAGACACGCCTTGATTTCTACGCCACGGGAAGCGACTGGGTTCAGGCCGCCAGTGAAACACCCAGCACGATCAAGATGATCGTCGACAAAAAGGAGTATTTGCCCGGTGAAACGGCCCGTATCTTGGTGCAAACACCCGTGGCCGGCGGCCCCTATCTCATGACCATCGAGCGTGAAGGGATCTTGGAACATAAGATCATCACCATTCGCGGAGGCCAAACCCTTCTCGAAGTCCCCATCAAAGGGTCCTATTTGCCGATTATTTACGTGGCACTTTCGTCGTTTACCAAGCGGACGACGATTCCCAAAAGCTACACCGATCCCGATTTGGGACGACCGCGCGGCCTGTTCGGAATCGTCGGTATTCCGGTATCGACGAAGTCCGTGCAACTGACTGTGGCGACGGCGATGGGCAAATCCGATTACCGGCCCGGCCAGCCCGCGCAGGTGACGGTTTCTGTTTCTCGCGACGGTCAACCCGTCGCGGGCGCGGAGGTTACGGTACTGGCGGTCGACCGAGGGGTGCTCGATTTGACCGGCTACCACGTTCCCGACCCGTTGAGTTTTTTTTACAGTCCCTCAAACTTTCCCCTGGGCGTAAGGGGCGACGATAGCCGACGGCTTTTGATGCGGCCGGTCACCTTTAAAACCTCCAACCTGACCGGCGGTGCCAGCAGTAAAATGTCTACTCGCAAGGCCTTCCAACCGCTGGCACTGTTTGAACCCTTCGCCAAAACCGATTCCCACGGCAACGCGATCGTTCACTTTACCCTGCCTGATTCGTTGACGAGCTATCGTCTTACCGCTGTTGCCGTCAAGGGGACCCGTGTCGGGATTCATGAGGCCGAGTTTAAAGTGAGCAATCCGATCAATGTGCGGGCGGCGCTTCCCCGCAAACTCCGCACCCGTGACACGGCCGACGCCGGTGTTGTCGTACAAAATCTCACCGACGAGGTCCAAACGGTCAGCATCAGCGCGGCGAGCGACCTGCTTGTCCTTTCGGGTTCAGCTCAGAAATCGGTGACGGTCGCCCCTCAGGATTCCAAGGAAGTTGCCTTCACCTGGTCCGCCGCCCACGCGGGGAAGGGCAATGTGACCTTTATCGTCCACAGTTCACTGGTCAACGAAAAATTGATTTCCCCCTTTGAGGTGGAAGAACCGCGCGTCACCGAAGCCTTTACGACGATAGGGACCCTAGGCGCTGGAGATGCTCAAGCGCAAGAAACGCTGAACGTCCCCTATCCGCTGACCCCTGGTTTCGGGGGGCTTGCCGTTCGTGCTGGTATCGGCTACGAGCCCTACGTCGCGCCTTCACTGGCGAGACTTCTGGACACGGTAAAGGACTGGGACCGCCGTTGTTTCTACGACCAGTTAACTAGCGCCTTTGCCTTGGTTGTCAAAGGCAGCCGCCCCGATTTGGTGCAGTCATTCGTCAAGAGTTTGGCGTCGCTTCAGCTTGCCGACGGAAGTCTCACCCCTTCCCAACTGGAGCCGCGCCTCGGTGACCCTGAACTGACCGCGTTGACGCTCTTTTTTGAAGAGTTTGCCCACGAACGCGGTGTTAGTGTCGCCGACGGGGCGGTTCAATCGACCATGGCCAATTTCTTGCGCGGGGTGCCGCAACAGAAAAAATACTCACCATATTTCCGCGCGTTCACAGCCCTGGTTCTGGCTAAGATGAATGTGACCGACCCCTCCAGCCTCAAACAACTGGGCTCGCTGGGCGACGCCTTGGGACTCGGCGGCTACGGACTCTTGGCGCAGGCTTTCTTGGCTCAGGGCGACCGGAACGACGCGCTGAAGGTCTTCGAACGCGCCAAAAACTTCGTTCGTATCGGAACCCAAAGTGTCGATCTCAAAGAAACCTACGAGGCTTCCGACCCCTGGAGTACCGACGAGACGGCCCTGGCTCTCTTGCTCAAAAACGCGGTCGACCTCGGTCAAGACGAGGGCCTGATTCAGCGCCTGGCCAGAAGCTTGCACAAGAGCGGACGCACCTGGCCCACTCGGAACGACGACCTTTGGACACTCCTGGGCTTTTTGCCCCTGCTCGACGCCGAACACCCCAACGGACAGCCCGCTCAGGTCATCGTCTCGTCGCCTTACGGCACCATTGCGACTCTGCATCCTTCGCAAGCGGATCCGGAGCCCATTGCCGCCGTTGCTTGGGACTCACCTGCCCTGGTGCCGCTTCCCAAAGGGAAAAACGTGCCGTTGAGCTTTAAGAAATCCGGGGCCGACGAGGTGGCTTACGCGGCGACGATCACCTACGCTTTGCCCAGTGAGACCCTTTCAAGGCGCGACGAAGGCATCGAAGTCGACACGCGCTACGAAACCCTCGACGGCAAGTCCGTTCGTCCCGATCTCTTGGCCTTGGGCCAGGTTTACCGCGTTCGGGTCGACGTTTCGTCGCCCCAGCGAAGGGCCCGGCTGGACCTCACGGTGCCGATTCCCAGCGGGGTGGAAATCCTCGACCCGAGTTACGCGACCACGGGCCATTTTGCCGCCCAAGGCGGTACCCAAGACCTTTCAGGCAGCCGCCAAGGCTACTTCGGCGACACCTTGTCTTTGGAACAAAACGGGACGAGGAGCTGGGACGACGACATGTGGGCGTGGTATTGGTACGATCCCGATACAGCGGTCTACGACAACGCCATGGTCTACCGCTGGACGGATTTTTTTGCGGGGCAACGAACGGTGAGCTTCTTGGTCCGGGTGACGACTCCCGGAGTCTATCCAACACCCGGAGCGAGCGCGCAACTTGAGTTTGAACCCGAGGTTTTTGGACGATCCCAGGGAG
>Ga0164241_10005327_pt1 | contig 12121 bp, 6 predicted proteins | sample OricomyardsoilBY_FD_108780 | JGI IMG/M metagenome (GOLD analysis project Ga0164241, IMG submission 108780) | Backyard soil microbial communities from Emeryville, California, USA - Original compost - Back yard soil (BY) | ecosystem: Environmental > Terrestrial > Soil > Unclassified | place: USA...
CACAAGATCGTGGACGACGCCGTGGCCCATCTGGCCACCGCCAAGCCCGGCTCGGTCGCGCAGAAGATCGGCCAGCTCTACGCGGCCGGCATGGACGAGGCCAAGATCGAGAAGCTGGGCTTCACGCCGATCAAGCCCGAACTGGCTGCCATCGCCAAGCTCAAGACACGCAGCGACGTGACCGAGTTTCTGGCCCGCGCCCATGCACGGGGCGATAGCTTCGTCTTCGGCACCTACGCCAGCGCCGACTACAAGAACGCCGCGCGCCAGATTCCCTTCACCAGCCAGGGCGGCCTCTCCCTGCCCACGCCCGAGTACTACACCAGCGAGCAGTTCGCCAAGACGCGCCAGCAGTACCTGGCCTACCTGACCCGGCTCTTCACGCTGACCGGCGCCACCCCCGATGTGGCCGCCGCCAAGGCCGCCAACGTGCTGGCCTTCGAGACCCGTCTGGCCAAGGCCCAGACGCCGCGCGTGGAAATGCGCAAGCCCGAGAACCAGTACCACCTCACGAGCATCGCCGAGGCCGACAAGCTGACCAACCTGATCGACTGGGCCGCCTACTTCAAGGCGCTGAACATCGACGCCTCGGGGGGCTTCTCGATGGGCCAGCCGAACTTCTTCGTTGAAGTGAACGTCATGCTGGCCGCCGTGCCGGTCGAGCAATGGCAGGACTACCTCGCCGCCCACACCATCAACGGCGCCGCGCCCTTGCTGTCCAAGGACTTCTCCACCGCCAACTTCGAGTTCTTCGGCAAGGAGCTCAATGGCCAGCCCGAACAGCAGGCCCGCTGGAAGCGCGTGCTCGGCCAGGTCAACGGCAGCATGGGCCAGGCTCTGGGCCAGATCTACGTGAAGGACTACTTCCCGCCCGCCGCCAAGGCGCGCATGCAGGAGCTGGTGAAGAACGTCACGGATGCCGTCAAGGGCCGCATCGAGAACCTCGACTGGATGAGCCCCGAAACCAAGGCCAAGGCCATCGAGAAGTGGCAGACCTTCCTGCCCAAGATCGGCTACCCGGACACCTGGCGCGACTGGAGCGGCCTGCACGTGCAGTCCGGCAACTACTACGCCAGCGCCCAGGCCGCCCAGGCCTTCAACCGCGCCTACAGCCTGGCCAAGCTCGGCAAGCCGACCGACCGCTACGACTGGGGCATGACGCCGCAAACCGTCAACGCCTATTACAGCTCCACCACCAACACCATCAACTTCCCTGCGGCCATCCTGCAGTCGCCCTTCTTCTACGCTGACGGTGACGATCCGGTGAACTACGGTGCCATCGGCGCCGTCATCGGCCACGAAATCTTCCACGGCTTCGACGACGCCGGCAGCCAGTTCGACGGCCAGGGCAACAACGCCAACTGGTGGACCAAGGAAGACCGCGAGCGCTTCAACGCCCGTGCCGACAAGCTCGTGGCCCAGTTCAACGACTACCAGCCCGTGGCCTCACGCCCCGACGTGAAGGTGAACGGCCGGCTGACCCTGGGCGAGAACATCGGCGACCTCGGCGGCCTGCACGTGGCCTACGACGCGATGAAGAAGGCCACCGCCGGCAAGCCCGACCCGATGATCGACGGCTTCACCCGCGACCAGCGCTTCTTCCTCAGCTTCGCCCGCATCTGGCGCTCGCAGGCTCGTGACGCGTACGTGATCAACCTCGTCAAGTCCAACTCCCACGCACCGGAGCAGTTCCGCGCCATCGGCGCCCCGTCCAACATGACCGAGTTCGCGAAAGCGTTCTCGTGCAAGGCGGGGGATCCGATGGTGCGCGGTGATGACAAGCGGGTGGTGATCTGGTGATCGAGTGATCGCTGGTTTGGTTTGCTGAAAATGGCGGGGTGACCCGCCATTTTTTTTGGGCCGGGATGCGGCGCTGGCCCGCTTGCGGGGCGCATCCACGCCTCGGATCCCGACCGGCGACAAGTTCAGGCAGCCGGGTCAATCGATCACTCAATCGTCAAGCAAATCTGTTGCATCACCGCAACGAATCAAGCCGCCACACCCCCTGAAACGAGGGAGATGCGCCCTTGGCGAGTCGGTCGCCACGAGCGATTCGGATAGGGGCCTCGTCATAGGAGGAAATCGTTTGCGCAAACGTTTCACGTCACCATGTTTCCGGCATATGAATTTTGTTCAAGGGATTTCCTGATTTGTCGCCCAAAGGAGGCTCACTAATCTTGCCCATTCATTACGGCAGGTCGCATGTGTTGATCGGTCGTGTTTTCAGCCACTTCACACCACCTGCCGCCATGCAACTTCGCACTCTCGCCCTCGCAGCGTTCGCTGCTGTCACGTTCCACGCCCAGGCCGACACCGTCGCCCTGTGGGATTACAGCGCCACGCCCACCACCACCAAACAAACCCAGAGCGCCAATGGCGCGTCCTTCGCCGCAATTGGCGGCGTCGTCACCAGCTTTGCAAGTGGCGTCACGAACCAGGCCCTGAACACGTCCACCTACGCCGCCCAAGGCGCGGGCGACATGACCCGCGGCGTGCAGTTCATGGTCGACACCTCGGGCTACACGGATCTGGTGCTGAGCTTCGCCCAGCGCAACAGCGCCACCGCCTCGGCCTGGACCACGCTGCAGTACACGCTGGATGGCAGCACCTGGACCACGGCCACCAGCTTCCAGATGCCCGCCGCCTCGTCCACCCTGTTCGTCCAGGGCATCACCTTCGACTTCTCCAGCATCACCGGCGCGAACGACAACGAGAACTTCGGCATCCAGTTGCTGGCCAGTTTCGCGCCCGGCACCAGCGCCTATCTGGCCACGGGCGCCACCTCGGCCTACGGCACGAGCGGCACGATCCGCTACGACAACGTCATGTTCAGCGGCACCGCCATCGCTGATCCGGTGCCCGAGCCCGGCACCTACGCCATGTTGCTGGCCGGCCTGGGCTTCGTCGGCCTGCTGGCACGCCGCCGCGCAAGCTGATGAAGCACCGCGGGCGGCTGCATGCCGCCCGCCATGCCCGAGACTGCCTACCCCTTGAGGATCCCGTGAACACTCATCCCTTCCGACTTGGCAAGCTGGCCGCGTGCCTGCTGCCCGCCCTGCTTGCCGCCTGCGGCGGTGCCACCAACGAAGCGCCCACGGCACAAGCCGCCCAGGCCGACGGCATGGCGAAGGCCATGGCGGTGAGTCCCAGCGTCAAGTATCCGGACCACCATGAGTTCGAGGCCGAGTTGGGCGTGCCCTTCCTTGCCACCACGGCATCCGGTGCGCGCCGCTTCAGCGTGACGATGAGCTATCTCGGGGCGCCGACGGGCGAGCAGTTCGTCTACCGTCTGGACCTGGTTGCGCCCAATGGCAGCGTGGTGCAAACCTACAGCGGCATCGAGCGCTACCAGGGTCAATCGATGACCTTGAACTTCGATTGGGCCGGGCGGGGCGCCAATGCGGCGCTGGTGGACGGCGTCTACGAGGCCCGCCTGACCGCTTTCGCCGCCGAAGCAGATGCCGTGGCCGAGGGCGACAGCGCCGAAGCTCGCCTGCAGTCCCTGGCCGGCACGGCGGAGGCCAAGGCCCATGCGCCCCATGAGATCAGCTTCAAGTTCGCGCTGGGTGCCGCACCTGTCGCCAAGATGCCCGGCTACCGCGCGATGGCCTTGGGCAGCGATCTGAGCAAGGGCGAGGTCCCGCGCGCCCGGGCCATGTCGGCCGGCGCCATCGCCAGTTGGCCCTACACGGTCTACTACGGCTCGCTGCACGGTCAGACCAATGACTCGGACGGCGGCGGAGACCTGGCCACGTGCAGTTCGTCGCAGCCCGCCCAAACTGGCGCCTACGGCCCCGACGCCGCCTTCCCCTATGCCAAGGGCAAGGGGCTGGACATCTTCGCCAACACCGACCACAACCACTATTTCGACGGCAGCTCGGGCCTGGGCAACATCCCCGCCTCCAGCGCCACGAGTCGCTACACGGCTGGCGTGAACATCGCCACCAACTTCACCGCCAGCAACCCCGGCTTCCTCGCCCTCTACGGCATGGAATGGGGCGTGATCAACAACGGCGGTCACCTGAACATCTTCAACAGCGACGAGCTCTACAGCTGGGAATACGACCCCAGCAACCAGCTCTACGGCCACCGCTTCATCGCCAAGAACGACTACGCCACCCTCTATTCGGTGATGCGCACCGCCGGCCAGGTGGGACAGTTCAATCACCCGGACAGCAGCGGGCAGTTCATCGTCAACGGCGTCGACTTCGGCTACACCGCCGACGGCGACGAGGTCATGGTGCTGGCCGAAATCTCCAACACCAGCGCCTTCTCCAACGTCGACGATGAGTCGCAGCACCCGGGCTCGGGCTACGAGTCGGCCTTCCGCAAGATCCTGGAACGCGGCTTCCACGTTGCGCCGGCCTCCAACCAGGACAACCACTGCGCGAACTGGGGTGCGTCCTATACCAACCGCACGGCGGTGCTGATCCCGAATGGCACACCGCTGAGCAAGGCCAGCTTCGTCGCAGCCCTTCAGGCCCGCCGCGTGTTCGCAACGCACGACAAGAACTCGCAGCTCGTGTTCAGCGCCAACGGCAACATCATGGGCTCGCGTTTCGCCAACTCCGGCGCGCTGAACCTGAACGTCGGCTTCGGCAATACGCAAGGACGCACGATCTCGCTGGTGGAAATCTGGGAAGGCGTGCCGGGCCGCAGTGGCACGATGACCCTGCTCACCAACAGCGCCACCTACAGCTTCACGCCCGCCAACGGCCAGCATGTCTACTACGTCAAGCTGACGCAGGACGACGGCAAGATCCTCTGGTCCGCCCCGATCTGGGTGACCCAGGGTGTCGCTGGCGGCGACGTCACACCGCCCACCGTCAGCGCCAGCGAAACCGGCACGAGCGGCACCATCACGCTGTCGGCCACGGCCAGCGACGATGTCGGCGTGACCAAGGTGGAGTTCTGGGTGGACGGCACGCTCAAGGGCAGCAGCAGCACCGCACCCTACAGCATGACGATGAATTCGCTCAGCCTGCCCAACGGCAGCCACACCTTGATCGCCAAGGCTTTCGACGCGGCGGGCAACAACGCTTCGTCCACGGCGGTGAACTTCGACATCCTGAACGCGGGGGCGGGCGCCAACGAGACCGAACCCAACGGCACGATCGAAACGGCCAACACGATTGGCAGCGCCACCAGCGTCAGCGGCTTCGTCGGCAACGGCAAGGACAAGGACTACTTCGCCATCACCCTCGCTGCCGGCCAGAAGATCCGCGTGGACATGGCCGGCCCGAGTGGCGTGGACTATGACCTCTACCTGGTGTCCCCGACAGGCGCCGGCCTCGGCTCCTCCGAAGGCCCCACCGCGTCGGAGTCGGTCACGTATACCAACATCCCCAGGTCACGCACGGTCTACATCAAGGTGCAGAGCTATTCCGGCTCCAGCACCACCGTGGGCTACACCTTGAACATCAGCTATCTCTGATCGCGACCCGGCCGTGCAAGCGCACGGCCATCGAAGCTGAGGGCCTCTTGCGAGGCCCTTTTTTCTTGCGGATTCGTTCGGCAGCTGCGCAAGCCAACATTCACTCCACCACCGTCTGCCTCACCGCCTTCTCCCAAGCCGCCATCCGCGCCGCCGCCTCGTCCCGCGACATGTGCGGCTCAAAGCGCGCCGCAGCCTGCCAATGGGCCGCAATCTCTTCGTGGCTCTTGTACACACCGACCGTCAGACCGGCGAGCTGCGCGGCCCCTAACGCCGTGGTTTCGATGACAGCGGGGCGCACGACGGGAATGCCCAGCAGGTCGGCCTGGAACTGCATCAGCGAGTCGTTGGCGCAGGCACCGCCGTCCACGCGCAGTTCGGCCAGGGGGCTGCTGCCGGCGGCCAGGGCCTCGGCGCTCATGGCCTGCAAGAGGGCGGTGCTTTGGTAGGCAATGGACTCCACCGCGGCGCGGGCGATGTGGGCGCGGGTGGAGCCCCGCGTGAGGCCGGTGATGGTGCCGCGGGCCTCGCCCTTCCAGTAGGGGGCGCCCAGGCCCGTGAAGGCCGGCACCAGCATCACGCCACCCGCGTCGGGTACGCTGGCGGCCAGGGCTTCCACCTCGCTGCTGCTGGCGATGATGCCCAGGCCGTCGCGCAGCCATTGCACGACGGCGCCGCCGATGAAGACGCTGCCTTCCAGCGCGTACTCCGGCACGCGCGTGGCCTGGGCCGTGGCCGTACACAGGAGGCCGTGGCCCGGCACGCGGCCCTGGGCGCCGGTGTTCATCAGCATGAAGCAGCCCGTACCGTAGGTGTTCTTGGCCATGCCGGGCTCGAAGCAGGCCTGGCCGAACAGGGCGGCCTGCTGGTCGCCGGCCATGCCGCCAATGCGGATCGGCGCGCCGAAATGTTCGGCCGCGGTCTCGCCGTAATCCCAGGCTGAAGGGTGGACCTCGGGCAGCAGCGGGCGTGGCACGTTGAAGAGATTCAGCAGCTTGTCGTCCCAGCGGTTCTGGTGGATGTCGAAGAGCAGGGTGCGGGAGGCGTTGCTCTGGTCGGTGGCGTGAACGGCGCCGTTGGTGAGCTTGCACAGCAGCCAGCTGTCGATGGTGCCGAAGGCCAGCTCGCCATTCGCGGCCCGCGAGCGCGCATCGGGAATGGCATCCAGCAGCCATTGCAGCTTGCTGGCGCTGAAGTAGGCGTCGATCAGCAGGCCGGTGTGGCGCTGGATCATGGGGCCGAGGTCTTGCGCGCGCAGGCCCGCGCAGAGGCTCTCGCCGCGGCGGTCCTGCCAGACGATGGTGCGATGCAGGGGCTGGCCGCTGCCACGATCCCAGACGACAAGGGTTTCACGCTGGTTGGTGATGCCAAGGCCGGCGATGTCGGCGGCCGTCAGCTTGGCGCGGCTGAGCGCCTCACGTGCCGTGTCCAGCTGCGATTGCCAGATCTCCATCGCATCGTGTTCGACCCAGCCCGGCTGCGGGAAGTGCTGGGTCAGTTCCCGCTGTGCCATGGCGACGATGCGGCCTCGCTCGTCGAAGACGATGGCGCGTGAGCTGGAGGTGCCCTGGTCCAGGGCGAGCAGGTACGACATGACGGTCTCCCAATTCTCGGCATAGCGTACACAATGGCCCCATGCCCGCACAACCGCCTGCGCTCGATTCGAACGTGAGTGACGTGATCGTCGTGGGCGGCGGCATCAACGGCTGCGGCATCGCCCGCGACCTGGCCGGGCGGGGCTTCAGCGTCACGCTGGTGGAGCGCGACGATCTGGCCGCCCACACCTCGTCCTGCTCCACCAAGCTGATTCACGGCGGCCTGCGCTACCTGGAGCACCGCGAGTTCGCGCTGGTGCGCAAGTCGCTGCTGGAGCGCGAGCTGCTGCTCAAGAGCGCGCCGCACCTGATGGGCGCAATGCGCTTCGTGATGCCCTATCACGCGGGCATCGGCCGGCCCGCCTGGATGATCCGGCTCGGCCTGTTTCTCTACGACCACCTCGCCCGGCGCGAATGGCTGCCCGGCTCGAACGGCATCGCGCTGAGCGGCACCGAACTCGGCGCCCCATTGCAAGCCTGTTTCACGCGCGGCTTCGCGTATTCGGACGGCTGGGTGGACGACGCGCGCCTCGTGGTGGCCTGCGCGATGGACGCGCACGAGCGCGGCGCGCAGGTGCTGACGCGGACCGAAGTCATCGAAGCGCGGCGCATGGACGGCCACTGGCGCGTGCAATTGCAGGGCGGCCGCGAGCTGCGCGCCCGCCTGCTCGTCAACGCCGCCGGTCCCTGGGCGGCGGGCTTCCTGAAAGGCGCCCTAGCGCAACAGCCGCGCCACCAGCTGCGCCTCGTGCGCGGCAGCCACATCGTGGTGCCACGCCGCTTTGCGCACGACCATGCCTATCTGTTCCAGAACGAGGACGGCCGCATCATCTTCGCCATTCCTTATCGCGGCGACTACACGCTGATCGGCACGACCGACGAAGAGGTGCAGGAGCCGGGCGATGCCCATATCAGCCAGGGCGAGGTCGACTATTTGTGCGCTCAGGCCAGCCGTTATTTCCGCGAGCCGGTGCGGCGGGACGACGTGCGCTGGACCTATGGCGGCGTGCGGCCGCTGATCGACGATGTCCATGCGGGCTCGGCGCAAACGGCCTCGCGCGACTACCTGCTCGACTTTGAAACTGAAGGCGAGGCGCCCCTGCTGACCGTCTGGGGCGGCAAGCTCACCACCTTCCGCAAGCTGGCGGAGCAGGCCTCCGACCGCATCGCGCAGCTGCTGGGTTCTACAGCCCCGGCCTGGACCGCCCAGGCGCTGCTGCCCGGCGGCGATCTGTCGGCATGGGTCATGCCAAGCGGGCGGCCCGACCTCGACTTCGAGCGCTTTGTGTCAGCGTTGACGCAACGTTATGCGGACCAGCCAGCACCGCTGCTGAGGCGACTGGCCCGGGCCTATGGCGGCCGCATCAGCCTTGTGCTGGATGAGCCGGGCCGCGAAATTGCGCCGGGACTCTTCGAAGGCGAATTGCGTCACCTGATGCAGTCCGAATGGGCCCAGACGCTGGACGATGTGTTGTGGCGCCGCTCCAAGCTGGGTCTGGTGCTCGATGCCGATCAGCAGCGCGCGGTGGGAGACTGGATGTCCGCGCGCTGATGTTCTTCGATCACTGGTTCTCGCTGCCCCAGATTCCGGGCTACTTCGCTTTCGTCTTCGGTGTGGCCTGCTTCGCGCAGACCGACGACCGGCGCTTCCGGATCTTCATGTCCGTCGAGTGCTTCAGTTATGTCCTGCACTTTGCGCTGCTGGGTCAGCCCACCGCGGTGGCCAGCAGCCTGGTGTCGCTGGGCCGTTCGGTGGCCTCGATCTACTGGCGTTCGCGCGCCACCGCGCTGGTGTTTCTGTCGGCGAACGTGGCGCTGGGCTGGTGGCTGTTCGATGGCTGGCTCTCGCTGCTGCCCATCGCCGCGTCCTGCATTGGTACGACGGCGCTGTTCTTCCTGCAAGGCCTGGCCATGCGTGCGCTGATGCTGGTGGGCACGGCCTGCTGGATCGCGAACAACCTGCTCGTCGGCTCGGTCGGCGGCACGCTGCTGGAAGTTGCGGTCGCAGGCGTCAACACGTGGACGCTGTGGAGACTGCTTCGGGCAGGGTCGCCCGCGCCAGGCTCACCGTGAACACGCTGCCCTTGTCGGGGACGCTTTGCACGGTCACGCTGCCGCCCATCTGCTCGGCCAGCATCTTGACAATGGTGAGGCCCAGGCCTGTGCCCGGTTTGTGCGCGCCGCTGGCCAGGCGCTTGAAGGGCTGGAACAGCTGCTTGATTTCGGCCTCGCTCATGCCCGGGCCTTCGTCATGGACCGAGATGTCCACGGTCTGGCCGTATTCCTCGACGGTCAGGCGCACGCTGGTGCCGGGGCGGGTGTATTTGCAGGCGTTGGAGAGCAGGTTGACGAGGATCTGATTCAGGCGCTGCGCGTCGGCCCAGGCGGCCAGGCCCGGCCGCAGCTTGGCGACCTCGACATGGCTGCTGTTGCGCAGCTGGTCGCCGTTGAGGCCCAGCGCGTCCTGAATCACCGGCCCGAGCGCCGTGGGCACGCGCTGCAGCTTGAAGTGGCCGGTGTCGATGCCGGAGATGTCGAGCACGTCGTCCACCAGGCGCAGCAGGTGAACACCAGCGCCTGAGATCAATTGCACGCGCTGCTGCTGACGCTCGCTCAAAGGTTCCTTGGGATCCATCTGCAGCAGCTCGGAAAATCCCAGCACGGCGTTGAGCGGCGTGCGCAACTCGTGCGAGAGCCGCGAGAGGAATTCCACGCGCGCCCGCGCGCTGCGTTCGGCGGCGGCCTTCTCCAGCGCCACCTGTTCCTGGCGCACCTGATCCGACACATCGCGCAGCACGGCGACCACGGCGCTGATGTCGTTGTCGGTGTGGCGCTGGCCGGTCAGTTCGAGATGGCGCAGCTCGCCGTTCACACGGATGCGGTAGCGCAGGTCGAGCACGCCTTCCTCGCTGGCGGCGCGGGCAAAGGCGGCGTCCATGAGGGCGAAGTCGCGTGGATCGAGCTGGGCGCGCAGGTCCTCCCGCGCCAACAGGCGGCCCTGTGGCGAGGGTTGCAGGCCGTAGATGGCGCAGGCCCTGGCATCCAGGCGGATCTGGTCGCCTTCGGTGACCCACTCGGCCATGCCGATGCCGCTGGCCTGGGCGGCGAGGGCCCAGCGCCGGTTGATGCTGGCCAGGGCCAGGGCGTCCTGGTTGTGCTGGCGCACGCCGATGACGATCAGCACCACGGTGGCCAGGGTCAGCAGGCCGCTGACCACGCCGATGGCGATGGCGATGAGCAGGAAGGCATTGCGCGAGGACTCGGCCAGGGCTTCGCTGAAGCGCAGTTCCAGCGCGCGCAGGTCGGTGTCGAGCCGGTCCAGGCGCTGCATGAGCAGCAGGCGCTCGCCCATGTGTTCGGGGCCACGCGGCATTTCGGCAAGGCGCTGCATGTGATCGCCGATCTGGAGCAGCTCGGCAATCAGCTCGTCGCCGCGACGCCAGGCTTCGAGCGAGGGCGCCATCAAGGGGTTGTCACCGAACCAGCGGAACAGGCGGACCATGCCGGGCTGGTCGGCGACGACGATGCCGCCGCGCTCGAACGCTTTCTCAAGCGCCTTGCGAGCCTCGTCGTCCAGCACCGGCCGCTCCATGATCTCGCGGGCTTCTCGGTCGGCCAGGGGCACATCGAGCGCGGCGCGGAAGGCTTCAAGATGGCTGGGCGCCCCGGTGGCGGCGAAGGCGCGCAGTTCGACCGCGGCAATCGCATGGCCCTTGGACCAGCGGCTCTCCCCGCCCACATAGCCGCGCGCTGCCGACAGCAGGTGCAAGCCGACGAGACACAGCGCCACGACGAGGCCGTTGCCGATCACCAGCGGCACGAGCAGCTTGAGCAACTGGCGACGATGCTGCTTCATCACGGGCGCCGGCGCAGCCGCAACCGTCGACGGCCACAGGCCGGCGGCGGGACGAGCGGGACTGCGCACGCTGGAGATCATCGGGTTCCCATTCAGTGGAACAAGGACAGGGTCATGCAGGTCTGAAGCCGCGAGTTTGCTGTGCCCCGGAGCGCGTGTGTTGGACCCTCGCCAAGCAAGTCAGGCTAACGTGGAATATTGACGCATACCAGTGCGTCGCCGCGTTTCATTCCCGCGATTGGGAAGAGGTCGTCTGTAACAAGCTGCGTCCGTCAGGGGCCGTCGGCCTGTGGCTGATCGGGTCGCTGCGCCGTCGCTTGATGGGCTTGCGGCGAGAACAGCGCCTTGTGTACCAGGTGGTAGGCCAACTGCCATGGCGGCATGCGCAGCCAGTGCCCGCGCAGATAAAGCGCCGCGCGCGCGACGCGCATGCCGGGGGTCTTGCGGCTCGCATGCTGGGGTTCGAAGAGGCGCAGGTAGAGCGGGTCGAGCCGTTCGGCCGCATGGGCGCCGGTCTCGCGCAACAGGGCCTCGGGCACCGGCGTGGCCAGCTCGCTGGCGGTGTAGCGCAGGGCCAGACTCAGCGGGCGGATCAGTTGCTGCCGGCGTGCGCGGGCCAGCAGTTGATCCCAGAAGCCGGCCTCGGTGCCGAAGTGACGCAGCAGCAGGTCCAGATCGGAGAGGTCGCGCAGCAGGTTGTCGGGCTCGCCCTCATGGAACAGGTGGCAGGCCGAGTGCAGCACCATGTCGCAGGGCGAGAGCACGCGGATGCCGGGCTGGCCTGGCAGTTCGATGGCGGCTTCGATCAGCGCCTCTGCCGAGGGCTTGAGCTGGGCGGTGGCGGGCAGGATGGTGTGGTGAACGTCCAGCGCCGTACCGCGATGCATGTGGACCATGGCGGGCAGCTCGTGCATCCAGCGCCGGTAGTAGAGCTGATCGTAGGCGTCCTTGGATTCGATGACCCAGCCGGTCAGGAGCAACTGCGATTCCACCTCGTCGAGCCGCGCACGGGGCACAAGGATGTCCACGTCGGCGAAGACCCGGCCCTGTGCAGCAGGCAGGCCGGCCAGCACGTAGGCCGCACCCTTGAGCAGGATCAGCGGCAGGTCCAGGGCGGCGAGCGTATCGCGCAGGATGCCGGCCTCCTTCTTCACGGCACGGTGCTGGCGCGCCGCCATGGTGGCCGCAGACAGCATATGGATGCCGGCCCGTTCGTGGACGGGGGCCTGGGCTTCG
>Ga0164241_10005328_pt1 | contig 12120 bp, 8 predicted proteins | sample OricomyardsoilBY_FD_108780 | JGI IMG/M metagenome (GOLD analysis project Ga0164241, IMG submission 108780) | Backyard soil microbial communities from Emeryville, California, USA - Original compost - Back yard soil (BY) | ecosystem: Environmental > Terrestrial > Soil > Unclassified | place: USA...
AAAACCGGGAAGTTGTACAAATAAAAATGGCAAATCCCCTTCGTTCCATTTCTGTCGCCAATCGTTAATCATTGCCGGTTGTAGCTTTGCATATTCATCAGGCTTGCCTGTATTGCTTTCGCCCTGGTACCAAACAAATCCTTTGAGCGTGTAATCAGTTAAAGGCACAATCATCGAATTGTATAAAGCCGTCGGTTGGTTCTGCAAAGCAATTCCAAAGCCGCCGAAGCTACTACGGTGTGGCACATTTAGCAAGCCAACTTTATATTGCCAGTAACCTGTTAAATCTATCGTATCATTATTTGCGATTAGTTCGTATGGTTTGTCCGGAACGAACCCGCCTTTGCCAAAGTTGTTGGTAACACGAACAACAAATAAATTTTTTCCTGGTTTTAAAACACTATCAGGCACCGGGTACCGCCGCTGCGGGTACATATAACCGGTAGAACCCACCTTGATTCCATTAATATATAATTCATCTGCATCTACAATCCTGCCGAGAAAAACTTTTGCAGGCACATTTGTCATCGAGGCAGGCACATCAATTTCCCTGCGATACCAAACAACACCATTCAAATTTTTTGCGCCCTGATCAGCCCAAAAACCCGGAATGGAAATCCTGTGCCACTCTTTTGGTTGATAAGAAGGGGCAAACCATTTTTCACTCATGCCTTTATCGTCGGGGCGTTTCGTTTTTTGCGCAGCGTCAAACACTTTTCTGTTAGCTCCATTTACATAAGCCGTGTCTTTATTTTTTTCTATTGTTTTAAGAATATCAGGAAACGATTTAAAACTTTCTTCACTCATCATAGACTCGATAGGAACCCCGCCCCAACTGGCATTAATGATACCAATCGGCACATGATATTTTTCATACAAATCCTTTGCAAAAAAATAAGCAACAGCTGAAAAATCAGGTACATTTTCAGGATTGGCCCACTTCCATGAACCACCGGGTAAATCACTTTGCGGACTTACAAGATTAGTTGTGTTTGGAACCCAAAATTGTCTTATGTCAGGATAATTGGCATTGGGGATTTCATTTGGATAAAACACACTATGCAGTTTCATTTGATGCACCATGTTTGATTGGCCGGTACACAACCAAACATCACCTATCAAAATATCGTGCAGGCTAATTTTGTTCTTACCTGAAATATTCATGGTATAAGGGCCACCGGCTTTCATTGGCAACAATTGCACTTTCCATTTGCCATCATCACCGGTTCTCGTTCTATAAGTTTTGCCGTTAAATTTTATGCTTACTTTTTCGCCTGTTGATGCCCAGCCCCAGATATTAATTTTCGCATCGCGTTGCAATATCATGCTGTCACGGATAATTTGCGGGAGCTTTACCTGTGCCGCTACTGAATTAAGAATTAATAATCCAAAACAAAATAACAGGTCCTTCATGATTTTTACTTTCATGCTAATATTTGATTTAATTCTGCCATTGAAATGCGAAATATTCGCATGCACTATGACCGGTGTTATTAAGCGCATGCGGAATTTCCGAATTAAGAAATATCACATCACCGGCAGCGGCTTTATAAAATTTATTATCGATATTCATCTGAACATTTCCTTTTATCATTACGATCATCTCTTCAGAACGATGGGTATGCGGAGGATGGCTTACCTGCCCCGAATTTAGTGTTGTTGCATGAACATCAAACCGTGCAAATTGCGAAGTAGGCCGGTCAAAAATATCGCGATGTTGACCTTTCTCAGTTTTTTTTATTTTGACGGTATCCCAGTTAACAATGAAAGAACCGCCTGCTTTCGCTGCGCGCTCGCGGTTAGTTGCATTCTGCGATTTCATTTTTACGATATAATAAGTTGCGTTTTCAGTACCCGCGTTTTCAATTCCATGTTCATCTCCCGGCATTATCACTGCAACACTTGAAGGCCCGAGCGTCGTACTGTGGCCGTTTACCGTCACCTTCACAATCCCTTTTTTTACAATAATTACTTCTTCCGTATCGCCGTGAGTGTGCGCAGAATGGGGCGCTTGTCCCGGTTCCAGCGTTGTAGCATGCATTTCAAAATAGTCAAGGTCGAGTGTATGTCCTTTAAAAATTTGCTGACTGCTACTTGTTTCTCCTTTTTTGGATTGAATTTTATTTAATGCATAAACAGCCGATTTAACCGAATCAGTTCTTTGTGCTTTAAGAAAGCAAGTGCTTAGCATTGCAACGAAAAACAATACTATTTTTTGTCGTGCATGATTAATTTTTATGCTGTTCATAATTGGATATTTTTTATTTTATAAATAAATTCCTGTAGGATAATTTTTTTTATCTTTTTTTTATCATTTAGACTTTTTCGCAAATTCACTGGAACCATAGCGGTTTAGCTGAAACCCCGAAACATTTCCTTTTTCATCTTTTGCAAATTGTATATTTAAAAAAGATGAAGTGAGATAAAAATCGGTTTCTGATGCCGCTAATAATTTGAAAGTATTATTGCCTGCTGTCGCAGTAAGCAAATCGTCTTCTGACTTTATGTTTACGATTGTTCCATCGTTCAATTCATAAGAACCGTTATATTGCTGAAGAATTGTTGACGATAATTTTATAGAAGGGCGTTTAAAAACAAACTGTAATCCTTTTTCATAACCGATACCTTTTGTTCCGGAATGCCCGGTGTTTTCCAAGACTTCACTCTCAATTTCTAAATTGGAATAATGCCTGCTATTTAAAAATGAAGTAAGTTTTTCATAATCCGGGACGCTGGTTTCGACGCCTCCTACACACATAAACAACTTTGCGGAAGGATTATTTTTGTTTGCGTGATACTGTTCTTCGTATTTATATAAAACCTTGTTATCCCACATAAATGCGGGGCTTGCTGCCACATATCGGTTAAACATATCCGGATGCGTAAACAAAGTGTACATCGTAAACAATCCACCTAGCGAACAACCGATTAATATTTTATCATTTTCAGCAACGCGGTAATTTTTTTGAATCAGAGGAAATACTTCATTTTTTATAACAGAAAGAAATTTATCAGCCCCGCCACTTTGGGGTAAGCGCTGTTCAGTTGTTGGTGTATAATCACGGGCTCTAAGGCTATCGGGATTCGGATGTTCGCCTCCCCAGGTAATTCCAACAATAATCATTTCAGGAACAAAGCCGTCATAATATTGCTGTCCATATAAAGAAGTCAACAACGGGAAATCCCACTGCGAATCCATGAGATAAACAACCGGGTATTTTTTATTACTGTTGGCATAGCCTGACGGCAATGAAATTTGTAAAACATATTCTTGACCGCTGACAATTGATGAAGTAAAATTTTTTGTTTGAGAGCCTGGAATAGTTACTTCATCTGATTGACCGATTGCTATTTTTGAAAGAAAAATCGTTAGCGCTATAAGTAATAGGTTTTTCATTAGTGATATTTTTTTGCAAAGAGTTACTTGTTAAGATAAATCTCCTTATGAGTTTTTATTTCTTCATTGTTCGGTTAATTCCAGTAAACAAACCTACCTGTACGGCAGGCAGGCAAATAATTACAATTTGGCTTTTGTGACGTTTCTTATGCCAAAGCTTTTAAATTATTATATGGTTCTATCATTTTTATAAAACCATTTTCATCGTGTATCAATTTAGTAACCTTGACACTGCGCAAATGTGTAACTCCTTTACTCAGGCTGCTGTCATGATAAAACAAATACCATTCGCCTTTAAATTCAATAATGGAATGATGTGATGTCCACCCAACAACAGGATTTAAAATTCTATCTGTGTATGTAAAAGGCCCATAAGGATTATCACCCATAGCATAACAAATGAAATGTGTGTCGCCAGTCGAATAAGAAAAATAATATTTGCCGTTATATTTATGCATCCAGGACGCTTCAAAGAATCTTCTTTCTCCGTCACCTTGTAATAATGGTTTGTTATTCTCATCAACTATTAAAACATCTTTTGGCGCTTCTGCAAATTCCAATAAGTCATCAGTGAGTTTTGCAACCTTCGCGCATAAAGCAGGCTCATCCTCTTTTGGCAAATGCGCTGTTGGGCTTTCCGGATTTTCTGCATTGAATGTACCGGTTCTCCATCTTTGTAATTGCCCGCCCCAAATGCCTCCAAAGTACATGTAGTAGTGACCGCCATCTTTGAACACTGCCGGGTCTATTGAAAAACTTTTTTTAATGGCTTCCGGTTGTGGCGTAAACGGGCCTGTTGGTGAATCGCTTATTGCCACACCAATCCGAAAAATTCCGTCATAGTCTTTTGCCGGAAAAAAGAGAAAATATTTTCCATCCTTTTCATTGGCATCCGGCGCCCACATTTGTTTTTCGGCCCAGGGTACATCTTTTAAGTTCAATGCAATACCGTTATCTTTTGCTTCACTTGTTGGCGAATCCATTGAGATGACATGATAATCTTCCATCGCGAAATGGCTTCCCAAATCATCAAAGGCGTCACCTGCATCTACATCATGTGACGGATAGATATATATCTTTCCATTGAAAACATGAGCAGAAGGGTCCGCGGTGTAAATATTTTTAATTAATGGCTGTGATATGGCTCTCTTATTCAGTTCGTCAAAATCAATATGTTCGATACTTTCTTCAGGCATGGTATAATATTTTTATTAAATCTGCCAGGTTTTAAAAACCTGGCAGGTTTGTTAAACAGCTTTATTTTTTTCTTCTTTCCAATAAATCACTTTCAATCTCCACTTCCATCCTCTTATTGATTTTATAAAAAAACAATAAGGCCGCGCCAAGTAAAAATGGTATGGATGGATAAACGCTTACGAGCATTTGCGTGCCATGAACTGCCTGGGCAGATTGCATATCGCTGTTGGGTACATAATGATATAATCCTAAAATCCAGGTAAGTAAAGCACCGCCGATGCTAAGGCCTGCTTTGAGGCCAACCATCATCGCGGAAAAAATAATAGCTGTAGCCCGGCGGTTATTTTTCCATTCACTGTAATCTGCAACATCTGCAATCATTGCCCACAACAATGGAATGGTAAGGCCATAAAAAAATCCATGTAAGATTTGAGAAAGAAAAATAATTCCTACAGCTTTTGGCGGATAGAAAATAAATGCGAAGATGAATAGGGTGGAAATGAAAAGGCAAATTCCAAACACATCTCTTTTCCCATATTTATCTGCAAATCTTTTGGAAAGCATGATACCAATAATCATAAAAATAATTCCCCCGGCATTGAATAAACCAAAGCCTGCGGAAACAGGATCCTCACCAAAAAAGTTGAGGCCAATATCAGAAAGAAAATGAGTGATAGGATTTATAAAATTGGTTAAGCTTTCTTTGTCCACGTAATTTTTAAAATAATAAACATAACCACCGCCCTTCATGGCAAGTGTGATAAACACAAGGGTCGTAAGTACCAGCATGATAATCCACGGCTTGTTTTTAGACAAATCAGACAGGTCTTCTTTTAAGCTTGACTTTTGTTCCGGCTTCGGAACGATGCGCTCTCGTGTTGTAAAAAAAGTAATCAGCAACATAATGGTTCCTATGATGGCGAGCCATGTCATTACTTTTTCTATACCTATTGATTTATCGCCTCCGCCAGCGGTTTCGATAATAGAAAGCATAAACACCTGAACAAAAAATTGAGCAAACATTACGGCAACAAAACGATAAGATGACAAACTGTTTCGTTCTTTCATATCACCGGTAATAACACCACTTAATGCCGAATAAGGCAAATTATTTGCAGCATATAACAACAACAATAAAGTATAAGTAACCACAGCATAAATCATTTTTCCTTTATAAGAAAAATGCGGCGTACTGAACGCCAACAACGCAATAACGCCAAGAGGAATAGCGGTAAATAAAATCCATGGCCTGAACTTTCCCCACCTGGAGCGGGTTCTGTCGGCAAGTGCACCTATAATCGGATTAAAACCGAATGCTGCTACGAGGCCTACGGTGAGTATTATTACGGATGCATCTTTGGGCTGCAGGCCATAAATATCTGTATAAAAATAGGCGAGGTAAGTTACCAATGTTTGGAAGACTAAGTTGGCAGCAAGGTCGCCCAGGCTGTAACCAACTTTTTCCAACACAGATAATTTTTGTGAAGTCTGTGACAACTTTGCTGCTTTTGTTTGCTTGTTTGTCATTACATCCTGTGTACTCATAATTTGTTAATTTAATTTGGTAAAATTTAATTATTTTTTGCTGTTGCAATTACGCTGTAAAATGCGGGCTTTGGTTTAAAGTTTCTGTCAAATAATAATGGATAATTCGTGCGTCCACGAATAGGAAATCCATTCAGCCATGATTGTCCATCATTCACACCCCAGAATGTAACACGGCTGATATCTTTTTTATATTTCATAAAAAGAGTAAACAAATCGGCGTAAGATTTTGCCAATAATTGCTGAGCAGAATCCGGTAAACCATTTGTATATGGGTTCATTTTTGCACTGCCTTGTGCAGTGGCGCTTACGTCGGCTGTAGTTTTATCCCATGGATTTGGCAACACACTTAAATCAAGTTCTGTAAACATCACTTCGATACCTAATGCGGAAAATTCTTTGATGCTTTCTTCAATGTCCTTCATCGGAACATCCCCCGATTTCCAGTGTCCTTGTATGCCAACGCCATCAATACGAACGCCTGCTGCCTGTATTTTTTTTATCAGGGCAATGGCGCCGGCTCTTTTTGCTGGTTGCTCTATGTTATAATCATTGTAATACAATTTTGAATGTGGCGAGGCTTTTTGTGCCAAACGAAATGCTTCAACGATATAATCAACACCCAATTTATCGAGGAAGATATCTTTTCGCAAAGTGCCATCTTCATTTAAAGCTTCATTTACGACATCCCATGAATATACTTTTCCATCATAGCGACCAGCCACTTTTGTGATGTGATTCACGAAATACTCACGAACGGAATCTGCACTTTGGATGTGATGCATGAACGCTGGCAACTGGCTATGCCAGATAAGATTGTGTGCATTCACTTTGATGTGGTTTGTTTTTGCAAATGCCACCAGCTTATCAGCAAGCTCAAAATTATAGGTATCCCAGCCTGGATGAATTTCTTCGGCTTTCATACAATTTTCCGGAGTGACCGCATTGAATTGTTGTTTGATTAACCGGTCTGCTGCGGTGTCTTTTTCTTCTATTTGTTGAGCATTCATTGCAGTGCCTATCAAAAAATCTTTTTTGAAAACATCTTTTAAAGAAGCTGTTTGCGCTTTTGCACTTCCGGGACTAAACGAGACAGCAACTAAAAGAATTGTTGAAAGTTTTTTTATCATGATTTATTTATTTTTAGAATTAATAATTGTTTCAGGTGGGCCGAGGTAACTGGGTTTTAATCCGCCAAAATCCAGGACCAATTTTTGTAAAACCACTGCAGGGCTTATCATCCAATATTTAATAATATGCTTGCCTGACTTTGAAATTCGATGCTCTGTAGATTTAATGATAATATTATTGGCAACCCATTGCCCCCAGGTTCTATCATTTTTATCCTCCTTATTGATAGAAATAATTTGTGGTTTTTCATTATCAATTGAAATGGCATATTGTAAACCGAGGCTGTCGTTTTCAAAATTTAATGTTGGTGAAAAATACGCAGCGAGCTTTACGGTTCCGGTGTCATAAACATAAACGTTATATTGCAGGTAAGGGTTGTCGTTAGTAACTATTTTTTTATTAGCAGTTACAGGAAATGTAGTGATGCCATCTCCATCTTTTCCTATACCGGGAATCACTTTCCATTTTATTTGCCTGTCTGCCGAATGGGCAGGTTTGTTTACTGCTTTGGAATAATTAGCTGCTTCAATCGAGACGTAACCGTTAAGTTCATAAAAAATATTCCCCTTGCTGCCCGAAGGAATTAAGTCTACTGCTGATCGCGTTAATAATTCCTGATCAGGAACAACCTCTTGCTTCTCCTTTTCAATATATTTCACTTCCGGCATTTTTTGCATGCGAGGTTCCTGCCAGTAAGTGTAACCAATGTGTTTCTGATCCATCATGTGATTCCACTTGCCGTTGTTGAGTTGATTATATTCAAGCGTTATCAGGGAATCATTTGCATAAAACCTTTTCGCTTCATCAGCAAAAATATTGGCAGAGATACTATTCTTATCATAATAGTATTTATTCCATGCAACGGCAGTGTATAAATTCTGAAGATTACAGTAAGCTTTTACCGGGTGCAATACTAATTGATAATAGGCATCCTTGTACTCATCAGGTATTTTATCATTTATAGTTTCTGCATCTTTTAATAAATTGTTCCAGTCATCAGTTACTCTTCCCGCTTCGTTATAATTTTGTATGCTGTAAGTTTTTGCATCCAATAATTCGGGTTTTCTCCTTGATGCATATTGCGCATACTTTTCAAGAATGTCAGCAATCTCTTTTGCGTTAGTTGGGCCGAATTGATTATTTGCCCATTGTGTATAATAGTTCTCCAGGTTATCTTCATTCCATTTTTTTGTATTCCATGCATAATCCAAAAAGAAAGAAATGGGTAATTCCATCGGTTTTAAATCGCCCACATTTACTACCCAAATTTTATCTACGCCATAAGAATAGGCCAAATGCATTTGTTCCCAAACCCGTGCAATGTTGTTTGTATTTATCCATTTATAATTCCTTGGTCCGCCTACATAATCAAAGTGATAATAAATTCCATAACCGCCGCTTCTGGGTTTGGCACTCAATTTCGGTAGCCTGCGAAGGTTTCCCCAGTTATCATCGCTAAATAATAATGTAACGTCATCGGGTACACGCATTCCCTGGTCATAATAGTCCTGCACTTCTTTATACAATGCCCAATCCTGTGGCGTTTCCGATGCGGGTTTGCCGGTAACTTCTTCAATAATCTTTCTTTGATTGGCAACAATATTTTCTAATAAGCTAATGGCTGTTCCCTGTGTCATTGGCATATCTCCATCACCGCGCATTCCAATAGTTACAATGCTTTCATGATGGTCCATATTTTCAATTCCTTTTTTCCAGAATGAATCCAGCGCCTGTTTATTCGTATCATAATTCCATTGTCCTTTACCATATCGTTTCCATTCCTGTTGCGCTCTCATCATTGGTTCATGATGTGAAGTGCCCATAACTATTCCATATTTATTCGCTAAGATTGGATTTAGCGTGTCATCATCATTAAAGGCATTGCCCCACATGGCGGGCCACAGATAATTTGCTTTTAATCTTAATAAAAGCTCGAATATCTTTTCATATACCAGGTGATTAACGCCGCCAAATTTCTCTTTTGTCCAGCCCGAGAAAGCTGGCGCTTCATCATTGATAAAAATGCCACGATACTTTACTGACGGCCTTTCCTGTTCGAAAATACTTTTAGTAACATAAATTTCTTTTTTCTTTTTCACAGGAACATCGGCCCACCAATACCAGGGCGACACGCCTATTTCTTTTGAAATTTCAAAAACGCCATACGCTGTTCCTCTCTTATCGCTTCCGGCAATTACTAATGCACGTTCTATTCCTTTAAAAGGATTTTTTATTATTTGAACCTGGTAGGCTTCCCATTTGTTTTTTATTGAATCAACATTTATTTTTTTTGTTTGAATTAATTGCTGAATCAATTTGGAACCTTTTATAGAACCAATAATGATTATGCTGTTTGCTTTACCAGGAAGTTCATTCTTGATTTCGGGTTTTTCCCCGGTAACCATTTCCACATCGTTCTGAAAAAGCGAGGCCGCTTTTTGAATCAGCCATTCATCATTTTTATCAGTATAAATTGGCGTGGCTGCTTTGGAAACAATTGGAAAATTTCCGGTTTCATTTTTATTTGAAATAAAATTTTGGGCAAATAAATTTTGACTGAAAAAAATTATTGCGAATAAAAAAATGAATCTCTTCATGCCAGGTAATATTATATTTCTATTTGATAAAAAAAGAAGAAGTAAAATAAAAATCTTTATTAGAACTTCGTTTACTGATTTTAATCCCCCTCCTTTGGAGGGGTTAGGGGAGGCTTAAAACCCAATCGAATTCCCGCCATCTACCGGCAACACAACACCCGTGATGTAAGCCGATTCTGTACTTGCCAAAAACAACGCCGCGTCTCCAATATCAGAAGGTAAACCCAAATCTCCCATCGGAGTTCTTGACAACACTTTGTTCTTTCTTTCCGGGTCGTTATTCAATGCTTTGGCAGACATGTCAGTTGCGATAAAACCAGGCGCAATACAGTTTACACGAATTCCTTTAGGCGAAAGTTCCACCGCCATGGCTCTCGTCATCGCTTCAATGGCGCCTTTGGAAGCGCTGTACGCAATCACTTTTGGTATTCCATATTGGGACGCCATCGAGCTGATATTGACAATGCTTCCATTTTTATTTTCAACCATTGATTTTACCACCTCGCGTGAAATGGAAAAAATGGATTCCACATTCGTGAGCATTATTTTTTGAAAATCCTCATCTGTTACTTCCGTAAAATCTTTTTTAAAATTGATGCCTGCGTTATTGACCAGGATATCAATTTTTGAATATTTATTTTGGATGTCTCTGATCAAATGAGGAATTTCAGAAAGTTGATCCAAATCAAATGAAATAGTTTCGCAAAGCGCTCCCAGCTTTTGTTTTGCGGCATTCAGTTTTTCTTCGTTGCGACCGATGATAATTGTTGTAATATTATTCTTTACAAATTTTTCGGCAATTGCAAATCCGATTCCTGATGCGCCTCCGGTCACGATGGCGACTTTTCTTGTACTATTTTTTTCCATTACTTTTTCATTTTTATAAATTTTCAATTTCAAATCATTTCGAAACCGGAACTTCAAATTCTATTTGAAATTTATCCCGTTTTCTTTTTTAGGGATGATTCCCTGATGATAAATTCGGATCGTAAAATAATTGTATTCGTCGTTTCAATGCTTGATGTACCGTTCAAATGGCCAATAAGATTGTTAGCCGCCGTCTGGCCCATTTCATATCCCGGGTAATTGATGGTACTAAGATTCGGTTCTATTACTTTGGAGACCGGATCGTTATTAAAACCCACAAAAGCAATATCTTTTGGGATTTGTATTCCTGCATGTTTTAAGGCCAGCATGCAGCCGACAGCGCAGTTGTCATTAGCAACGAAAGCCCCATCCGGAAGGGGTTTCATCTTCATTATTAATGCTGCCGCCTCTTCCCCCGCTTCCTGGCTCAGGTTTCCAAAAATGACATTTTTCTTGTCAAATTTTATTTGATATTGTTCTAGTGCCTGTTGGTAACCTGCTAACCTTTCTTTATATACATTTTGTTTTGGTATCGCAGTTATGTGTACGATTTTTTTGCAGCCTTGCTCAATTAAATGTGCTGTTGCCTCGTAAGCTACCTTTTTATTTTCAATGACAATATTGGTATAGCGCTCGTCTGTCATTACACGATCAAAGAAAATGACGGGTATATTTTTTTTCCGGAATATCTCAAAATGAGAAAGATCATCAGTATCATACGCCAGCGAAACGAGTAATCCATCTACACGGCTATTGAACATAGTCTTTGCACTGGCGATTTCCTGGACTACTGATTCGGAAGATTGGCTGATGATAAGATTATATTCTTTAGCATTAGCCACACTTTCGATGCCGGCAATGACAGATGACATAAAATGGCTGTTTAGCTTCGGTACAATTACGCCTATGGTTTGTGTTTTTTGACTTCGGAGGTTTCGTGCAAAATGGTTAGAACGATAACTCATTTCTTCCGCGGCCTGAAAAACTTTTTTACGGGTTTTTTTATTGACGACCGGATCATCTTTTAAGGCACGGCTCACTGTGGCAATTGAAATGTTCAATTTGCTGGCAATGTCATAAATAGTTATCTCTTTTTCTTTGATCACTTTTGCAATTTGTAATAGATTTTATTTGGCACGGCCCTTATTTTTTTTGAATTGAATCCTTTCTTAACGATGATTTTCTGATAATAAGATTCGAACGTATTATAATAGTATTGGTATTTTGCATATCCCCGATTCCTTTCAGGTGATTAATCAGATTTCGTGCCGCGACTTCGCCAATATCAATGCCCGGATAATTTATTGTTGATAAAGCAGGCTCTATCAATTTGCATATTGCATCATCATTAAATCCTACAATGGCAATATCTTCCGGAATTTTAAT
>Ga0164241_10005329_pt1 | contig 12119 bp, 6 predicted proteins | sample OricomyardsoilBY_FD_108780 | JGI IMG/M metagenome (GOLD analysis project Ga0164241, IMG submission 108780) | Backyard soil microbial communities from Emeryville, California, USA - Original compost - Back yard soil (BY) | ecosystem: Environmental > Terrestrial > Soil > Unclassified | place: USA...
CCGAGGTGCAGCACCGCGTCGAGGTCCGGACGAAGCGCGATCGCGCCGTAAGCGTTGAAATAGCCGTACGGCAGGTTGGAGCACGAAACGAAGGCCAAGCGCAGACGCTCGCTGCGCTTCTTGGGCAGCGTCTTGGTGCGCCCGATCGGTGAGTCGTAGCCGAGGGTATGAAAGCGATAATAGTAAGTCGTGTCGGGCTTCAGTCCGTCCGGGTCGACTTTGACCGTGAAGTCCGTCTGGGCGTCCGTCTGCGTAACGCCCTCGGCGACGATACGGCGAAACGAGGAGTCTTCGGCGATGCACCACAGCACGACGGCTTGCGCGGGCGCCTTTGCGTCGCCCGTGACGCGCGTCCACAGCACCACGCGATCAGCTTGGGGATCGCCGCTGGCAACGCCGTGAACGAAGGGCGTAGTCGAGTTCTTATACGTGTCGCTCAGGCTGCTGCATTCTTTGGGTAAGAACGGCAAAGCCGCCAATGGCCCTGTGTAGTACAAGAACTTGCGACGGCTGAGCGAGCTTTGCGACATGCGCGCGAGTTTGCGCGCGACGCATGAACGCGACGCGCCGACGCAGCAACGAGTTTGCGTCTTCTGTGTTCTCGCAGTCCTGGACAGGCCGCGTCGCTGCGACTAAGTTGCAGCGACTGACCACTCGATCTTGTGCGCTGTTACTGTTGTGTAACGTCGTTCTGGCGAGCGCGTGTCGCGATCACGATCCGCCTCAGGCAGTGCCGAGCGCTGCGCGGGCCGCGCCGAGCAGCCCCGCGCCAGCCCCGTCGTCTGTGACGGCAAAGGCGTTTTACGCCGACCGCTACAGCAAAAAGCCGTACATGCCTGACGTCACCGAGCTGGGGCGTACGCTGTTTTTCGATCCGGCACTGTCCAAATCCGGGAAGCTGTCCTGTGCAACCTGTCACGATCCCAAGTTTGCATACGGACCGCCCAATGATCGCTCGACACAAGTTGGCGGCGGCGAGCTCGAGAGCACTGGCCTGCGCGCGGCGCCTTCGCTGCGCTACCTGCAGTCCGTCCCGAGGTTTTCCGAGCATTACTTCGACGAAGCAGGCGACGAAAGCGTCGATCAAGGAGCAACGGGCGGCCACACCTGGGACGGTCGCGCCGACACGCTCCACGATCAAGCGATCTTACCACTCACCTCCGCCTTGGAAATGGCGAACGAAAGCGTGGAGCGCGTCGTGGCCAAGGTCGAACATGCCAACTACGCACCGCGCTTTCGCACGATCTTCGGTGACGACGTCTTTGCAGAGCCAGTGCGCGCGCAGAGCGCAGTGTTGCTCAGCTTGGAAGTCTTTCAACAGAGCCCCAAGGACTTTTACCCGTACAGCAGCCGCTATGACGCGTACTTACGAAACAAGGGTGAGCTGAGCGCACGCGAGCTGCGGGGGCTCTCGCTGTTCAACGACCAGAACAAGGCCAACTGCGTGCGCTGCCACGTGAGCCAGATCCGCAAAGGCGCGTTCCCACAATTCACTGATTTCGGTTTTGCAGCACTTGGCGTGCCGCGCAACGCGAAGCTCTCACAAAACCAGGACCGTTCCTTCTTCGACCTCGGATTGTGCGGCCCGCTACGCAAAGATCTCTCGAGCCATCGCGAGTATTGCGGCGCGTTTCGCGCGCCCTCGCTGCGCAACGTCACGCTACGGAAGGCGTTCTTCCACAATGGCGTGTTCCACAGTTTGGAGCAGACGCTGCAATTCTACGCGGAGCGCGACACCAATCCGGCCAAGTGGTACCCGAACCTGAACGGCAAAACGAACTCGTTCGACGATCTCCCGACCGAGCTGCGCGGCAACGTCAATCGCGAGCCACCTTTTGGCCGCAAGCCTGGACAGCCGCCGATGTTCAATCAAAACGAGATCCAGGAACTGATCGCCTTTTTGAAGACGCTCACCGACGCGGATCTCGAACCAACGGCACTCGGGAAGTAGTAGCCAAGCGGCGCCCACATCGACAGCGGGCGCCGCGTTATTTCAGCCGATCACGGCAGACTCAGAGCGTTCGTGAGATCGCCCATCTTGACGCCGCCGTTCGCAACCAACGCCTGATCGCGAGCAGCTACGCCCGGCAACGTCGAAAGGCCGTGGCGTCGCGCGATCAGGCGCGAGATCGAGGCAGTGTCGTACTGCGTATGGTCGACCGTACCCTTCTTGGAGAAGGGCGAAATGATCAGCGCCGGAATGCGCGTGCCCGGGCCGTATTTGTCACCCTTGGGCGGCGCCACGTGATCCCATTGGCCGCCGTATTCGTCGTACGTGATCACGATGACCATGTGCGCCCACTGCGAGCCAGCCTTGAGCTTGTCTACCAAGTCCGCGATGTGCGCGTCGCCATCATCCGCGTTGGCATAACCCGGGTGCTGATTGAAGTTGCCCTGCGGCTTGTAATAGACGACCTGCGGCAACGAGCCCGCGCTGATGTCGGTCAGCAATTTCGTGTAGTCGCGTAGGTGCGCGGTGCGCTCAGCGGCATGTAGCGCTGGATCGAACTGCGCGTAGTAATTGAAGGGGTGATGATGCGGTTGGAAGTCCGGGTTCCCCTTGGGCGTCGATGGCGTATAGATCACGGTGCGCGCGACAGTGCTCGCTTGCATGCCATCGGCGACGGCCGCGTCCCAACCGGTCGCGTACCATGCCCAGCTGACATTCTTGGCGGACAATTGTTCACCAATGGTGGTCTGCGTTTGGGGGGGAACGGTCGTGGCAGCGGCTGCGTTCGCGTAGCGCAAGTCGACCGCATTCGCGACCGGCGTGTTGCCGCTCGGCTGAAAGGGAGCCTGCATGGTGTTGACCGCGCGGTAGCCGTCGCCCGGGCCGAAATAGTCGAGCGGTGCGACGTTGCCGGTCTGAAACCCCGGTGCACCGTCCAACGCGGACGCGGGTGAGCTCGCCGTTTGAGCTAGTTGCGGCACGCCTTTCGCGTTGTTCGCGCCGAGCACGTTGAGTGACGGCAAGTTACTGGCGACGAACGACGCGGGCAAGCTGGGAGCGCAACCGCAGATTAGATATTGATGATTGAGGAACGAGCCGCCGAACGCCCCTTCGAAGAAATTGTCGGCGAGCACGTACTGCTGAGCGAGCTTGTACATGCTCGAATTGCTGTAGTCGAAGTGGCCCATGCTCAGACCGCCTGCGTCGACCCACGCCGCGAACATGTCGTTCGTGCCGCCGTTGATCTCCATGATGTTTTCGAAGAAACGGTGCGCGAGGTCGCGCGTCACGTCCGCCGTGGTCAGCGCGGGCGCGCCGTTGGCGACGAAGCCAGTCTCGATCGAAAATGGCTTGTTCGACAGACCGCTGGTCATGGCCTCCGGGACGACCGTAGTATTGCCGGTTGCCGTCGCGCCGCCCCAAGCCTTCGGCAAAGTCGGCAGCACGGTCACGCCATCGCGGTCTTTTTGCGGCACGTACTTGTCCGTGGGAACTCCCTGCGCGTCAATCACCTCACTCAGGTTGTGCGCGCCTGGGTAATTGCCGTACAGATTATCGAAGCTGCGATTCTCGGCGTAGATGAACACGATCGTTTCGATGTTGGTTTGCACCGGATCGACGGGCTCACCCTCGCCGGCGCTACCGCCCTCGCCTGCCGCTCCAGTGTTGTCACCAGCCGAGCCGCCCTCGCCCGCTTGCTCGGAGCCAGCCTCGGAGTTCTCCTCTCCAGCCTTACCGGCACTCGCCGTGCCGCCCTTTCCGGCTGCCGAAGCTCCGGAAGAGCCCGCGTGGCCCGCGCTGGCGCCGCCTGCACCCGCGTTCGACGTGTCGTCGTTCGAATCGCTGCTACACGCAGCGAGCCACGTTAGCGCCGGCACGATCACACACAAGAAGTTCGGAATCTGGCGAAGCTTCATCATGGGCGCCGAGAGTGCCCATGTTCGGTGACACAGCGGCGAAGATGAAGTGATTGTTTGTGAGCAGATCACGCGAAATGCGCCGGAAAACTGCCCCTTTTTGACCCGGGCGCCGCTAGCTCAGCGTGGCGTTTTGACCGCACCGACATCGCGCATCAGCCGCTCACTCCTCGCATGAATGCATTGAATCATGCGGATCGCGTGACGCATGCCTCAACGTTCGCGTTAACGATGACGCGAATTCGGACGATGTGGGCGCCCGTCGACGTGCTTTCATCAATGATGATTCGATGACGTACGCGCGCTGAGCTCGCTGTTAGCGCCGCTCGAACGTCGAAACCTCGAGCTTCCGAAACAGACTGCGCTTCTTGTAACGATGGTTCTCCATCCGCCGCAGAATGCCCGAGAGCACGGAGACCGCTTCGTGAACGAAGGTTCCCTTGTTCAACATCACGCATTCGGCGGCCACGCTCGCCGAGGCGTCCGTCACCTCCGCGCGTGAAGGGACGCCCGTGCGCGCGAGCGTGTCGAGCACCTGAGTCGCCCAAATCGCTGGCACGTGGGCGGCTTCACACAGCCACAAGATCTCGTCTTGCAGCTCGGCCAAGCGCTCGAAGCCGACTTCGACGGCGAGGTCGCCGCGCGCGATCATCACGCCCAATGCCGGCCGGCGCAGCCCTTCGAGCAGCAGGCTAGCCAAGTTCTCGAAACCAGCCCGCGTCTCGATCTTGAGCACCACGCCGAGGCTCGCATTCCCAAGCCGCTCGAGCTCCTCATGCAGCGCGCGAATGTCCTCGACCGAACGCACGAACGACAGACTCACCGCGTCAGCGCGAGCCGCGACGAACGAAAGCGCACGCCGATCGTTCTCGGAGAGCGCCGGGACGGTGATGCGCGTGTCGGGCAGATTGATGCCTTTTTCTCCGCGCAATTTGCTGATCGGGCGATCCGTGTGCACCACGCGCAGCGAAAAATCACCCGAGTTTTTCACGCGCTCGACGACCGCGTGGATCTTGCCATCGTCGAACAGCACGCGGTGACCAACCTCGAGGTGTTCGAGCGCTTCGGGCAACGTGCACGCGACGACGCCAGGCGTCTCGACGCGCCCCTTGTGATCGCGCTCGGGTGCGGTTCCGGGCACAGCACGTTTGGTGAGCAGCAAAGTGTCGCCTGCGCGCACGTCGATTGCGACGTCCGCCATATCGCCAACCGCGAGCGTCACGTCGTCTTTGTGCTTCTTGCCGCGGCGGATCTGCACGTCCGCTTCGCCCAGAACGTACGCGCGCTCCAACCCGAAGGCGATCGCCTGGTCCGAATCGAGCTCTTCGATCACCAAGGAGCGAGATTTGTCGCGCGCGTCCCGAAAACGCAGTTCGTCAGCGACGCGCAGCTTCGAAAAGTCCTTATTTCCAATCAGCAGCGTCGCTGGTTCCCCTTCGATCGGTGCGGCGAGCGCGCGCCGAATGACCACCCGCGCGGGCGCGGTTGGTTTGCCGATGTCGTCGCGTTGCGGTTTCCAAGTCGCAACTCGACGCTTGCTCTTGATCGTGCCAGTGCGAATCTTCGGCCCTGCGAGGTCCATCAGCAGTCGGCAGGGTTTTCCGGTCTTTTCGCGTGCCGCCGAGAGAGCCTGAATGATTCTGTCCCACTCGTTTTCGGTCTCGTGCGCGCAGTTGATTCTGAGCACGTTCATGCCCGCGTCGAGCAGCCGGACCATCCATTCGCGATCCGCCTCCTCGGCCGAAGGGGCGGTGACCATGACGTAAACGTGGCGGTCGCTCGGACGAGGCCCAAATAAATCGACCGTGTTTCGATGCAGTCGCGCTTGCGCCGACTCCCAGGAAAAGGCTTCTCGGCAGCGCGCGTCGAGCAGCGAAAGTTCGGCGCGTTCGGTCTGCTCGTGAACGGCGAGTGACTCCTGTACGCGCGTGGAAACCTGGAGTACGCCGCCCAGTACACAACTCTCGGTACGGCCGAGCGAAGACAGCCCGCGTTGCGCCAGCTGCGCCTGTAGCCCACGCAGATCGCGCTGACGCAGCGCCACATAGTGGACTAAATTCCTCGCGCCTTCTCGATGAGACGCAGGCACCGCTTCGATCGCTGGGCTCATCTCCGACTCCAGTTGGAGCAGCTCTCGCTCGAGCTCGACGAGCTGCGCCGCCAAGTGATCGAGGGCGGGGTGAGTGTGGTTGGATTCAGCGGTCGCAAGCGGCTCGGTCGTCATGGCGGGGCGTTCCTCGGGAAAGTCACCGGACATATCGCTGGGAGACGACTTTCGCGTTTCGAATTCGTGACTGCGGTAGGAATCTTGCGGCTTCGCGCGCAGTGACATCGGGGCCAAATCGTCGCTCGAAAGTCGCTGGTATGTAACACTGCGCCTCGGCATGAGCAGGCACAGTCCCGAACGCGACATGGCTTGGACTTTCGGCGCCGATGCGCCTCGGGTAGGCGCGCTCGCGTTCAGCGCCCTCCTGCTCGTAGCGTTCTTCTCGGTCGCCTATCTGCCGATGGTCGATTTGCCGCAGCATGCGGCGCAAATCAGCATTTGGCTGCGTCTCGACGATCCCGCGTGGCCGGAGTTTGGGCTGTTCGAGCTGAACTTGCGCACGCCGTACCTGGGCGCATACGCACTGGCGCGCGGGCTCGCCGGCCTGATCGGGGTCGTCCCGGCGTTGAAGCTCGTCGTTTGGTTGTCGATCGTGGGGCATTGGGCTGCGTTCGATTGGCTCGTTCGCTCGCTCGGGCATGCGCGCTGGCTCGGGTTGCTCGGACTCCCGCTGGGTATGGGATACGGCTTCTATTTCGGCTTCATCAGCTTCATCGGCGCGTTGCCGTTTGGTCTCGCCGCAACTTGTCTGGCACTTCGTCATCGCGAAGAGCCGTCGCTCGCGCACGGTCTGTGGCTCGGCGCCGCGCTGTGCGCCACGCTTGCGACTCACGGATTTGCGCTCGGGTTGGCGGTCGTGCTCGTCGCTCCGCTGCTACTTCGCGGCAATGGTTCAATCATCGCTCGTGGCGCCCCGCTGATTGCGCCCGCGCTGCTCATGCTGATCTGGCTCGTGCCGGGTTCTTCGGCGCGCAGTATCGGACTCACGATCTGGGATCCGCGATTTTGGGAGCTGCAGCAGGTGCCAGGGCTATTGCTCGCGTCGTCGGGCGCAGACCACGCAGCGAGCGCGCTCGGCCTGATTTTTCTCGGCATCGTAACGCTCTCGCTCGGGCGCCCGAGCCGTGAGCCCGAGCGGTTCATCCCGCTCACCGTGATGGTGCTCGGCTATTGCTTGTTCCCGCTCAGTCTCGGCGGCTTCACCCCGCTTCATCCGCGTTTCGCGGCGTTCCTCGTGCCAACGGTACTGCTCGCTTTCGAGCCCCGGACCGCCGCGCGCTCGCCCTATTTGGACGGACTGATCCCGGTGGCGACCGCGGCTTGGTTTTGCCTGTTTGCGATTCGCTTGCACCGCTTCGCGCGGGAGACGCAGCCCATCGCTGATTTCGTGGCGCGTATGCCCGCAGGGTTACGGATTCGGCCGTTGATCTTCGACCGCGGGAGCGACGCTTTCCCCGGCCTGCCAGCGATGCTCCACCTTTCCGCTTACTACGTGCCGGAAAAAGGCGGCTATCAAGGCTACTCATTCGCGATGTATCCGACCAGCGTGGTCCGCTACCATCCGGACGTCGTGCCGACCATGGATCGCGGGGCGGAGTGGCACCCCGAGTGGTTCTCGGCAGCCTACGAGCTCGGCGGCTACCAATGTTTCTTGGTCCACAGCGCGCTGGATCGCTCGGCCGAGCTGTTCGACACCCAGCTCGATCAATTGAGTTTGGTATTTCACGAGCAAGACTGGTGGGCCTACGCTTGGCGCTGAAAGCGCGAGCCGCCTCACCTCGAAAGAAGAAGCAGCGTGAACAATCGTTTGCCAGGCATCACGGCGAAAATTCAGCAAGACACGGCTTATCCCGAGGTCACCTTCGAGGATTTCGAGCGCTACTTTCCGCACACCCCCGCTGCGCTGTGTATCAAGGAGTGCGCGCGCTTGTCGGTGATGCGTCGTTATCCGTGCCACGGGCCGGTGCTCGATGTTGGCTGCGGTGACGGCTTATTCGCGCGCATGGCGTTCGACGACGTCGATGTTTGGGGCATCGACATCGACGCTGCCGAGGGGCGCTGGGCCGCCGCGAGCAAGGCTTACACCCAAGTGATTCTGGGCGACGTCACCAAGGTAACGCTGCCGGAGACGTTCTTTGCCACGTGCGTCGCCAATTGCTCACTCGAGCACGTCCCGCGCATCGACCTCGCGCTGAAGAACATCTTGCGCGCACTGCGCCCCGGCGGACTCTCGTACTTGTTCGTGCCTGCTGCGCGCTGGGCGAGCCACTTGACCAGCGCTCGAGTGCTGACCGAGCTCGGAGCTCCCGCGCTCGGCGCGCGTATCGAAAGCTCCATCGATCACGTGTTCAAGCATCACCACTTGTACGATGAGCAGGGTTGGCGCCGAGTCGTGGCACAGTCGGGCCTGGAAATCGTCGCCATCGAACCCGTGCTCTCGACCGCGACCACGGTCGCATTCGAAGCATTTTTGCTGCCCTCTCTGGCGGGGCTCTTGAACAAGCGACTCACGACGCGCTGGACGAATTTTCCGAAGGCGCGCAAGCTGCTTGCTCGCCCGGTTTACGGGCTGATTCGCTCGATCATGGATCGCGCCGATCCTTCGCCCACTGGTGAATTTCTGATCGTCGCGCGGCGGCCGGAGCAATGACGGGCCAAGCAATGGGCGAATCGGTCGACTACTTCTCGAACCACCGTTTCAAGCTGCGTTTTCCGTGGCGCCTCTATCATCAGCCGATCGTGCGTGAGCTCTCCAGCGCGCTCGCCACTTCGGCGGGCAGCGAGGTGCTCAACCTCGGCTCGGGGCCGTTCTTCGAGCTGGCGGATCTGCCTGCGTTGGGCAAGCGGTTCACGCTCTGCGATATCGATCCGCGCGCGCTGACGCTCGCGCGCGAGCTCCACGGCGCCGCGCTCGCGGGCACGGACGTGCTGACTCCGGGGGCTCCGTTGCCTTATCCGACCGCGCACTTCGACGCCGTCGTATCGATGGACGTCGTCGAGCATTTGATCGACCCGCTGCCTTGGCTGGAGGACGCCTTGCGCGTGCTCAAGCCTGGCGGACTCTTGTTCCTGACAACGCCGAACTATGCCTCGCGCTCGCTGCGCTTGATCGAGAATACAGCGCTCGAAGCGGTCGCACGCACACAAGGCTTTAGTCGCAAAGAGTTGCACCCCAGCAAACTCGACACACCGAGCCTGCTCTCGCTCTTGAGCCGTGCAGGTGCAAAGAATGCGGTGACCAAGGAAATCGCGTTTGGCTGGGTGCTCGTGGCGTACGCTTGGCGTTGATGCGCGCTCGCGCGTGAACGAGCGGTGAAGATCGTGACGTGAGCAGTCACGCCGTGTTTGCCGCACTGTGGCTCGGCGAGTGCGCGGATTGTGCATATGTGCGCAGCATGGTGAAGTGCACGCGAGTAGCGACGATAGCATTGATGATCGGCGTCGGGGCTTGCCAGGGACCGGCACCCGAGGCGAGCGTGGCGGCTCAACGCTCGGCCGTCGTGAGCCCCAATATCGTGATCAGCCAGATCTACGGCGGCGGCGGCAACAATCAGGCACCGTACGCGAACGACTTCGTCGAACTCTTCAACCGCTCACAAGCGGCTGTCTCGATCAACGGCTGGTCGATTCAATACGCGAGCGCTGCCGGCACCGGCACTTTCGCTCAAAACGGCATCGTTTCGCTGACCGGGACTTTACAGCCCGGTCAGCACTACCTGGTGCAACTGTTCTCATCCGGCGCGGTTGGCGCAGCGTTACCGACGCCCAACGCGACAGGCTCGATCAACATGAGCGGCACCTCGGGCAAAGTCGTGCTCGCGAACAGCAGCGCGGGACTCGGCTGCAACGGCTCGAATTGCACGGCCGCCCAACTGGCTACGATTGTCGACCTCGTGGGCTACGGCACGGCCAATTTCTTCGAAGGCAGCGCCGCCCCAACGCTCACCAACAGCACCGCGGCGCTCCGCGCGAGTGGCGGCTGCACTGACACCGACACCAACGGCTCTGACTTCAGCGCGGGCGCTCCGACACCGCGCAACACCAGCAGCGCCCTGACGCCATGCGGCGGCGGCAATTCAGCGCCGCTCGTGAGCAGCATCAGCCCTGCAAACGGCACCGCCAATGTGCCACCAGACAGCAACATCACGGTAACGTTCAGCGAAGCCGTCAACACGACCGGCAGCTGGTTCACTCTCCAATGCAGCGCGAGCGGCGGTGTGAGCGCCAGCGTCAGCGGCGGACCGAGCAGCTTCGCGTTGGATCCCAGCGTCACGCTAGCTGCCGCGGAAACCTGCACGCTGACTGTCCTCGCTTCTGCGATCAAGGATCTCGACGGCACGGCACTCGCCGCTGACTACGTCAGCACCTTCAGCACCAGCGCCCCGACGGGGTTGATTGCGATTCACACAATCCAGGGCGCGAGCCACGTCTCGCCGTTGAAAGGCTCGACGGTCACGACGCGCGGGATCGTCACTGCGACGGACAGCAACGGATACTACTTGCAGGACCCGGTCCCGGACGCGAACGACGCGACCTCCGAGGCCGTCTTCGTTTTCACCAGCAGCGCGCCCACTGTTCATGTCGGCGACGACGTTCAGGTGAGCGGCACGGTCAGCGAGTTTCGCCCGGGTTGCACCCCTTGCTCCGCCTCGAGCAGCGCTTACCCGAACCTGACCACGACAGAAATCGGGACGATTACCGCGCAATCCGTGATCTCGAGCAGCAACGCCCTGCCGGCGCCGATTGTGCTCGGCAACGGCGGCCGCATGCCCCCGAGCAACGTGATCGAGGACGACGCCAACGGTGACGTCGAAATCGTGGCCAACACGTTCGACCCGAGCAGCGACGGGCTCGACTTTTACGAGAGCCTGGAAGCCATGCGCGTTCAAGTCAACGACGCGGTAGCGGTGGGACCGACGCAATCATTCAGCGGAGGTACATCGCTCGAGCTGACCGTCGTGAGCGACAACGGTGCTAACGCGGGGCTTCGCACCGCGCGAGGCGGCATCGTCATCTCAGCCTCGGATTACAATCCCGAACGCATCACGATTGCCGACGACCTGCTGCCGGGAATTCCGACGGCCAACGTAGGCGACCGCTTGCCCGGCGCGAGCGTGGGCGTCATCGGTTACACATTCGCGAACTTCAAGTTGTTCAGGACGCAAGCCTTGCCCAATCTGGTGGCGGGCGGAGTCAACAAGGAGAGTTCCACTCTTGGCACACGGCGCAGCACCGATCTCGATATCGCCGCGTTCAACGTCGAAAACCTGGACCCCACCGATCCGACCAGCAAATTCAGCGATCTTGCGGCGATTTTGGTCAACAATCTGAAAGCGCCGGATCTCGTCGCGCTCGAGGAAATTCAAGACAACAACGGCGCCACCAACAACGGCGTGGTCGATGCCACCACGACGCTCAATCAATTGGTCGGCGCAATCACTGCGGCCGGCGGCCCGAGCTACAGCTTCCGCAGCATCAACCCGGCCGACGGCCAAGACGGCGGCGAGCCCGGCGGCAACATCCGCGTGGTCTTCTTGTACCGCACCGATCGCGGACTGTCCTTCGTGGATCGTCCGGGCGCTACGTCCACGACGACGAACAGCGTCGTCACAGGTCCAACTGAAGTGGGACTTCAGTACAGCCCAGGGCGCATCGACCCGACCAACGGCGCCTTCTCCAGCAGCCGCAAGCCCCTCGCAGGACAATTCTCGTTTCAGGGTCAAACATTCTTCGTGATCGCCAACCACTTCAACTCCAAAGGTGGCGATGACCCGCTGTTCGGACGCTTCCAACCGCCAACGCTCAGCTCCGAAGCGCAGCGTGTCGCGCAAGCCAACGTGGTCAAGGGCTTCGTCAATCAACTCTTGACCGCCGATTCCCACGCCCAAATCGTCGTCCTCGGCGACTTGAACGACTTCGAATTCTCCGCGCCGCTCATGGCGTTGAAAGGCGCGGGCCTGAGCACCTTGGTCGAACGCCTACCGGCCAACGAGCGCTACACCTACGTTTACCAAGGAAATTCACAGGTATTGGACCACATCATGGTCAGCGCCGAAGCGAGCCAACACGTGGTCGGCTACGACGTGGTGCACGTCAACTCGGAATTCGCAACCCAAGCCAGCGATCACGATCCGGGCGTAGCGCG
>Ga0164241_10005331_pt1 | contig 12116 bp, 13 predicted proteins | sample OricomyardsoilBY_FD_108780 | JGI IMG/M metagenome (GOLD analysis project Ga0164241, IMG submission 108780) | Backyard soil microbial communities from Emeryville, California, USA - Original compost - Back yard soil (BY) | ecosystem: Environmental > Terrestrial > Soil > Unclassified | place: USA...
AGGAGGTCGACGAGGTGCCCGAGGGCGCCCACGTCGTCTTCAGTGCGCACGGCGTGTCGCCCGCCGTGGTCGGGGCCGCCGCCGAGCGCGGTCTGCGCGCCATCGATGCGACGTGCCCGCTGGTGACCAAGGTGCACCGCGAGGCGGTCAAGTTCGCCTCCGAGGGGTACACGATCGTCCTCATCGGCCACGACGGCCACGAGGAGGTCGAGGGGACGATGGGCGAGGCCCCCGACTCCATCGTGCTCGTCGAGACGGTCGACGACGTCGACGCGCTCGAGGTCGACGATCCGGACCGCCTCGCCTACATCTCCCAGACCACGCTGTCGGTCGACGAGACCAACGCGGTCATCGTCCGCCTGCGCGAGCGGTTCCCCAACATCACCGGTCCCCGCACCGACGACATCTGCTACGCCACGACCAATCGCCAGGCGGCCGTCAAGCAGATGGCCGTGCACTGCGACCTGGTCCTGGTCATCGGGTCCCAGAACTCGTCCAACTCGCAGCGGCTGGTCGAGGTGGCGCGCGACTACGGCGCGGACTCCTACCTGATCGACAACGAGCAGCAGGTCCTCGAGGAGTGGCTCGTGGACAAGAAGGTCGTGGGCATCAGCTCGGGCGCCAGCGCCCCGGAGGAGCTCGTGCAGCGGCTCGTCGGCTTCTTCCGCGACCGCGGGGTCGAGCAGGTCGAGGAGTTCGAGGTCGTCAAGGAGGACGTGCGCTTCATGCTCCCCAAGACGATCCGCCAGGCGATGGCCGCCGCCTCCGCCCAGGCCTGACCGGCCGGCACCGGCCCCCGGAACCGCGCGCGCCGGCGATGCGCACGCTCGTCCTGTCGGACCTGCACCTGGGACACGGCCGCGGCACCGACGTGCTGCGCCGCCCCGCGGTGCTGCGCGCGCTGTGCGAGCGGCTCGGCGACGTGGACCGCCTCGTGCTGCTGGGCGACGTGATCGAGCTGCGCCACGGCCCCCGGCATCGGGCGCTGGACGCGGCCGAGCCGGTCCTGCGGGCGGTGGGCGACGCGCTGCCCCCGGGCGCCGAGGTGGTGCTCCTGGCCGGCAACCACGACCACGCGATGGTCGCCCCGTGGCTCGCGGCCCGCGGCGAGGACGCCCCGCCGGCGTCCCTGGCCCTGGAGGAGCGGCTCGGCCCGGGCGCTTCGGCGCTGACCCGGCGGCTGGCCGGCTTCCTGGGCCCCGAGCGCACCGACGTGGCCTACCCGGGCGTCTGGCTGCGCGACGACGTCTACGCGACCCACGGGCACTACCTCGACCGGCTGACGACCATCCCGACCATCGAGCGGCTCGCGGCTGGCGTGATGAACCGGGTGCTCGGCCGGGCGCCGGCCACGGGCGCGACGCCGGACGACTTCGAGGCGGGCCTCGGCCCGATCTACGCCTGGCTCGACAACGTCGCCAACCAGCCGGCCGGCGCCGGGTGGGGCGCGGGGCGGCAGAGCACGTCCGCGAAGGCGTGGGTGCTGCTCGCCAGCGACGGACGGCGCCCGGTCGGCGCCCGTGCGCTGGCGGCCGCGCTGCCGCTGGGCATCCTGACCCTGAACCGGCTCGGCCTCGGCCCGGTGCGTGGCGACCTCTCGGGCGAGCGCCTGCGACAGGCCAACCTGGAGGCGATGGGGCAGGTCGTGCGGAGCCTGGGCGTGGGGGCGCCCTACGTGGTGTTCGGCCACACGCACCGTGCGGGCCCGCTGCCCGGCGACGCTGCGGGGGAGTGGACGATGGGATCCACGCGGCTCCTCAACGGCGGCTGCTGGGTCGACGAGCCGGTGTTCAGCACCGGCGGACCCGCCAACCCGTACTGGGCCGGCCGCGGCGTCGTGGTCGACGACGACGGTCCGCCGCGCGTGGAGCGGCTCGTCAGCGACCTCGCACGGCCGAGCGCACCCTGAACCCGCTCGTCGATCCCCACCTGCGGCCCGCTGAGCGGGATCGAGGTGGGGCTCGGCGCGATCAGGGGGCGACGACGCCCGGGGTGAAGTGCACGGCCAGGCACTCGACGCCGGGGCCGACCTGGAGGTCGAGCACGGCCTCGGTGTGATGCGGGTGCTCGACCAGCGGCCGCGCGCCCGGCCAGTCGATCGCCACCTCGGTCCCGTTCACCACGATCGTGCCCGTGCCGGCGAACGCGCCCCACGCCCCGCCGGCCGCGTAGGGGCCGGACCACGGGCCCTCGTGGCCCTCGCTGGGCACCACGATCAGCGCCTCGGGGTCGTCCTCGGGACGCACGACCGGCACGAGGTCCTCGTCCAGGCCGAGCTGCTCCTGGATCGCCCGCTCGGTCTCGTCGTAGGCCCCCTCGCCGTAGTGGTAGTCCACCAAACGCAGGCGTCCGTTCCAGAGATAGCGCGCGGGCCAGCCCTGGTTGCCGTACTCGAGCCAGAGCTCGTGCTCGGTGTCGAGCATCACGGGGTGCGTGAGGCCCAGGCGGGCCACCGCGGCGGTCACCGCCTCCTCGTCCAGCCCGGCCGCGTAGCCCGGCGCGTGGACGGAGATCACCCGCAGGCCGTGCTCGGCGTACTTGCGGTGCCAGGCCTCCAGGTAGGGCAGCGTCCGGACCGAGCTGGGACGGCAGAAGTCCCAGAAGTCGATCAGCACGGTGCGCCGGATCTGCTTGTCCATGCGGAGCGGCGCGGTGTTCACCCACGTCAGCCCGCGGGGGAAGAGCGGTGCAGCGATGTCGTCGGTCTGTGGTTTCACGGGGGCGGAATGGTAGCTTCCCCCTGTCGCGACATCGCGCCGGCCCCGGGGGAAAGCGGGCAGAGCGGGGTGAAGGGGCACCGGCGGTGGTCGAGAGGGCCTGCTCTCTCGACGGGATCTCCGGTTCTTCGAGGGGCATACCTGCGCACGGACTGCGCTGCTCAGGTATAGGTAACAACAACCGATTCGTTCGATGTAGAGGAGAGACACATCCATGCGTAGCAAGATCTGGCTCGCTACCGCCGCCGTCGTCACGGTCGCCGTGGCCACGAGTGCGGTGGCCATCGCGGCCGACACGCAGGTCAACACGTACAAGGTCGAGGGCTCCATCAAGGGCGGCAAGGGCGCGACGGCGAAGAAGCCGAAGCCCGTTGCGGTCGAGTTCAACTACTACGTCGGGGAGAAGAACGGCCTGCGCCCGTCGCCGGTCACCGACTACTCGATCCTCTTCGGTGGTCTGAAGGTCAACACCTCCGACTTCCCGGGCTGCGACGTCGACAAGCTGACGGCCGCGGGCGATCCGAGCGTCTGCCCGAAGAAGTCGATCATGGGCAGCGGCCGCGTGATCAACGAGGTCGGCCAGCCGTCCAACCTCGCGGACAAGTCGCTGTACTGCTACCTCGAGCTGACGACCATCAACTCGACGAAGAAGAACCACTTCCTGCTCTTCCTCAAGGGCGTGCAGACGGCGCCGGATCCGAAGAAGACGTGTGTGACGCAGGTCGCCGAGCCGATCGACGCCAAGTTCGTCAAGCGCAGCGGCGGCACGTCGCTGGACTTCACGGTCCCGCCGAACCTGCTCCACCCGGCCAGCCTCGACAACGCCGTCACGAACGTGCAGTCGAAGATCAAGAACGTGTCGGTCAAGAAGAAGGGCAAGAAGATCGGCTTCTTCGAGTCCACCAGCTGCAAGAAGACCCAGAAGATCGCCGTGACGTTCACGCAGGAGAGCGACGGCAGCAAGTCGACCGCGAACACCACGGTGCCCTGCACCAAGTAGTCCGCGTCGTCTGACGGGCCGCCAACACGGTTGGCGCACGCACGGGGCGGGCCATCGGCCCGCCCCGTGTGCTTTTGGGATGAGTGGGGGACGGCCGCGCAACTTCCACCGGGGAGCGGGGTCTAAGGTGCAGAGGCACTTGTCCCCCATCACGAAATTCCCTAGGAGTTGTATGCGTAAGTTCTTGGTTCCCGCCCTCGCGGCGCTCGCCATCACCGCCGTCGCTGTTCCCGTGGCGCTCGCCGCCGGCGAGCAGGTCAACGTCTACAAGGTCTCCGGTTCGATGACCGGGGCCAAGGGCGCGACCGCCAAGTCCCCCAAGCCGGTCTCGCTCGCGTTCGACTACACGACGTCCGAGAAGAACGGGCTGCGTCCGTCGCCGGTCTCGAAGTACTCGATCCTCTTCGGTGGACTCAAGGTCAACAACACCCCGTTCGCCGGTTGCAACGTCGACGAGCTGACGGCCGCGGGCAACACCTCGGTCTGCCCGAAGGCCTCGATCATGGGCAGCGGCCGCATCGTCAACGAGGTCGGGCAGCCGTCCAACCTGAACGACAAGTCGCTGTACTGCTACCTCGAGCTGACGCTGGTCAACTCGACGAAGAAGGATCACTTCCTGCTGTTCCTGAAGGGCGTGCAGACGGCGCCGGACCCGAAGAAGACGTGCGTGACGCAGGTCTCGGAGCCGATCGACGCGAAGTTCGTGAAGAAGAGCGGCGGCTCGGCGCTGGAGTTCACGGTGCCGCCGAACCTGCTGCACCCGGCCAGCCTCGACAACGCCGTCACGAACGTGCAGTCGAAGCTGAAGAACCAGTCGAAGAAGGTCAAGGGCAAGAAGGTCAGCTTCTTCGAGTCCACGAGCTGCAAGAAGACCCAGAAGATCTCCGTGACGTTCACGCAGGAGAGCGACGGCAGCAAGCAGACCGCCTCGACGCCGACGAAGTGCACCAAGTAGCACCGGTCGTCTGACGGATCTCGCCGGGAAGCATCCGGCAGCGCGGGGCGGGCCTTCGGGTCCGCCCCGTCGTCGTTCCGGCCGGCGCGGCGGCGCCGCACCGGCCCCGCGGGCGCGCTCGCGGTCGAAACTCCTCGCTTGTGGCGGTGTTCAAAGCCGTAGGCTGTTGTGTGTCCCCGATCACAGAGGAGAGTCGCCCCATGCGCCGTTCTCGATTGCTCGTCCCCGCCCTGTCCCTGGTCGCCGTCGCGGCGATCGCGGTCCCGGTCGCCCTGGCCGCCGACGCCCAGGTCAACACCTACGTCGTCACCGGCAAGGTCACGGGCGGCAAGGGCGCGACGAAGAAGAAGCCGAAGCCGATCAGCCTCAACTTCAACTACCAGGTGGGGGAGGAGCACGGCCTGCGTCCCTCGCCCGTCACGAAGTACTCGATCTACTTCGAGGGTGGACGGGCCAACACCGCGGCGTTCCCGGGCTGCAGCGTCGACAAGCTGACCGCGGCCGGCGATCCCAGCGCCTGTCCGAAGAAGTCGCTGATGGGCAAGGGCAAGATCATCAACGAGGTGGGCCAGCCGTCCAACACGGCCGACAAGTCCCTGTACTGCTACCTCGATCTCACGCTGATCAACTCGACGAAGAAGGACCACTTCCTGCTCTTCCTCAAGGGCGTGCAGACGGCGCCGGATCCGAAGAAGACGTGCGTCACGCAGGTCGCCGAGCCGATCGACGCCAAGTTCGTGAAGAAGAGCGGCGGCACGGCGCTGGAGTTCACGGTGCCGCCGAACCTGCTGCACCCCGCGGGGCTCGACAACGCGGTGACGCAGGTGGAGTCGAAGATCAACCGGGTCTCGACGAAGAAGAAGGGCAAGACGATCGGGTTCTTCGAGGCGTACAAGTGCGTCAAGAACAAGACGAAGATCTCGGTGACGTTCACGCAGGAGAGCGACGGCAGCAAGAAGGTCGCCAACACGGCCGCGAAGTGCAACTGATCGCGCGCTGAGCGCCATCCCGCCGGAAGCTCCGGCATCCCGCGCCGGGGCGGGCCCTCGGGCTCGCCCCGGCCGCGTTCCGGGCCCGGCACGGTCGGACGGAGGGCAGCGGCGGGACGCCACGGGCGGAGCGCCTTATTGAAATCGGATTCAAGAGGGTAGCCCGCTGTGTGTTCCCCATCACACGAGGAGAGTCCATGCGTCGAACACGCTTCCTGGTCCCCGCCCTGTCGATCCTGGCCGCCGCCGCGGTCGCCGTGCCCGTGGCCCTCGCCGCCGGCGAGCAGGTCAACACCTACACGGTCACCGGCTCGGTCAAGGGCGGCAAGGGCGCCACCAAGAAGAAGCCCAAGCCCGTCAGCCTCAGCTTCGACTACACGGTCGGCGAGAAGTCGGGCCTGCGGCCCGCGCCCGTCAACAAGTACTCGATCTTCTTCCAGGGAGGGCAGGTCAACACGTCGGCCTTCCCGGGCTGCGACGCGGACAAGCTGACGGAGGCCGGCGACCCGAGCGTCTGCCCCAAGAAGTCGATCATGGGCGACGGCAAGATCATCGCCGAGGTCGGGCAGCCGTCGAACACCGCCGACAAGTCGCTCTACTGCTACCTGTCGCTGACGCTGGTCAACTCGACGAGGAAGAACCACTTCCTGCTGTTCCTCAAGGGCGTCCAGACCGATCCGGACCCCAAGAAGACGTGCGTGACGCAGATCGCCGAGCCGATCGACGCGAAGTTCGTCAAGCGCAGCGGCGGCACCTCGCTCGACTTCACGGTGCAGCCCAACCTGCTCCACCCGGCGGGGCTGGACAACGCCGTGACGCAGGTCACCTCGAACATCAAGAAGGTCTCGACGAAGAAGAACGGCAAGACGGTCGGCTTCTTCGAGGGCTACAGCTGCAAGAAGAACAAGACGGCGATCAACGTGACGTTCACGCAGGAGACGGACGGCGTGAAGACCACCGCGAAGTCGACCGGCGCGTGCAACTGACCGCCATCTGAGCGCACCGCGCTCCGGAGCGATCGAGCGTCCCGGCGGGGCGGGCCACGCGGCCCGCCCCGCCGTCGCTCTGGGACACTTGCCGGGTGACGTTCCCACGGTCCGGCCGCGTCCTGTCCCGCGCCCTGCTGTCCGCCCTGCTCGCGGTGGTCGCCTTCGCCCTCGTCCCGGACGCGGCGTCGGCGCACGGCATCAGCGGCAAGACCGACCTGCCGATCCCGCGTTGGCTGTTCGCGTGGGCGGCTGCGGCCGTCCTCATCGTCTCGTTCGTGGCGCTGGCCATCCTGTGGCCCAAGCCGCGGCTGCAGGAGGAGCGCCGGCGTCGCCTCTTCCGCTTCCCGGCCCTCCTGGAGCCGCTGGCCGGCCTGCTCGGCATCGCCGTGTTCGTCGGCGTGGTCTACGCGGGGATCGCGGGGGAGCAGAACGCGTTCGCGAACATCCTGCCGACGTTCGTCTACGTCGTCCTGTGGGTCGGCGTGGCGTTCGCCTCCGTGCTCTTCGGCGACGTCTTCCGCGCGTTCAACCCGTGGCGGGCCTTCGCCCGCGGCGTGGCCTGGGTCAGCGCGCGCGCCTCGTCCGGCGGGCTGCCGGCTCCGCTGGCCTACCCGGAGCGGCTGGGGCGCTGGCCGGCCGCGGTCGGGATCCTCGCCTTCGGCTGGGTCGAGCTGGTGCTCAGCGACCGCGACGACCCGCAGCTGCTGGCGATCCTCGCGCTGGCCTACGTCGCGGTCCAGCTGATCGGCATGAGCCTGTACGGGATCGAGGCGTGGACGCGCAACGCCGATCCCTTCGCCGTGTACTTCGCCACGCTGGCCCGGCTGGCCCCGCTGACCACGCAGGAGCGCGTGCTCTACGGCCGTGCTCCGCTGAGCGGCGCTCCGGGGCTGGAGCAGGGCGCGGGCACGGTGGCGCTGCTGGCGGTGATGATCGGCACCACCACGTTCGACGGGTTCAGCCAGGGATCGGTGTGGACGAGCCTCGCCCCGCACCTGCAGGACGTCTTCTCCGGGCTCGGCCTCGGCTCGGAGGCGGCGCTGGAGGCCGGCTTCACGGTCGGGCTGCTGGTCGTCGTGCTCGTCGTCGCCGGGCTGTACCGCCTGGGGATCGAGGGCATGACCACGGTGGGGGAGAACCACAAGGCCCGCGAGCTGGCCCAGACGTTCGCCCACACCCTGATCCCGATCGCCGCGGCCTACGTGGTCGCCCACTACGCGTCGCTGCTGATCTTCCAGGGCCAGTCGATGGTCTTCCTCGTCTCCGACCCGCTCGGCACGGGCGCGGACCTCTTCGGGACGGCGGACACCGCGGTCGACTACAACGCGATCTCGCCCGACGGCATCTGGTACATCCAGGTCGCGGCGCTGGTGATCGGCCACGTCGGCGGGCTCGTGCTCGCCCACGACCGCGCGCTGTCGCTGTACCGCTCGTCCCGCCGGGCGACGCGCTCGCAGTACTGGATGCTCGCGGTGATGGTCGGCTTCACCAGCCTCGGCCTGTGGCTCCTGTCGGCGGCCAGCCAGTGATCGCCCTGCTGCTGCCGCTCGCCCACGCGGGCCACTGGATCAACGGCTTCCTCTACCTGACCCCGGTGCTGATCATCGCGGGGCTGCTGTTCGTCCAGTCCCGTCGTGACGCCCGGGCCGACGACGAGGACGACGAGGACGAGGCGGCGAGCACATCGGTGGAGGGAATAGATCGCGAGAGGTAGTCGTGTCCTCCCGCCTGCACGGGCGAGAGGACACGGTGGCGGCTATCGCGTGATCGATGCGACGGCCGCTGAGAGATCGACCTCCCGCATCGTCTCGTCCGTCTTCCAGGTCACGCGGGTGGGGGAATCCGGGATGAGAACCGCGTACCCGTTGTCGACGACCGGCACGGTGTGTGTGCCGCCGTCGGACGAGATCACGATCGTCCCGACTCCGTCGGGGACGAGGCCGCGCAGTCGGAATCCGCCAGGCGCTAGCTCGAAGCCCGCAATCATGCCGCCACTGGCGGCATCTCGAGCCAAGCCGCACGAACGCCCCCATCGCGGCATGGGTGGCTTACCGACCTCGTCGACGCAGACACGGTCTTCTGCGACGGGCACAACGTACAAACCCGAGTCTGCGGGGCCGATGTGCCGCGGGTCCCCGGCCGCGGCCTGCGTCTCACGAACGTTCGCCGATTGAAGGGCCGATTCCGGAGGTAGGGGCGCCGTCGCATCCGCTTCCACCGACTGACGTCGCAGGACTGCGAACGCTTCCTGGAGGATGGAGGCAGCGGCGACCGGAGCACCGTCGTCCGGCGTTGCGTCTCGCGGCGTCGGGCTCGCGGCCGATACCGCCGCGGTTCCCGCCGCGAGCGCGGCGCATCCTGCGATCAAGGCGACGAAGCGCCTGCGTCTTGTCGTCATCTCAGTTCTCCACCGTGGTTTGGTTTCCGGGCGCGCACTAGTTGTGGGCATAGCCGTAAATGGTGTGGTTCGTGCCGACGTCGCAGCACCATCCCGCTTCGGCGTGCCCGATCTCGCCCGCGAAGCCGTTGCCCCACCATGTGACGTTCGGGATGCAGCCGCTTCCGTAGAAGTCGCTGCCGCCGTTGTTGACGGACTGGCAGATGTACGGCAGGGCGCTGCCGTTGTAGCTCGCCTCGTTGTACACCCAGGCGCGGTTCGCTCCCGGGTCGCCGCAGACGCTCCCCGACCCCGGCGTGAGTGTTCCGCAATACCAGTGCTCCAGGGCCTCCGCCCTCGGAGCTGCGACGGTCGCGGATGTCCCGATAGCGACGAGCAGACAGACGATCCCCACGACCGTGCCCGCTGTCGGACGGCGTAGCCTTCTACGCGTTCCCATTCCCAACCTCCTCAGCCCGTGCCGTGGCACGGATAGTTCTACGAACAATTACGTGTATGAACTATAGGGCTGTGTCTGGACGCGGACCGCTTCAGGCGGGTTCCCGAAGGCGCCAGACGTCGCGGCGCGCTTCGGTCAGCCGTTCGGCTGGCCGTTGGCCGGGCAGGGCTCGGTCTGGAGCTTGCGCAGGTCGTGCGCGATGCCCTCGGGCGTGGCCTCCTCCATCGGGAAGGCGATGCACTGGCGGCCCTGCCGGTCGATGAGGACGATGCGGGCCGAATGGGCGAACTCGGGGTCGGCGGTGGGCTTGCCGGGACGCTGGGGGAGCACGCCGTAGGCCTTCCACACGGGGGCGAGCTGCGCCTCGGTGCCGAGCAGGAAGCGCATGCGCCCGTTGACGCTGCGCTTGAGCAGGAAGCGGCGGGCGTTGAGCGGGGTGTCGTTGGCGGGGTCGACGCTGACGGCCAGCGTCGGCACGTCGGTGCCCAGGTCGTCCAGCGCCGCGCGGATCGTGGACGCGGCGACCGGGCAGGTGTCCTGGCAGGTCGAGTAGAGGAACGTCAGCAGGACGTTCTGCCCGCGGTACTGCGCGAGGCTGGCCCGCTTGCCGTCCTGGTCGCGGAGCGAGAAGTCCTGGGCGGGCATGGCGGGGCTGATCGCCCCCGCCCAGCCGTCCTGGCCCACGGGGGTGTCCTGGGCCTGCGTGCGGCTGAGGACGACGGCCAGGACGATCGCGACGAGGGCGATCGAACCGACGACCATGAGGCTGAGCCGGACGCGAGCGGGCATCGCCTCATGGTAGGCAGGGCGCCCTTCCGGCGGCCTCCGGCTCGCCGGTCTCGTCGAGAGAACGCAACCGCTATACTTTCTGAAGTAATCCCGACTCAGTTTCAGGTGATTTGACGATGACCCCTTCCGGCGCCGAGTACATCAAGCGCATTCGCGAGCAGGTTCAGGAGATCGACCCGTCCGAGGTCAACGAGCTCCTGCACGAGGGCGCGGTCGTCGTCGACGTGCGCGAGGGCGAGGAGTTCGCGGCCGGGCACCTGCCCGGCGCGGCCAGCGTCCCCCGCGGCTACCTGGAGTCCCGCATCGAGGGCTCGGCCCCCGACCGCGCCGAGCGCGTGATCCTCTACTGCCAGTCGGGGCAGCGCTCCGCCCTGGCGGCCAACACGCTCACCGAGCTGGGCTACGAGGACGTCGTCTCGATGACCGGCGGCTACACGCTGTGGAAGGACCGCGGGTACGAGGTCGACATCCCGCGGCAGCTCACCAAGGACCAGCGCGAGCGCTACTCCCGCCACTTCCTCCTCAACGAGGTCGGTCAGGTGGGGCAGGAGAAGCTGCTCGACGCCAAGGTGCTGCTGCTCGGCGCCGGCGGCCTGGGCTCGCCGACCGCGTTCTACCTCGCGGCGGCCGGCGTCGGCACGCTCGGCATCGTCGACGACGACGTGGTCGACCTGTCCAACCTCCAGCGGCAGATCATCCACACGACCGATCGCATCGGCGTCCCGAAGGTCGATTCGGCCGAGCAGGCGATCCACGACCTCAACCCGGACGTCAAGGTCAACAAGTACCCGTTCCGCCTCGACGCGTCCAACATCATGGACGTCATCAAGGACTACGACATCATCGTGGACGGCGTCGACAACTTCCCGACGCGCTACCTGCTCAACGACGCCACGGTGCGCCTGAAGATCCCGGTGGTCAGCGCCGCCATCCTCGGCTTCGAGGGCCAGCTGTCGATCTTCAAGCCGTACGACGGCCCGTGCTACCGCTGCCTCTTCCCGGTGCCGCCGCCGGCCGAGCTGGCGCCGTCCTGCGGCGCCAACGGCGTGCTCGGCGTGCTGCCCGGCACGATGGGGCTGCTTCAGGCGACCGAGGTCATCAAGCTCATCGTGGGCATCGGCGACCCGCTGATCGGACGCCTGCTCATGTACGACGCGCTCGACGCGACGACGACCGAGCTGAAGATCCGGCGCGATCCGGAGTGCCCGATCTGCTCCCGCGAGCCGGACGCGATCACCGACGAGGAGATGGGCGTCTTCCCCGACTACGAGGCGTTCTGCGCCGCGGCCGGGTAGGTTGGCGATCATGGCCACCGTCCGCATTCCCCCCGTCCTGCGTCCGTCCGTCGGTGGCGAGCGCGAGGTATCGGCCGACGGCGAGTCCGTCGGCGCGGTGCTCTCGGCGCTCGCCGAGGCGCATCCCGCCACGCGCGAGCAGCTGTTCGGCGCCGACGGCGAGCTCAACCGCTACGTCAACGTGTACCTGAACGACGAGGACGTCCGCGTCCTCGACGGCCTCGACACGGTCGTACGCGACACCGACTCCCTCGTGATCCTCCCCGCCATGGCGGGGGGACGCTGAGCACCACCCCTCCGCGCGAGCCGGCTGCCCGCCTGCGCGGGGTCGCCGGATCGCCGGTGCGGGACATCCTCGCGCTGACGGAGCAGCCGGGCTTCATCTCGTTCGCGGGCGGCCTGCCCGATCCTGCGCTGTTCGACGTGGCGGGCCTGCGGGCCGCGTTCGCCGAGGTGCTGGCCGACGGGGTGGCGGGGCGGTCCCTGCAGTACTCGACGACCGAGGGCGATCCGCGCCTGCGGGAGCGCATCGCCGCGCTGCTGCA
>Ga0164241_10005332_pt1 | contig 12114 bp, 9 predicted proteins | sample OricomyardsoilBY_FD_108780 | JGI IMG/M metagenome (GOLD analysis project Ga0164241, IMG submission 108780) | Backyard soil microbial communities from Emeryville, California, USA - Original compost - Back yard soil (BY) | ecosystem: Environmental > Terrestrial > Soil > Unclassified | place: USA...
CGCGACGCTTGGCGGCCGACTTCCCGGCCGCGCGACGCTTGGCGGCCGACTTCCCGGCCGCGCGACGCTTGGCGGCCGACTTCCCGGCCGCGCGACGTTTGGCGGCCCGACGTTTGGCCGCTCGCTCGGCCTTCTCCGCCGCCTGGCGGGCCTCCTTCTTGCGCGACCGCGCCTTGCGGGCAGCGTCCTTCTCCGCCCGACGGGCGGCCTTCTTGGACAGGTCCCGCTTCGCGGCCTTGCCCGCCTTGCCCTTGGACGCGGACTTCTTCTTCTTGGCCACGGATCCCCTCCCGACGGACACCGGCCGGCTGGCGTCGACGTCGCCAGGACTCCTGGTTGCCCACCTCATCACATCGACCTGGCTTCGGCCACGCAGGCGCGCGCACGGGCCAGTGCCGCGGACGGGTGCGCCCCCGCCGGCCGGTCAGGGGCGGGCCACAGGTGTGTCGTCGCCGTCCTGCCTCGTGACTTGCGCCGGTCTTGGAACGGCCCGCTGGGGCCGTCCCCTCGGGTTTGAAACCCGGTGCCGCGCCGGGCGGCACCGTCGGTGGCGGTGAGATCCACACGGGCAGCCTTCTTGGGCTGCTGAGGTGGAAGTCGTCGGCAACGACGCCCTCCGGAAACGCGCATTTCGGGCGTATGGGTCACCTTTTGGTTTCGACTGATCAGCGCAGAGTCGGGCCGGGTCGTGCAAACGTCGGCCCGGACGGACAAGGGACGACGCCCGCCGGGCCGCCGGGATGACTGTCGTAGACAATCGTGTTCATGCCGTCGCAACATCGTGGCCCTACGGTCCCTGCCATGGCGGATCTGTTCGAGGACTACCCGTTCGCTCGGGCCTGGGATGAGATGTTCGCCGCGCCGGGTGAGATCCGGGCTGCGTACGAATCGGTGTTCGCCGCCCTGCAGACCATGGACGCGGCCGACCTCAAGGCTCGGGCCGACATCATGGGCCGCACCTTCCTGGACCAGGGCATCACGTTTGCCCTGGGCGGGGTGGAGCGGCCCTTCCCGCTGGACCTGATCCCGCGGATCGTCACCGCGACCGAATGGCAGACCGTCGAGAACGGCGTGCCGCAGCGGGTCCGCGCGCTGGAGGCATTCCTGGCCGATGTCTACGGGCAGGGTCGGATCTTCGCCGATGGGGTGGTCCCCAAGCGACTGGTGACCACGTCGCCGCACTTCCATCGGCAGGTCATGGGCATGAACGCCCAGGACGGCGCCCGGGTGGTGATCTCCGGCGTCGACCTGATCCGGGACGAGAACGGCGAGTTCCGGGTGCTGGAGGACAACGTCCGCATCCCGTCCGGGGTTTCCTACGTGCTGGAGAACCGGCAGGCGGTCACCCAGGTGCTCTCCGAGGCCGGGGCGGACCAGCTGGTACGGCCCGTGTCCGAATACCCGGGTCAGCTGCTGGCGGCGCTCCGGGCCGTCGCCCCCTGGAACGTCACCGACCCGAACGTGGTGGTGCTCACCCCGGGCGTCTACAACTCCGCCTACTTCGAGCACACCCTGCTGGCCCGGGAGATGGGCGTCGAGCTTGTCGAGGGCCGCGACCTGATCTGCCGCAACAACCGGGTGTTCCTGCGCACGACGTCCAGCGAGATGCCGGTGCATGTGATCTACCGCCGCGTCGACGACGAATTCCTGGACCCGATGCAGTTCCGCGCCGACTCGTTGCTGGGCTCCCCCGGCCTGGTCAACGCGGCCCGCGCGGGCAACCTGACCATCGCCAACGCGGTCGGCAACGGCATCGCCGACGACAAGCTGGTCTACACCTACGTCCCGGACATCATCCGGTACTACCTGAACGAAGAGCCGATCCTGCAGAACGTGGACACCTACCGGATGGAGGTGCCCGACCACCGCGAGTACGCGCTGGAACACCTGGCCGAATTGGTGCTCAAGCCCGTCGACGGGTCCGGCGGCAAGGGCATCGTCATCGGGTCCAAGGCCGACCGGGCGGTGCTGCGCAAGGCCAGGGAGACGATCCTGGAAAACCCGCGCGGCTGGATCGCCCAGCGGGAGATCGCGCTGTCCACTGTGCCCACGCTGATCGGCGAGAAGATGCGTCCCCGGCACGTGGACCTGCGACCGTTCGCGGTCAACAACGGGCGGGGGGTCTGGGTCCTGCCCGGTGGCCTGACCCGGGTCGCGCTGCCCGAGGGAGAGCTCGTGGTGAACTCGTCGCAGGGCGGTGGGTCCAAGGACACCTGGGTGCTCGGCGGTCCGGTGGACGTGATCGGGCCCGGGCCGGCGGCCGATTCCACCCAGGTGCTGAGCACGCTTGACCTGGCGTTCCAGCAACCACTCAGCCCGCCCGAGGAGATCCTGGGCTTTCGCGCCCAGCACGAACAGCAGCAGCAGTCCGACGGTGGACGGGGGGAGCGGCAGTGCTGAGCCGGATCGCCGAGTCGCTGTACTGGCTCGGCCGTCACGTCGAACGGGCCGACTGCACCGCCCGCATCCTGGACACCTACCTGCATCTGCTGCCGGCCGGCTCCTGGCAGGCCGATCACCAGGTGATCCGGTCCCTGCTGGACTCGATGGGTCTGTCCGACGACGAAACCGTGGGCGCCGGCAGCCAGGCCGACTCCGGGCAGCTCGTCCGGGCCCTGGTGTTCGACAGCGACCGGGCCTCGTCGGTGGCGGGCGCGCTGACCGCCGCCCGGGACAACGCCCGCGGCGTCCGCGACGCGATCCCGCTGGACGTGTGGGAGTGCCTGAACGTCACCTGGCACGGCCTACGCACCCGGGAGGCCGGCGGCGCCGGGCCGCACGTGTTCCTGCGGTGGGTCGGTGAGCGCTGCGCCATCGCCAACGGCATGGTGTCTGAGGTGATGAGCCACGACGAGGGCTGGCAGTTCCTGGTGCTCGGGCGGTCCCTGGAACGCACCGACATGACGATCCGGCTGCTTGCCGCCGCCGAGTCGGAGACCGGATCGGTGCCGCCCTGGCGGGCCCTGGTCAGCGCGTGCGGCGGTTGGGAACCCTACGTGCGCAGCTACGGCGGCAGCATCGGTCAGCGCAGCGCGTACGAGTTCGTGCTGCTGGACCGGATGTTCCCGCGTTCGGTCATCAGGTCGCTGAACACGGCCGAGGCCTGTCTGGCCGAGCTGGAGGCGATCGGCGCCACCCGGTACATGGACCCGCGCCGTGACCCGTCGTCGGCGCGACGGATCGTCGGCCGGACCCGCACCGGACTGGACTACCGCACCGGCGCCGAGCTGGCGGCCGACCGGGAGCAGATGCTGGCCACTTTGCAGCGGACCGTGTACAGCGCACACACGGCGGTCACCAAGTCGTTCTTCCGCCGCGAGGACTCGGTGACCTGGGCGAACATCGGCGCGGCCGGAGGTGCGGCATGACGCAGGGTGCGGCGGGTGGGCAGGGTGCGATGGGCCCGACGGATTCGTTGGCGCAGTACCAGGCGCCGGCGGCGCCGATGCCGCAGATCTGGCGGCTGCTGATCGTGCATCGCACGGTGCTGACCTACCCGGACACGGTGACCACGTCATACAACGAGGTCCGCATGCAACCCAACGACGAGCCCGGCCAGGCGGTGCTGTCCGCCCGGTTGGAGATCGACCCGTTCGAGGGCGTGCTGTCCTACGTCGACTACTTCGGCACCAGGGTCTCGGCGTTCGACATCCACCGGCCGCACCGGCACCTCGCGGTCACCGCAACGACCACCGTCGAGACCTTCCCGCCGGCCGGTAGCTGGCCGGGCGCCGAGGCCGCCGGCTGGAGCGTTGTCCCGGCCCCGACCACCGCGATGAGCTGGGACGAGCTGGCAACCTCCGATTGCGTGGACCGGTTCGAGGAGTTCCTCACCTCGACCCCGTTGACCGAGCTGGACGACGAGCTCACCGGCATCGCCGCCGAGATCAAGGACGCCGCCGACGACCCCCGGGACGCCGCCGGCAAGGTCTGCGACTGGGTGCACCGAACCCTGACCTACGAGGTCGGCGCCACCGGCGTGCACACCTCCGCGGTCGAGGCGTACCTCGCCCGCCGGGGCGTCTGCCAGGACCTGTCGCACCTGGCGATCGGCATGCTCCGCTCGATGGGCGTGCCGACCCGCTACGTGTCGGGGTACCTGCACCCGGGCGACAACATCGAGATCGGCAAGGCGGTCGTCGGCGAGTCGCACGCCTGGATCGAGTGGTTCGACGGGTCGTGGAACCGATTCGACCCGACCAACCTGACCGCGCCCGGCCAGGCCCATGTGGTGGTGGGCCGCGGTCGGGACTACCGCGACGTCCCGCCGGTCAAGGGCGTCTACGCCGGTCCCGACGCGACCGGCAACGAGGTCACGGTCCGGATCACCCGACTCCGGTGACATCGATGTGAGGTACGGTTCACTTTGCGGGAAGATCTGCCCGACTGATATCAGTCCCAGGGGCGCGGGAGTGACCCTCGACACGTAAGGTCGGAGATCAGAAAGTTGCGCGGGGGCAGCTCCTGGCTTCCTTCATCCGGCCCGTCAAGGAGGACGACCTCTACATGACCGCAGTCCTGACCGATCGAGCCCAGTCGTTCGGACATCTGTTCGTGGAACGGATCGAGAAGACCCCGAACCGCGAGGCCTTCCGCTACCGTGTCGGCGACAACTGGAAGTCCATGTCCTGGGCGCAGACCAAGGTCCGCGTCTTCAGCATCGCGGCCGGCCTGGTGAACCTGGGCGTCCAGCCGCAGCAACGGGTCGCCATCGCCTCGACCACCCGGATCGACTGGATCCTGGCCGACCTGGGCATCCTGTGCGCCGGTGGCGCCACGACCACCGTCTACCCGAGCACCGCCCGGGAGGACGTCGCCTACATCCTGGGAGACTCCGAATCCCGCGTCCTGGTGGCCGAGAACCCCGAACAGGCCAACAAGGCCCTGGACTCAGACCTGCCCGATCTGACGGCGATCGTGCTGTTCGACGGCACCGAGGCCGACGTGCACCGGCACGACGGGGTCGAGGTGATCACCCTGGCCGAGTTGGAGAAGCGCGGCGCCGCCCTGCTGGCCGAGCAACCCACGGTGGTCGACGACCGGATCGCCGGCTGCGGCCCGGAGGATCTGGCCACGCTGGTCTACACGTCCGGCACCACCGGCAAGCCCAAGGGCGTCCGACTGGTGCACGACAACTGGACCTACGAGGGCAAGGCCGTCGCGGCCCTGAACATCCTCGGCCCGGACGATGTGCAGTACCTGTGGCTGCCGCTGTCCCACGTGCTGGGCAAGATCCTGTCGGCGGTGCAGCTGGAATTCGGGTTCAGCACCGCGGTCGACGGCGACCTCACCCGGATCGTGGAGAACCTCGGAGTCATCAAGCCGACCTTCATGGGCGGCGCACCCCGCATCTTCGAGAAGGTGCGGGCCAAGGTCACGCTCACCGCGCAGGGCGAGGGCGGGCTGAAGGCCAAGATCTTCGACTGGGCGATCGGGGTCGGCATCAAGGCGTCCCGGCTGCGCCAGCAGGGCAAGCAGCCCGGGTTCCTGCTCAAACTGCAGTTGGCCATCGCCGACCGGCTGGTGTTCAGCAAGGTGCGCGCGCGCATGGGCGGCCGCATCCGGTTCTTCATCTCCGGGTCCGCCGCGCTGTCCCAGGAGGTCTACGAGTGGTTCGACGCGGTCGGCATGACCATCCTGGAGGGTTACGGGCTCACCGAGACCAGCGCCGCCGCGTCGGTCAACCTGCCCGGTGACTCCCGCATCGCCACCGTCGGCCCACCGCTGCCGGGCACCCAGTTCAAGATCGCCGACGACGGCGAGGTGATGATCAAGGGGCCTGGCGTGATGCGCGGGTACCACAACAGGCCGGAGGCCACCGAAGAGGTGTTCACCGACGGCTGGTTCCATTCCGGCGACATCGGCGAGCTGGTCAACGGCTATCTCAGGATCACCGACCGGAAGAAGGACCTGATCAAGACCTCCGGCGGCAAGTACGTCGCCCCGCAGAAGATCGAGGTCATCTTCAGCGCCGAGTGCCCCTGGGCGGGTCACATCGTGGTGCACGGCGACGGGCGCAACTTCGCGTCCGCGCTGATCACCCTGGACGACGAGATGATCAACGAGTGGGCCGGGAAGAACGGTCTGGGTGGCAAGACCACGGCGGAGCTGGCAAAAGATCCCAAGGTCTATGCGCTGATCGACGAGCACGTGCAGAAGCTGAACGGTCAGCTCGAGCGCTGGGAGACGATCAAGAAGTTCATCATCCTGCCCCGTGACCTGACCATCGAGGACGGCGAGCTGACCCCGTCGATGAAGGTGCGGCGCAAACTCGTCGAGCAGAAGTACATGACCGAGCTGGACAGCCTCTACAAGTAAAGACCGAACGAGCGGCGGCCCCGGATCCTCCAGGATCCGGGGCCGCCGTCGGGTGTCGGGTCAGGCCTGCCGCACGTACTGGTCGAACGGCAGCTGGAAGTCGCCGTACCCGTCCCAGACCTCCAGGTTCGGACCGACCGTGTTGCGGATGATCACCGGGTCACCCGGGATGAAGGTGTCGTAGAACCACTTCGCCGCGCCCGTGGACACGTTGACGCAGCCGTGCGAGACGTTCTCGTAGCCCTGCGAGCCGACCGACCAGGGCGCGGCGTGCACGAACTCGCCGGAATTGGAAATCCGGGTCGCCCACTGCACGTTGGTCCGGTAGGCACCGGCGCCGGTCAGGCCCCAGGTGCTGCTGTCCATGAGCTTGTTCTCGTACTTCTCGGCGACGACGTGGATGCCGTTGTACGTCGGGTACTTGTCGCGGCCCAACGACACCGGGACCTCGTTGATCACCTGACCGTCCTGCTTGACCACCATCGTGTGCGTGTTGTCGTCGATCTCGGCGATCATCGACCGGCCGACGGTGAACCCGAACGTGAGGTCCTCCTGGCCGTACAGGCCGTCGCCGAGGTTGCGACCGTAGATGTCCACGGTCACCGCCGCGGTGGTGCCCGGCTGCCAGAACTCGGCCGGCCGCCAGCGCACTTCCTGGTCGTCGATCCACCGGAACCCGCCGGTCTGCGCCGGGTTGGTGGTCACCGTGATCGCCCGCAGGGCCGCCGCGCGGTCCGGCACCGGCTCGTCGAAATGGATCGAGATGGGCTGGGCCACGCCGACCGTCATGCCGTCGGAGGGGAACGAGAACGCCTTGGTCTTGTTGTTCGGGACGACGGTGGTGAAGGTGCTGGTCGTCTCGTCGATCACGCCTGACGACGAGCTGCGCGCGGAGGTCGTCAGCGTGTAGGTCTTGCCGTAGCCGAGTTCGGTCTGCGCGACCCAGGACAGCTTGTCGGCGGCCAGGGTGCCGGGGATCTCGACGCCCTCCGGATTCGTGAACCGGACCGATTCGAGCGTTCCCTTGACCACGGCCACCGATACCGGCGCCAGCGGATCGACTCCCTGGGTGCCGTTGGCCGGGTTCGCGGTCACCTCGGCCGGCGGCGGGGGCGGTGGGGGCTTCGAGGACGACGTCGTGCTCGGCACCGTCGCGGTTACATCGGATCCGCTGGCCGGCGCACCGCCCGGCGCCGTGGTGGCCGGCCCTGCTTTGTCACCGAGCGCGCCGAGCACTGATCCGGACGAGCCGGTCGTCGAGCAGGCGGTCACCACCGTCAACAAGGCGACGATCAACGCCACCCCGACACCGCGCACCCTCGTCATTCGCGACCCCTCCGCGGACATCCAACCCCTGACCATGGCCTACCCCCCAAGGACAATTCTGCCCAACCCCGATGACGGCCCCGGACACATTCGGGCGTGCCATGGCGAAAGTCACCCATCCGTGACCTCGCCGGCCGGGCGCCGCCCGGCGTCTGGACAGGACGTTCGCCCGGGCCATCGGGTTCCACCACCGCGGGTGGCAATCACAGCCCACAGCCCGGACCGGGGTCGCGTCCGTATCGTTGACCGGGTCCATCAGGGTTTGACGGGGTTGATCAGGTGTTGATCAGATGGGGAGCCGACCGGCCGATGAACGAGTACGCGACCACCGCCGTCGCGGCCGCTCCGGCCACCGGCTCGGTGTCGACCCCTCGGCTGTTGGCCCTGCTCGGCCTGCTCGGGCCGCTGGTGGCGGCGACCCTCATCGGCGCCCTGCACCTGCTGCCGGAGACGGCCGAAATCTCCCCCGTCCGCCGCACCATCAGCGAGTACGCCCTCACGGACACCGGGTGGGCCTTCAACGTGGGCGTGGTCGCGCTGGCGCTGGGCTCGCTGGCGATCCTGGTCGCCGCGTCCCTGGCCGGTCTCGCCCGAGTGCGCTCCACCGGCTTCGCCCTCGGCCTGGCCTGGGTGGTCGCCCTGCTCACGATCGTGGTGTTTCCCAAACACAACTGGGCGGTCGGGCCGAGCGCGAACGGCCAGGTTCATCGGGTCGCCAGCCTGGTCGCGTTCGTCTGCCTGCCGTTGGCGGTACTGCTGCTGACCCGGCGCCGCGGCACCGCCACTACCGCGTCACGCAGCGCGTTCTGGTCGGCCGCCGCGTCCCTGGCTTGGCTGGGCACCTTGGTGGGCGCCTGGCTGCTCAGCCCGATCACCGGCAACCCCTGGTACCGGGCCCTGCCGATCGGCCTGGTCGAGCGCGGTCTTGTGCTGTGCGAGGTCGCGGCGGTGGTGGCGTTGGGCGTCTGGGTGCTCAGCGCCAGGACGCGCACCGGCTCGATGGCGGCCTCGCAAGCTCGGCCGACTAGAGCAGCGGCCAACCGGGCGCGGACCGCGCCAGCTTCCTGATCGCCCGAGGGCCTACCCGGCAGCAGCCGCCGACCAGCCTGGCCCCGCACGCCACCCACTCCGCGGCATCGTCCGGTCCGAATGTCGGCCGACCCGCCCAGGCCCGGGCGCCGGCGTCCCAGTCCTCCCCGCTGTTCGGATAGACCACCGCGGGCTTGCCCGAGTTCTCGCTCGCCGCCGCGACCAGGTCGGCCGCCTGCGCCGAATCGACGCAGTTGACCCCGACTGCGATCACCTGGTCGACGTCGGCGGCCATCGCGAACACGTCATCGACCCGCTCCCCCGCACGGGTGCGGCCGTCCCGGCAGGTCAGCGAGAGCCAGGCCGGCGCGTTCAACGCCTGGAGTTCGGTCAGCAGCGCCTCCACCTCGGCCTGGCACGGGATGGTCTCGATGGCCAGCACGTCCCCGCCGGCGTCGGCCAGGATCTCCAGCCGCGGCCGGTGCCACTCGCGCAACTGACGCACCGTCAGCCCGTAGTCGCCGCGGTACTCGGAGCCGTCGGCCAGTGCGGCACCGTACGGACCGACGGACGTGGCCACCCAGCGGGGGCCGGACGCGGCCGGGTCGCCGGCGGCCGCCGTCCGGGCCAGGTCCACGGAGCGCCGCAGCGCCTGCTCCGCGGCAACCCGGCCCAGCCCGATCGCGGCGAACCCCGGCAACGACGCCTGATAGCTGGCCGTGATCGCGACCTGTGCCCCCGCCCGGAAGTACTCGCGGTGCGCGGCCGTGATCGCGCCCGGGTCCTCCACCAGCAACCGCGCCGACCACAGCGCCGACGACAGGTCGTGCCCGTGCGCCTCCAGCAGCGTCGCCAATCCACCGTCGAGGATGACCGGGCCGACCGCGATCGCCCGCGCGAGATCCGTCACGCCGGTCACCGCCCGATCGTCCCGCATCCCGCGATGGTATGGCTCGAACGAATGCGTTTGCCCCGGAGGCAGACACGGGTCGGGTGGGGATGGCGGTGGTCGGAGTGACACACTGTCGACGTGACTTCGGTTGTCGATGTGCCCCGGATGGGTGACAAGCCCCCGCGGATCGCGGTGACGGGTGCGAGCGGTCACCTGGGCGGCCGGGTGGCCGCCGCACTGTCCGCGGCCGGCGTAGAGCAACGGCTGCTGGTCCGTGACCCGAAACGGGCACCGTCGCTGACCGGGTCCGCGGTGGCGGTGGCGACCTATGCCGACGGCGCCGCCTGCCGCTCCGCGCTGGAGGGCATCGAGACGGTGTTCATGGTGTCCGGCGCCGAGGAACCGGATCGGATCGCGTCCCACCGTTCGTTCGTCGACGCCGCCGCCGCCGCCGGGGTGTCCAGGCTCGTATACACCTCGTTCTACGGCGCGTCGCCCGATGCGACGTTCACCCTGGCCCGCGACCACTGGTACACCGAACAGCACATCCGGTCGTCCGGCCTGCTGTTCACCTTCCTGCGGGACAACCTGTACGCCGATGTCCTGCCGCTGTACGCGGGTGACGACGGCGTGCTGCTCGGGCCAGGCGGCGACGGGCGAGTGTCCGCCCTCGCGCGGCGTGACGTCGCCGACGTCGCGGTCTCGGTGCTGCTCGCCACTGCGTCCGGGCCCGGCTCGGAGGTGCACGACGGCCGCACCTACGACCTGACCGGGCCTGATTCACTCAGCCTGTCCGACGTCGCCAGGATCATCAGCGAGATCACCGGGCGTCCGGTGCGGTACCACAACCAGACCTTGGAGGAGGCGTACGCGTCACGCCGGGCGTACGGGGCGCCGGACTGGCAGCTCGACGCCTGGGTCAGCACCTATACCGCGATCGCGTCCGGCGAGCTGTCGGCCGTGACGCAGGACGTCGCGCGGGTGAGCGGGCATCCGGCCACCGGCCTGGCCGAGCTGCTGACGACGCCCGCGGCCTGAGTCCCACCGAGCGGCGGCCTGCTCGGGGGGACGGGACGTGGTCCCGCCCGCGGCCGACGCCCGGTTCGGTGATCCGCTCCCGGATCCGGGTCGTCCCGGGACCGGACGGTACGGTGCTCGGCGGGCGCGCGAACGCCCGGCACGGTCGTCGACACGAGGGATCAGACATGGGTGCGCTGTGGCACGGGTTCGCGAACATGGGCGCGGTCGAACGGGACGGCGCGTTCGCCATCAGTCGCGGTGACGGCGCCCACGTCTGGGACTCGTCCGGCACCCGCTACCTCGACGCCACCGCCGGGCTCTGGTTCACCAACGTCGGCCATGGTCGCGAGGAGATCGCGGCGGCCGTCGCCGACCAGATCCGCCGGGTGGCGGCCTACTCGACCTTCGGCGACTACGCGGTCGACACCACTCTCGCGCTCGCGGAGCGGCTGGCCGGGATCGCCCCGGTGGCCGGCAGCAAGATCTTCTTCACCTCGGGTGGCTCCGACTCGGTCGACACCGCGGTGAAGCTGGCCCGCCGGTACTGGCGGGAGGTCGGCTTCCCGGCCAAGGAGATCGTGGTGGCGCGGCAGAAGGCCTACCACGGGATGCACGTCGCCGGCACGGCGCTCGCCGGGATCCCCGGAAACCACGACGGCTACGGCGAGCTGATGACCGACGTCGCGTCCGTCGACTGGGATTCCGGCAAGTCGCTGCTGGAGCTGATCGAGCGGGTCGGCGCCCGGCGGATCGCGGCGTTCTTCTGCGAGCCGGTCATCGGGGCCGGCGGCATCTACCTGCCGCCCGACGGGTACCTGGCCGAGGTGCGGCAGATCTGCCGGGATCACGACATCCTGTTCGTCGCGGACGAGGTGATCACCGGCTTCGGCCGGCTCGGCGACTGGTTCGCCTCCACCCGATTCGACCTGCAGCCGGACATGATGACCACGGCGAAGGGCCTGACGTCCGGGTACATCCCGATGGGCGCCGTGTTCGTGGCGCCGCGGGTGGCCGAGCCGTTCTTCGATCCGGCCGGTGAGGCCTGGTGGCGGCACGGCTACACCTACATGGGGCACGCGGCGGCGGCAGCGGCGTCGATGGCCAACCTGGACATCATCGAGCGCGAGGATCTGCTGGCGCAGGCGTCCCGGCTGGAGTCGACGCTGCTTGAGCGATTCGCGCCGCTGGCCGACCACCCGTCGGTGGCCGAGGTACGCAGTGGCCTGGGCGCCCTGACCGCGGTGCAGCTCGACGATCCAGCGGCCGCACCCGGCCTGGTCAGGACGCTGCGGGCGCACGGAGTCGCCACCCGTGCCGTCGGCGCCGGTGCGATCCAGGTGTCGCCGGCATTCGTGATGACCGACGACCAGGTCGACGAATTGGTCGCCGGCTTCCGCGCCGCCCTCGGCTGAGCCGGCCTCGCCCAGCCGTCCTGGGTCCGGGCCCCCGGCTCCCAACCCGCTCCGCTGATCAAAGCCGGGTCGAACGTGGCGAGCCGGGCCCCAGACGCGGGTTTGATCAGCGAAGCA
>Ga0164241_10005333_pt1 | contig 12114 bp, 8 predicted proteins | sample OricomyardsoilBY_FD_108780 | JGI IMG/M metagenome (GOLD analysis project Ga0164241, IMG submission 108780) | Backyard soil microbial communities from Emeryville, California, USA - Original compost - Back yard soil (BY) | ecosystem: Environmental > Terrestrial > Soil > Unclassified | place: USA...
TGCGCGGCAGGCCCGGCACGAACAGCGGCCCGCGCACCAGGCGCACAAAATGTCCAAGCGGCGAGATGCGGCGCACGAAAGCCTGCGCAAGTCCGGCCATGCTGCCGTCGTCGCGGCGCAGCAGCCAGCGTTCCGGCTGCACCTTGCCCCGCGTCACGCTGGCCGTGGCGGCGCCATAGCACCAGCACTGCTCCAGCACGCTGAAGCGGAGCGCGCTCTGCGCGGCGGCCCAGTCGGCCGGACTCGTGCACGGCGTCAGTTGCATCGGATCTCAGACTGCCATTTTCATACGACGGGCAGGCCGACATGGCTGGATGGCATCTTGGCGAAAATCTGGCAGGCCATCAGCATGTCGATATTTTCATGATCCGTGGCCAGCGGCAGCCAGATCGCTTCGTAATCGTACCAGCGCTCGTCGTAGAACTGCTTGTTGTGGACCAGGGTGGGTACCGGATCGTGCACCAGCAACTCCAGCCGCTTTTGCAACAGGGTGCGGTATTGCACCAGCGGCAATTCATCGAGATACCGGCCCGTCATGTCGAAGCCGTCGCGTGCCACGATGGCGGATCCCTTCAGGCGGTAGCGGAAGCGCAGGCGGCCCTCGGACGTGCGGCGAATCTCGAAAATCGTGATGCCGCCCAGCGCCGGCTTCATGTCGATCGGATCGAGATCGCTGCGCGCCGGAAAGCGATACGCGCCGCGCTGGCGCTGCCAGTAGGCGTATAGATGACCGATGGCCGGCTCGTGGCAGTCCGCAGCCGTGAAGTCGCGCCGCAACTGGCTGGCGGTCGTAGAGAAGGTGGAGCGGCTGGGCGCCAGATCCGACGAGGGCTGATCTGTCATGCCCACCAGCTTTGCCGCCTTGCCGATGGCTGTAAAGCCTGCCGCGGCGGCGCTGAAAGGCTATCGAAGCCGGTGCGTCTTTCAGGTTACATAGTCGGCATGGCCCGTATCAATCGAATCCACGGCATGGCGATCCCGGCCCCGCGCTTCACGCGCTGGGCGCTGCTCTATTTCCTGAAATTCGTGGCCCTGCCGGTGCTGGCGGTACTGCTGGCGCTGGATGTGGCGCTGTATCTCGTGTTCCGCCACTGGCTGGACGCCTGCTACGGTATCCTGTGTTTCTTCCAGTAGGCTGCAACGAAAAACGCCCATCCTGAAGGACGGGCGTTTTCGGACGTCTTGCCTTGAGGATTTGGTGGAGCCAAGCGGGATCGAACCGCTGACCTCCTGCATGCCATGCAGGCGCTCTCCCAGCTGAGCTATGGCCCCATAAAATCACGGACTTAAGGGCAACCTTGCAGTGGCCCGGGGTCCGTCGGCGGGGGCGGACCATAAGCCGCCCCCGGCTGGTTTGCAAGTGCTTCGTGGGCCGGAAAAACGACCCCAAACCACTCTGTTCCTTAGCGTTCCTCGTCGCCGTCCGGCTGGGCGTCGACGTCGATTTCCTCGGCGACGTCGTCTTCCTCGAACTCGTCGGCGTCTTCGAGAATGTCGTCGCCCAGGCCGGTATCCTCGACCTCATCGTCGATCGCATCCGCAGCCGGTGCCTTAGGCGCCACCTTCTTCGGCTCTTCCACCTTGGCCGGGCGGCGCGAGGTTTTCATCAGCACGTCGGGATTGAACTCGGTGCCGCATTTCGGGCAGATGATCGGCGACTTGTTCAGATCGTAAAAAGCGGCGCCGCAACTCAGGCAGCGGCGCTTGGCGCCCCATTCGGCTTTGGCCATCGAGCAAATCTCCATGTATCGGCGACCGGGAAAATACGGGCCCGGAGGCGGCAGCCGGCCGGCTGGCCGGAGCGGCGCGATTGTGTTAAAGAAGCGCGCCCTGTCAACCCGTTACAGCCGGCTTTTTTCAGTGCCGGCCGCCGTTTCCGGATCATCTCCCGCCATGACTGCCAGTTCCGACCAGACCGCCCGTCCACTCCGGTCCCGTCCAGGGTCAAAAGGCCTCGCCGGCACGGCCAAAGTCCCGGGCGACAAGTCGATTTCCCACCGCTCCCTGATCTTTGGGGCACTCAGCGTCGGCGAAACCCGGGTCAGCGGATTGCTGGAGGGCGAAGACGTGCTGCGCACCGCCGCCGCCATGCGCGCCATGGGCGCCGAGATCGAGCGGCTGGAGGACGGCAACTGGAAGGTTCATGGCGTCGGCGTCGGCGGCCTGAGCGAACCGGCCGACGTGCTCGACATGGGCAATGCCGGCACCGGCGCGCGCCTGGTGATGGGCCTGGTCGCGAGCCACGATTTCGCTGCCACCTTTACGGGCGATGCGTCGCTGCGTCGCCGGCCGATGGGCCGTGTGGTCGAGCCGCTGACCCGCATCGGCGCGCGCTTTGTCGGCCGCAGCGGCGGACGGCTTCCGCTCACAGTCGTTGGCACCGCGCATCCATTGCCGATCGAATACGAATTGCCGGTCGCCTCGGCGCAGGTGAAGACCGCCGTGCTGCTCGCCGGCCTGAATGCGCCGGGCATCACCACGGTGATCGAGCCCGAGCCGACGCGCGACCATACCGAAAACATGCTGCGCCATTTCGGCGCCAGCGTGGAGGTCGAGAAAACCAGGACCGGCGGTCGCATCATCCGCATGGTCGGCCAGCCCGAATTCAAGCCGGCCACGATTGCAGTGCCGGGCGATCCGTCGTCTGCCGCTTTTCCGATGGTGGCGGCGCTCATTGTGCCAGGATCTGAGATCACATTACAAAACGTCGGCCTCAATCCGCTGCGCACCGGAGTCTTCGCGACGCTGCAGGATATGGGCGCCGATTTCAGCTTTGCGAATACGCGCAGCGAAGGCGGCGAGCCGGTCGCCGACATCACCATCCGGCATTCGCGCCTGAAAGGTATCGTCGTGCCGGAAGAGCGCGCACCCAGCATGATCGACGAATATCCGATCCTGTTCGTGGCGGCCGCCTGCGCCGAGGGCGACACCATCGTACGCGGCGCGAAGGAGTTGCGCGTGAAGGAAAGCGATCGCCTGGCGGTGATGGCGCGCGGCCTGAAAGCCTGCGGCGTCGACCTGGAGGAATTCGAGGACGGCATCATCATTCGCGGCAAGGGCAAGCCGCCGCAGGGCCTGCCTGCGGGCGAGGCGATCGCCACCGAACTCGATCACCGCATCGCGATGTCTTTCCTCGTGCTCGGCATGGCGGCGAAGGACGGCGTCACGGTCGACGATGCGCGCGTGATGGAGACCAGCTTCCCGGGCTTTGCCGATCTGATGCGACGTCTCGGCGGCGACCTGACCCCGGTCTGAGTCAGGGGGCTGAGTCAGGCCCGGTAGCAGACGCGCAGGCCGCCCCACAGGCGGCCATCGACGCGGATCGGCGCCGAGGCATCCTTCATCAGAACGAAAACGCCGCCGCCCATGTCGCGGCGATAGGTCTGCAGCAGGAAGGGCGCCGTGCTGCGCGTCACCGCCTGCGCCGTCTTGTCGAGATACTGGCGCCGGTTGCGGCAATGCGCGGCATTCCAGATCGGATCGGTGCTGAGCGGTTGGCGGAACTTCGGATTATGCGTCGGGATCAGCAGGTTGTGATCGGTGGTGGCGCAGAACACCATGCGTTCGTCCAGCGCCATGATCGGATCGTGCAGTGGCGGCAGCACACGATCCAGGAACGGGATGTAGCGCGTCATATACTGTACCGGGTCGCTGCCCTGGATCGGCTGCAGGTTCTTGTCAAATAGCGCATCTACCGTGACCTCGCCGCGCGCCACTGCCCCGGCGAAGGCCTGTTCGATCTGCGCGGCGACCTCGACGGCAGCGGCGATGAACTTGCTGTCCGCCGTCTCGAAGCCCGAGGTTGCGGTCAGCATCATGATCGATTCGGCGCCGGCCAGTGTGCGGTCGATGCGGCCTGTCGCCGCCTTCAGCGCGGTATTCGATTGATCGACGCCGGCATTCATCTCCTGCACGGTCTGGCCGAAACTGCCAGCCTGCTGGCCGATGGTTTCGGTCATGCGGGCAATCGAATCGGCATTCTGGTCCACGCGGGTGACGGCTTCGCCCACTGTCTGCATTGCATTGCTGATCGTGGTGGCACTCTGGCGCACGCGTTCGGTGCTCTGCATGCCGGCCGCCATGCGTTCGCTCAGCTGTTTCATCTGCATGGTCAGCGCGGCCAGCGTGCGGGCGATCTCGTCGGTGGCGCCGCTGGTCTGCTTGGCGAGCGCCTTCACCTCGTGCGCCACCACGGCAAAGCCGCGGCCTGCCTCGCCGGCGCGCGCTGCCTCGATGGTGGCATTCAGCGACAGGATATTGGTGTGGCGCGCGATCTGGCCGATCTCGGCCGACACTTTCGCCACGCTCTGCATGGCGGTTTCAAAGGTGGCGAGCTGGTCGCCGATCGCTTTCACGGCGTCCACCAGTTCACTGATATCGGTGAGCGACTTGCTCAGTTCGCTGTGCGATGCATCCACATCGTCATGCGCCTGCTTCGCCACGCGCTGCGTTTCCGCGGCCATATCGGCGATCTGCAGGTTGCTGGCCACGATTTCCTTGGTGGCATCGGCGATGACATGAAACTGTTCGGTCTGGTTGTCGATCAGCCGGCTGACCTGCTGCACGTCGCCGACCACATCGGCGATATCGACACTGAGCTTGCCGACTTCATCAGAGACGCGCCAGGCCAGTTCGCCGGCATCTGCATTCGGTTGCTCGGCATGTGCATTCATGCGACTGAATTTCCCCCGCGTGGCGAATCATTTCACGTCTTTTTCTTTTTTTCAGTCATAGCGCAGGCCCAGTCGCCAAGGCCAGCATTCTTATCTTTCGAAGCTGAACATAAAATTCTCATAAAAATTTTCGATAATCGCACGCATGCCCGCGCTTCACTGCGCAGATGCGAGATAAAATTCTGAATCCTTGCGACGAAAAAGCAGCTAAGAAGACTGGATGATCGACAAGCTTGAGTTTCTTCTCGCCCTCGCGCGTGAAAAGAATTTTCGTAAAGCAGCAGATGAATGCGGGGTCACGCAGCCGACGTTTTCCGCGGCAATCAAGCAGCTTGAAGACATTCTGGGTGTGCTGCTGGTGCAGCGCAGTTCGCGCTTTCTCGGCTTCACGGCGGAAGGCGAACGCGTGCTGGACTGGGCACGGCGCATCGTCGCGGATTCGCGTGCGATGCGGCAGGAGGTGCAGGCGCTCAAGCGCGGCCTTGTCGGGCATCTGAAAATTGCAGCAATTCCAACGGCTTTGGGCATGGTGTCGGAACTCACCACGCCCTATCGCGAGAAGCATTCACAGGTGAAATTCACCGTCTATTCGCGCACATCGATCGAAGTGCTGTCGATGCTTGCCAATCTCGAGATCGATGCCGGAATCACCTATATCGACAACGAGCCGCTCGGGAAGGCCCGTTCGATTCCGCTTTATTCCGAGCAGTATCGGCTGGTGACGTCGGAGAACAGCCCGCTCGGCGACCGCGAGTCCGTTACCTGGGCCGAGGTCGGCCAGATCCCGCTCTGCCTGCTCACGCCCGATATGCAGAACCGGCGTATCATCAACCGCTTGTTGCAGTCTGCCGGCGGTGGCGAACCTGAATCGACGCTCGAATCGAACTCGATGATCGTGCTGTTCTCGCATGTCCGCACCGGGCGCTGGGCCAGCGTAATGCCCGAAAAACTGGCGAATACACTGGGTCTGACCGAACGCCTGCGCTCGATCCCCATCGTCCAGCCGGAAGCGGTGCACATGATCGGCCTGGTGGTTCCCAATCGCGAACCGATGACTCCGCTGATTGTCGCCCTGGTTGCCGAAGCCAAGCGCCTTGCCGAGCGCCTGCGCGACTAAAACAGTATCACCAGTATATTATGGACGTACCTGATTACCCCAGCGGGCGATGGGGGTGCGGCGCAGCATAAGTGATAGGTTTGTTCTATCGCAGCATATGACTGCTGTATTGATCAGGCTTCCGGAATGAACGAGTAGATGATTCTACATGGTCCGAAACGGTCCATGAATCATGGCCATGCCGTATGCAGGGAAGTGCGGCTGGCATGATCAGACAATATCAAGGGAGGGGACGGCAAATGGCCGCTGCGCAGGACACTGCAGGAACGATGCCCGGAGTTGGGCTACTGGATCGCGAGCGTATTATCGCGAAGCCTGGATTCAATCGATGGCTCGTGCCGCCTGCGGCATTGGCGATTCATCTGTGCATCGGCATGGCCTATGGCTTCAGCGTGTTCTGGCTGCCATTGTCCCGCCAGATCGGCGGAGCGGCGGCCAAGGCCTGCCCGCCCGAGATGACCTGGGTCGGCGCGCTGTTCACCACATCCTGCGACTGGAAGGTCAGCGAACTCGGCTGGATGTACACGCTGTTCTTCGTGATCCTCGGCTCGGCCGCCGCCATCTGGGGCGGCTGGCTGGAACGCGCCGGCCCGCGCAAGGCAGGCTTCGTTGCCGCCCTGTGCTGGTGCGGCGGCCTGTTCATCGGTGCCATCGGCGTCTACACACACCAGCTCTGGCTGATGTGGCTAGGTTCGGGCGTGATCGGCGGTGTCGGTCTCGGCCTCGGCTACATCTCGCCGGTCTCGACCCTGATCAAGTGGTTCCCGGATCGCCGCGGCATGGCGACCGGCATGGCCATCATGGGCTTCGGTGGCGGCGCCATGATCGGCGCACCGCTGGCCAACATATTGATGGGCATTTTCCGCACCGACGCCAGCAACGGCGTGTGGCAGACTTTCGTCGTGATGGGCTTGATCTATCTCGTCTTCATGATGGGTGGCGCTTTCGGCTATCGCATCCCGCCGGCCGGCTGGCGTCCCGACGGCTGGACGCCGCCGCCGGAAAACGCCAAGTCGATGATCACCAAGCATCACGTGCATCTGAAGAACGCGCACAAGACCCCGCAGTTCTGGCTGGTCTGGGCCGTGCTGACCCTGAATGTCAGCGCCGGCATCGGCGTGATCGGCATGGCTTCGCCGATGCTGCAGGAAATCTTCGCCGGTGGCCTGATCGGCCATCCCGATATTTCCTTCACGCAGCTTGATCCAGACCAGCGCAGGATGGTGGCGGCGATTGCCGCAGGCTTCACCGGCCTGCTGTCGCTGTTCAACATCGGCGGCCGGTTCTTCTGGGCCTCGCTGTCCGACAAGCTCGGGCGCAAGATGACGTATTACACGTTCTTCGCGCTCGGCATCGCGCTTTATGCTGCAGCCCCCTGGGCTGGGCATATCGGCAGCAAGGCGATGTTCGTGCTGTTCTTCGGCATCATCCTGTCGATGTATGGCGGTGGTTTCTCCACCGTGCCGGCCTATCTGGCCGACTTGTTCGGCACGCAGTTCGTGGGCGCGATCCATGGCCGCCTGCTGACCGCATGGTCGACGGCCGGTATCATCGGTCCGGTGGTGGTGAACTACATCCGTGAAGCGCAGATCGCCGCCGGCGTACCGCGTGCCCAGGTGTATGACTTCACCATGTACATCCTGGCCGGCATGCTGCTGGTCGGCTTCCTCTGCAACCTGCTGGTCAAGCCCGTGGACTCGAAATGGTACATGAGCGAGCAGGAAGTGGCCGACATGCAGGCGAAGGTCGCCGTCACTGCGACGGGCCCGACCGGTTCCTTCGGTATCGGCAGGGGTGGCTTCGATGGCAAGGCCGCGCTGGCCTGGGCCATTGTCGGTATCCCGATCCTGTGGGGTGTGTGGACCACGCTGTCCAACACTTTTGTCCTGTTCCGCTAAGATCACATCTGGGATAATGTGTTGAGGCAATGCTCTCCGGCGTCTTTCGACGCCGGAGAGTTTTCTACTTTTAGGGGCAGCGAATATGAACTTTAGTGCCGGTATGGACATTCGTGGCAACCGCAAAGGACGAGCCACCCCGCGCGGCCGTCAGGCTTCGGATGGCGATCATGCGGCGTTGCGTGCCATCGTGCAGCCGGATGGCCGCCAGCTAGATTTTGGGCGCCGCGATCTGCTGATCGAATACCTGCACCTGATCAACGATGCGAAGGGTTATCTGCCGGCCCCGCTGCTGACGGCGCTGTCTGAAGTCATGCGCCTGCCGCTGGCGGAAGTGTTCGAGACCGCCACCTTCTATGCTCATTTCAAAGTCGTCGATGTCGACGAGGTACAGCCTGCGCCGATCACGCTGCGTGTCTGCGACTCCCTGAGCTGCGTCATGGCCGGCGCCGATGCGCTGGCCGACAGGCTGGACAATCTGAGTCCCGACGTGCGTGTCGAACGCGCACCCTGCATGGGTCAGTGCGACCGCGCACCCTGTGCCGTCTACGGCAAGAATGTGATCGCGCCGGCTGCGGTCGATACCGTGCTGATGGCCCATGTGCAGAAGGCCGTCGCGCCGGTGCTGCCGAATTACAAAGGTCTTGCCGCCTACCGGGCGCAGGGCGGCTATAGCGTGCTGGCGAAACTGCGCAGCGGCACGCTGACGCGCGAGGCGCTGGTTGCCGAGATCGAGGCGGCCGGCCTGCGCGGCATGGGTGGTGCAGGTTTCCCGACCGCGCGCAAATGGAAGGCACTGCTGGAACAGCCCAAGCCGCGCCTGCTCGCCGTCAATGGCGACGAGGGCGAGCCCGGTACGCTGAAGGACCGCTGGTTCCTGGAAACCGATCCGCACGGCTTCCTTGAAGGCATGCTGATCGCAGCGCATCTGATCGAGGCCGAGACGGCCTATATCTACCTGCGCGACGAATATCCCGCGCTCCATCTCGTGATTGCCGAGGAATTGAAGGCGCTGAAGGCGGCCGGCCTGCTCGGCGATGTGAAGATCGAACTGCGACGCGGCGCCGGCGCCTATATCTGCGGCGAAGAGTCGGCAATGCTGGAAAGCATTGAGGGCAAGCGTGGCCTGCCGCGCCAGAAGCCGCCGTTCCCGTTCCAGGTCGGCCTCTGGGGCCGGCCGACCCTGATCAACAATGTCGAGACGCTCTACTGGGTGCCGCAGATCGCCGACAAGGGTGCGGCCTGGTGGCAAAGCCATGGCCGTAATGGCGGCAAGGGGCTGCGCAGCTATTCGGTTTCGGGCCGCGTGCGCAATCCCGGCGTGAAGCTGGCGCCGGCCGGTGTCACGATCACCGAACTGATCGAGGAATATTGCGGCGGCATGCTGCCGGGTCACAAATTCACCGCCTATCTGCCGGGCGGCGCCTCGGGCGGCATCCTGCCGGCCAGCCTGAACGATATTCCGCTCGATTTCGGCCAGCTGGAGAAATACGGCTGCTTCATCGGCTCGGCGGCGGTGATCGTGCTGTCGAACCAGGATGAGGTGAAGGACGCTGCGCTCAACCTGATGAAGTTCTTCCGGCATGAAAGCTGCGGCCAGTGCACGCCCTGCCGCGTCGGCACCGAAAAGGCCGCCGACCTGATGGCGCAGCCGAAATGGGACGAGCCGCTGTTGCGCGATCTGGCGCAGGTGATGCGCGATGCCTCGATCTGCGGCCTCGGCCAGGCCGCGCCCAATCCGCTTCTTTCTGTTCTGGAGCGCTTCAAATGATTCGCTTTCATCTCGATGGCAAACCGGTCGACGCCCTGCCGGGCGAGACCATCTGGCAGGTCGCCAAGCGCGAAGGCACCGATATCCCGCATCTGTGCTACACGCCGCAGCCCGGTTTCCGCGCCGATGGCAACTGCCGCGCCTGCATGGTCGAGATCGAGGGCGAGCGCGTGCTGGCGCCGAGCTGCAAGCGTACCCCAACCGAAGGCATGAAGGTGGTGTCGGCCAGCGAACGTGCGACGCGCGCACGCGAACTGGTGATGGAGCTGCTGGTCTCCGACCAGCCCAAGCGCCCCGAGGCGCATGACGGCGAGTCGAAATTCTGGCACTGGGCCGAGGCGCTCAATGTCACCGAAAGCCGCTTCCCGGCGCGCGATCACATGCCGGCGCCGGACCGCAGCCATGGTGCGATGGCGGTCAACCTGGATGCCTGCATCCAGTGCAATCTCTGCGTCCGCGCCTGCCGCGAAGTGCAGGGCAACGACGTGATCGGCATGGCCTTCCGCGGTCATCATTCCGAGATCGTGTTCGATTTCGACGATCCGATGGGCAACAGCACCTGCGTTGCCTGCGGCGAATGCGTGCAGGCCTGTCCGACCGGCGCGCTGCTGCCGTCGACACTGGTGGATGAGAATAACCGTGGCGTGGAAAAGGCGACCACGGCGGTCGACAGCCTGTGTCCGTTCTGCGGTGTCGGCTGCCAGCTGACCTATCACGTCAAGGACAACCGGATTCAGTATGTCACCGGCAAGGATGGTCCGGCCAATCGCGGTCGCCTCTGCGTCAAGGGTCGCTTCGGCTTCGATTACGTGGCGCATCCGCATCGCCTGACCAAGCCGCTGATCCGCAAGGAGGGTGTGGCCAAGCATGGCGAGGATGTGGTCGATCCGGCCAATCCCTTCACGCATTTCCGCGAAGCCAGCTGGGAAGAGGCGCTGCAGCGTGCCGCCGGCGGTCTGGTCAAGGTGCGCGACGGGCTCGGCCCGCAGGCGCTCGCCGGTTTCGGCTCGGCCAAGGGGTCGAACGAAGAGGCCTATCTGTTCCAGAAGCTGGTGCGCATGGGCTTCGGCACCAACAATGTCGATCACTGCACGCGGCTTTGCCATGCCTCGTCGGTGGCCGCGCTGATGGAGGGCATGGGCTCGGCTGCCGTGACGGCGCCGTTCGCCGCCGCCATGGATGCCGAAGTGATCATCGTGATCGGCGCCAATCCCACCGTGAATCATCCGGTTGCCGCCACCTTCATCAAGAATGCGGTGCGGCAGAAGAATGCCAAGCTGATCATCATGGATCCGCGCGGCCAGGCGCTGACCAAGCTCGCCACGCATCACCTACGCTTCAAGCCGGGTTCCGACGTGGCGATGCTGAATGCCATGCTCAATGTGATCATTGAAGAAGGCCTGACCAATCCGGCCTATATCCAGCGCTTCGTCGACGGTTTCCCCGATTTGGAGCAGGCCGTGAAAGAGGCGACGCCGGAAGCGATGTCGCCGCTCTGCGGCATTGCGCCGGAGGTGCTGCGCAACGTGGCGCGCATGTATGCCACCTCGAAGGCCTCGCTGATCTTCTGGGGGATGGGTGTGTCGCAGCATGTGCATGGCACTGATAATGCGCGCTGCCTGCTCGCACTCGGCCTGATCACCGGCCAGCTCGGTCGCCCCGGCGCCGGCCTGCATCCTTTGCGTGGCCAGAATAACGTGCAGGGTGCGTCGGACGCTGGCCTGATTCCGATGGTGCTGCCGGATTACCAGTCGGTGGAGAATGCCGCCCGGCGCGAAGCCTTCGAGGCGGTCTGGGGCCCGGGCGTGGTCAACGAGCATATCGCACCGAAACGCGGTCTCACCGTGGTCGAGATCATGACGGCGATCATGCAGGGTGAGATTCGCGGCATGTATATCATGGGCGAGAATCCGGCCATGTCGGATCCCGATGCTGCCCATGCGCGCGAGGCGCTGGCCAAGCTCGATCATCTCGTGGTGCAGGATATCTTCCTGACCGAGACCGCCTTCCATGCCGATGTGATTCTGCCGGCCACGGCCTTCGCCGAAAAGGACGGCAGCTTCACCAACACCGATCGCCGTGTGCAGATCGGTCGCAAGGCGCTGGATGCGCCGGGCGAGGCACGCCAGGACTGGGAGCTGATCCAGGAAATCGCACAGCGCGTCGGCCTGCCGTGGACATACAAGCATCCAAGCGAAGTTTATACCGAGATGTCTGGTCTGATGCCGTCGCTCGCCGGTATCACCTGGCCGCGGCTGGAAAACGAGGAGGCCGTCACCTATCCGGGCGGCAACGAAATCATCTTCGGCGACGGTTTCCCGACTGCGACCGGGCGCGCCAGGATCGTGCCGACCAAGGTGACGCCGCCGGCAGAACTGCCGGATGCGGAATTCCCGATGGTGCTCAGCACCGGCCGCCTGCTGGAACACTGGCATACCGGCGCGATGACGCGCCGCGCGACCCAGCTGGATGCGCTGGAACCGGAAGCCACCGCGCAGCTGCATCCGCGTGATGCGAAGCGGCTCGGTGTTGCCGCCGGTCAGTATATCCGCGTGTCGACGCGGCGCGGCTCGATCCAGCTCAAGGCCCGCCTCGACCGCGACGTGGCGGAGAATATGGTGTTCATCCCCTTCGCCTTCTACGAGGCGGCCGCCA
>Ga0164241_10005334_pt1 | contig 12112 bp, 11 predicted proteins | sample OricomyardsoilBY_FD_108780 | JGI IMG/M metagenome (GOLD analysis project Ga0164241, IMG submission 108780) | Backyard soil microbial communities from Emeryville, California, USA - Original compost - Back yard soil (BY) | ecosystem: Environmental > Terrestrial > Soil > Unclassified | place: USA...
GACGACGGGCGTGTCCTCTACGGACAGGACGAGCCTTTCGACCTCGACGGGGATCCGTTCCATGCCCTCGCCGCCGCCGGCTCGCCGCCGCTCACGGCCCTTGCCGTCCGCCGCAGCGCAGTGATGCGGATCGGTCCATTCGACGAAGCCGAGAGCCTCCAGGCGGACTGGGACTACTGGCTCCGGCTCGCCGCGTCGGGGGCGACCTTTCGAGGTGTCTCGGGCAACGTGGTGATCATTCGGCGTCGCGAAGCTGGCATGGCGGCGACGGCGGGGACGCGGCTCGCAGTCGAGGGCCTCGCCGTCCTCGAAAGGCATCTCTCGCGGCACCAACGGTGCCCGTCGTGCATCCAGGCCGACGCCGGTCTGCGAAGCTGGCGACAGGCTGTGCTGCGCTCGTCGGCCCGTGACATCGCGCGCCGGCTCCGCCTCCGAGGCCGCACGGGACGGCTGGTCGGCGCGGCGGTCGCGGTCGCGTATAGGCCGCGTCTCGCGTCCACGGCGTGGCTCGCGCTGCGTGAGCGACGGAGTCGCTGAGCGACGGGCGGGCGAAGCGTTCGAAGCGCCGCCGTTTGACTCCGCGGCAAGGTGGTAAGGTAGGAATCTGTCACGTGAGGCAGCTTTGACCTCGGCCCTTCGGGAGGGGTGACGGAATGACCAGAGACAAGAAGGTATGGGAGCCCATGAAGCTCACATACGCCGGCGACGTTGGTGACGTGCTCAAGAACGCCGGCGGGCAGGGGAAATCGGCTAACGCAGCGGACTCCGGCGACATCCACAAGCCGCCCGGACAGGGCTGAGCCGGCAGCGCTCGATCGACTCGTAGTCTCCCTCGCCTATCGGCTGAGATCGACCGCGGTCGCTTGGTCGGCATACGTCGAGTGAGGCCGTTGAAGTTGACGATCGCGTCGGCGGGCGACTCCGTCGAGCCGCCGGTATGGGACGACGGCGACCCTGCCGTGCGCGCGCAGCGCAATCTCGACGGATCGATCTGGGCCTACAGCTATGCCGAGGGCTCCGAGCAGTGGATGTACGTGCCGGGGATCGGGAGCTTCCGCTTCGGAACGAGCGGTGGGGAGGCAGTCGTGGTGCCCGAGCCCGCAACGCCGCCGATCTCGCTGTCCGCCATCGAGGACGCGTACCAGCGCGCAGTCCTTCCGATGGCGCTCCACGCCCACGGCGAAGAGGCCATCCATGCCAGCGCCGTCCTCCTTGGGGACGGTGTCGTCGCCTTCTGCGGCCGCTCACAGATGGGGAAATCCACCGTTGCGTACGGCCTGCATCGCCGCGGCTACCCCGTGTGGGCCGACGACACGCTCGTGTTCGACGCGTCGGCAGACGTGGTCGAGGCTGTTCCCTACCCCCACCGGCTGCGGATCAGAGCAGAAGCGGCCGCGCACTTCGACCTCCAGGAGTTGAAACGGCGTGACACGTCGAGCTGGACCGCACTGGAGCAGACGCAGGCCGACCCCGCGCCGCTCGAGTGCATCTTCCTGCTCGAGCGTGCGGCACGTGCCGAGGCGCCGCTCGAGACCGCCCGGCTTCTGCCGGCCGAGGCGCTTGCCGGGGTCCTCGAGCATGCGTACTGGTTCCGCCTCGACGACGCCGAGCGTCGACGGACGATGATCGCCAAGTATCTCGTGCTGGCGTCGCAGGTGCCGGTGTTCCGAATGCGGTTCCGGGCCGCACTCGATCAGCTCCCCGAGATGCTCGATCGAGCTGAATCGCTGGTGCGTGGGGTCGACGGAGCCGTGACGTGAACCCCTTACCGTCCGACTTCTTCACTCGTTTCGGGCTGTACGCAGAGCGGGGGTTCCTCTCGCGGGAAGCGTGCGCACGCCTGAGAGACGAGATGCGCAGGGCCGCAGGTGCGGCCGCAACCGTCGCGGACGACCAGGGCGAGACCGTCGACGAGACGTCACGCCGGACGAAGCACGCGCAGGTCTCCGCAACGGCCGCGGGGCAGATCAACGCGGATCTACTCGAAGCTCTCCCTCGACTCGAAAGACATTTCGGACGCGCTCTCGCCGGCGTGCAGGCACCGCAGTTTCTTCTCTACCGGGAGGGCGATTTTTTTCGTCCGCACCACGACGACAGCGAAGAATCGGAGGCGCCCGACTTCGTCCGACAGCGTTCCGTCTCGGCCGTCGTGTTCTTGAACAGCGACGACGCCGGAGAGCCGTCCGGGTACTCGGGCGGCTCACTGACGTTCTACGGCCTGATGGACGACAACGTGAGCGGAGAGAGCGTCGGCCTTCCGCTCGCGAGCGAGACGGGATTGCTGATCGCATTCCCGGCGCACCTCGTCCACTCGGTCTCCCCCGTCACCGCCGGCGAGCGGTACACGGTGGTCAGCTGGTTCTCCGAGAGGTCCGGCCCGCCGATGCCGAAGCGCTCCCAGACGACGTAGGGGGCGCCGACCCGCGCAAGTGACACAGTGTCACTTGCGCGCGAGCCCCGAGGGCGCCGCTCATCCCTGTCACCGCGGCCGTCTAGGCTTGACGCGTGGCCGAACCGACGAGCCGGTTGGCGGATGACGACGTCGAGGCACCCAGTCGTCGGCCCGAGCTGATCGCGGCGGGAGTCGCGCTCGCCCTCGAGGCGCTGGCTGTCGACGTGACGGCCGAGCTCGAACGATCGGGCATCGAGAACATCGTTCTCAAGGGGCCGTCGGTCATCCGCTGGCTGTACCCGACGAACACGGATCGCTACTCGGTCGACGTCGACCTTCTGGTCGCGCCCGCCGACCTCGAACGCGCGGAAGCGACCCTGGCCGTGCGCGGGTTCGAGCCGCTCGAGCCGAGGCGTGACGACAAGCACGCCCGCAGCTGGATGCGTCCGGGGGAGCCGTTGCCGGTCGATCTTCATCGCAGCCTGGTGGGCGTCGGCGTCGACGACGAGACCGCCTGGAACGTTCTGTCGGGGCTGACCGACCGGCTCGAGGTGCCCGGCGGGGCCTTCTCCGTTCTGCAGCCGCACGGCCGAGCGCTTCACCTGGCGCTCCACGCGGCACAAGAGACGCCCGACAAGCAGCAGGCGCTGCGAGATCTCGGTCGAGGGCTCGAGGCGCTGGAACTCGACGCCTGGCGACAAACCCGCGACCTTGCCGCTCGACTCGATGCACTGCCGGCACTCGGAGCGGGGCTTCGTCTCCTGCCCGAAGGCAAGGCGGTTGCGCGTGAGCTACGACTTCCGACAAGCGTCACACCCGAGATCGCGCTCCGGGCGACAGGCGCACCCGACCTGTCGCTCGGGGTGAACCGCCTGCTCGAGATGAACGGCGTCGCGACCCGTGCGAGATACGCGGCTACCAGAGCGTTTCCGTCCCCCGCCGCGATGCGCGCCTGGAGTCCCCTCGCGCGACGCGGGCGCCTGGGTCTGGCCGCGGCCTACGCATGGCGCGTCCCGTGGCTCGCCACGCGCGTCGTTCCAGCGCTCCGGGCCGTCCGCGCCGCCCGGGGCGTGAGCAAAGGCCACTCAGTCGACGCTTGACGGGTGAGCCTGTCCTCACGGTGGAAGGTCTCGCGCGCCGCTTCGGTGGGCGGGACGTCGTCGCGGGCCTCGACCTCGACCTCCGGGCGGGCGACCGTGTCGCGCTCTGCGGGCCGAACGGAGCGGGAAAGACCACTGTCCTTCGGTGCATCGCGGGCACGGTCGCGCCGACGAGAGGCAGCGTCACCGTCGTCAGCCACCCAGCGGGATCTCTGGAGGCACGGCGGTGGACAGGCGTCTCGCTCTCCCAGGACCGCTCCTTCTACCTCAGGTTGTCGGGACGCAACAATCTGCTCTTCTTCGCCGGGGTTCGCGGCATAGGCCGCGGCGACGCCGTCCGCATGGTCGATGCCCTCGAGCAGGAGCTCGGGCTTGGAGCGATTCTGGCCAAGCGGGTCGACCGTTGTTCCACCGGAATGGTCCAGCAGCTGGCGTTCGCCCGCGCGCTGCTCGGCGTCCCACGCCTCCTGCTCCTCGACGAGCCGACTCGATCGCTCGACGCGGAGGCGACCGAGCGGCTGTGGCGTGCCGTGGGGGCTCGTCCTCATCTTGCGCTGCTCATCGCAACGCACCGCGAAGACGACGTGGCTCGCTGCCAGAGGCGCATCGACCTTTCATGTCTGTGAACTCGACGGTGGTAGCGGCACTCATCCGGCGCGACCGGCTCATCGTCACGTCGTACCGACTCTCGTTCGTGCTCGAGCTCTTCCACGGGATCGTCGGCCTCGCGCTCTACTACTTCATCTCGAAGACATTCGAGGGCTTCTCCTCCAGCGACCTCGGGGCCGCTCCGACGTATTTCGCCTACGCAGCCGTCGGGATCATCATGGGCGGTGTCCTCGACGCGACGAGCTCTGGCGTCGGCTACCGGATCCGCGAAGAGCAGGTCACCGGAACGCTCGAAGCGGTGAGCACGGCTCCCGTGACGTCGCTCGACCTCTGCCTGGGGCTCATGGGCTTTCCGTTCTTCTTCGCCTCGGCGCGAGCGGCGTTCTACCTCGTCGTCGCCGCAATCCTGATGGGGCTCGACGTCGGGAGCACGAGCTGGACCGGCATCGTGCTGGTCTTTCTCGCCACGGGTGCGGCGATGGCGCCGATCGGCATCCTCGCGGGAGCAGCGGTGCTCGTGATGAAGCGGGGGCAGCTCATCTCGGGGACGCTCGTGTTCCTGATGAGCATCCTCGCGGGCATGGTCTTTCCGGTCTCCGTGCTCCCGGACGCGCTGGAAGCTCTCTCCGCCCTGATACCTCTCCGCTACGCGTTCGACGGCGCTCGTCAGGCGTTGTTCGTCGGCACCGGGTGGGAGGGCGACGTGCTCGCCCTCGTCGCCTTCGCCATCGTCCTGTGGCCGCTTTCGGTGGTGCTCTTCGGGAAAGCCGGCGCGTGGGCGAGGAGGGCAGGCTCGCTGTCGGAGTACTGACACAGGGCGTACGGCTTCGAGCGGTTGCGCCCGATTACGCTTGCCGCGTGGCCGTTCCGTTCATGGATCTTGCGCGAGCCCACGTGTCGCTGTCGACCGAGATCCTCAGCGACTTCGCGGAGTTGATCGACAAGGGCGCGTTCGTCAACGGGCCTGCGGTCACGCGGTTCGAGGAGGCGTTCGCCGCCGACGCGGGCGTCGCCCGCTGCGTCGGGATCGCGAGCGGGCTCGACGCACTGAGAATCGCACTGATCGCCGCGGGTCTCGAGCCCGGCGAGGAGGTGATCGTTCCCGCCATGACCTTCGTCGCGACGCTGGAGGCTGTCACGCAGGCCGGCGGCGTTCCCGTCGTCGCCGACATCCACGAGGACGATCTGACGCTCGACCCGGACGCCGCGGCCGCTGCGACGAGCGGACGAACGAGGTTCGCGCTGCCCGTGCACCTCTACGGTCAGCTCGCCGACATGACGCGGCTCGCGTCGGTCGGGTTGCCGCTGATCGAGGACGCCTGCCAGGCACCGGGCGCCGTCCGCGACGGGCGTCAAGCCGGCGCTGAGGGGCTCGCGGCTGCGTTCAGCTTCTACCCCGCAAAGAACCTGGGCGCGATGGGCGACGCCGGAGCCCTGGTTACGGACGACGGCGAGCTCGCCGATCGTGCGCTCGCGCTGCGTGAGCACGGGCAGCGACGGAAGTACGAGCACGAGAGGGAGGGGTTCACCGCGCGGCTCGACACGGTCCAGGCCGTCGTCCTGCTCCGCAAGCTGCCACTGCTCGAGCGCTGGAACGACGAGAGACGGTCGATCGCGGCGCGGTACCTCGAGGCGCTCGCGGACGTCGGCGACCTTCGCCTTCCTCCGGTGCCGGCGGGCAGCGATCCAGTCTGGCATCTCTTCGTGATCCGGACGCACGACCCCGAGCTGCTCGCGGCCCACCTCGCCGAGCAGGGTGTGCAGTCGGGGCGCCACTATCCCCGGCCCGTGCATCTCACCGGGGCATACGCGTATCTCGGGCTGTCCGAGGGCAGCTTTCCCGTCGCGGAGGCCCTCGCCCGCGAGTGCCTCTCGCTTCCCATCTTCCCGGGCATGCGCGACGACGAGGTCGACCGTGTCGTCTCGTCCGTGACGACCTTCTTCGACGGTGCCTGACACGCCCGCCAACGACGCGCCGTTCCGCACGCTCGTCGACGTCACGTTCGGCGACGGCGTCGTCGTGCACAGCTTCACGAACCTCTACGGCTGTTCGATCGGCGCCCACACTCGAATCGGGCCGTTCGTGGAGATCCAGCGAGGCGTCGCAGTGGGCGAACGCTGCAAGATCTCGAGCCACACGTTCGTCTGCGAGGGAGTCACCATCGAGAACGAGGTCTTCGTCGGGCACGGCGTGATGTTCGTCAACGACAACTACCCGGCGGCGACAAACGACGCCGGTGAACTGCAGACCGCGGACGACTGGGAGCTGCTGCGAACCGTCGTGGAATGCGGGGCGTCGATCGGCTCGGGTGCGGTGATCCTCGGGGGTGTCCGCATCGGCCCGGGCGCTCTCGTCGGAGCGGGGGCCATCGTCACGCGCGACGTCGCACCGGGAGCCACGGTGGCCGGCGTCCCTGCCCGCGTGCACGGGGACACCGAACGGCGCCGCGATGTCTAGCCGGTCCGCTTCGCGACGGCATCGACCGCGCCGAGCACGACGGCGAGAAGCTCCCTCCCACGGTCGGTGTCGCGGGACCCAGTGAGTCTCGCGCGACGTTCGACCGCCGGCAGCGTTCCCTCGGCCCGGAGGTCGACGATGCGGCCGAGCCTGATGAGCTCCGCGTCCTGCGCGGCGAGCTCGCCGAGGAAGACGGTGTACGTCGGCGTGCCGAGCAGCGCGGACTCTCGCGTCATCGTCCCACCCGCGCCGATCGTCAGGTCGACCGTCGCGAGCAGCGCTCTGCCGTCGACAGGGCGCTCCGGGATCGCGACACCGGGCCTCCGGTATCGCGCCGCCTGCTCGGAGGTCCGGGGCAGCAGCGCGACCTGCCCTCCTTCGGAGAGCACATGCTCGAGGATCACGTCGAAACGCGGGTTCCCGTGCGCGTGGTACAGGGCTCCCTCGGGCGGCGGGCGCATCGCGGCAGTCACGCGAGCGGGGTCAAGGCCGAGGGAGACGATCACGGAAGCGTCCGGAGCGACGCCCGTGAGGTAGAGCTCCTCCTTGAATCCGTCGTAGCGGAGGACCTTTGCCGACGACGCTCCGAATCGCCGCAAGCTCGCCTCCGGAAAGGTGACGGGCACGATCACGCGCCGGGCGAACCGGAAGCTGAGGTGGTTCGCCGGCTGGTGCTCGTAGTCCATCATCGTCACCGCCGGTACGCGTGCGAGTCGCGCGGCGACGATCTGGGCGTAAGAGCCGTGCGAGAGCGCCACGTTCGGTCGGCTCGTCCGGGCGAAGCGCCGCAGGGCCGCCGCGCGAGAGAGGATCGAGGTGGCCTTTCGCACGCGCCCGGCCGGGCTCTCGCCGCCGATCACGGTCAGCGTCGGCCAGAGATCGACGGCGAGCGAAACCGTCTGAGCATGGTCGCGGGCGGTCATCACGACCTCGTCTCCGCGCTCCTCCAGGGCCTGCACGACGGGAACGAACAGGGGCACGTGCGGCGAGTTCGCGAGGTCGATCCAGACCCTCATCGCCGGCTCCGGGCAAGCTCGAGCCCCGCGAGGGCACGAAATGTGGGGGCAGTCGTCCAACGGACGAAGGGGACACGGTTCGTCAAGAACCGGCCGCGCTGGAAGTCGACGTATCCGGCCGGATTGAGCATTTGCGACACGAGCAGCTCAGCAGTCCGCTCCGCACGCTCGAGCGCGCCCTGCCTCCGATCGAGCGCCGCAAGCCATGTCTCGATCGCCTGAGCATAGTCGTGCGCGTCGATCGGAAAGCGGCGCCCCGGCGCCGGGCGGGGCGCGCCGCCAGTCTCGAAGAGCTCACGTTCCCAGAAGTCGAAACCGCGCTCGAGCGCCGGCGAGAGACCGTCGATCAACGCCGCGCAGTGACAAAGCGACTCGAGCACGTAACCCGTGTGGAAGTTGTCGACCCAGTCGCCCGTTTGGCCGGCTGCGTACAGCCAGGAGCCGTCGTCGTGCTGGGCGGCGACGCTCGTCGCGACCGCCGCTGCGATCCGCTCGTCGAGGGGTTCGGCGCGCAACGCCGACGTGCGCACGCCGACCGAGCATGCGAGCAGGTTGGCGTTGTGCACGAGCGCCCTCTCTTCCGGCACGTAGCGGAAGAACAACTCCTCCCCGTCGTCGTCGAGCATGTGCTCGAGGAGAAACACCGTCGCGGCGCGCGCGGCCTCGCCGAACCGCGCCTCCCCGAGGAGTTCCAGGCCGTCGAGCAGCGCGTGGGCGACGAACGACGTGGCGATCGCGTTCGGCGTGCCCTTCGCGTAGCCGAAGAAGCGGGTGCGCACGTCGAAGTGGTATCCCCACGCCCTGCCGTCCCCGTCGACTACTGCGTCGGCGACGACGTGGTCGAGCCACCGGCGTGCGGCGTCGGCGGCCGAGTCGTCGGCCCGAGCCACCGCCAGCCGCGCGTATCCGGACGCGACGAGCCCGAGAGCCTTGTCGTTGTGAGCCGGCCGGACACGCAGCAGGGGCCGCAGGTTGACCGGCGAACGCTTCACCACCTGCGTCAGGGCACGACGCCCGACCGGCGTGCCCAGAGTCAGATAGGGAGCGAGCGGGCTGTTGAGCGCATCGTAGGGGTCGTATCCGGCCCAGTCGCGCGCCTCGCCCCAGCGGCGAATGGAGTCGACCGCGTCCACCGTCCTACGCGGCGGTCAGCTCGGCGGCGAGGGAATCGAACGTCCACGGACGATCGACGAAGGTCTGGTGCCAGAGCTCCAAGGTGAGGAGAGCGTAGAGCTGGAGGCTGGTGTCCGCGCGCCCGGAGGCGTTGTCGTCGATCAGCCGGCGAACGGCCTGCGGCTCGATGAGGCCTCGCCGAGACACCGTCGCCTCGGAGAGCAGATCCGCGACCATCGGAGCGAGCTCGCCGCCGAGCCAGGCGCGCACGGGTGCACCGAACCCCGCCTTGCGCCTCCAGACGATGGCGCGCGGGAGCACGTGCTCCTGGCTCTTCTTGAAGACGTACTTGCGCTTCGTTCCGTGCAGCTTGAGGGACGACGGGATCCTCGCGGCCAGCGCGACCAGCTCGTCGTCGAGGAGGGGAACACGCACCTCGACCGACGCCGCCATGGACATCTTGTCCGTGTATGTGAGGTTGAGGCAGGGGAGGAACGTCTTGTGGTCGAGATACAGCAGCCGGCTCAGCTCGTCGAGACCGGCCGTCGCCTCGAGGTACGCGCGATGGCGTGCGAGCGGATCGTAGTTGCCGAGAGCGGCGCGCAGCCCCGGCGTCAACAGGGCCTGGAGCTCGCCGGCGCTGTAGTAGCTCGAGAACGAGAGGTACCGCTCGAGCGGAGCCAGCCGTGCGCCGCGCATGAACTTCCACAGGTTGCGACGCGGGCCCCGCAGCCGGCCCGGTCGACCCGGGTGCGCGACCGCGGAGACTCCGCGCTCGGCCAACCGGAGGGCCGGTGCCGGCAGGCGATCGAGAACGCGGCTGATGTGGAATGCGAGATAGCGCGGATACCCGGCGAACACCTCGTCCCCTCCGGTACCGCTCAGCATCACCGGCATGCGCTCGCGCGCCTCGCGGCAGATCAAGTAGGTGGAGATCGCTGCGGGATCGGCGACCGGCTCCTCGAGGTGCCAGACGGCCTTCGGCAACAGCTCGAGCACGTTCGGCTCCAGGATGCGCTCGGACGAGTCGGTGCCGAACAGCGTCCCGACGCGCCGCGCATGGACGACATCGTCGGGCACGATCTCATGGCGGAGGTCCTCGGGCGCGAAGCCGATCGTGTACGTGCTCACCCGCTCCCCGGCGGAGGACATCGCCGCGACGATGGCCGACGAGTCGACGCCGCCGCTCAGAAACGCGCCGAGCGGCACGTCGCTCACCATCTGCCTGCGCACGCTCCTCATGACGGCTTCGGCGACGTCGTCCACCCATTCGCGCTCGGATCGATCCTCCGGCTCGAAACGGAGATCCCAGTACTGCCGCACCTGCATTCCCTCGCCGTCGACCCACGCGTAGTGTCCCGGCGGCAGCTTTTCGATGCCACGGAACGCCGTTCGCGGATCGGGGACCCAGAGGAGCGTCAGGTAGTCCGCGAGCGCCGTCTCGTCGAGCGATGCGCCGCCGACGAGCGGCAGTAGTGACCGGAGCTCGGACGCGAATCCGAGCACGTCGTCCTTGCGGGCGATGTAGAGCGGCTTGACGCCGAGCCGGTCCCGGGCGAGGAAGAGCCTTCTCTCGCGATCGTCCCAGACCGCGAACGCGAAGATCCCGTTGAGGCGCTCGAGCATCGAAGGGCCTTCGAGCGCGAACAGCCGCAGCAGCACCTCGGTGTCGCAGTCGCTCGTGAACCGCTCGCCGGCCGTCTCCAGCTCGCGGCGGAGCTCGCCAAAGTTGTAGAGCTCGCCGTTGTACGTGATCCACCAGCGTCCGGCGAACGACATCGGCTGCGCACCCGCGGGCGTCGGGTCGATGATCGCGAGGCGTCGATGACCGAGCCCCGCCGGCGGGTCGCCCGGGAACGTCACGACGCCGCGGCCGTCCGGGCCGCGGTGGGCCATCGCGTCGGTCATGAGACCGAGCTCGCGCTCGTCGGCGCGCCCCACCGTCCCGCAGATGCCGCACATACCGCACCACCCTTCGTCCCGCGGAGCTCGACGCTACGGCTGCGATTGAGCCTGAACCGCCCGCCCGGGCGTGTCAACGGCCCTGCCCGACCTCAGCGAGTCCGCGAGGTCGAGCGTGAGGCGCGTGGCATCGAGAAAGGACTGCACCGAGGGTGGCTCGGCCTCGCCCGCCACCGCTCCGAGAAAGCGTTTGATCTCGGCGCGGTGGCCCTTGTCGTGCGACGACTTCCACTCGCGACGCTTCCCGTTGCGGTGAACGGTCAGCAGGCGGAAATCGTCGAGCACCGCCGCCGCGCCGCCGCCGAACGCCTCGAGCCGCTCCTTCGGCAGCCTCGGATCCCCGCCGCCGGAATAGACGAGCGTTCCGACCGCGCCCCCGAAGCGGATGTGCGCCGTGAAGCTGTCGCTGCAGTGGATGGGTCGCCCCGGCTGCGGCACCGCGACGGCATGGGCCGAGACGGCCGGCGAAGCGGCCAAGTGAGCGAGCAGGTCGACGAAGTGGCAGCCCTCGCCGAGCAGCCGGCCGCCCCCGTCCTCGGGATCGTGGAGCCAGTGGTCGTCGGGCAGCGGGCCTGCGTTGACCCGCATCGAGAGCACGAGATCGCCGTCGCCGGCGAGCTCGGCCTGCAGCCGGTCGACGAGCGGAGCGAAGCGCCGGTTGAAGCCGACCATGAGCATCGAGCCCGCCGTCAAGGCGCCTTCGACCTCTTCGAGCTGCTCCCGGGTGAGAGCGAGCGGCTTCTCGACGAACACCGCCTTGCCCGCTCCGAGAGCGGCGGACGCGAGCGTCGCATGGCCGGCGTGACGGGTGGCGATGACGACGGCGTCGATGCCGTCGTCGGCGAGGATCTCGTCGAACGAACCAGCGCGCTCGAACCCGAAGCGCGACGCGACGTCGGCCGCGCTCAGCCCGCGGCTGCTCGCGACGGCGACGAGCCTCGCTCCCTCGTCGCGGAGCGCCGGGACGAGCGTGGAACGGGCGAAGGCGCCTGCGCCGATGACCGCGACGCCGGGTTTCGCCGTCCGCGGCGTACGCGGCGTGCGGAGCGCGGTGGGAGCAACGGGTGCAGGCTGATCGTCGTACGTGAGCAGCACGCCGAACGCGCGCTCTCCCTCCGCGGGATGGACGACGATGCGATATGCCTCCGAGGCGTCGTCGATCGGGAAGCGGTGCGTCGTGAGCGCCGACGCCCCGATGCGGCCCGCCGCCACGAGATCGAGGAACGCCTGCATGTTCCGCTGCTCGGTCCAGCGCACGTATCCCGCGGGGAGGTCACGGCCGCCCTCCTCGTACTCGCGGTCGTAGCGGCCGGGCCCGTAGGAGCGCGACATGCGCAGCTCGAGCTCCTTCTCGTACAGCGTGGCTCGGTCGACGTCTATCCGGGTCTCCCCGACCACCACGATGCGGCCGCGGTCGCGCGCCAGCTGCGTTGCGAGCTCGAGCGGGTCGGACGAGGCGGAC
>Ga0164241_10005335_pt1 | contig 12111 bp, 6 predicted proteins | sample OricomyardsoilBY_FD_108780 | JGI IMG/M metagenome (GOLD analysis project Ga0164241, IMG submission 108780) | Backyard soil microbial communities from Emeryville, California, USA - Original compost - Back yard soil (BY) | ecosystem: Environmental > Terrestrial > Soil > Unclassified | place: USA...
AGCGCGGCCCCGTCGGGCTATCGCATCACCCTCAACGGGAGCGCCCGCCTCGGCAGTCTGGTGCGCCGGATCGATCCGATCGCCCTGCCCACCGTCGCCGCCCCGTCGGCACCGGCGGGCACGCGCAATGTCGTGCTCAACTCCGCCGGACAAGGCGCCGGCGACTTCGCCACGCTGCGCGACCTCACGCTCAACAGCAACGTGGGCGTCGTGGCGGTGCCGGCCGGCACCTACGGTAATTTCATCGCGAACGGCGGCAGTGGCTTCCGTCTCGGCGTTGCCGGTGCCACCACGCCGGCCCTCTACCATCTCCAGGGCCTCACGCTCAACACGGGCGCCGTGCTGGAGATCGCCGGGCCGGTCGTGCTGACGCTGGCCCGCGGCTCGTCGTTCAACGGCAGTCTCGGCAATCCCGGGCACCCGGAATGGCTCGAGGTGCGGGTCGCCTCCGGCGGCGTGACCCTCAACGAGGTGGTCTGCGCCGGCGCGATCATCGCACCCAGCGGCACGGTGACTCTCAACGGCAGCACGCAGCTCGCCGGTCATGTCGTGGCGGATCGGTTTACGGTCAACGGCAGCGGCGCGCTGACGAACCCGGCGGACCACGAGGCGCCGACGGTGGCGATCATCGCGCCCGTCGCGGACAGCACCGTCACAGGGGAGATCGAGGTGCTAGCGTCCGCCAGCGACAACACCGCCGTCGCGGCGGTGCAGTTCAAGCTCGATGGCCTGCCGCTCGGCCAGGAAGACACGACGGCGCCATTCGGCGTCGCGTGGTCGACCGCCGCGTCCGTTCCCGGCAGTCACACGCTGGTGGCGAGCGTCCGAGATTACGAAGGGAACGTCACTACCTCGGCGCCGGTGCAGGTCGCCGTCGCCGACCAGGCGGCGCCGACGGTGGCGATCCTCGCGCCCGCCGCGGGCGCCTTGCTCTCCGGAACGGTGACGCTCCAGGCGTCCGCGGACGACAACGTCGCCGTCGTGGGCGTGCAGTTCCAGCTCGACGGCTTGGACTTCCAGTCGGAACTGACGGCGCCGCCGTATGAGCTCGCTTGGGACACGCTCGGAACCCGGCCCGGATCCCACACCCTGACGGCGCTCGCCCGCGACGCCGCCGGCCATGTGACGACCTCGGCGCCCGTCGCGCTGACGGTCGCCGACCAGATCGCGCCCTCGATCGTCCTGACGTCCCCGGCGGACGGCGCGACCGTGAGCGGAGTGGTCAATGTCGTGGCGGAGGCCAGCGACGACGTCGGCATCGTCGGCGTCCAGTTCAAGGTGAACGGCGCCAACCTCGGCACCGAGGTCACCTCGGCCCCGTTCTCGTTCGCGTGGGACACCGTGCCCGTCGCGGAAGGAAGCTACACGCTTTCGGCCCTCGCCCGCGATGCGGACGGCAACCTGACCGCAGCCGCGCCCGTGACGGTCAACGTCACGAACGTGGTCTTCGATACCTTCGAACACGACGCGGTGGTCGGCTGGACAACCGACGGCGGCGCGTGGGCCCTGGCCAGCGAGCCCGGCACGCACCTGTGGCGGCAGACGGACCGGACCACCGTGGCGTACCGCGCCACGCGCGACGGCACCGATTGGGCCGACCAGGTCATCGAGGCCGACGTGAAGCTTAACAGTGCGAACGGCTCGAACCGGTTCTTCGGCCTGGTGGCCCGCCATCAGGCGACCCCGAACAACTATTACTACCTGATCCTGCGCACGAACAACACCGTCGAGCTCAAGAAGCTCGTGAACAACATCTCGGCGAACCTCGCGACGCCGGTGGCGCTGCCGGTCACCGCCGGCAAGTCCTACCGGCTGGCGCTCGAGGTGATCGGCACGACCCTCAAGGGGTACGTGAACGGCCAGCTCATGATCCAGGCGAACGACGCCACGTTCGCGTCGGGCACGGCCGGGTTGCTCACGTTCTACACCGATGTCTCGTTCGACGACGTGCATATCGATCCGACGCCCATCAGTCCGGTCCTGATCGCCGACGACTTCGAAAGCGGCGCCGCGGCCTGGAACGCCGAGGCCGGCACCTGGACGCTGGCCGCCGCCGGCACGCAAGTCAGCCGCCAGGCCGATCCTGCGGCGACCGCCCGGTTCGTCGCCGGTGAGTCCGGTTGGACGAATCAGCTCATCGAACTGGACGTGCGGCCGCAGGGCTTCGGCACGGCGGGCGGTTGGGCAGGGGTTCTCGTGCGCTACGTCGATGCCACGCACCATTACGCCGTCGCGCTGCGCGATGGAAACACGCTCGAGCTCCTCAAGGTCGAGGGCGACACCGTGACGACGCTTGCGACCGCCACGACGCCCGTGAGCGCGGGCGCGCTCGCCGCGCTGCGCATCAATGCCGTGGGTAATTCGCTCAAGGTCTATCGCGACGGCGCGCTCCTGCTCCAAGCGCTCGATTCCACCTATCCCGCCGGCAAGGTGGCGCTGGCGACCGCCGGAGCCGCCGCGGACTTCGACGACGTTGTCGTGGTCGCGCCCTGACGGCCACGGGTCAAACTCCGCGCCAACCAACCCTCACTGACGAAAGCCTGATGAAGCGAATTGAGAAACTCGGCCTGTTCGTGGCCCTCGTGATCGGGGGCGCGGCGACCCTCTGTGCGGCCCCCCAGCTCCTGCCCGGGGTTTACGGCTACGGCCTCGACCGGGCGGCAAACCCCGCGGGCTTCGGACCGGACTCGCGCGTCATCCACGTCACCACGCTCGACGACAACGGGAGCAACACCAACCCGCTCCCCGGCTCGTTGCGCGCGGCGGTGTGCGCGAGCGGGCCCCGGGTCGTGGTTTTCGATTTGAGCGGCATCATCGAGCTGCAGTCGACCTTGGTCGTTCCGCACGGCGAGCTCACCGTCGCCGGCCAGACCGCACCGTCGCCGGGCATCGCGCTGCACGGGGCGCCGCTGGTGGTGGCCGCGAGCAACGTGCTCATCCAGCATCTCCGCGTCCGCCCGGGCGATCGCTGGCTGCCCGACCCGCACACGCACAATCGCGATGCCGTGGATGTCAACGGTCCCCGCGGTCAGCGGGTGGCCAACGTCGTGCTTGATCATTGCACGTTCGCGTGGGCGCTCGATGAGATCGCCTGCGCGTGGAACGATTACGAGGACGTCACGTTCAGCCGCTGCCTGTTCGCGGAGCCGCTTTTCCGGGCGATCCACATCGACGAGGGTACGTTCCCGCATCACCTGCCGCGGCAGGTCGAGGAACTCTCATCCACCACCGCGGGCGTCAACGGGGTGGACGCGGTGACGAGCCCGCTCGCGTTGGGCGGAGCCTATCAGCTCGTGCACGCCGACGCCGACGGCGCCACGATCGAGTACGTCCTGCCGGTGATCCCGGCCGACACGCGGCGCCTCGACGAGCATCTGGTCGTCGGCAGCATCACCGGCCCGGACCGCGCGAAGTTCCGCGTCGAGGTGCGGGGCCCGGACGACGCGCTGCTGCAAGCCAGCGAGGTGTTCGACCAGTATGCGCCGGCGTCGGAGGCCGCCGAGGTCTCGCACGTCGCGCAAACCGCCGTGACCGGGTTCATCATCCCGCCGCAGGTCGCAAGCCTCAAGGTCCGGGTGATTGTCGCGGGCCGCAATCCGGCGAGCACGGGCTGGAAGCTGGGCCTCGACCTGCTGGCGCTTTCGCAAGGCCACGCGATGGGGCCGCTGTTCGGTTCCGGCCGGTCGGCCGCGGGCCGGCTCACGCTCACCGGCTCAATCATCGCGCACGTCCTCGAGCGCGGACCCTGGGCGAACTCGAAGCAGTTCACCTTCACGAACAACGTCCTCTACAACCGCCGCAACCGCTTCCTGATGATCGGCCACTCGCCCTACTGGCCGAATGACGCGATCCACCTCGCCGCGGTGGGCAACACGTTCATCGACGGACCGACGCTGACCAACCTGACGGCCTCGCCGATCGCGCGGCAGACGCCCCCGGACGGCACGCAGGTTTACCAGGCGGACAATGTCTTCAATCCCGGCAACCGCCCGTCGCCCGCGCCGCTGGTCGATCCGAACCTGGCACCCTACCTGGTCGAACGCGATCCGACGGAGCCCGGCCACGGCCGCGCCGGTTTCACGCCGCTGCCCGCGAAGGAGGCCTTTGCGGCGACGCTGCGTTCCGCCGGCGCGCGGCCGAACGATCGCGATGTGATGGAACGACGCATCGTGGACGAAATTGCGCGGGCGGTGACGATCGCCGACGCCAAGGAGCGTCCCGGCCGGATCCGCAACTCGGTCGCGGAAGCCGGCGGCTGGCCGGTGTATGCGCAGAACCCGGCCCATTGGGCGATCCCGATTCCCGCCCGCCCCAACGCGGACGACGACCAGGACGGCTACACCAACATCGAGGAATGGTTGCACGAGCTGTCCGGGCGCCTCGACCAGTCCGGCCTTTAGCTTTTCGTCCGCAACGGCTGCGTCCCTTTTCCCTCCCGAACCGGCCCCGCGCCCCGCTGTCTTTTCCCAGCACCCTCCGTTGTCCAAAATCATGCTGCATTCTCTTCGCGCCGGCGCGCTCGCCGGACTTCTGCTCCTCACGTTCGCTTCGCCGCTCACCGCGGAGGAGGCCGTCGCGCGCGGCGCCGTGCGCTTCAACGCCGCGTTCGAAGGCGGGGCCATCGGCCCCGTCGAGGTCGTCGGTGAGACCGTGTTCCGCGTCCATGTGCCGGGCCAGCAGGACGAACGCGGACGCAACCGGCAGGCCACCTGGTTTTATTTCCGCATGGACAACGTCCGCGGCCGCGACCTGACGATCACCTTCACGGGCTACCTGCCGAGCGAGTACAACGACAAGGCCAACCAGCCGGTGAACGCCGCCACCCGGCCGGTCTTCAGCTTCGACGGAGAGCACTGGACGCACTTTTCCGCCTTGGAATTCGACCAGGCGAAGCAGGAACAGACCGTGCACCTTCGCGCGGAGACCGACTCGGTGTGGCTCGCGCTGGTCGAGCCATACACGCACTCGCGGCTGGAGCGCTTGCTGACGGAGATCGCCGCCGCGCCCTGCGCGCGCGTCGAGGTCGTGGGCCAGAGCGTCCTCGGCCGTGACCTGCAGGTCGTGACGGTGACGGACTTCGCGACGCCCGATGCGAACAAGAAGACGATCTGGCTGCAGGCTCGCGACCACGCCTGGGAGGCGCCCACGTCGTTCATCGCGGAAGGCGCGCTGAAATTCGCCGTATCCGACGACCCCGCGGCGCGGGCGTTGCGCGAAAAATATATCCTGATGTTCACGCCCATGATGGACCCGGACGGCTCGGCGCTGGGTCGCGTGCGCTTCAACGCCAACGGCTGGGACTTCAACCGCCACTGGGACGAAGTCGACCTGCGGGACCCGGTGTGGCTGAAGCGCACCCCGGAGATCTGGTATTATAAGAAGGCGATCCGCGACTACTCGACCAACGGTCGCCGGATTTCGCTGTTCGTGCACCTCCACAACGCGAACTCGGAGTACATGGTCGGGCAGGCGCCGACGCCGGACGACCCGCCGCGCCTCGAGCGACTGGCGCATTTGCTCGCCACGCAGACGCAGTTCGAGCCATCGCGCCCGATGGTGACGCGCCCGGGCTTCGAGCGGGCGCCGAACCAGCCGGTGCCGTGGTGGGTGGAGTACAACGTGCCGTCGGTGCTGATCGAAACCCGCATCACGCCGGGCACCAAGCTGGGCGGCTCGCCGACGGCCGAGCAGCGGACGGCGTTCGGCCGCGAGCTGCTGCTTGCCATGGCCGCGGCGGTGGAGTGATCCGAACCCGCCATGAAAGCTGCAACCTCTCCCCTGCGCCGCCCGCTTCCGCGAATCGTCGCGGGCCTGCTCGCCCTGGCCTCCACGGCGATCGCCGCGGATTTCGCCCGCTATTCCGATCGCGTCCTGTGGCTCGACAACGGCGCGGTTCGCCGCGCCGTGACGCTCTCGCCCGAAGGGCAGGTGAGCACCGTGAGTTTCCGGCTGCCCGGTTACGCCAACAATTTCCTGCTCGCCGAAGGTGAGCCGACGGGCGCCGGCGAGTCGACCGGGCGGCCCATGCACGGGCCCAATCCCGCGGAGTTTTCGTTTGTCGCCGACGGGACAACCTATTCGGGCCGGGATGCGTGGGAGCTGGTCGGCGTCACACCGCACACCCTGGGCGCCGGCGCGGGGGCCACGGTCGCCTTGCGCGGCAAGAAAGGCGCGGCTCCGTTGCGCGTGGAGCTGGAATATCTCCTGTATCCCGACCTCCCCCTCGTGCGCAAGCGGCTGCAGATCGTGAACGAGGGGTCGCGGCCGGTGTGCCTTGAGTCGGTCGACGTCGAGGTGCTTCAACCCCGGTGGAACTTCATCCACAGCCCGGCGTTCGTGAACAACGGCCGTTATCGTCACCTCGGGCCCTACGTCGGCGATGCGAACGACTCCGTCGTCCTGCTGCGCGACGAGCGCTCCCATTGCGGCTTTGTGCTCGGGAACGAGGCGCCCGCGGTGCTGAAGCGCACGGCGGTGTACGCGCCCGACTGGATGGCGTTCTCGGTGGGTCTGTCGCACGCGGACCAGGCCAGCCCGTTCCGGAAATGGCTGCAGCCGGGCGAGCGCTGGGCCAGCCCGTGGACGTTCGTGGCGCTTTACCACGACGATGACCCGGCGGCGCCGCTGTCCACGACGGTCGCGACGTACACGCGCAAGTATCTCGGGGCGCGGGTCAACGCGTTGCCGCGCCCGCCGGGCCTGATCTACAACACCTGGATCCCGTTCCGCACGCAGGTGAACGAGGCGCTGGTGCTCGAGCTTGCCGACGCCGCGGCCGCCTGCGGCGCGGACACGTTCGTGCTCGACGACGGCTGGGCGAACAACATGGGCGACTGGACCGTCGACCGCACCAAGTTCCCGCATGGACTGGAGCCGGTCTTTGCGCGCGTCAAGGCGCTCGGCCTGAAGCCCGGGCTTTGGTTCACCTTCACCACGGTGAGCCGCGACAGCGACGTGTTCCGCGCACACCCCGAGTGGCTCGTGCACGGGCCGGGAGGCAAGCCGGTGGACCTCGCGTCGCAGAGCACCGAGAAGAAACTGGCCTCCGTTTGCCTGGCGAGCGCAGGGTGGCGCCACCACATCCGCGACAAGATCCTCGCCCTCGTGCGCGCGCACGGGCTCGAGTACGTGAAGCTCGATTTCTCGATGGCGACGACCGCGTACCGCTTCGACCCGGCGATCACCGGCTGCTATGCGTCGGGACACGAGCACCGCGATCGCGCGGAATCTTTCGCCGCAATCTTCCGCGGAGCCTGGGAACTCTTCGACGAACTCCACGCGGCGGCGCCGGGACTGTTCATTGACTGCACGTTTGAAGCGATGGGCGGGATGCAACTCACCGACCTCGCGCTCGTGCAGCACGCGGAGGGCAATTCCGTGGCGAACTTCCCGACCGACGCGCCGCTGGGCGCAATCCGCGCCCGGCAGCTCGGCTGGTGGCGGACACCGGTCGTCCCGGCGGCCTCCGTCGAGATCGGCAACTACGAGGTCGATCAGCCCGACGCACTGCTCGCGTTCCAGTCGCTGGCCGGCACGCTGCCCCTGATGTGCGGCGACCCGCGCAAGATCCCGCCGGAAGAGCGGGCGCGGCTGAAGCAGTGGGTGCAGTGGCTGCGCGGAGCGCAGGACCGGCACCACTTCCTTCCTTTTCGCCAGGACCTGCCGGGATTCGGTGAGCCCGGCGCCGGGCGCTGGGACGGATTCCAACGCATCAACGACGAGACGAAGACCGGCGGGATCGTCGGCATTTTCCGCGCCAATGCCGCCGAATCCACCCGCCAGGTCACGGTGGCCGGGCTGGCGCCGGACGTGCGCTACGACATCCGCCGCGCCCCCGACGGCACCCATGTCGCCACCGCAACCGGCGCCGAGCTGGCGCGCGCGGGCTTCCCGGTGCAACTCGACCGCCGTCATGAGGGCGCGCTCTTCGAGATCTCCCGGGAATGATCGCTCACGAATCCTTATTTATGAAAGCAATCGGCTCTTCCCTGGTTCGCCGCTGGTGCGTCGCGCTCGTGTTCGGCTGCCTGGCGCTGGCCACCTCCGCCGCCGACCGGCAGAAGATCATCGCCGGCGGCAGCTTCACTGATCTCGCGGATTTCGAACGCTTCGCCACCCGGGCGAAGCAATCGGGCGTCACGCATGTGCGCATCACCGACAGCCTGCCGTGGAGCACGTGGCAGTATGACGATCCTGACGACCCGTACCCGTCCTGGGTGATCTCGAACCCCGGCCTGTTGAAGATCGCCATTCCCGAGGCGCTGAAGCGGTACGTGCCGGCCGAGCACGCGGAGCGCGTGCTGCAGATTCTCGAGCAGCGCAGCGCGATCCTGCAGAAGCTCGGGCTCAAGGCCGCGATCAGCTGCTTCGACCCGAGCATGCTGCCGGAGGCGGTGTTCGCCGATCATCCCTTGTGGCGCGGGCCGCGCGTCGATCATCCCGCCCGCGCGCGCCATCCGCGCTGGGCCCCGTCGATCGACCACCCGGAGGTGCTCGCGCTCTACCGGGAGGCGATGACCCTGCTGCTCCGGCGCTGCCCCGGCATCGAGGTCGTCAGCATCACGACCAACGATTCCGGCGTCGGCCTCGACTGGAGCGCCGGCACCTACGCCGGCAAACTGGGCAACACCCGGTACCGCGGCCGCTCGATGGAGGCGCGCCTCGACGGTTTCTTTTCGACGCTGCGCTCGGCCGCCACGGCGGCGGGCGCCACGCTGGACATTGCGATCAAATGGACCCGTGAGCCCGACGCCCGCCGGATCGCGACGAAGCTCAGTCCCGGCATGGCGATCGAGAACCTGGAGGGACCGAACGCTACGCCTTTCCAGAATGCCGCGGGCTTCGAGGAATTCTATTATTCGCCGTATCATCCCGTGATCGGCATTCCGCAGCCCCGGCGCGTGCTCGAGGGGCTCGTCGCGTCCGAGCGCCACCCGGCGCCCCGGCTGGTGCTCAACTTTGGCGACCGGCTGAATCGCGACCTTTATTTCGACCTCTACGACCGTTTCCGGGCGGCGGCGAGGAAGCCGCACACCGAACTCGAGGAACTTGCTCTCTTGCGCGAGTTCGCGATCGCTCGCGTGGGCGAGGAGAAGGCGGACCGCCTGCTGCAGCTCTGGCAGAACGTGCACGAGTCGGCGCCGAACCTGGAAATGCTGAATTCCGGCGGCTACATCACCGACCTCGGTGTCGTGCAGCAGCGCTGGCTCACGCGGCCGTTCGTGCCGTTCCCGGAGGAGCTGGAGCCGGAAGAGAAGGCGCACTACCGGAAGTTCCTGTTCCAGGCGCGCCGCGAGACCGATGCCGAGAACCTCGCCGATATCCAGGGGATGATGTGGAACGGGTGGGCGGCGAAGCTCTTTGTGTACAAGATCACGAGCCCGGTCCTGCGCCGGAACCGCGAGGCGGCGGAAATCGCCCGCGCGCTCGGCGACACGGACCTCGCGCGCCGCTTTGAGATTTTCAACTGCTTCCTCCACACCGCGAGCGCGGCGATCGACTACCAGGCGCAGCTCGATCGGGCGCGCCGCAAGCCGGGCTTCCCGGACGATCCCGCCTGGGAGGCGCAGACGCGCATTGGCTGGGACCACCAACTCATGATGGAAACGGCGCGCGCGGAAATCGACAACACCGCCGGGCTGATCGAACTGCTCGGCGCCAATCCCGGCCAATACCTCGTGCTCGCGCCCACGCCGCAGGAGGAGGACATCCGGCTGCTCGGTCCCGACATCACCGCGCAATTGCGCCGCAAACTGGCGGTGATGAACGCGCACTGGGAGGACTACGAACGGCTCTTCCAGGCGGCGGAGGCGCGGTGATGCTCCGCCTGCTCGCCTCGTTCGTGGGGGTGCTGGCGGCGCTCGCGGCGCGGCCGGCGAGCGCCGAGAGCGCGCGGCCGCGCCCGAATATCCTCGTCATCATCCTGGACGACTGGGGCTGGCGCGATGCCGGCGCGTATGGCGCGACCTGGGTCAGGACGCCGACCTTCGACCGGATCGCACGCGAAGGCGTTTTGTTTCGGCATGCCTTCACGTCGAACCCCAAGTGCAGCCCGTCGCGCGCGTCGCTGCTCACCGGCCGCCACGCCTGGCAGTTGGAGCAGGGCAACGTGCACTACAGTTCGTTCCCGGCGAAGTTTCCCGTTTACCCGGACCTGCTCGAGCGCGCCGGTTATGCGGTCGGCCTCACGGGCAAGGGGTGGGGGCCCGGCAATTTCAGCGTGACCGGGTGGCCGCACAACCCGGCGGGGCGCGCGTTCGACGGCGAGAAACTCACGCCGCCCGCGACCGGGATCATGCCCACGGATTATGCGGCGAATTTCGCGGGGTTCCTGCGCACCGTGTCGCCCGGCCAGCCGTTCTGCTTCTGGATCGGCCTGCACGAGCCGCACCGCCCGTATCAGCGAAACTCCGGCGCGGAGAGCGGGCGCGATCCGCGGAGCGTGCCGGTGCCGGGCTACCTGCCGGACAACGACGTCGTGCGGAAAGACCTGCTCGATTACGCCCTCGAGGTGGAGTGGGCCGACGCGCAGGCCGGCAAGGCGCTCGCGTTGCTCGCGGCCGCCGGCCAGCTGGAGAATACGCTGGTGGTGATGACCTCGGACAACGGCATGCCGTTCCCGCGCGTCAAGGGCCAGATCGTCGAGGACGACTTTCGGCTGCCGCTGGCGGTGCGTTGGGGCGGGATTGCCCAGCCGGGCCACACGGTCGAGGCGTTCGTGGACCTGCGCGATTTTGCGCCGACGTTCCTCGCTGCGGCCGGGGTGACCGTGCCGGAGACGATGAGCGGACAGAGTTTCCTGGGCTTGCTGGAATCCACCGCGACGGGATCCGCGGGGGAACAGTCGACCATGCTCATTGGCAAGGAGCGGCACGATCTCGGGCGGCCGGATGACGCCGGCTATCCCGTGCGGGCGATCCGCACGCGGGAATGGCTTTATGTGCGGAACTACGCGCCAGACCGCTGGCCCGCGGGAAATCCGGAAACGGGTTTTCCCAACTGCGACGGCGGCCCGACGAAGGAATGGGTCGCCACGCATCGCGACCGCTTCTTCGACCTCGCCTTCGGCCTGCGGCCGGCGGAGTCGCTCTATCGCATCGACACCGACCCCGAGTGCCTCGTCGATCGCGCGCGCGAGCCCGGGCTCGCGGCCACGCGGGCGGAATTGCGCAACGCGATGGAGACGCAGCTGCGCGCGGAACAGGATCCGCGCCTTCTCGGCTCCGGCGAAATCTTCGACACCTATCCCTGGTACGGCAGCCGGGCGCACGCATACGACACGTGGCTGCGCAAACAGGCCGTCAAGCCGGCGACCTCCGATGAACACGAACGGAAAGACTGAAAATTCCCCGCAGCCCCGCGACAAACCCATGTTCCCGTTTTTGCGCTCTTTCCTTCTCTTTTGCGTCGCGGCGTTGACGTTGCCGGCTGCGGACCGCGTGCCGCAGCTCCACCTGGCCGGCGACTCCACCATGGCGAACTACAAGGCGGAAAGCCCGATTCGCGGCTGGGGCATGCGGCTGGGCGGCCAGTTCGTCGATCCCACGATCGTGCACAACCACGCCGTGAGCGGCCGGAGCACGAAGAGTTTCGTCGCGGATGGGCATTGGGGCCGGCTCCTGGCGGAATTGCAGCCGGGCGATTTCGTGCTCATCCAGTTCGGTCACAACGACGAGAAGGTGGACAAACCGAAGACCGGCACGGACGTGGCGACGGAGTTCCCCGACAATCTGCGGCGGATGGTGGCGGACGTGCGCGCCCGACACGCCACGCCGCTGCTCGCCACGCCGGTGGCGCGGCGGAAGTTCGATCGCGATGGCCGGCTCGTGCCGACGCACGGGGCCTATCCTGACGCGGTGCGGACGGTCGCGCGGGAAATGGCCGTGCCCTTGCTCGACCTCGAGCGCGCCACCGCGGCGTGGCTGCAGCAGGAGGGCGAGGAAGCGTCGAAGCGCTATTTCGTCGGCCTCACTCCCGGCGCGCATCCCGACACGCCCGCCGCCGGTCCGGATAACACGCACTTCCTCGATCCCGGGGCCGAACACGTCGCCACACTCGCCGCCGCCGAACTCCGCGCCACGGGACTGCCGCTGGCGCACTGGTTGAAGTAAC
>Ga0164241_10005336_pt1 | contig 12111 bp, 16 predicted proteins | sample OricomyardsoilBY_FD_108780 | JGI IMG/M metagenome (GOLD analysis project Ga0164241, IMG submission 108780) | Backyard soil microbial communities from Emeryville, California, USA - Original compost - Back yard soil (BY) | ecosystem: Environmental > Terrestrial > Soil > Unclassified | place: USA...
AAGATCAAGTCATTTGCCGAACGCATCGCCGACGCCCTCGTCGAAGACGGGTTGTTGAGCGCGAACCAGATTGAAGAACTGCTTGAGCGCGAGAAAAAAGAAGGTGCCGGGCTGGTAAAACTGCTCATTGACAAAGACAAACAATACGTCAGCCCCGATGACCTGGCGGTCTGCATGGGCCGCGTGCTGAACGTCCCGCCCATCAATCTCCACCGTGTCACCATCCAGCCGGAAGTCGTGGAACTGGTCTCGCGCGACATGGCGCACAACCACCGGGTGGTGCCGGTCAGCCGGCTGGAAAACCGGTTGTTTTTGGCGATGGCCGACCCGTTGAATGTCATCGCGCTCGACGACATCAAACGCATCACCCGGCTGGACATCTCACCGTTCATCGCCTCCGAAAAAGCCATCGCCGACAAGCTTGCCGCCTTGGACGCCGCCAAGAGCGGTTCCATGGAGGACATCATTCAGGACGCGCAGAAGCGCAGCGAAGCGGATGGCGAGACCGACACCATCGAGTCCGTCAAGGAAAGCACGGAAGAAGTCAACCTTGACCAACTCGCCGCCTCCAGCGAAGAAGCTCCCGTCATCAAACTGGCCAATCTCATCGTTCTTCAGGCGATCAAAGACCGGGCCAGCGACATTCATCTGGAGCCGTTTGAAAAAGTGATGCGGCTGCGCTACCGCATTGACGGCGTGCTGATTGACGCCACGCCGCCGCCAAAACAAATGCAGCTCGCGCTGGCCTCGCGTTTCAAAATCATGTCAAATCTCGACATCGCCGAACGCCGTCTGCCGCAGGATGGGCGCATGCGCGTCAAGGTGAGCGGCCGCGATTTCGATTTGCGCGTCTCCGTGCTGCCAACCGTGCATGGCGAAAAAATCGTTCTGCGCGTCCTCGACAAATCCAACCTGTCCGCCAGCCTCGACAAAATCGGCATGGACGAGGCCACCTTCAAGCAGTTCAAGAGCGCGATTGACGCGCCGCACGGATTGATTCTCGTCACCGGCCCGACCGGTTCCGGCAAGACCACCACGCTGTATTCCGCGTTGAACGAACTGAACAATCCGACGTGGAACATCATCACCGTGGAAGACCCGGTGGAGTTCCAGATTCCCGGCATCAACCAGGTGCCGACCAAAAAAGAAATCGGCCTGTCTTTTGCCAACGCGCTGCGCTCCATTTTGCGGCAAGACCCGGACATCATCATGATCGGGGAAATCCGCGACACCGAGACCGCCGAAATCGCCATTGAGGCCGCGCTCACCGGCCATCAAGTTCTGTCCACGATGCACTGTAATGACGCCCCCGGCGCCATCGCGCGTCTCGACGACATGGGCATCGCGCCCTTTTTGATTTCATCTTCCGTCATCTTGTCCTGCGCCCAGCGTCTGCTGCGCCGCATCTGCTCGCACTGCAAGGAACCGGTGACATATCCGGCGAAAATGTTTGAAGACCTCGACATTGATCCGGCGACCTTTGACAACGTCCAGTTGTTCCGCGGCCGTGGCTGCGACCGCTGCAAGAATTCCGGTTATGTCGGGCGCATGGCCATCATCGAGGTCATGGCCATAAGCGACCAGATCCGCAAGTTGATCATCGCCCGCGCCAGCACCCGTGAAATGGCCAAGGTCGCCATCAACCAAGGAATGCGCACGCTCCGCATGGTGGGGTTGGATCGCGCCCGCGACGGGATTTCCACGCTCGAGCAGGTCATGCTCGGCACTTCAGGCCACTAAAAATTCCGGTTCGGATTGTGCAGTTGCGGCCCGTCAATCATCCAAGGCGGCAATTGCGCCTGCCATACCGGCCGGGTTTTTGAGCCTGGCTTCTCTGATTCGGTGATGCCCGGCAAAGGCTGGAGGCCAACCGGCCGGGCGATGTTATTTTCGACGATTGGAACCGGTGGAACAGAATGTCCGATGGAATTAAAGATCGGCTGCGGCTGAAAATATGAACCGGCATCCGTCGCCGGCGGGCTGGAAAAACTCGTCCTGACCGTCGGGGTTCTGTCCGTATTTTTGTCCGGCGCTGAAACCGGTCCCAGCATTGCCCGGAAACGTTCCATGTCCGCCAGTTGCGCCGGCGTGGGCTTCGGCTGCGCTGGTCGTGCAAACGCGCTGGACCAGGTTGTGGCCTGTTTTTGCCCGTTGTTTTTAAGGCCGTCGGCGTTGTTCGCCTTCAAAAATTGCTTGAAATAACGCGTTGAATCCGAGGATAGCCCGCCGTCCGGCTGGGAGAATGCCCCGCTGGAAAAGAACGATGATCCGTCTTGATCGGCCTGGTTTTGCTTGAACGGATTGGAAGCATCCCGCCAGGACAACGCTCCGGTGCTTCCGTTCGTTGCGGCATTGGCCGCCGGCCGGCTCTCCCGCAGCAAAAATTGTTCTTCCACCGGTAAATTTTTGTCGCTGTCCGTTTTTTCTACGCCGAGAACATCTTCCGGCGTCTGCACGCCCATGATCTGTTCCGGCGTCAGCAAAGCCCAGTTGTTGCGGCGGTCCAATGCCTCCTTGGTCGCGGCGTCCAGATTGCCAAAAAAAATGGGTCGCGGCAGCGGCAGACTGGGGCTGTAATTCTTAAAGGCCCGGTGGGGCGCATTGTAGTTTCCGGCGTCAAGCTGATGCTGCGAACCCTTGTTCAATGAATCCGCCTTGTCCTTCGTCCCGTCATCAGGCTGCGAGAAAAGATTCGTCTCCTCCGCCCGCGCGGAAACCGCCACCGCGCCCAAGGCGAGGATCAGCAACAAATTGAATGAACGGGGACTCATCTTCCAAATGACACGCTAGAACAATGGACAACCCTCGTCAAAAAAGAATTCAAAAGAAATTGCCCGAAAATTGACGGTCGAAAACCGTGATCTGACTAAAGCCCAAGCGGAGTTTGTCCAAACTATTCAAAATCCGTGGCCAAAAACTCCCAACGGGTTCCGCCTCACTGCTTTTCGTATTCGCCCTTGCCAAGACGTTTATAGACTTGAAAGCCCGCTTTTTTCGCGTCCGTAACCGAGAGCGGCTTGAGCTTGTGCGGCGTGGTGAAGCCGGAAATGATCTTCCGCACCGGTTTCCGGCACGCAGGGCATTTCGTCAAAGGCGCGGCGGACAGCGGGCGGTTCAACGTGAACGTCCCGCCGCACGCCTTGCATTCGCCCTCACACAGTTCGTATTCGTAAAGCGGCATAAATTAAAATCGTGTCTTCCAAATTGAAAGGCGCGGATGAAAATTCCATCACCTGCCGCCAAAATCAAATCAATTCACTCTGCTTCTCGCCTTTCCCCTCGCGTTGCGCTTTGGCGAAAGGATTCAACTGCGGCGGCGTTTCCACGCGCTCTTTGCCGCTCAACAAACCTTCAATCGTCAGGATTTGGACTTTCGGATAATCCTTGTCGTGCCAGAGTTGGGAAGTGAAACGGCCGGCGTCCGCCGCTTCCCCGCGCATCGGCTTCGTCGGCTTTTCCAAAGTCAGCAAAATGCCGCCGGTGAATTTCTGATTGTTCACGTCGCGATGAATCGTCGTGCCGCAACCGCAAAACGGGTCAAGCACGGTGTCGTCTGATATTTTCATTCCATGATTATTTTAATGCCTTTGCTAAAACTTCTTTGACGAATTGCGGAATTTCCAAACCTGATTTGGCCGCGTCCGATTTTAACTTCTCGTATTGCGTAACGTCATCTCCCTGCCAAATCAAATCAACGCGACGAATCTGGCGCATCGCAATGTGACTATAATTTTCAGGAAACGCCCAATAGCAGGATAAACAAATATTTTTGTCCTTAATACTTTTCCAATTCTCGCAATGTTCGCATGACCATGACTTGGCGCGATTCGCCGAGCCGCAAAGCAGCATGAAATCTTCCATTTTCAATTCGTCACCGTCACCGGCGACTTCATATGGCACGCGATGGTCAATCTGCAAATCGCTCGCGTTCATCTTTTCCAGATAAATAAAACAGCGGCAACCGTATTTTTTGACAAGCTGCTCTTTAATTTCTTTGGAAAGTCCGATGCGTCCGCTGAATTTGCGAAATTGTTTCTTGGTCGGATCGGCGAAACGATACGCTGCGATTTTTCTTCCACTTGCCGCCGCCACGCGAAAAGTTTCAAGCTGAATTCCCAGTTCCCGAACATCCCGCGCCGCGCGCGGCGGATGATCATAACCGTATTTATTTTTCAATTCCTCCGTCGTGATGTGGCCGTGCTTAAGAATGTGGTCAATGACCGTCTTCGGACGCTTGCCCGTCACCGAAGCGCACAGTTCAAGAAATTCTTTGGGATATTTTTGCTTTTTTGCCATAAGTCGGACGGGGTTCCATCAAAATCATTTGTTCATCGCGCTGCTGGCGATGAAAAGTTGATTGCGCTTCCAATTCATCGGCCAGCGTAGGCGAAAGGTATAAAGATTCCACGGTCATTTCGCTGCGGCCAAGCAAAGTCGCCTGCGAAGAACGCCCCGCCTCGATTTCCACCAACGTCAGATTCAATTTTTCCGGCAACGGTTTTCCATAAATGCGGTTTCCCAAACGACCGTCATAACTGACGAGATAACGGATATACTTGTGATTCAACGCTTCCAACTCCGCGACAAAATCATCAAAAGAAATTCCGGCAAAATACCGCGAATCGCGCTCGCCGCAAACGCCTTGATATGGCGGGTCCATATAAACCACGTCATCACCGTGGACGTTTGCCAGAACATCCTCGTAGCTTTGCGACGTGATGATGGTTTTGTCACGCAGCAGGGTGGAAATGGCGGCGATGTTTCGTTTCATGGTTTCCGGCCGCGTGCCGAGACGCCGCTTATCCGGGCTTTGATTGAATAAGCCTTCACCGTTGTAACGCACCGCGCCTTTCACGCATCGCGCCAGTAGATATAAAAGTAATCGCGCATCATGCTTTCTATTAAATTCCTCGCGCACTTGATAATAATGCTCCAGTGCATCCTCATGGTCATCACGCCAGAGTCCCTCATAAAATTTCGCAAGCTCTTTTGGATTGTTAACCATCAAAGCCAGCAATTCCGCCAGCGGCTTGTTGAAATCGTTCAACCAAAATTCTTTTGTCCGTCCGCACGCCGCCGCTGCGATAGACACCGCCGCCGAACCGCAAAAAGGCTCGACTAACCGCGACATATTTTCCGGCAAATAGCGCAAAACTGTCGGAGCCAATGCCCGTTTGCTGCCTTGATATTGAAATGGCTGGGGAACGGTCATGGATTAACTCGTCATCGGCGAATTTTTGAGGAAGGAATGCAACGCTTCCACCATTTTCACGACGGCGGTGTTCGGGCAGTTGTCCACGAACTCGCGGTAAGTGTCCGCCGCGTCCGCCCAATTCCACGTGTCCGTGAACGCGTGAAACTGCGCCTGACTCGCCTCGCCGGACGCCTCACGGAACAGGACGTTGTAATCCGCGTTGGAATTGAACGGCGGGTCGAGATAAACAAGGTCAACGCTCGCGTCGGGAAAAATTTTCACATCCCGCAGCCGCTTCAAATTGTCGCCGAAAAGAAGGCGGTTCATTTATTTTCAAATTCTATTTCAAACCGGCTAGATGAAGCAAATCATCAACAGTCACGCGCAATCCACTGATTGCTCCGTCAACATCTGTCTTTGTCGCCAAATAACGCCGATTATGAGCGGCGCGGTCTCCCAAAGTTTTCAATTTTGGAAGTGCCTGTTTTGTTTCACGTCCGAAATTCCAAGTGGTATCCTGAATGGCCACATTGATTAAATCACTCAACATGAAATAATCTCCAGTGCCATTTTTAATAGCAGTCTGTTGTCCTTTGGCTTCATATAATTCAATCAGCAAAATTTCCACCAATTTCCGAATCAAGACAGAACAAGCATCAAAACATCGCGCCTCGTAACACGCATTGGCTTGGGTTACTACATTTTCAATGTAGCCGCGTGTCCCTTTTACTACTGCAATCGGTAAAACAGGTTCGCCTTTTGGAGTTGGATGGTCGGGCGGAGAAGCGAAAGCGGGTTTGAAAACTGAATGACTTAAAATTTGCAGTTTTTTTAACGCATCAGTGCGTTGATTCAGCGGAACTTCTGGCGACTTAATTTTTGCAAGATGCCCTTTGAATTCTTCAACTTGAGAAGTTGGCAAATTTGTCGGAACAAGCAAAGTTGCGAATTGTGTTTCTAATCCGGCAAGTTCGACAATTTGTTGATGGAATCGGTTGCCGTAAAAATTATCACCCTTTAGCGATTTGTTATTTCGACTAGCTGTTTTCGCGTTATCACAAATTTTTTGCACCGAAGAACAAATTGCGTCAAGCAATTTAGTTGGTTCGTCATTCATCCTTTGAGCCATTTGAATATTGCCACGTCTTGCTACCTTCGGGCTTGCTTCGACTTAAAATCTCTTGCTTACAAAAATTAGCAAGCGGAGAGGTTAAATCAGAATGACCAAAACTTGTGTGTCCTTTGGTAGTAAGGTGGTTCAAAATATCAACGGCGGATTTCGGGGTTTCAAAAAAACCCGTCTTACGCATAGTTTTGATAAGCAAAGTAGGCGACTCACTGCTGCTTCTACGTTCTGATTTTTGAGGTTCAGCTCCATTCTCGGTTGCAGAAGACTCGCCGTCTATTTCTCCATTTTGAGTTTTCCGCTTTCGTTTGCGGCGCAGTGGCGCAGCACTGGAAGCCGGTATGTCAATGAGCGCGGGTGCTTTTGCTCCCATTGCATTGCTTTGTAAATTGGCAATGTCACCTAACGCTTTTGTAATGCCTGTTTGGATTTTTTGCCCTTGCTCATAATCACCTTCAAATTTGAAAGCGAGTTCTTTAAGCACCATTTCAAATTTAATTTTATTCGATGCCATAATGATATTGTTGGATTTTCAAATTGTTCGTTGAATACTCCTGCTACCAAATTTTGTCTAGTGTTTTTATCAAACTAATTCCAATCGTTCCAAAGCGTTTCGCCGGAATTCCAAATCCGGCACGGGAATTTGTTGCCGTTTGGGAAATTCATCATAAGTGCGGTCGTCCAATTCGCGTCCGGTTTCTTTTTTGCGGACGCCGCCCCATTGTTTGAAAAAGAAAGCGACTTTGGCGCGACGGCATTGCGCGCGGATGTCCCGCACCCATGCCGCGTCCATTGGCCGCGCGCCCGGCCCGCTTTCGCCGCCGCGTCCGTCCATTCAATTTTGGATTTGTCGCTCATTTATTTGCCCAGCCTTTTCAGACACGGATTGCACGGATTAACATGAATTAAAATCAGTGAAAATTCGTGAAATCCGTGTCCGTCAGCCCGCTTATTCCCAAGCGTTTTACCAGACTATCAAGTCAGACGCGGAGATTTGCCGGTGCAATCACTTCTTCAAAAACGCGCTGAACAAATCTATCGGCAGCGGCAGGAACGTCGTGGTGTTGCGCTCGCCCGTCATCATACAAGCGGCGTGGAATCCAGCAGATGACAAACTTCAATGCCATCGTCCAAGTCAGGCCAGTAAATCGCAAAACCACCCGGCTCAATCGTCCAGTTCGCGCGCTGCTTTGGCGTGGCTTTTGCCAGCCATTTCAGCCACGGCACTTCATTGAGCGGCAGGCTGATTTTGCGCCCGTCATCCAAAGCAACGTGAATCACATCGCCGGAAAAGCGGACGCTTTCGGTGCGGACTCGCCCGGTGTTTTTAGCGGTTAAAGTATTCATGCCATGTCTTCAATAAATCGCCTTGGTTCTGTTCTGTCAACTTCAACACGCGATTCAGTGTCACGCGAGTGTAGCCGCGATTGTATTCCAATTGAACCGGGTCGAGCCAGATTTTCGCCTCGTTGTCATCGTGAATGACGTGAACATGCGGCGGTTCATGCACATCAGACGAATAGAAACGAAATTTGTAGCCTGCAATAAAAATTGTCGGCATAACCGCATTGCATTTTTTACTTCTTCAAAAACGCGCTGAACAAATCTATCGGCAGCGGCAGGAACGTGGTTGTGTTGTGTTCACTGGCCATTTCGCGCATGGTCTGGAGATAGCGCAGTTGCAGGGCAATCGGCTCCTGGGCGATGAGCGCGGCGGCCTGCACCATTTTTTCGGCGGCTTGAAATTCGCCCTCGGCGTTCACCACTTTGGCGCGGCGTTCGCGTTCGGCTTCGGCCTGCTTGGCCATCGCGCGCTTCATGCTGTCCGGCAGCGCCACGTCCTTCACCTCGACCGACGTGACTTTGATGCCCCACGGCTCGGTTTGGTTGTCAATGATCTCCTGAAGTTTCTGGTTGATGACATCGCGTTGCGCCAGCAAATCATCGAGCGGCGACTGGCCGAGCACGCTGCGCAGCGTTGTCTGCGCGATGAGCGAGGTGGCCTTCCAGTAATTTTCCACTTTCACCACCGCCGCGTTCGGATCCACGACGCGGAAATAGATCACGGCGTCCACCGTGGCGGGCACGTTGTCCTTGGTCATGATTTCCTGCTTGGGCACGTCAATGGTCACGACGCGCATGTCCATCCGCACCAGCTTGTCCACGACGGGGATCAGAAAAATCATGCCCGGCCCCTTCGCGCCCATCAGTTTGCCGAGCCGGAAAATCACGCCGCGCTCGTATTCGCGCAGAATGCGGACGGACTGCGGCAGCACAAAAATCACGAGAATGACGACGACGGCCAGGACTGAAACCAGTCCGCCCCGGAGGATGAGACCAATGATTGTTTCCATATTTTTGTTGAGTTTATTTTTTGGGTTTTACCTGCAAAGTCAGGCCGCTGATGCCCGTGACCTCGACGGGCTGGCCGGCTTCCACCGGCGTCGCACATGCGGCGTTCCACGTTTCGCCTTCAATAAATACCTTGCCGCCCGTCGAATCAATCCGCGAAACGGCTTTCACCGTCTGTCCGACCATCGCCTCCACGCCGGTGACGGCCGGTTTGAACTGGGCGCTTACGCCTTTGCCGGCCACGAAGATGAAAAACGCCGCCGTCAGCACCGTCGCCGGGATGATCCAGGCCAGCGACAAATGGTAGCCCGGCCCGGCGTGGCTGAACAGCATCAATGCGCCGAGAAAGAAGGCCGCGATGCCGCCCGCCGTCAGCACCCCGTGCGTCGGGGCAAAAATATCCACGACGAACAGCAGCAGGGCCAGGCCGATAAGCAGCAATCCTGCGATGCTCACCGGCAGGATGGCCGACATGTAAAGCACCAGCACGAGCGCAATCGCGCCGACCACGCCCGGCAAAATTGCGCCCGGACTGCTCAATTCGCCGATGAAGCCGTAAATCACCAGCAGCATCAAAATGAACATGACCTCCGGCCGCAGGAACAATTGGGCGAAGCGCTCCCACGTTTGCATCGGAATTTCAACCACCGTGGCGTCCGCGGTCTGCAAGGTCTTTTCGCCGACGACGCGTCCGTCCAGTTGCTTGAGCAGGTCGGGAACATTCTCCGCGATCAGATCAATGACATTTTTGTCCAGCGCCTCCTCGGCGGTGATCGAAACGCTTTCGCGCACCGAAGCGATGGCCCAGTCGGGATTGCGGTTGCGTTTCTCCGCAATGGATTTCGCGAATGCGGCGGTGTCGTTCTCGATCTTGGCTTTCATCGTGTCATCGGTTTTTTCCACCTGGCCGCTCGCGCCGAGTTCGACCGGGTGCGCCGCGCCGATGCGCGTGTGCGGCGCCATCGCCGCGATGTCCGCCGCCAAGGTGATGAACACGCCCGCGCTGCCCGCCCGCGCCGGGGCCGGCGCGACATACACCACCACGGGCACTTTGGCGTCGTAGATTTTCTGGACGATCTGCTCGGCGGAATCCAGCAAACCGCCGGGCGTATCAAGCTGGATGATGAGACATTCATCGTGCTGCGCGGCGGCGACGGCCAGCGCGCGGGCGATGTAATTGGCCGTGGCCGGGCCGATGGCGCCGTTGATTTTAATCAAGCCGACCTGGGACGCGTGAACCGGCGCGCCGAGCAGCATTCCCAAAACCGCAATGAAGCCAAGGCATTTCATAAATTTTTCCGCTTCACCCTCAACTTAACAAAACCCGCCGCTGCCGCCAGTGAAACTTATTCAACCTTCATCACTGCCGCCGTGCCCGGCGCAGCCGCAGCCCGCCGTCGCCACGCAATCGCCGCAGAGAAATTGCCCGGCGATTTCCAAAACGTCGAAGCTGCCGCAGCGTTCACACACGGCGTCTTTGTCATCACACAAAAAAGAAGCATGATGGGAAAGTTTCATAATCGAGTAATGCTATCTCGCTTGTGAGCGTATTCTTCGTAGGTTTTGCCAAATTCAAGTTCAAGCGCGATTCGTAGCAGTCCGGGATAAGAAAACCAAAATCCCTCTTGTAGTCTTTTTCTTACAGCTTCTTCGCCTTCATCTTCAATGTGCATTTGTATGTCAAAATCGGACATCGGACTACGATCAATTTCCATGACTTCTTTAGTTCTTTTTTGAAGCAAATTTACAAATTGCTTTTCCGTAGTGATTCCAAAGTCGTTTAACTCTTGCAATTCCTCCATGTAATTACATTCAAAATTATCATTCTTTTTTGGAAAGAATTGTTTAAGAATTTCGTGAACCGCTTTTGGAGTTAAAGTGCTCATAACGTCTTTTATTTCGCAAATCCTTCCGCCATCGCAATCGCCTTGCGCATCGCCATGCTTTTGTTGACTGTTTCCTGAAATTCCGCTTCCGGCGTCGAATCGTTCACCCAGCCGCCGCCGGCCTGGACGTAGGCCCGGCCGTCCTTCACCAGCGCCGTGCGGATGGTGATGCAGGTGTCGGTGTTGCCGTTGAAGGAAAAGTAGCCGACACAACCGCCGTAAGGCCCGCGCGCCGTCTGCTCCAGTTCGGAAATGATCTGCATCGCACGGATTTTCGGCGCGCCGCTCAACGTGCCCGCCGGAAACGTCGCCCGCATCAGGTCGTAAGGCGTTTTGGCGGCGGACAATTTTCCCTCCACTTGCGACACGATGTGCATGACGTGGCTGTAACGCTCGATGATCATCAAATCCTTCACCTGCACGCTGCCGAAATCGCACACGCGCCCGATGTCGTTGCGCGCGAGGTCCACGAGCATGACGTGTTCGGCGCGCTCCTTCGGATCGGCGAGCAGTTCCTTTTCCAGCGCGACATCCTCGGCTTCCGTCTTGCCGCGCGGACGCGTGCCGGCGATGGGACGGATTTCCACCTTGCCCTCCTCGCAGCGGACGTGCAGTTCCGGCGACGCGCCGACGAGCGCGAAACCTTCCAACTCCAGCAAAAACATGTAGGGCGACGGGTTGATGTTGCGGGCGGCGCGGTAAAGATCCACCGGCGACGCCGTGACCGATGCGGAAAACCGCTGCGAACCGACGACCTGAATGATGTCGCCGGCGGTGATGTATTTCTTCGCCGCCTCGACGTTCGCAAAAAACTTTTCCTTCGACTGGTTGGACTCAAACGCGACCGGCGGCACTTCATTCGGCAGCGTTAAAGGCTGATGTTCGCTTGGTTGTTCGAGCAGTGAGAGAATGCGCTCGATTTCGTCCGTGGCATTTTCGTAAGCGTCAGCGGGATTTTCTCCGTCCGTCAAAACCGCGTTCACGAGAATGGTGATCGTTTGTTGCGCGCGGTCAAACGTGAGCAACTGGTCGGCGATGAGGAAATACATGACCGGCGTTTTCAATTCATCCTGCGGCGGGCGCGGCACGACAGGTTCCACGTCATGGATGAATTCATAGCCGATGAAGCCGATCGCGCCGCCGGTGAAGCGTGGCAGGCCGGGCGTGGCCACGGCGCGGAATTTTTTCATCACGCGCTCGACGATTTCGAGGCCGTCCTTCACGTCCTTGCCGACCACGGCGCTTTCCGTGATGCGACCATTCTCAATCACTTGCACATGGCCGCCGTCCTGTCGGATGACCGCGCGCGGATTGCAACCAACGAACGAGTAGCGTCCGACATGCTCGCCGCCCTCCACGGATTCAAAGAGAAACGATTCGCCCGCGCCGCGAATCTTGCGGTAGGCCGAGAGCGGCGTTTCCAAGTCGGCCAAGATGCGGCGCGCGACGGGAATCAAATTTCCCCGCGTCGCGAGTTTCTGAAATTCATCAAGCGTCGGCGAATACATGCCGGAAGAATGAAGAATTTAGAATGAAGAAACAAACAATTTGCG
>Ga0164241_10005337_pt1 | contig 12107 bp, 8 predicted proteins | sample OricomyardsoilBY_FD_108780 | JGI IMG/M metagenome (GOLD analysis project Ga0164241, IMG submission 108780) | Backyard soil microbial communities from Emeryville, California, USA - Original compost - Back yard soil (BY) | ecosystem: Environmental > Terrestrial > Soil > Unclassified | place: USA...
CCACTCGATGCGGCCCCCGCCGCCCCCGCCAGCCGGCCTGGTGCCGCCGCCCGAGGATGGCGGGTTCAACACCGGCGCATTCACGGTCACCGCGAAACTGGTGCTGTTGTTCGCGGCCGAGAAATCATTGAGCGCGGTCACGCTCACGGGAACGGTGAAGGACATCGCGCTGACTACGTTCACCTTCAAATCGACCTGGACCGTGCCCACCGGGGGCACTCCCCCAGCCAACTCACACTCGACATCGTGAATGCCTGAGCACATCAACAGCGAACCCGACACCGCGGTGATCGTCACGCCGTCCGGCAAGCTGAAACGCAGCTTGGGCTGCACGGGGTCGGCGGCCGTGCGCGAGATCAGGATGGATGGCAGGTTGATGGGTCTGCCCGAGATACCGGTGACGCTCGCCGGATCGACACGCACCGTGAGATCGCTCTCGGCCACCACCTGGAACGACTTGGTGTGATAGTCGTCCTGCGGAACGTTGTCGCCGGGCGCGCCGGCGACCACGGTGAAAGACCCGCTTCCCAGCAGCGTCGACGCCGAGATGACGGCACTGACATTCACTTCACTATTGGCCGGCAGGTCGCCGAGCGCGCAGGAGAACTGCCACTGGTTCAGACGCGTGCAGGTCCCTGCGCCCGTCGTCACCGAGTCCAGAAGCGCGCTGGTATTGGTGGAAATGGTGGCATTCGCGCCCGCCATCGCACGCGAGCCGGCGTAGAACGTAAGCGGCACGGTCACCGGGCGGCCCGCGAACAGGTAGGCAGGCATGGTGAAATCGCGCAGGCCCACGTCGAGCGCGGCCGCGATGTTGACGGCCCAGGCCTCCGAATCGTTGGCCGGATTCTCGTCGCCGGCCACCACCATGGTGGCCCTGGCCTGGTACGCACCCGGCGCATCACCGACGACGAAATAATCCGTCAGTTGGTAGGAGTCGTTTGCCGAAAAGTTGTAGGTGCAGCGCAGGTGCTGCGGATCGACGATGGAACAGCTCGTGGTCAAGGTATTGCGGATGTAGAAGCGCGAGAAGTGCAGCTGCGCCGGCACCTCGACGGTGATCACGGCGTTGCTGGCCGACTGCACGCCGTATGACCATGCGGCGAAACTGCCCTGGATCTCGACGCCTTCGACGCCGGAGATCTGGCTGAGACTGTGGGAAACCGCCGCATCGTGGCCGTACTTCACGACGAGAACATCGTACAACCTGTCGTTGCTGGTGTCGTCCTGGATCGAGGCATACGAAGTCATCGTGAAGCGCAACTCACCGAGGCCGGTGGCGACGCCCTTCACGGAAATCGGCAGCACTTCTCCAGCGGCCAGGGTCCCGACGATGCAGTCGTAGTGAAAGTTCGCGAGCCGGGAGCACACCATGCCGCCAATCGTCACCGACGTGATCGAATCGAGCGCCGCGGAATCCTGCATGGCGATGTTGAGATCGACGCGCACCGAATCGACGGGCTGCGAGCCGTACGACCGCAGGTTCGCCTTGAATTCGTACGGCATGTTGTAGGTGATGGACACGTCTGGCGTCACATGCTCGAGCCCGACGTCGTGCACGGCATTCACGTGCATCATGAAATAAGCGCTGTTGTTGGAGCTGTCGGAGTCGTTGGCGGCCGATAGATAGACGGTGCCGGCGAGCGAGCTGCCGACCTGCGACGCCTTCGCGTGGATCACGATCTGGCGCGTGCCGCCGCCTTCGATGTCGCCCAGCGTGCAGAACGTCTGGCCAGGGTTCGTGGCATCGAACTGGCAGTTCGCACCGGCGGGCACTTCGGCGGAGATGCCGCGGAGCCCGGCGCCGTATTGCCCCACGCGCACGTCGCGCGCCGTGTGCGACTTCAGCGAGCGCACGGTGAGCGTGATGTCGACGTCGTCGCCGAAGTTCGCGGTTTGCTTCGAGGTGGTCACCGCCACGGAAACATCGACGCTCGGCACGATGTTGAGATCGGTGGTCTGCGTGTTGTTGCGCGTGTTCTGGTTGTTGGAGGCCGACACGGTGGTCAGCACGCTGAAAGTCCCCTGCTGGCCGGGGAGGAACGTGAACTCGAGGTGTTTGGTGCTGCCAGCCGCGATCGACCCGATGTCGCAACGAATGCCGAGCGTGGTCGGCGTACAGCCGACGATGCCGGACGGCATGGCGGTCAGCACCAGGCTCGAGTTCACGCGCAGGTCCAGCACGACATTGTCCGCGGCGCGCGTGCCGGTGGACGAGATGTCGTAGGGAACCACGATGGCCGTGTCGACCTCGCCGTTCAGCATGGCCATGGTCTGCGGCAGCTCGACGTGCGCGTAGTTGGCCGGCGCGATGCAGGACGGCCCCGTGGCGATGAAAGCGCGGATCGCGGTGACGCTGCACTGGGAGAACGTGGCGCTGCCGTTGAGGTTCGGCGCCATGATGAACGTCTCGGGCACGCTCGCGCAGGCACCGCTGCCGTCGTGTTCGGCGCCGAGGTTGTGGCCGATCTCGTGCGCCATGATCAGCGCAGCAGATGTCGAGCCGCCGTACCAGCCCTCGGTCAGCGACACGGCGTCCGCGAGGGAACACGCACCCCTCAACCGCGCGATGCCGATGGCGGTGCCGTCGAGATCGGCACCGGTGAACAGGTGCGTGATGCCGAGCGCGGCCAGGTCGGCGTGGCCCTGGCGATACGTGGATATCTGGGCCAGCAACGCCGAGCCGTCGGTGGCGGTGAATGGATCGTCGGATGCCGGGAGCACGCGCATGATCTGCGGCAACACCAGCAGCTTGAGCTGTTCCGCGTAGATGCCGTCGACGATGTTGTAGGACGCGACCATCTGGCCCAGCGAATCGCCGACCAGGGTCTGCAGGCGGCTGTCGGCGAGCATGGCGATCTCGATCTGCTGCGTCGGGCCTGACGACACAACTTGCAACTCGGCCACCAGGTCGCGGTACTGCACCAGGCCGTTGTTCGGCGCGAGACCGGTGGCGGAAGGTTCGGTGGCGCAATAACCCTGGGGCAGGAAATCGGTTGTATCCGACAGCCGGAACACCACGGTGTCCTCGGGCCCGGCCGCGAGCGGGGCCGTGAGGTAGTTAGCGACCTCGGCATAACTGCCGACCACGTACAGGTCGTGGCCGTCCCAGATCGCGCCTTCGACGCGACCGCCATGTTCCGTCAGGCGGGTCCAGGAGCCCGACTGGCCGTCGAGCGCACCGCGCCATAGTCGATAACCCGCGAGTGCCTTCGGGTGTTCGGCCTTGAGCCGGGCCAGCGCCCGGTCGTTGGATTGCAGGCTGAGCGCGAAGCGGCGGCCGTAGGCGTCGAACTCGGCGTGGCCCGCCGACGTGGAAAGCGCCACCTTCTCCGCGTATTGCACGCGCGGCTGGGTGGCGGCCTGGGCGGTCGCCGACGCCGCGGACAGCAGTAGTGCCGCGGCGAGAAATCTCCCTGAACCCACCTCGTCTCCCCCGCCTCCGGGGGCGGCTACTGGTTGCCGCAGATCATACGGGCGGGCCTATCTCCAGGTCACCGCAATGCACACATAACCCCAGAGCGCGAGCAGAAAAATCCAGCTGACTAGGTAGATACGGAAGCGATGGCGCACCCGATTGCCACCCAGGTGCACCCAGGCGTGGGCGAAACGCGCCGCCACGTAACCCCAGGCGAGAACCAGTCCAGCCAGTCCCGTGGCCCCCACCACCATCGCGGCCAGGCAGCCCGCATAGAAAAGAGTCGGCACCTCGAACAGGTTGGCGAAGTGGCGCGTGGGCTTGGCGAGATATTCCTGCTCCGGCGGGGAACCGGCGAACGTCCGGAAGTAACTCACCGCCGTATGGCCCTCGCGCATGGAGCGGATTCGAGCCCGGAACAGGACCACGGCGACACCAAAGGTCAGCAGAACCATCGCGGCCATCGGGTAGACCAGACGGAAATCAGTCATGTAACGCCTCTTCAACCACCAGGGGAAAACAATGCTCAGCCGTAATTCGATCTTTTTGGCCGGGGCCATGGCGGCCCTGCTCGGCGCAAGTAGTTTGATGGCGCACGACCGCGACGACAACGATCGCGGGCACGACCGGGATCGCGGCAGGTTCTTCGTGAGTGCCGACCTCATCGGGTACCAGGAGGTCCCGGCGCTGTCGACCACGGCCAAGGGTCACTTCCGCGCCTGGATAGACACCAAGGCGAACACCATCACCTGGAAGCTGAGCTACGACGCGCTCGAGGGCACGGTCACGCAATCACACGTGCATTTCGGCCAGAAGAGCGTCAATGGCGGCATCAGCTTCTTCCTGTGCTCGAACCTGGGCAACGGACCCGCCGGCACGCTGGCTTGCCCGACTCCGCCGGCCGAGATCAGCGGCGTCATCACGGCGGACCTGGTGGTGGGACCGGGCCCCACGGGCACCCCGCCGGCCGGGGGACAAGGCATCGAAGCCGGGTCATTGGGCGAGATCGTGGCGGCCATTCGGGACGGCGTGGCCTATGCCAACGTCCATTCGACCAAATGGCCGGGCGGTGAAATCCGCGGCCAGCTGCACGATTGACAGCGTAGTCATACCCCCGGTCCGCGTTCCAAAGGGGTGCGGGCCGGGGTTTAAGTACATATTCGCTTCGAAAAAGTCGCGCCAGGACAGCAATTCCTGTACCGTCTCGGGCGCCTTGCTGATCCTTGGTTGATGCGACCCCGTACTCACGGCGTCGAAACTTCAAAGAATTCGCGAAGCACCAGCCGGCAGGGCTGAGAGCCTGCCACCCTGTCTCTTTTATTTGTGAGTTGTTTTGTGACGAAACTTTACGTTGGAAATCTGCCTTTTAATGCCACCGAAGATCAGGTGCGCACCCACTTCGCCGCCCACGGCACCGTCGACAAGGTGTCGCTGGTGAACGATCGCGAAACCGGACGCCCCCGTGGCTTCGGCTTCGTCGAAATGCCGAGCGCCGATGCCCAGCGCGCCATGCAGGCGCTCGATGGCAAAGACTTCGGCGGTCGTCCGCTGAAGGTCAATGAAGCCCAGGAGCGCGATCGTGGCGCCCCGCGCGGCAACTTCGGTGGTGGTGGCGGCGGCGGTCGCGGCCGTTACTGATCACTGAAGAATAGATCGACTTCGATCGGCGGCGCCTGACAAGGCGCCGCTTTTTTTTTGGATCAACGCGGTGCTCGTGGCCTTTCGCGGCAGCTCACGTGGAGTACATCGAAGCTAGTTAACGGTAACCGCGCGCCTGCAGGGTGAACAGCTTGGCGTAGATGCCGTCCTGGGTCATCAGCGTTTCGTGGTTGCCGCGCTCGATGATGTGCCCCTGTTCCAGCACCACGATGTGATCGGCCATGCGCACCGTGGAGAACCGGTGCGAGATGACGATGGCGATGCGCCTGCCCATGAGCGATCGGAAATGCTCGAACACCTCGGCTTCGGCCGCGGCGTCCATGGCGGCGGTGGGTTCGTCCAGCACCAGGATGTCGGCGTCGCTGCGCATGAAGGCGCGCGACAGCGCCACCTTCTGCCACTGGCCGCCGGACAGCTCGCGGCCGTCCTTGAACCACTTGCCGAGCTGCGTATCGTACTGGCGCGGCATGTCTTCGATGAACGGCGCGGACTTTCCCTCGGTTGCCGCCTGCGTCCAGCGATCGCGGTTCTCGAACGCGCGCACGTCGCCGGCGCCGATGTTCTCGCCCACCATCAGCTGGTAGCGCACGAAGTCCTGGAAGATGACGCCGACGCGCCGGCGCAGCACCTTCTCGTCCCACTCCTGCAGGTCGCGGCCGTCGAGCAGGATGCGACCGTACGTGGGCTTGTACAGCCGCGTCAGTAGTTTGATCAGCGTGGTCTTGCCGGAGCCGTTCTCGCCGACCAGCGCCAGCGATTCACCGCGCTTGATGTGCAGGTTGACGCCGGTGATGGCAGGCGTTTGCGACCCGGGGTAGCGGAACTCGACGTTTTCGAATTGCACGCCGGCCGCCGGGTCCGGACCGCTGACCGCGGTGCCGGTGCTGGGCTCGACCGGCTGCTCGAGGTACTCGTACAACGTCGATAGATAGAGGTTGTCCTCGTACATGCCGCCGACCGCGGCCAGGCTGGAGGTCACGGCGGCCTGTCCCTGGCGGAACAGCATGATGTACATGGTCATGTTGCCCAGCGTGATCACGCCGCGCACCGCTTCCACGGCGCACCAGGCGTAGGCGGCATATAACGAGCCGATGCTGAGCAGCGTCAGCAGGAACACCCAGGTCTCGCGCCGGATGGTCAGGTTGCGATCCTTGTCGTACAGGCCTTCGAAGATGGCCTTGTACCGGCCCAGGAACAGCGCGCCGAGGTCGAACAGCTTGACCTCCTTGGCATGGTCCTCGCGCGCGATGGCGGTCTCGAGGTAGGTCTGCATGCGGGTCTCGGGTTCGCGCCAGCGGAACAGGCGGAACGCGTCGCCGGAGAACTTGGTCTCGGCGAAGAACGCCGGCAGGCCGCCGACGATGAGGATCACCACCGCCCACGGCGAAAAGCCCGCCAGCAATACGCCGAAAGTAATGATCGAGATGGCGTATTGCAGCAGGCTCGACGTGCGCATCACCAGCGACAACGGACGGCTCGAGGACTCGCGGCGCGCACGCGTGAGCTTGTCGTAGAACTCCGAGTCTTCGAACTGCGTGAGCTCGAGCGTCAGCGCCTTCTCGAGGATCATCACGTTGACGCGATGCGCGAGCTTCGCCTTGAACAGCGCCTGGCAGAACGTGATACCGCGATGGGCGGCCGTAATGGCGCCCATGGTCAAGGCTTCGGCGAGCACCCAACCCACCACGGGCTTGACGTCGATCGGCAGGCCGGCCGCGTGCGCCTGGCCGGCGGAGACCACGCTGTCGACGATACGCGCGCCGATCCATGCCACCAGTGACGGCAAGGCGCCGGCAACCACCGTGACCACGCCGAAGAACATCGACAGGCGGTGATCGGTATTCCAGACGAGTTCCAGCGCGCGCTTGGTGTACTTGAAGACACCAAAGAAGCGGCGCGTGGCGCTGGGGTTCTCGATGGGGCTTTCGGGCTGACGTGCCAGCCCCGGCTTAGAACTCATGGGGTGCGAAGCCTACCGTGAATCGGCGTCCGGCAGGCGTCAGAAGGGGACGGCACCTCGACGCCTGCGCCGGCCGAACTCGTCGGCCGGCCGGTATTCGAAGAAGTCACTGCCGGTGTGGCCGGCCGCGGGTGCGCAGCGCCTGCCGCCGGACCCGGCCGACAACCTGCCGTGCGCGGTTCAGTGCATCTTCAGGTGTTCACCAAGGTCTACCCACTTCGGCGCATTGAGTAGGTGGCCACGACTCATTTAACTTAGCCGCCCATGTCCGTACTCACCGTTTCGGGTCTGTCGAAGACCTATGCCACCGGCTTTCACGCCCTGAACAACGTCAGTCTCGAGATCCGCAGGGGCGAGATCTTCGCACTGCTGGGTCCCAATGGCGCCGGCAAGACCACGCTGATCAACATCATCTGCGGCATCGTCACCCCGTCCGCGGGACAGATCACCGCCGACGGGTTCGACATCCAGCGCGAGTTTCGCCAGGCGCGCACGCGGATTGGACTGGTTCCGCAGGAACTCGCCACCGACATGTTCGAGACCGTGTGGAACACCACGCAGTATTCGCGCGGGCTGTTCGGCAAGCCACGCTCGCCGGAGTTCATCGAACAGGTGCTGCGCGATCTTTCACTCTGGGACAAGAAGGACGCGAAGATCATGACGCTCTCGGGCGGCATGAAGCGTCGCGTGATGATCGCCAAGGCGCTGTCGCACGAGCCCACCATCCTGTTCCTGGACGAGCCCACCGCCGGCGTCGACGTGGAGCTGCGCCGTGACATGTGGCAGATGGTGCGCGGCCTGCGCGAGCGCGGCGTCACCATCATCCTGACTACCCACTACATCGAAGAAGCCGAGGAAATGGCCGACCGCATCGGCGTCATCAGCAAGGGCGAGCTGGTGGTGGTCGAAGAAAAGAACGCGCTGATGCGCAAGCTCGGCAAGAAGCAGCTCACCCTGCACCTGCAGAATGCACTGCCGGCGATTCCACCGGCGCTGGCCGGCCTGCCGCTGGAACTCATCAAGGATGGCAGCGAACTCATCTACACCTTCGATACGCAGGCGAGCGAGACCGGGATCGCCGCGCTGCTGCGTCGACTCAACGAGCAGGGCATCGAGTTCAAGGACCTGCACACCGCGGAGAGTTCGCTCGAGGACATCTTCGTGAGCCTGGTGAGGGGCCGCCCATGAATCTGCATGCCATCCACGCCATCTACTCCTTCGAGATGTCGCGCACCTTCCGCACCATCTTCCAGAGCATCGCGGCGCCGGTGATCACCACCTCGCTGTACTTCGTGGTGTTCGGCTCGGCCATCGGCTCGCGCATGGTGAGCATCGACGGTGTGTCATACGGCGCGTTCATCGTGCCGGGCCTGGTCATGCTCACGGTGCTCACCGAGAGCCTCAACAACTCCTCGTTCGGCATCTACATGCCGAAGTTCGCCGGCACCATCTACGAGATGCTGTCGGCGCCGATCTCGGTGGTCGAGGTGCTGGCGGGTTACGTGGGCGCGGCGGCCACCAAGTCGGTGATGCTGGGCACGATCATCCTGGTGACCGCGCGGCTGTTCGTGCCCTTCGACATCCAGCACCCGTTCGCGATGTTCGGCTTCCTGATCCTGACGTCGGTGACGTTCAGCCTGCTGGGCTTCGCGATCGGCATCTGGGCCGATAGCTGGGAGAAGACCAGCATCGTACCCACCATGATCGTCACGCCGCTCACCTTTCTCGGCGGCAGTTTCTATTCGCTGTCGATGCTGCCGCCGGTATGGCAGAAGATCACGCTGTTCAACCCGGTGGTCTACCTGATCAACGGCTTCCGCTGGAGCTTCTACGGCAAGTCGGACGTGAACGTGGTGTTGAGCATCAGCATGACGTTCCTGTTCATGCTGATCTGCCTGGGCATCATCACGTGGATGTTCAGGACCGGTTACAAGCTCAAAAACTGATTGGGGTCAGGTCCGCACCACAAGGCGGAACTGACCCCGGATCAACAGGAGCCGCTGGCTGACGAAGTCATGCCCGGCAGCCCTTACCGGTTCAATCAGGCCGGTTCAATCAGGCGCGACCCCGGCCGGCGAGCAGCAATCCCGCGCCGATGACGATGGCGCCGATGCCTGCCCACTGCGGGATGTTCACGGTTTCCTTGTCCTTCACCGACAACTCGATGGGCCCCACCTTCGCGTCGTGCGTTTCCTTGGTGTAAGTGAACCTGCCGTAGGCCAATCCCAGGACCCCGGCGATGATCAACACGATGGCGACGATCTTGGTCGAGCTCATTCAATATCCCCTAGCTACTTGGCGTGATGTAGATTGCGCCGCCCGCGAAAATGTCAGTATCGTCGCACGGCGGATTCGAATTTAGGACGAGTCCTACAATTTCGGGTCGCCGTGCGCGTCGTAATCGACGCGTCTTTCGAAGCGGCCGTCGCCGTCTTCGTCGAACTCTGCGTACGCGGGCAGGCCGCCCTTGAAGTACACCCGCTTCACGATGCGGCCACCGCTGGCGAAGTAATAGTCAGTACTGGCTGGGACGCCGTGCTCGAAGTGCACGACCTGCTCGGGACGACCGTCGCCGTCGGCATCGAGCACGCTGCGCGTGGGCTGGCCGCGCCCGGCTTCTCCGTGCCATTCGAAGCGCCCATCGAAGTCATCGTCGGATTCGTAGCCGGACTCGAACCCCCGCAGGTCGAACGTCCAGCGCGTGTCCGGCTTGCCGTCGCCGTTGCGATCGTAGGTCGTGCTGCTGATGGCCGAGCCCGAGTAGTAGTACGTCACCTCGTAACGCCCGTCGCCGTCGTAATCGACGCCGTTGACGCTGGCCGGATTTCGCAGCAGAACGACGACGCCCGCGCCGCCGAGCAACACGCCGGCGAACAGCCACAGCAGCGCCCTCGATCGCGCAGGTTGGACGGTGCGCGCCGCGCCCGGCTCGGGCGTCGGCTGCAACTTCTCCCAATCTTCGATGACTTCACGCGCTTCGGCGACGCGCGAGGGATCGACACGCACCTTGACGGTGTTACCGAGCGGAATCTCGCCGGCCGCGCTCTGCAGGAACTCGCCATCGACACGCGCGGAGATCCCCGCCTGCGACAACAGGTCGCACACCATGTGCGCCTCGACCGCGAGATTGCACTCGTAGACTTTTTCAGTGAGCTGTTCCATGGGCGGAGCTTATTCCATGTTGTTAGCGCAACCAGCACCAGACCCGCCCGAGGACATCGGGACGCAATGCGAGACATAAGTATATTTGCCTGCATTAATCAGGACGCGTCTTTTCTATGATCCGCGCGCGACCACCGTATGGACACGGAACAGGGGGATTTATGAAACGGATGCTTCACGCGCTGCGGCGCGCCGCGATTCTCTGCACGCTGCTTTTGCTGCCGGCCGCGAGCTTCGCGGGCTTCTTCATTTCGAACGGCCAATTGCTCGACGACAACGGCACGCCGTTCATCATGCGCGGCGTCAATTACCCCTATACGTGGTTCCAGTCACGCAACACGCAGCAGGACCTGGCCGCGATCGCGGCCACGGGGTCGAACACGGTCCGCGTGGTGCTTTCCACCGGCGGCCAATGGGCGCGCGTGAACGGTGCCCAGGTGTCGCAGATCATCCAGTGGTGCAAGGACCTCAAGATGATCGCGGTGCTCGAGGTGCACGATTCCACCGGCTGGAGCGAGCAATCGAGCGCGGTGCCCATTTCGAATGCCACGGCTTACTGGACCAGCTCCGACATCCGGGCCGCGATCAACGGCCAGGAAAACTTCGTGATCGTCAACATCGCGAACGAGCCCTTCGGCAACACCACGACGGCTAACTACGTGACGGACACCTCGGCCGCGATTCGCGCGTTGCGCAGCGCCGGCCTGGCGCACACCCTGATGATCGACGGCGCCACCTGGGGCCAGGACTGGTCGGGAACCATGCGCGACAACGCCATGACGCTGTGGAACGCGGACACGCTGCACAATACGGTGTTCAGCGTGCACATGTACGAGGTGTACCAGTCGCTCACGCCCATCCAGGCGTACATGCAGGCTTTCCAGGCCCTGGGCCTGCCGTTGGTGGTCGGCGAGTTCGGCCCCGTCAACAACGGGCAGTTCGTCGATTCGGAGTCGGTGATCGCGCAGGCGGCACAACGCAATCTCGGCTACATCGGCTGGTCCTGGTCGGGCAATGGCGGCGGCGGCACCGGCCTCGACATGACGGTCAACTTCGATCCCGCGCAGCTGACCACCTGGGGCAATCGCATCGTCAACGGCACCAATGGCATCCGCGCGACTTCGGTGCTGGCCTCGGTGTTCGGCTCCTCGCAGGGACCGAACCTCGTCGTCTCACCCACCTCGCTGTCGTTCACGTCGGCGGCTGCCTCATCGACGGTTTCGGTGACCGCCAACCTGGGCTGGTCGGTCACGGACAACCAAGGCTGGATCAGCCTCTCGCCCACCAGTGGCTCGAACAATGGCAGCTTCGCGGTGAACGCGACTGCCAACACCGGCACGGCGGCGCGCTCCGGCACCGTGACAGTGACCGGCGGCGGCATCACGCGCACCATCGCGGTGACGCAGTCCGCCCCCACGGCTAACAACCTCACCGTGTCACCAAGCTCGCTTTCGCTGGCATCGGCCGCTTCGTCGGGCAACGCCACCGTGACAGCAAATGTGGGCTGGACGGTCAGTGATGACCAAAGCTGGCTCAGCACCTCGGCCACCAGTGGCTCGAACAATGGCAACTTCGCGGTGAGCGCCACGGCGAACACCGGCACTGCGACGCGCAGCGGCACCGTGTCGGTCACGGGCGGCGGGTTCACGCGAACGATTGCCGTCTCGCAGGCCGGGCAGTCGAGCGGCGGATCCGTCACGGCAACGGGCGTGGTCACCAGCAGCAGCGGTTGGTTCAGCGAGCAACAGGTTCGTATCAACAACAGCGCGAACATCACCGCCTTGACCGTGACGATCACGGTGCAGCGAACCAGCGGCGTCAATGCCTCGGGTCAGTACAACACGGTGGGCGGCCAGATCACGCAAGGTAGTTCGTGCACCAGCACGGTATGCACCTACGTGTTCAGCC
>Ga0164241_10005338_pt1 | contig 12106 bp, 10 predicted proteins | sample OricomyardsoilBY_FD_108780 | JGI IMG/M metagenome (GOLD analysis project Ga0164241, IMG submission 108780) | Backyard soil microbial communities from Emeryville, California, USA - Original compost - Back yard soil (BY) | ecosystem: Environmental > Terrestrial > Soil > Unclassified | place: USA...
ATCTGCCCGACCGACGTGTCGCGCAACGCGCTCGCCGCCGACGAGCTCGCGGAGAAGGGCATCGACGTCGGCCAGGTCTTCGTCACCATCGATCCGGCGCGCGACACGCCCGAGGCGGTGAAGGCGTTCACGAGCGCGATCGACCCGGCGATCGTCGGCCTGACCGGCTCGGACGACGACATCGCGGCCGCGGCCCGGGCCTACAAGGTCTACTATCGAAAGGCGGCCGGCGACCCGGAGTTCTATCTGATGGACCATTCGACCTTCACCTATCTGATGGCGCCGGACACCGGGTTTCTCGAGTTCTTCTCCTCGGACGCCACGCCGGACGCGGTGGCGCAATCGGTCGCCTGCTTCGCCGAGAGGCTCTGATGCCCGACCGTCCCGACCCGGCCGGTCCCCGCGCCGCCTCCGGCGACCCGCTCCCGCAAGCCACGGTGGCGATCGGCCCCGATCCGTCGCTCCTCATCCTCGACGACGACGAGGCGTTCCGGCGGCGGCTGGCACGCGCCATGGAGAAGCGCGGCTTCGTGGTGACGGCCGTCGATTCCGTCGCCGCAGGCAAGGCCGCGACCGAGCGCCACGCCGCGGCCTACGCGGTGGTCGACCTGCGGCTCGAGGACGGCAACGGCCTCGAGGTGGTGCGCTTCCTGCGCTCCCGCCGCCCGGACGCGCGCATCGTCGTGCTGACCGGCTATGGCGCGATCGCCTCGGCGGTGGCGGCGGTGAAGATCGGCGCGACCGACTACCTCGCGAAACCCGCCGATGCCAACGACGTCCTCGGGGCGCTGCTCGCGCCCGAAACCGGCCGGCCCGCGCCGCCGGAGAACCCGATGAGCCCCGACCGGGTGCGCTGGGAGCACATCCAGCGCATCTACGAGCTCTGCGGCCACAATGTCTCGGAGACGGCGCGGCGGCTCAACATGCACCGGCGGACGCTGCAGCGCATCCTGAGCAAGCGCAGCCCGCGCTGACTGCCCACCCCTGTTAACGTTACGACCAGGGTCTCGGCTGACCGATCGCCGGCGATCCGTTAACGGTTCCATGAGAGGCTGGCGCGACTCACTTCCCTAAGGTTGAGTTGCTCTAGCGCGCAACGATCATCCGGACCCGGGTCCGGCCCCAAGCGCGGACCAGCACAGGAAGCGTCGATGTCGGCTCGATTGGCAGAACGAACCCCCCGCGGATCCGACGATGTCCTCGTCCTCGACGGAGTGATCATTCCCGATGACGAGCGGGTGCTGACCCCGGCCATTCGCGAGGCGATGCTCGCGGGCCGGTTCGAGGCCGAGGAGTCGGCGCAGATCCCGCACATCGTCCGCGCCGACGATCGGGTGCTCGAGATCGGCGCCGGGATCGGCTTCATCTCGACGCTCCTCGCGCGCGATCCGCGGGTGAGCGCCGTCGTTGCGGTCGAGGCGAACCCGCACCTGCTCGACTACATGGGCCGGCTGCACGCCCGGAACGACGTCGGCAAGGTCCGCCGGGTGAACGCCGTCCTCACCAACGGCCCGGGGGAGACCGCGACCTTCTACCTGCGCCGCGACTTCTGGATGGGGTCGCTCTCGGCGGAGCCCAACGCCTTCATCGCGACCGTCGAGGTCCCGACGATGAACCTCGACGCCCTGCTCCGCGACGAGGCGATCGACCTCATCGTCTGCGACGTCGAGGGGGCGGAGGCCGACCTCTTCGAGCGCGCCGATCTCTCCAGCGTCGACCGGATCTTCGTCGAGACCCACGACCACGTCACCGGTCTCTCCGGAGTGCGGCGGCTCTTCGAGACGATGCAGGCCCAGGGGTTCGTCTACGACCCCCGGCATTCCACCGGCAGCGTCGTGCTCTTCCAGCGCCTCGGCGAGGCCGATATCGTCCGGCCCTACGCCGGCTGAGGCCCCACCGATCAGTTCGCCGGCCAGCCGTCGAAGGCGGGCGTCGCGTTCTCGCGCAAGACCACCGACACCAGCGGCGTCACGCGATCGATGGCGCCGCTCCGCGACAGGTGATGGCCGTCGCGATAGAGCGGCCGCTCGCCCGCGCCGACGACGTCGCAGCGCTCGCGGCAGAACGCCGGCGAGAGCGGCAGGAACGTGAGCTCACCCGCCGCCTCCAGCGCCCGGAACGCCTTGTCCGACTCGCTCGCGCGCTGGGCGACCTCGCTGGCCGCCGGTCCGGGCGGAAGCGGCACGCCGTGCATCATGGCGCGCCCGACCGAGTCCGGCACCGACCAGCCGACCTCCGGCACGTCGCCGAGGACCACGACCTTGCGCCCGGTGGCGCGGATCGCCGCGATCGTCTCCGGCAGCGCCGCATCGAAGATCGCCGCATTGTCGGCGATCTCGCCCGACGGCAGGCGGCCCTCGACGGTCGCGAGGATCGCGGGCCCCGCATCCTCTCCCGGCGAGGGGGTGCCCTCGGTGGCGAACCCCCAACGGCCGGCGAGGATGACGAGCGGCATGTCGTCGCGGCCCTCGAGGAACTGCAAGACCTCGCCGTTGAACCGGGCGCAGGCCTTGCCCCCGCGCTGGTCGGCCCGATAGACCCCGAGAAGCGGCGCGCACGCCGGGAATGCCGAGAAGTACCCCCGCCGGCCGAGAGCCGCCGCGGCGCGATCGACGCCCGGCATCGCCGCGGCCGCGTGCGAATCGCCCCAGAGCAGGAAATCCGCCGGCCCGCCTCCCGGCGCCCCGATCCGGCACTCCTCGGCGCCGATCTGCTTCGCCCCCATGCACCCGAGGCTGCGCGGATCCTGGTCGTCGGTTGCGGCGAACGCCTGGGCCACCGACGGCGCGAGCCGCATCGGAAACCCGCCGCCGATGAGGACGACGGCGGCGACGGCGATCGTCGCGGCGATCCCGGCACCGGACGCGGCGAGGATCCGCGGCCGGGTGGCGAGCCAGGCGCCGCGCCCGCGGAACGGCTGCTCGACGAACCGCCACGACAGCGCCGCGAGCCCGAGCGAGAGCGTTGCGCAGATCAGCATGGTCGCAGGCGTGAGCGGGCCGAACATCACCTTGGCATAGACGATGACCGGCCAGTGCCAGAGGTAGAGCGAGTACGAGATGAGACCGATCGCCACGAACGGCCGGCTCGCCAGCACCCGCCGGACCGGCGTCTCGCCCGCCGAATGCAGCCAGATCAGCAGCGCGCTTCCGAGGACCGGCGGCAGCGCGGCGAGGCCCGGGAACGGCATCGCGTCGTCGTAGAGCGCCACCGGCAGCAGGATCGCCGCGACGGCGAGCCACGCGAGCCCGTCGCGCATCGCCCGCCCCGCCGGCACCCGCGGCGGCGAGAGCGCGAGCAGCGCGCCGAGGCCAAGCTCCCAGAACCGGCTCGGCAGGAGATAGAAGGCGGCCGGCGCTGCCCCGGTCGCCACTTGGTAGATCGAGGCGAGAAACGACAGGGCGACGACGGCGGCGACGATCGCCGCCAGCCGGCGCCGCGCCAGGCGGAACGCGGCCCAGAGGAGCAGGGGGAAGATGATGTAGAACTGCTCCTCGACCCCGAGCGACCAGGTATGCAGCAAGGGCTCGAGCTTCACGTCGGCGCCGAAGTAGCTGCTGCTCGACTGCCAGAACCAGACGTTGGAGACGAAGCCCACCGTGGCGACCGCCGACCGCGCGAGCGAGACGAACTGCGGCGGCCCGAGCGCCACGACCGCGACCGCGAACGTCGCGACGAGCACCGCGAAGAGCGCCGGCAGGATCCGCCGCGCCCGCCGCTCGTAGAACCTCAGCACGGAATACTCGCCGCCCGCGAGCTCCCGGGCGATGATGCGGGTGATGAGATAGCCCGAGATCACGAAGAAGATGTCGACGCCGACGAACCCGCCCGAGACCGCCGCAATGTCGAGATGCGACAGGAGCACCGCGACCACCGCGACGCACCGCAGGCCGTCGATGTCCGCACGGTAGCTGTTCACGTTCATCCGCTCACTCCGGCTCGCCCACTCGTCACGCTCAATGGGCGACAGCTCTACCAGCAGCTGAAGCCGATTCCCACCCTAGCGGCTCTCACAGGCTGCCGGACAGGCGTGCGGGCCTTCGCCCGCGTAGGCGATGGAGACGCCGGGGCGCACCGCGACGATGCCGTCGGCGGCGACCACCGCGGCGAGCGCCGCGATCGACGCCACCCCGGCGAGCGACGCCGCCAGCATGGCGAGCCGGCTCCGGATTGGCCCGGTCGGATAGCGCAGCGGCTGCTCGACGAAGTACCACGACAGCGTCGCCACCAGCACCGTCGCCGCCAGCCAGCCCAGCGTGCCGATGGGGTCGAGATCGCCCCACAGCCGGCGGGCGAAGACCAGCAGCGGCCAGTGCCAGACGTAAAGCGAGTAGGAGATCACTCCGAGAAACACCACGGGCGGCGCCCCGAGGAGCGAGCTCGCCGCCGTCTGGCGCCGGTTCGCCCAGATGACGAGCGCCGACCCGAGCACCGTCGGCAGCGCGCCGAGGCCGCTGCGCGACACCTCCGGATCGGAGGCGAAGACCGGCACCACCACCGCCACCATGCCGAGCCCGGCGAGGATCCCGGCAAGCTTCCGGCGCGGCGGCGCGAACGGCACCAGCGCGACGAGCGCGCCGACGCCGAACTGCCACACCCGGTGATGCACGTGAACGGCGCCGGTCGCCGGAGCGTCCGCGACCCCGAGCCCGAAGGAGACGACCGTCGCCACGGCGACGAGCGGCACGACCGCCCGCCTGCCGACCCGGGCGAAAAGCGCGACGACGAGGGGCATCAGCAAGAAGATCTGCCCCGCCATCGACAGCGACCAGGTGTGGAGCAGCGGGCCGGCGCCGGGATCGCCGAGCGAGGCCACGTTCGAGACGAGCGCCATCGAGGCGAGCGCGGCGCGGGCGAGCCCCGAGACCTCGCTCGCGGACATGAGTACCGCCCCCGCGCCCAGCGTCGCCGCCGTCGCGGCGATCAGCGTCGGCAGCATCCGCCGCGCCCGCCGATCGTAGAACTCGACGATCGAGACCCTGCCGCGCGAGCGCACCAGCGCCTGGGTCAGCAAGTATCCCGAGGCGACGAAGAACGCCCCGAGCGCAGTATCGCCACCCGCAAACGGCGAAAATCCGCCATGCGCCAGCAGGACGGCCAGTATGGCGACGGAACGCAATCCGTCGATGTCCGGCCTGTACGGCCTGATCTCCGCCCCAGTCTGCATTTGATTCGGCTGCCCGCTCGATTTTCTCGATGCGAGCGTGCCTCCCCACTCGCAAGGCCGACCTTGACCTCACTGTGTGCGCCTGCACAAGAGACCTGCTCGCGCTCCGGAAGCCGTGAGCAGGAAGCCGCTCGCCTCGCCTCGGCCGGGCGCTGCCACCGGCGCGCGAAAGGGGGTTGCAAAGCCCGGAATCGCGGCCTATATGCGTCGCAACAGCGGCGGATCGGTCAACTAGGCCGATCCCCACCGGTAATCTTGAACGGGCCGCGCGGCCCGTTTTTTGTTTTCTGGAGCATCGCTTGGCAGACCTGATCGCCAAAGCCGCCCTCGACCGGCGCCTCGCGTCGATCGTCGCGCCGACGATCGACGGGCTCGGTTTCGAGCTCGTGCGCCTGCGCCTCATGAGCGGCAGGCGCAACGTGTTGCAGATCATGGCCGACCGCCCCGACGGCGGCATCGAGGTCGACGACTGCGCGAAGATCAGCCGGGCCGTCTCGGCGGTCCTCGACGTCGAGGATCCGATCTCGGGCGAGTACGTGCTCGAGGTCTCCTCCCCCGGCATCGACCGACCGCTCACCCGGCTCAAGGACTTCCAGACCTACGCCGGGCACGAGGCGAAGCTCGAGACGCACGAGATGATCGACGGCCGCCGCCGCTTCAAGGGCGTGCTGCAGGGCGTCGAGGACGGCGAGATCCTGGTCGAGATCGAGGAAGATACGGTGATCGGCCTCGACTTCGACATGCTCTCCGACGCCAAGCTCGTGCTCACCGACGCGCTGATCGCCGAGAGCCTCGCCGGCCGCAAGGCCCAGGGCTTCGACCCGGGCGAGATCCCCGAGGGCTTCGACGCCGTCGAGCCCGACGACTCCGATGACAGTTCAGATGAAACCGACGCCTCCGACGAGGAAGACGAGGAAGAAGTGAAATGAGCGTGACCTCTGCCAACCGGCTGGAGCTCCTCCAGATCGCCGATGCGGTCGCCCGCGAGAAGATGATCGACCCCGACAAGGTGATCGTCGCGATGGAGGATTCGCTCGGCAAGGCCGCCCGCTCGCGCTATGGCGCCGAGTACGACATCCGCGCCCGGATCGACCGCAAGACCGGCGACCTGCAGCTCACCCGCCACCGCCATGTGGTCGAGGAGCCGGAGAACCTCTTCACCGAGCTCACCCTCGCCGAGGCTCGCCGCATCAAGCCGGACGCGCAACTCGACGACGACATCATCGACCACCTGCCGCCCATGGACTTCGGCCGCATCGCCGCGCAGTCGGCGAAGCAGGTCATCATGCAGCAGGTCCGCGAGGCCGAGCGCGAGCGCCAGTACGAGGAATTCAAGGACCGCCAGGGCGAGATCATCAACGGCGTCGTCAAGCGCACTGAATACGGCAACGTCATCGTTGACGTCGGCCGGGGCGAGGCGATCCTCCGCCGCGACCAGCTCATCCAGCGCGAGGCCTTCCGCAACGGCGACCGCGTGCGCGCGCTCATCAAGGAAGTGCGCCACGAGACCCGCGGCCCGCAGATCTTCCTCTCGCGCACCGCGCCCGAGTTCCTCGCCGAGCTCTTCAAGATGGAAGTGCCGGAGATCTACGACCAGATCATCGAGATCAAGGCCGTCGCCCGCGACCCGGGGTCGCGTGCCAAGATGGGCGTCATCTCCTACGACAGCTCGATCGACCCGGTCGGCGCCTGCGTCGGCATGCGCGGCAGCCGCGTGCAGGCGGTGGTGAACGAGCTACAAGGCGAGAAGATCGACATCATCCCCTGGAACCAGGACCCGGCGACGTTCCTCGTGAACGCGCTGCAGCCCGCCGAGGTCTCGAAGGTGGTCTTCGACGACGACAGCGAGCGTATCGAGGTCGTCGTGCCCGACGAGCAGCTCTCGCTCGCCATCGGCCGCCGCGGCCAGAACGTCCGGCTCGCGAGCCAGCTCACCGGCTTCGACATCGACATCATGACCGACGCGCAGGAAAGCGAGCGGCGTCAGGCGGAGTTCGCCGAGCGCACCCAGCTCTTCATGGAGAGCCTGAACGTCGACGAGATGGTCGCCCAGCTCCTCGTCGCCGAGGGCTTCGCCACGCTCGAGGAGGTCGCCTACGTCGACCCCGAGGAGCTCGCCTCGATCGACGGCTTCGACCAGTCGACCGCCGAGGAGCTGCAGGCCCGCGCCCGCGAGAGCATCGACGAGATCAACGCGAAGGCGATCGAGCACGCCAAGGAGCTCGGCGTCGAGCAGAGCCTACTGGACTTCGAGGGCCTGACACCCCAGATGATCGAAACCCTCGCGATCGAGGGAATCAAGACGATCGAGGATTTCGCCACCTGCGCCGATTGGGAACTCGCCGGCGGCTATACCACCGTCGACGGCAAGCGGGTGAAGGATACCGGCCTGCTCGAGAAGTACGACATGAGCCTCGAGGAGGCCCAGACGCTCGTGATGAACGCGCGCGTGCAGCTCGGCTGGGTCGATCCCGCGGACCTCGTGAAGCCCGAGGAGGAGGGCGAGGCCGAGGACGGCGAGGGCGACGACGCGGGGGAGACCCAGGCCTGAAGGTGACGCGCGGGGGACGGGTGAAGGAGCGGGACGAGCCGGAACGGCGCTGCATCGTCACCCGGGAGACCGGGCCGAAGGCGGGGCTCATCCGCTTCGTGGTCGGCCCCGACGACGAGATTGTGCCGGATCTGGCTGGGCGCCTGCCCGGCCGCGGCATGTACGTGACGGCGGACGCAGGCACGCTGCGGCTCGCCGGCAAGAAGGGCCACTTCGCCCGTGCGGCGAAGCGGCAGGTGAAGGTTCCGCCCGATCTGGCGGAACGGGTCGAGGCGCTGCTCGCGGCGCGACTCACCGAACTCGTGGCGCTTGCCCGAAAGGCCGGGCAGGCGGTCTGCGGCCTCGAGAAGACGACGGCGGCGCTCGTTTCCGGCGATGCGACGCTGCTACTGCAGGCGGCGGACGGATCGGAACGCGAACGCGCCCGACTTCGGCCGCCGAAGGGCGAATCCAGCCTCATTGCGTGCCTTTTCGCGCACGAATTGGGTTTGGCATTCGCCCGCGATCGTGTGATACATGCCGCCGTGCTGGCGGGCGGTCTGAGCGACCGGATTCGGGACGAGGCCCTGCGGCTGTCAGGCATCCGGGATGAGGCGCACCTGCCTGCGGTCGAGGAATCGGCCGCGGCGGGCGCAGGCAATGGATCGGCGGGGGAAGGCTCCCGCGGGAAAGGCTAGAGACGACATGGTGGATACGAAGGACGGTTCCGGGAAGGGCAAGACCCTCGGGCTGCGGGGCGGCAGCACCGAGACGAGCCACGTTCGGCAGAGCTTCAGCCACGGCCGGACGAAATCCGTCACCGTCGAGCACAAGCGCAAGCGGGTCCTGAGCCCGAAGCCCGGCGGGGCCGGGTCGGGGCGCGGCGGCGCCACCGGGCTCTCCGAGGTCGAGTTCGAGCGGCGCCTGAAGGCCGTCGAGGCCGCGAAGGCGCAGGAGGCCGATCGCCGCCAGAAGGAGATCGAGGCGGCGGAAGCCCGCGCCGCCGAGCTCGCCCGCCTGCGCGCCGAGAAGGAAGCCGCCGAGCGCGCCGAGAAGGAGCGCGAGATCCAGGAGCAGCGCGCCGCCGCGGCTGCCGCCGAGGCGGCCGCAGCGGAGGCGCGCACCGCCCAGCGCGCCAAGCAGCCGCAGAAGGCCTCGCCGGCCGTCGAGGCCGTCGACCCCGCCGCCGCCCAGGCCCAGGCCGCGCGCGCCGAGGCCGGCCGCCCGACCGGCCTGAAGAAGCTCCCGGAGAAGGCGCCGACGAGCGACGAGAAGCGCGGCCGCGGCAAGGCCGACGACGACCGCCGCCGCTCGGGCAAGCTCACGATCGCGAACGCCACCAACGAGGACGGCCGCCAGCGCTCGCTCGCCGCCATGCGCCGCCGCCAGGAGCGCGAGAAGCGCCGCACCGGCGGCCAGTCCGGCGACCGCGAGAAGGTGGTGCGCGACGTGCAGGTGCCCGACGCGATCACCGTGCAGGAGCTCGCGAACCGCATGGCCGAGCGCGTCGCCGCCGTGGTGAAGACCCTGATGCAGAACGGCATCCTGGCGACGCAGAACCAGACGATCGACGCCGACACCGCCGCCCTCATCGTCGAGGAGTTCGGCCACAAGGTGGTGCGCCGGTCGGAGTCCGACGTCGAGGACGTGATCGTTCAGGCCGCCGGCGAGGACGAGGCGAACCTCGCCCCGCGGCCGCCGGTCGTGACCATCATGGGCCACGTCGACCACGGCAAGACCTCGCTGCTCGATGCGATCCGCAAGACCAACGTCGTCTCCGGCGAGGCGGGCGGCATCACCCAGCACATCGGCGCCTATCAGGTGCGGACGCCGAACGGCGCCCTCGTCACCTTCCTCGACACGCCGGGCCACGCCGCCTTCACGTCGATGCGCGCCCGCGGCGCGCAGGTGACCGACATCGTGGTGCTGGTGGTGGCCGCCGACGACAGCGTCATGCCGCAGACGATCGAGGCGATCAATCACGCCAAGGCCGCCGGCGTGCCGATGATCGTGGCGATCAACAAGGTCGACAAGCCCGGCGCCGACCCGAACCGGGTGCGCACCCAGCTCCTGAACCACGAGGTCGTGGTCGAGGAGATGGGCGGCGAGGTGCTCGACGTCGAGGTGTCGGCGCTGACCGGCAAGGGCCTCGACGGCCTGCTCGAGGATATCGCGCTCCAGGCCGAGCTCCTCGACCTCCAGGCCAACCCCGAGCGTCAGGCCGAGGGCGCGGTGATCGAGGCGAAGCTCGACGTGGGCCGCGGGCCCGTCGCGACGGTGCTGGTGCAGAAGGGCACGCTGAAGCGCGGCGACATCTTCGTCGTCGGCGAGCAGTGGGGCCGGGTGCGGGCGCTCGTCAACGACAAGGGCGAGCGCGTCGACTCCGCCGGCCCCTCGGTGCCGGTCGAGGTTCTCGGCCTCAACGGCACGCCGGAGGCGGGCGACGTCCTCAACGTCGTCGACGACGAGGCCAAGGCCCGCGAGATCGCCGACTACCGCGGCCGTCTCGCCCGCGACAAGCGCGCGGCGGTCGGCGCCTCGGCGACGCTCGACCAGCTCCTCGCCAAGGCCAAGGCCGACGAGAAGGTGAAGGAGCTGCCGGTCCTCGTGAAGTCCGACGTGCAGGGCTCGGCCGAGGCGATCGTCCAGGCGCTCGAGAAGATCTCGACCGACGAGGTGCGCATCCGCGTGCTGCATTCGGGCGTGGGCGCGATCACCGAATCGGACGTGACGCTCGCCGACGCCTCGAAGGCGCCGATCATCGGCTTCAACGTCCGGGCCAATGCCCCGGCCCGCGACGCGGCGAACCAGAAGGGCGTGGAGATCCGCTACTACTCGATCATCTACGACCTGGTCGACGACGTGAAGAAGGCGGCCTCGGGCCTGCTCTCCCCGGAGATCCGCGAGAAGTTCATCGGCCACGCCGAGATCCTGCAGGTCTTCAAGATCACCGACGTCGGCAAGGTCGCGGGCTGCCGCGTCACCGACGGCGTCGCCCGCCGCTCGGCCGGCGTGCGCCTGCTGCGCGACAACGTGGTGATCCACGAGGGCAAGCTGAAGACCTTGAAGCGCTTCAAGGACGAGGTGCGCGAGGTCCAGGTCGGCCAGGAATGCGGCATGGCCTTCGAGCGCTACGACGACATCCGCGAAGGCGACGTCATCGAGATCTTCGAGACCGAGACGGTCGAGCGCACGCTCGCCTGATCCTCGTCGACGGGAATGGGAAAGCCGTCCGGACCCTCGCGTTCGGGCGGCTTTCTCTTGGGATCGCGGGGCCAGGGCGCCAAGCCGCGGGCGCCGCGCATGGGAGTGCCGCGCGACACTGGGACGCATGAAACATCGGCTGCGACCCGACCGATACAAGCCAGGCGCATCCCAATGCCACCGGCGCCCACCGGGCGCCCGCCGGCCGAAGGAGTTCCCGACGATGCAGGTTCCGAGCACGAGCACCCCGGCGCCCATCGATCGCGGAGAGGACCCCGACGTTCCCCGCGCCGCCCCCGCCGCCCTCCGCGCCTTCCGCCGTGTCGAGCCCGATCCCTTTGTCACTTTCCCCGGGGACCATTTTCCCCGCTCCGAGCTCGTGCGGGCCGGGATCCCCGCGCTCGACCAATGTCCCCTCGTACCGGCGGCCGGCGGCCCGCCGTCGCGTTCCGCTGTTTCGTACCCCTCGTAGCGTTGTTCCCGGCGCGGCCGCCCTCCCCAGGCGGCCGCGCCGCAATCCGCATCTCGCCCCTGCCTCTGGCGCCCGCACGGCGGAGCCCATATATCTCCGCCCGACCACGGAGGGGCGGATGCAGAGCGAGCGATTTCCCGGCTGGCACGGCACGACGATCATCGGCGTGCGCAAGGGCGGCCGCGTCGTCGTCGCCGGCGACGGCCAGGTGAGCCTCGGCCAGACCGTCATCAAAGGCACCGCCCGCAAGGTGCGCCGCCTCAGCCCCGGCGGCCAGCCGGTCGTCTGCGGCTTCGCCGGGTCCACCGCCGACGCCTTCACCCTCCTCGAGCGCCTCGAGAAGAAGCTCGAGGCCGCCCCCGGCCAGCTCCAGCGCGCCGCCGTCGAGCTCGCCAAGGACTGGCGCACCGACAAGTACCTGCGCAACCTCGAAGCGATGCTCATCGTCACCGACGGCCACGACCTCCTCGTCCTCACCGGCGCCGGCGACGTGCTCGAGCCCGAGCACGACGTCGCCGCCATCGGATCGGGCGGCAATTACGCCCTCGCCGCCGCCCGCGCGCTCATGGACCAGGATGATCTCGACGCCGAGACGATCGCCCGCAAGGCCATGGCGATCGCCGCCGAGATCTGCGTCTACACCAACGGCAACGTGGTGGTGGAAAGCCTCGATGCCCGATGAGATCGCCTTCCGGCCGGTGCGGGCAGCGGACTTTCCCCTGCTGCGCCGCTG
>Ga0164241_10005339_pt1 | contig 12103 bp, 12 predicted proteins | sample OricomyardsoilBY_FD_108780 | JGI IMG/M metagenome (GOLD analysis project Ga0164241, IMG submission 108780) | Backyard soil microbial communities from Emeryville, California, USA - Original compost - Back yard soil (BY) | ecosystem: Environmental > Terrestrial > Soil > Unclassified | place: USA...
TCGAGCTGCTCTTTCAGCGCATCAAGCATGCTTGAATTGTCTTGCGGCGGTCTGTGACCTGTCAGCGCGGTCTCGATCCGGCCCAGCGCATCGGACAGGCGTGCCTGCACATCATCTATCTCACTCATAGCCTCGCCTTTCTGCCCTTATCGAATCGCTTCGTCGGGCCTTTTGTGCACTTTTAGCAAGAGTTGACCACTTTTGGCACGCTTTTTGGGCGGAGACTTGCAACTGGCAAGCTTGCTGCTATCTGTCCTGCAACAATAATAGGGAGGGTGCGGCTGATGGACATTGCCACGCTTGCTAAGACTTATCCGGACCACTGGAAACAGGCAGCCGCCCTGCGCATGCTGGCGATTGATGCGGTGCAGGCGGCCAATTCAGGACACCCCGGAATGCCGATGGGCATGGCCGATGTGGCGACGGTTCTGTACGCAAACCATCTGAAATTCGATGCTTCAAACCCCGACTGGGCAGACCGCGACCGGTTCATCCTGTCGGCGGGTCATGGCTCGATGCTGCTTTATGGCCTGCTGCACCTGACGGGCTACAAGGACATGACGCTCGACCAGATCAAGAATTTCCGTCAGTGGCATTCAAAGACCGCAGGCCATCCCGAATATGGCTATGCCAAGGGGATCGAAACCACGACCGGACCGCTCGGTCAGGGTCTGGCCACCTCGGTCGGGTTCGCAATGGCCGAAGAGGCGATGCGAGCAAAATTCGGCAGCAAGCTGGTTGATCACCGTACCTGGGTGATTGCCGGTGACGGCTGCCTGATGGAGGGCATCAGCCACGAGGCGATCGGCCTCGCCGGGATGCAGAAGCTGTCAAAGCTGATCGTGTTGTGGGATGACAACGGGATTTCCATCGATGGCAAGGTCTCGATGTCGGACATCACCGACCAGAAACAACGGTTCGAGGCTGCGGGCTGGAAAGTCCTGTCCTGTGACGGGCATGATCCCGCGGACATCGACCGCGCGTTGACCGAAGCAAAGAAAAGCGACCGCCCGGTGATGGTCGCCTGCAAGACCCACATCGGGTTTGGCGCACCAACGAAACAGGACACGAACAAGGCGCATGGTTCGCCCTTGGGCGCCGAAGAGATCGCAAAAGTCCGCGAAATCTATGGCTGGAAATATGGCGCGTTCGAGGTGCCGGACGATATTCGCAAGGCATGGCTGGCTATCGGGTCACGTGGCGGCGAAGCGCGCAAAGAATGGGAAGCCCGGTTCAAAGGCGCGTCCCCCGGCATCCAGAGCGAATTCAGCCGCCGCGTCGCGGGGGATGCACCAAAGCGGCTCGGAGCGACGATCCGCGCGATGAAGAAGAAAGCCGTTGCCGAGACGCCGAAAGTTGCGACGCGTCGCGCCTCGGAAATGGTGCTGGAAGCCGTGAACCCGGTGATGCCGGAAACCCTTGGCGGCTCGGCTGACCTGACCGGGTCGAACAACACAAAGACGCCGGATCTCGGTGTGTTCTCATCCGAAAACCGGCGCGGGCGTTATGTTCATTACGGCATCCGCGAACACGGGATGGCCGCGGCCATGAACGGGCTCGTCCTGCATGGCGGTCTGCGCCCTTATGGCGGCACCTTCATGTGCTTTGTTGACTATGCGCGCGGAGCGATGCGTCTGTCGGCGCTGATGGGTGCGCCGGTCGTCTATGTGATGACCCACGATTCCATTGGTCTGGGCGAAGACGGCCCGACCCACCAACCGGTCGAACATCTGGCAATTTGCCGTGCCACGCCAAACACATGGACGTTCCGTCCGGCTGACGTGGTTGAAACCGCCGAAGCCTGGGAACTGGCGCTGACCTCGAAATCGACGCCATCGGTTTTGGCGCTGTCGCGTCAGAACCTGCCAACGGTGCGCAAAACCAACACGGCGACCAACATGGTTGCCAAAGGCGGCTATGTGCTGGCCGAAGCAGAAGGCAAACGTCAGGTGATCCTGATGGCAACCGGCTCCGAAGTCGAAATCGCGCTGGCGGCGCGTGACCTGCTTCAGGCGAAAGGCATTGGCACGCGTGTCGTGTCGATGCCCTGCATGGAGTTGTTCGCCGCGCAGGACGAAGCCTATCGCAAGCGTGTGCTCCCGGCTGGTCCGGTGCGCGTCGCTGTGGAAGCGGGCTTGAGGGCCGGTGGCTGGGATCGTTGGTTGCTTGGCGAGCGTGGGCGCGAAAGCAAACAGGCTTTTGTCGGGATGCAAAGCTTTGGCGCTTCTGCACCTGCCGAACGACTGTACAAAGAGTTCGGGATTACCGCAGAAGACGTCGCGTCCAAGGCGAAGGCGTTGCTCTAAGAACTCTGACTTTTACGGAATCGCAATCTTGCGTCGCAGAGGCTTTTCTGCGCTGGTTTTAACTGTATGGTTTGCTGTGCGCTTTCCAAAAGGCGCATTTATTGGAGATTCCCCATGCGATTAGCAATTTTTGCCGCAATTACAGCTTGCGCAGCGACGTCCGCTGCAGCGCAGTCCATGTCGTGGGATGGGTTTTATGCGGGACTATCCGTTGGTAGCGGATTTGGCGAACAGACTTACTACAATAGTGTGAACTACGACCTCGTGGGTCAGGCCCGCGGCCTGTTCGCTGGTTACAATTACGCTGTCGGTTCATACGTTCTCGGCGCCGAACTTGCCGCCAGCAAATCGGACATCGCGGAAGATTGCTGTAGCGGCTACGATTTTGGGCAGTTCATCGACCTGAAATTCCGAGTCGGCTACCCCGTCGGAAAATCACTGATTTATGGTCTGGTTGGCTATACGACGGCCAAATGGGACCAGGACGACAACGGCGATTACTACGATGTAGATGGCTACAATTTCGGTATTGGCGTCGACTATGCTGTATCCGACAAGTTCGTGGTCGGTCTGGAAGTGCTGTCACGTCAGCTTGAGACCAACACCGTTGGTGGTGGTTTTGAAGCTGATCCGGGCACAGTCTCGCTTCGCGCCGCGTACAAATTCTGACCAATGCGTATTGGTAAGTGAAAGTGTTGCCTGGTTCTGAATGAACGGGCAACACCTCGATGAACTAAAATGATATCTTCGCAAACCTGAGTGCCAAGGCGTCATCCATCAGCTTCAGAACCGTCTCGCGCGGCACATCGTCGGTGATGAAGCTGTCACCAGCGCTCCTGAGCAAAATGAACCGCAGCTTGCCGTCCTGAACTTTCTTGTCCTGCGCCATCAGCGCAAGCAGGTCTGCGGCATCAGGCAAATCGCCGTCGATGTCCGCAAGGCTCGCCTTCATCCCCATCACCCGCAAATGCGCAGTGATCCGTGACGGCAGCTCCTGCGAACACAGTCCCAATCGGGCCGACAGGTCTGCGGCGAGCACACAGCCAATCGCAACACCCTCGCCATGCAGCAACCGCTGCGAATAGCCGGTGGCAGCTTCCAGCGCATGGCAGAACGTATGGCCAAGGTTCAGCAATGCGCGCTCGCCCTCCTCGGTTTCGTCGCGCTCGACAATCCGGGCCTTCATCGTCACCGAATGCGCGACCGCTTTGGCGCGCGCCGCAGAATCCCCGGCGCGCAGGCTTGGGCCTGCGCTCTCGAGCCATTCGAAAAATCCCGCATCGCCAAGCAACCCGTATTTGGCAACCTCGCCGTACCCGGCTAGAAAATCGCGCTCAGGCAACGTTTGCAGCACGTCGATGTCTGCTAGGACCAGTGACGGCTGATGGAACGCCCCGACAAGATTTTTGCCATGCCGCGTATTGATCCCTGTCTTGCCGCCGACCGAACTGTCCACCTGCGCCAGAAGCGATGTTGGGACCTGCACAAACCGAACGCCCCGCCGCAGAATTGCTGCGGCAAACCCGACGAGATCGCCGATCACCCCCCCGCCAAGCGCAACGACCACGTCCTTGCGCTCGACCTTCTGGTCGAGCAGCCATTCGACCGCCTGTTGCAGAAACTGCCAGCTTTTCGTGGCCTCACCGGCTGGCAGCGCCAGACTTTCAACGCTGATCCCAGCTTGCCCAAGGCCCGCAGTCAAGGTCGGCAAATGCAGCGGTCCAACTGTCTGGTCGGTAATGGCAAACACCCGTTTTCGCCGCAACAACGGCGCGATCAGCACCCCCGCATCGGGCAAAAGACCCGCGCCGACCAGCACGTCATAGCTGCGCGTACCCAAATTCACATGGATCGTTTCCGTCACGTCTTGAACACTCCCGGCTGCGCTTTGAGTGCGGCCTGCACCTTCAGCGCCATATCGTCAACTGCCTGTTCGGACGCGCTTTCAATCACCAGATCGGCAAGCCCGTAAATCGGTTCGCGCGTTGCCGCCAACGCTTTCAGTGTTCCGTAAGGATCAGCGGTGCGCAGCAATGGGCGGGTATCCTTATGACGGACCCGGCTCCACAACACCTCAAGCGAGGCTTTCAGCCAGACCGACACACCATGTGCAGCAATCAGATCGCGGTTTTCGGCGCGCATGAATGCGCCACCGCCGGTCGACAGGATACCGGGCGACCCCTGCAGCAATCGCTCAATCACCTGCGTTTCTTTGCGGCGAAAGAACTCCTCGCCATCGCGCGCAAAGATTTCCGCAATCGACATATTGGCCGCCTGCTCGATTTCGGCATCCGAATCAAGGAACGGCACACCCAGCAAACGTGCCAAAGCAGTCCCGACAGCGGTTTTTCCCGCCCCCATCATACCCACCAGCACGACGGTTTTTTGCAATCCTGACCGCAACCGGCAATGTCCCGCGCAAATTTATGCCGTCCTTGTGTGGCGTGTTCCGTCGCGAAATGCCATAAGATTTGTCATGCAATGACCGGGGCCTACCCGGCGACCGAGGCAAAAATGATAGGTAAACTGATCAAATTCCTGCTCGTATTGGCCGTTTTGGCCTTTGCGATTGTTGTGGCCTATGCGTATTTTGGCGACATGTCGCCGGTGCAGAGTGAGGTCCAGGAAGATTTGATCCTTGGAGCGCCTGCGGCAGGGGCCGGGCAATAGGTGCGCGCGGTCGTGTCGGTGACCGGGACGAGGAACGTGACGCGAGCATTTGCATTGATCCTGACGGCGCTTGTCGCCGCAACGCCATTGTCTGCGCAAGAGGTCGCGGCAGACGATCAGCCAATGTCCGCGATCCCGTGGTTGACCGACAGTCTGACGGCTCCGGTCGCCCTGCCAGTCCCCGCCGAGCCCGGCATTTCGACCAATCCCGGGATTGAACCGATCACCACCACGCCGATTGGCCAAACCGTGCCCGACGCAGTGGGACTGCTGCCATCGGCGATCTCTGGACTGGACCCGAAACTCTGGGGACCAACGCCAGCCGCAGCTTTGGCGCAGGCGATTAGCGCAGAAGCCCCCGAAATGGTCCCTGCGCTGCAGGAAATTCGCAACCGCTTATTGCTCGCCGAACTTGACCCGCCGTTTGACGCCGACGCCTCAGGCGTGCTGTTTAGGGCGCGGATCGACAAGTTGCTCGACCTCGGCGCAATGGACGAGGCCCTGTCCCTGCTCGAACGCGCGGGCCCCGCGACACCAACGCTGTTTCCGCGCTATTTCGATGTCGCACTGCTGACCGGGACCGAGGACCGCGCCTGCCAATATCTGCAGGCGACGCCAACTCTTAGCCCCACATATCCGGTCCGGATTTTCTGTCAGGCCCGCACCGGCGACTGGAATGGTGCGGTCCTGACGCTGACCAGCGCACGGGCGATTGGGCTGTTGGATGATGTTGAATTCAACCTGCTTGCCCGCTTTTTGGACCCAGAACTGTTCGGTGAAGAGACAATTCCACCCCTGCCCCGCCAGATCACGCCGCTGATCTTCCTGCTGCTGGACGCCGTTGACGAGCCACTACCGACCACCGACCTGCCCCGCGCCTTTGCCTTCACGGATCTGCAGCAAACCCGCGGCTGGAAAGCCCAGATCGAGGCCGCGGAACGTCTGGTCCGCGCCGGGGCAATCGACCCCGCCCGTCTGATCGCATTGTATACCTACCAGAAACCTGCCGCCTCGGGCGGTGTCTGGGACCGCGCCGCTGCTTTGCAGGCCGTCGAAGCAGCGCTTAATGATCCCGGCACGCTGTCGGTTGCGCTGCCGCGTGCGTGGTCTTTGATGCAAGAAGCCGGGTTGCTGATTGTCCTGTCGAACTTCGTCAACGGTCGCATCAAGCCGGACGGTCTGACGCCCGAGGCCAGCGATCTGACATTCAAGCTTGCGATGCTTGGACCCGGCTACGAAGCTTGGGCGCTTGACCACCCCGCAGAGACCCCCGAACAATCTGTCCTCGCCGCCATTGCGCGCGGACAAAGCACCGCAGACACGACGTCGCCGAAAGCGACTGCAGCGCTTGCTGCGTTTGCGGCAACGGACATGCCACAGCCGCTGAAGTCGCTTACCGACGCCGATCGTAAGGGTGAGGCCATTCTCAGCGCGATCCGGATGGTGACAATGGGCGCAGCAGGTGAATTTGATGAATTCGCCGACGGTTTGGCCGGGTTACGGGCGCTCGGCCTCGAAAGCACGGCCCGACGCGCCGCGCTGCAAAGCCTGATCCTGGACCAGCGCGGATGAGCGCTGACCACGGGTTGATTTCGACTTTCCTTGACGCCCAGGCCGCCGAACTCGGCGCGTCGCGCAATACGCTTTTGGCTTACGGGCGCGACTTGGCCGACTTTTCCGGCTGGCTGGCGGCACATCAGTTGTCTTTTGCAACTGCGCAACGCGGTGCGGTCGAGGACTACCTTGTTCAGTGTGACCGCGATGGCCTGTCGCGCAGTACGCGCGCCAGGCGACTGTCCGCAATCCGTCAGTTTTACCGCTTTTCCTTTGATGAAGGCTGGCGCTCCGACAATCCAACGATCCAGATTTCCGGCCCGGGGCGCAGCAAATCTTTGCCCGGAACCTTGACCGAAGACGAAGTCAACCGCCTGTTGGCCGCCGCAAACGAGCCATCGCCCGCCCGTATCCGAAACCTGTGCCTTCTTGAGTTGCTTTATGCAACCGGAATGCGCGTAACTGAACTGACCTCGCTGCCGGTCGCCGCCGTCCGTGGCGACCCACGGATGATTTTGGTGAAGGGCAAGGGTAATAAAGAGCGGATGGTGCCGCTGTCCGAACCGGCCCGGATCGCGGTTCAAGCTTGGTTGAAAGAGCGCGACGCGCACGAAGACCTCGCCCGCAAGGCTGGAAAACCGGTGTCACGCTACCTGTTTCCATCCGAGGGAAGTGATGGCTTCCTGACGCGACAATCCGTCTTCAACCTGTTGAAAACACTCGCCGTTCGCGCTGGGGTGAGCCCGTCGAAAGTTGCGCCACACAAGCTGCGCCATGCCTTCGCCACGCATTTGCTGGCGCATGGTGCCGACCTGCGCGCGATCCAGATGCTGCTCGGCCATGCGGATGTCGCAACAACCGAGATCTACACCCATGTCCTTGACCAACGCCTGCGGGATCTTGTCCTGACGCACCATCCGCTGGCCAAAGATTAGCCTACACGCGGCGGCCTTGGTCAACTTCGATCCGACCGCCTAATTTCTTGGCGGATGGTCTAGCTGTAGCTCACAACTTCGATCTCGACCCCTTCCGGCCCATCAAAATAGAACCGTCGACCCGGCTCATAATCCGCATGGGAATGCGTGCGATAGCCTGCGGCTTTGACTTTCACCTCGGTCGCATCCAGATCGTCGACAACCACACCAAGGTGGTTCAATCCACCGACAGTTTCGTAACTTAACGGCGCCGCCGCACCAAGATCGCCCGGCGGCGCATAGATCGCCAGGTAACTCGCGTTATCGCCGACATGCACCGAATAGCCATTGTTGATGGCCTTGCCTTGCCAGCGAATTTTCCAGTCGAACAACGTGTCCAGAACCTTGGCAAACGCCAAGGGATCGCGGGCGGTCAGATTTACATGTTCCAGTCGTGCCATCTTGAAATCTCCATTGATTCGGTGATGGTACCGTGGATAAAACCTCAACTATGATTGAGCTCAAGACTCAAATAAAAATACATGCCAATGAATTGACGATCGGCCAGATCGCGGCACGCACCGGACTGTCGTTGTCGGCCATCCGCTTCTACGAAGCGAAAGGCCTGATCGCGCCGCCCCGCACCGCAGGCGGACAACGCCGCTATCCCCGCCACGAGCTGCGTCGGCTGTCATTCATCCTGATCGCCCAGCGGCTTGGCTTTTCGCTGGCCGAGATTAAAGCCACGCTTGCCAGCTTGCCGGACAAGCGTCCGCCCAACGCCCGCGATTGGGAAAATCTCGCACGTGGATTTCGCGTCGAACTGGACACTCGGATCGCGATGCTGGGTGCGTTACGCGAAACGCTCGACGGCTGTATCGGCTGCGGCTGCCTGTCGCTCACAAAGTGCCGCCTGTACAACAAGGACGATTGGAAAGCCGAACGCGGCAGCGGTCCGCGCGCCGTGATCGACGCCGCCTCTTGAACTTTCGCGCCGAGCGACCGAAAGCTTGCGCATGTCTCCCCTGATCCGAATTTGTCTGGCGCTTGCGCTCGGAACCGCAGGCGGCTTCTGCTTCTGGCTGCTCAGGCTGCCATTGCCTTGGATGCTGGGAGCCATGTTGTTTACAACGACCGGCGCGGTTGCGGGTTTGAACCTGCTCGGCCCGAACCGGATACGCCCGGCTGTCGTCGCGACGATTGGCGTCTTGCTCGGCTCAGGCTTTACGCCCGAATTGTTGTCCAAGGCCGGTGGCCTGCTCGCGTCATTTGCGTTGCTCGTGGCGTATCTTGCGCTGTCTGCAGCCGTTGTGATCCCCTTCTATCGCAAGGTCGGTAAGTTTGATCCGATCACCGCCTACTTTTCTGCGATGCCGGGCGGGCTGACCGAAATGGTGCTGATCGGCGAAGCGGCAGGCGGCGATGGCCGCAAGATCATCCTTGCGCATGCGGCCCGGATTTTCGTCTGCGTCTTCGTCATCGCGATTTCGTTTCGCGTCTTTTTTGGCCTGAACATCGGCAGCGCAGGACGCGCCGGGTTTGGCGACTTGTCACCACTTGATGCGGCGCTCCTGATTGCAGCCGGACTGATCGGCGTGCCGATTGCACGCCTCCTGCGCCTGCCAGCGCCTGAATTGCTAGGGCCAATGATCTTGTCAGCGGCGGCGCATTTGAGCAACCTGACCCATATCGCGCCACCGAGTGTGCTGGTGTCGGCGGCTCAAGTCGCCCTTGGTACAATGCTGGGATGTCGCTTTGTTGGAACCCCGGCACACGAGGTTGGCCGCGCGCTGCTGCTCGCCCTTGCGGCAACGATCCTGACCTTGCTGGTCGCCGGGTTGGCCGCTGTGATTGCCGCGCAACTGAGCGGCTTTCGGACCGATCAGATTATCTTGGCCTATGCGCCGGGCGGCCTGTCCGAGATGTCGTTGATCGCCTTGGCGCTGAAGGCCGACGTTGGCTTTGTTGCGGTCCAGCACATCGCCCGGATTGTTCTGGTGATCGGCGCAGCACCCTTGGTGTTTCGTCTGTTTTGGCCCGCGAAATGAAAAGCGGCGGGACATATCCCGCCGCTTGTCGTCCGGTTCAGATGATTAACCACCGATGCGGTTGAATTGCATCCGGGGATCGGGGCCAATTCCAAGCCAGCCTGCAATTGCGCGTTTCACGTCAGCGCTGATCACAGCTTTTTGGGTGACGCCCGCCTTGCGTTTGGCAACCGCTTCAGCGCCGGTATAAGCTGGAACCTGTGCTTCAATCAAAGTCGGTCCCGCAAGGACAGCACCGCTGGCCGCGTCGAGCACTTCCGCATTGAAGATCACGTTGTGAACGCCAACGCCTTGGTAGGGCAGCGCTTCAGCTTCGAAGGTCAGTGCGTGAAAGCGCGCAACCGTGAGGCGCACGATGACCGGACGAGTGCCGGGAAGGCCTTGGGCGCCCGCGGTTGCAGCGTCGTCAAGAATTTTGGCGATCTGTGCTTTACGATCAGTGCCTTTGTCTTCGCGCCAGACGATATCGGCTTTCGGGAATACAGACGGTTCTTCTGATACCGTCAGTGCGGCCGGAACGACGACCTGAACGTCTTTCAAACGCCATCCCGCCGACAGGTCGCGCGAGACCGGCGCGTTATAATCAGTCTTGAAGGTGCTGGAGCATGCACCCAAGGCGAGCAATGCCAGGACGGCAACAGCACGCGGTAACGTCAAAAAGCTTTTCATTTTTCTCACTTACCCTGTGGAGACCACGACTCTAAGATAGGCTCAGTTCCCTCTAAACTTTGTCAACGACAAGGTTCCAATACGTCGAATTTTCGGATTCTGGTAAAAATAATGGGAGAATTGCCATGATTTCAGCTTCAGGTCGATCCGCCGGGCAGTTTCGCGCCCTGCACGTGCCCGGCAAGCCCTTCATCCTTGCGAACGTCTGGGATCGTGGCTCGGCGCGAATGATGGCTGCCATGGGAGCTGAAGCCATCGCAACATCGTCGGCCGCGCATGCGTTTACGCTTGGTGTACCCGACAGCGGGCGGGTGGCACTTGATGATGTACTTGCCCATGCCGAAGATCTGGTCGGCGCCGTGAATATTCCGGTCTCAGGTGACTTCGAGGACGGCTTTGGCGAAGGGCCGGAGGATGTTGCCGATACCGTCCGGCTTGCGGCTCGCGTCGGACTTGCCGGCATTTCGATTGAGGACATCGTGCCGATGGTAGGAACACCCTACGACTTCGCGCAAGCCGTGGACCGTGTCCGCGCCACAGCGGCCGCCGCGCGTGCACTGCCGCATGATTTCGTGCTGGTGGCGCGCGCGGACGGTGTCCTGCGCAACGCCTATGATATGGGGGAAGCCCTGCGCCGCATCCGGGCGTTTGACGAAGCGGGGGCCGACTGCCTGTATATCCCGCTGCCGCCGACGCTGGCGGATGTGGAGACGACGATCAAGGCAACCCGGAAGCCGGTCAATGTGCTGATCGCCGGTCCATATGCCAAACACCCGTTGTCGACTTATGCGAAGATGGGCGCGGCGCGGCTCTCGCTTGGCTCAGCTTTGGCGCGCGCAACGCATCGCGTGATCTTCGATGCCGGTCGCGCGATGTTTGATGATGGCGATTTCAATCCGCTGACCAAGGGCATCAGCAGTTCAGAGGTCGACGCGCTGCTGGAAAGCGGCAAGCGGACGTAGCCTCTGTCCTGATGATGCCGTCCCGAATCGACTCGCGCGCGAGTCAGGCCCCACCCTATTAGGGCGGCGGTCCACCCTGCCAACCAATCCCTAAAATAACGTTAAGGACCGGGCGAAACCGCCAAATAAAATCAACACGTGCAGCTTTACCACAGACCCGTTAACGAAACTTGACCAGACGCTGGGCAATCGCACGAAATGCTCGCGCGATCCGCTTCGCGATAACAGCCCTCAGGCCAACGCGCCGCTTGCCGTCACCCGCGTTTTGCCACCGATATAGGGGTGCAAAACCTCGGGGATCGTCACCGACCCATCCTCCTGCTGGCCATTCTCTAAGACCGCAATCAGGGTCCGCCCCACGGCCAGGCCCGAGCCATTCAGCGTATGAACAAACTCGGGCTTGCCGCCACCCGAAGGCTTGAACCGGGCATTCATCCGGCGCGCCTGAAAGTCGCCACAGGTCGAAACCGAGCTGATTTCACGGTAGGTATTTTGGCCCGGCAACCAGACTTCGATGTCATGTGTACGGCGCGCGCCAAACCCCATGTCCCCGGTGCAGAGCACAATGGTCCGGAACGGCAGGCCCAGCTTTTTCAGGATATTTTCGGCACAATCTGTCATGCGGGCATGTTCGGCATCCGAGTGATCGGGATGGGTGATCGAGACCATTTCGACCTTTTCGAACTGATGCTGGCGCAGCATGCCGGATGTGTCCTTGCCTGCAGACCCCGCTTCTGAGCGGAAACACTGCGTGTGCGCGGTCATCCGGATTGGCAGCACGCTTTCGTCGAGAACGTCCCCCGCGACCGAGTTCGTCAGCGTCACTTCCGAAGTCGGGATCAGCCACCAGCCATTCGTTGTCTGATAGGAATCCTCGGCGAATTTCGGCAGTTGGTTGGTGCCATACATCGCCTCTTCACGGACCAGAACCGGCGTCCAGACCTCGTCCAGTCCATGTTCGTTGATATGCGTATCCAGCA
>Ga0164241_10005340_pt1 | contig 12102 bp, 10 predicted proteins | sample OricomyardsoilBY_FD_108780 | JGI IMG/M metagenome (GOLD analysis project Ga0164241, IMG submission 108780) | Backyard soil microbial communities from Emeryville, California, USA - Original compost - Back yard soil (BY) | ecosystem: Environmental > Terrestrial > Soil > Unclassified | place: USA...
CCGCGTCTTGGTGTTCTTCCTCTTCTTCTTCGCTTTTATCCTGCCGCGCACATTGATCTGCGACTTTCGCGGCGAACTGAGCCGGATGGAAACCTACAAGGCTCTGCCAACCCCGCCGTGGCGGATCTGCATGGGCCAACTCGTGGTGCCGGTGCTGTTGTCCTACGTTATTGCCCTCATCATGATAGCGAGCGCGCTGCTGTTCGAAGACCGGGTCACACCGCCCATGGCTTTGGCTTTGGCGGTGTTTGCGCTGCCGGTGACCCTGCTGATTTACGCGGTCGAAAACACGATGTTTCTGCTGTTCCCGACAAAGCCCGTGCCGATGGGGCGGGCGGATTTCGAGTTTCTCGGCCGGGCATTGGTCGAATTCATCGTCAAAGTGATCATCATTCTCATTGGCGTCTCATTGGCGATTGGCGTTGGGGCCTTTACATTCATGATGTTCAGAACCTCGTGGGTCGCACCGGGTGTGGCCAGTTGGGTGACACTGAGCCTAATTGCGGGCCTCGCAACGATCTTGATGCAATATGCTTTCAGACGCTTCGTCGTCGCCGAGGCTTTCGACTAAGCCAAGGACAGAGAGTTCCGACTGACGGGGCGGAGCGGTATTTTGCCTTGGTCAGCGCAAGATTTTGGCTGGCGGGCATGGGTCAGGGACCTAGACGCGCAGAGACGGGAAGAAAAAAATCCTGGTAGCGCGCACGGCATCACATCACTGGCGGTGACCGGGAAATCGAGCGTTGGCACGACAATGGTGCCGAGGATTCTCATCAGCCATTCCGAAAGTGAGAGCGTGCAGTGCTGCGATCCGCCGCATGCTAAGCCTGCGGAGTTTCGCTTCCGTTCATGCCTCAGTCCACAATCACTTCAACTGGGAACGCGGCCTCTCGTATGGATAAAACGGCCTTCCTGCGGCTTGGCGACACCTTGGGTCGGGCAACCGGAGACGCGTTCGCATTCGTCTGACTGCACACTGAGAAGCATTCGGACTGCCCGGTCGAACCTGGATGGAACTACGCCGCCTGAGCATCGCCGATGCGGATCGCAACGAGAAACGTCGAGCCGGTCGTATCAGACTTTTCGACACTCAGCGTCCCGTTGTGGGCTTCGACGATGGACCGGCAGATCGACAGGCCCATCCCCATGCCGTTCGGTTTGGTGGTGTAAAACGCCTCGAACACCCGATCCCGGACCTCGGACGGGATACCGGTTCCACTGTCGGTGACGCGAAGCTCGATCCTTGGGCCTGCGTTTTCCAGCGTGATCGTCAGGTTGCGCCGGTCAGCCGCAACCAGCCGCATCGCATCGACCGCATTGGTCACAAGGTTCAGCACAACCTGCTGAAGCTGGACGCGGTCACCGCGGATCAGGGGCAGGTTCGCGGCAATCCGGCTGCGCAAGGTGATCCCGGCGTCGTCGATCTCGCCCCGGCAAAGCGCCAGAACACCCCGGACGACCTCGCCAAAGTCGAGCGGCGCGTGATCACCCGAACGTTCGCCAAACATGCCGCGTACGGTGGTGATGATGTCGGCGGCGCGCATCCCTTCATCACGGATGCGTTCCAGTGCCTGTGACGCTTCGCCAATGTCGGGCTCGGGACGGTGAAGCCAGCGCAGCGCCGCGCTGCCGTTGGCAACGATGGCGGCCAGGGGCTGGTTCACCTCGTGTGCGATCGAGGCGGTCATCTGGCCCATCGTCGTGCGGCGGGTGACGCGGGCAAGATCGGCATGGGCAATCCGGGCGGTATTCTCGGCAAGGCGGCGGCGCGCGGTCTGGGCGACAAGGGCGATGATCATGCCGGTCTGCAGGGCCAGCACGGCGAGCGTCGCGATGACGACACCGCGATACTGCTCCCAGAGCGAGGGCGTGTGGTTGAGGATGACCGTGTCTGCGGGCAGGTTGCGCAACGAAAGGCCGAAACGCTCGGCGGCCCCTTCGTCGACGCGGAACTTCTGGGCTGACGACCGCGCGATCGGCGTCACGGCGGGGTCTTTTCCGTTGAGGATTGCCCATGCGAGTTCGGCGGCCTCGGCCCCGGAATCGTCGGGCGTGCCGATGAACCCGCCAATGCTGCCGTGGAAGATATAGGGCATGAACGGGCCATAGGCTGGCGCGTTTGCGGTGGCGGCAAGGATGTCGGTGTATTCAAAGGACGACGAATGCGTGACACCGTCGCCGTCCTGAAGGAACAGCGAATAGAGGATTGCCGAATGCGGCGGCAGCGTCGAAAGCTGCGCCGTCAGGTCTGCGGTCGGGATGGCTTCGAGATAGGTGATGTCGAGGCCTGCGTCGTAGGTGTCGAGTTGGGATCGAAAGGTCGCGGTCATCGCCACATCTATTGCGGCACCGCCACCAACGACGAAGACATGTTCAAGGTCGGGGTCCATCAGTCGGGCAAGGTCAATCGTCTTACGCACATCAAAGTCGGTGAGGATGCCGGTCACCTTGGGGAAGTCGGGATGCTCGCGCGAGATCATCTCGTTCGGGGTGCAGCAGAAGACGATGGGTACCCCCGGCGCAAAGCGTTCGCCAAAGTCGCGCGCGAAGAAATAGCTTTCCTCGCTGGGTGCGAAGATCAGGTCGATCTGCTTGTCGCGGAACTTTTCGGCGAGGTTGCCTGCATACCAGTCCTGATAGGCGGGGTCCTGAAAGTGCCGCAAGTCAAGGAATTCATTGTAGAAATCGATCTTTCCCTCCGACAGCTCCAACAATCGTCGACGGGCGGAAATGCCGGACTGGTTCGACGAGGCCTGCACGTTGTCATAGGGATAAAGGATCAACACGCGCTGCATCGTGTCCTGTTTGTCCTGCGCCGCCACGGGCGGCCCGGCCAGCAGCAAAGCGGCCAGAAACCCCGCAAACACCCCCCAGACGCGGCACCAGATTGCGGCCATGCCGCTTCCCCCCGATTGATTGTCGACCAAAGATTAGCAGCAGCACGGCAGTCGGCCAATCATACCAAGGTTCAGGCGAGGACGCGGCAGTGCTGCCGCGCCCCATCGGTCTTTGCCCTCACTCGGCTGCCAGCAGAAGCGGCAAGTCCGCCTGTTCCGCATCCCGGGACGGGGTGGGGCCGGTCTCACGGATCCCGAACCACGTGACATAAAGCACGGGCAGAAACACCAGCGTCAGCGCGGTTGCAACGACCAGTCCCCCCATCACCGCATAGGCCATCGGCCCCCAGAACACGGTCGGGGCAATCGGGATCATGCCGAGGATAGCTGCGGCAGCGGTCAGCAGGATCGGGCGCAGCCGATGCTCGGTTGCGTCGATCACGGCGGTCCAGGGTGCATGTCCTGCCGCGATCTCGGCGTCGATCTGGGTAATCAGGATGACCGAGTTGCGGATCACCATGCCGGTCAGCGACAAAACGCCAAGAATAGCGACAAATCCCATCGGCGCGCCAAACAGCAAAAGCGATCCGACCACACCGATCAGCGCCAGCGGAGCGGTCAGCGCGACAAGGACCAGACGCTGTACCGACATCAGTTGCACCATCAGGACGGTCGCCATCAGGAACAGCATCAGCGGCACCACCGCAAAGATCGAGGCCTGCGATTTCGCGCTGTCCTCGGACACGCCACCAAGCACAATCGCGTATCCCGGGGCTAACTCGGCGCGGAACGCCTCGACCACGGGTTCAAGGTCAGTGATGACGCTTTGGGCGGACACTCCGGGCGCGACATCGGCAAACACCGTCACAGTGGGCAGGCGGTCGCGACGCCAGATCAGCGGCGGCTCGGTCTCGTATTTCAGCGTGGCGACCTGAACAAGCGGGATTCGACGCCCGCCAGAGGCCGAGATCGACAGGTTGCGCAGTGTGTCGAGTTGCGCGCGTTCGTCCGGGACCGCCCGCGCGACAACGTCGATCAGCCAGACCCCGTCGCGCATCTGCGTGATGGTCGTGCCGGACAGCACGGCGTTGATATTGTCCGAAAGCTGCTGCGAGGTCAGGCCGAGCGCGCGGGCCTTGTCCTGATCGACATCGACCCGGATGACCTTGGCGCGTTCGTTCCAGTCGAAGTTGATCCCCCTGACGCGGGCGTCACGGCCAAGACGATCCGCAAACAGGTGCGAGTACTTGCGGACGCGGTCGGGATCATCGCCCGAAATCCGGAACTTCAGCGGCCAGCCGACCGGCGGCCCCATTTCAAGCGGGCTGATCCGGGTCAGGATATCGCCGAAGTCGCGCTTGAAGGCGTCTTCCAGCCGCGCGACAACCGCGTCGCGCACATCATGGCCCTTGGTGACGACCACCGCCTGGGCAAAAAAGTCGTTGGCAAGCTGGGTATCGAGCGGCAGGTAGAAGCGGACCGCACCCTGGCCGACATAAAAGCTCCAGTGATCGACATCGGGGTCCTCCTTGAGGATCGCTTCGACACGCTCGGCAATATCTCGGGTCGAACCGATGGCCGAATTCTGCGGCAAGGTCAGGTCGACAAGAATTTCCGGGCGGTCGGATTTGGGAAAGAACTGCTGTTCGACAAATTGCGCGCCAAACAATGCGGAGCAGAACGCGGCAACAGTGCCGCCAATCACCCACCAGCGCAGCCGCATCGCCGCGGCAAGAAACCCGCGAAACAGCCGCGAGACGGCAGAAGGTCCGTGTGTCTTGTGGGCCTTCATCGTTTCGGGAAGGATGGCAACGCCGGTCAAGGGCGTGAACAGGACCGCAACGATCCACGAGGCGACCAGCGCAATTCCAACCACCGCAAACAGCGAAAAGCAGTATTCGCCCGCGCCCGACTGGGCAAAGCCAACCGGCACAAAGCCGATGATTGTGACGAGCGTGCCCGTCAGCATCGGAAACGCGGTCGAGGTATAGGCGAAGGTCGCAGCGCGAACCTTGTCGTAGCCTTCCTCCATCTTCGAGATCATCATCTCGACCGCGATCATCGCGTCATCAACCAGCAGACCCAGCGCAATGATCAGCGCGCCAAGCGAAATCCGCTGCAGCGAAATGCCGAAATACTGCATGACGGCGAAGGTGATGGAAAGCACAAGCGGGATCGCGATGGCCACGACAATGCCGGGGCGGATGCCCAGCGCAAGGAACGACACGCCAAGGACAATCGCAACGGCCTCGCCGAGGCTCTTGGTGAACTCGGCGACCGATTCCTCGACGACATGCGACTGGTCGGCGACCAGCCCGACGGTCACGCCAACCGGCAGTTCAGCCGCAAGTTCGCCCATCTTGTCCTTGACGTTTTCGCCAAGCGCCAGCGCGTCACCGCCGGGCGTCATCGACATCGCCAAGCCGATTGCCGCTTCGCCATTCGAGCGGAACGAGGGTTGCTGCGGATCGACATAGCCGCGATGGACCTTCGCGATATCGCCCAGATGGATGTAGCGGCCGTTTGCGAAAAGGTTGATCGCTTCGATGCTGGCCTCAGAGGTGAACTCACCGGACACGCGAATGGCAATCCGCTCGGGCCCGGCATCGGCCACGCCTGCCGGAAGCAGCGCGTTTTGCGCCTGCAAGACCTGCGTCAGGGTCGAAACGTCCAGGCCAAGCGCCGCGATCTTTTCGGTCGAAAATTCGAGATAGATCTTTTCGTCCTGTGCGCCGATCATTTCGACCTTGGCGACATCCGCGACCTTCAGAAGCTCGGTGCGCAAGTCGAGCGCCACATCGTTCAATTCGCGATGGCTGAACCCATCCGAGGTCAGCGCATAGATGAACGAATAGGTGTCGCCGAATTCGTCGTTGTAGAAGGGGCCGCGCACACCGGATGGCATCGTCGGCGCGATGTCCTCCATCTTCTTGCGGACCTGATACCAGACGTCCTTGACCTGCGCGCCGCCAACGGTGTCCTTCAGGTTCACGAAGACGACGCTTTCGCCGGCCTTTGTGTAGCTCTTGACGTAATCAAGCTCGGGAAGCTCTTCGAGCTTCTTCTCGATCCGGTCCGTGATCTGATCAACCGTGTCGGTCGTCGTGGCGCCGGGCCACAGCGTCTTGACCACCATGGTCTTGATGGTGAAGGGCGGATCTTCCTCGCGGCCCAGCTTGCCATAGGCGAGGAACCCCGCAACGGCGGCCGCAAACATCAGGTAGAAGGCGAAGCTCTTGTGACGGATCGCCCAATCGGAAAGGTTGAAGCTGGTCATCTCAGGTACTCCCTTGAAGGTCGGCGCGCTGGTCCGGGCGGATCATTTCTCGGCGCTCTCGGTGAGGGTGACTTTCTGATTCTCGCGAAGCTGGTGGACGCCCGCCGTGACGACGATGTCGCCGTCATCCAGTCCGCCAGCCACGACGATGCGGTCGGCCTCGTAACGGGCGACGTCGATCGGTATCAGCTGCAAGGTCGAACTGACGGGCTGGACGACCCAGACCGCCGGATCACCGGCATCGTCGAAAAGCGCGCTTGCGGGCAAGACGACGACTTCGGGTGCGACAACGTCAAGCCTGCCGTTGACCGAGGCACCAAAACGCATCTCTGCGGGCGGGTTCGCCAGGCTGACGCGCACCTCGTAGGTCCGGGTTGCTGCATCGGCCAGCGGCGCGACTTCGCGGATCTGGCCCGTCGTGAAAATCTCGGGATGACCAAGCAGCGTGACGCGGACCGGCGTATCCGCTCCGGCATCGGGAACCGGAAAGAACGCAGCATCCGCGACATCGAACACCGCATCGCGCAGGTCGGGTTCGGCGGTCCTGAAGATCAGCTGACCGACGTTCACAACCTGGCCTTCCTCGGCCCCCGTCGCCGTCACGATACCGTCGAATTCGGCACGGATTTCGGTGTAGGCCAGTTGCGCCTCGGCCAGTTTCAGCGCGGCGCTGGCCGATTCAACCTTGGCCGACGCCGAGTGGAGGCTCTTGATCGTTCCATCGAACTGGACGCGGGTTGCAAAGCCATCGGTGAACAGCTTGCGCGTCCGCCCTTCCTGGGCCGTGGCCTCGACCAGCACGGCTTTGGCAGCCGCCAGATCGCCCTTGGCGCTTTCAAGGCGCTGGACGTAGTCTTCTGCGTCAAGACGGGCAAGCAGGTCGCCCGCCACGAAGGGGTCACCGACATCGACCAGCCGTTCGGTCAGCTTGCCGGACACCCGAAAGCTGAGGTCAATGTCACGCTGCGGGTGAATGTCGCCGACCGCGATGGCGCTGTTGTCGATCCGCGTGCGTTCGACAACGACCGTGCGGACCCGCCGGATCTCGGGATCGGTCGGCTCGGCCTCTTCCTTGCAGGCAGCTACGCAGCTTGCGAGGGCGAGAAGGATCAGCGTCCGGCGGTTCATCACACCGCTCCCAGAATCGGCGAGGGGGCCGCATGTGCCTTCAGGCGCAGCGGCTTTTCGGCGCGGATCGCCGCGCGAAGATCGTGGCGTGTCATGCCGATATCGTCGAGCAGGTGCTGGTCCATCCTGGCGACAGCAATGAGATCGCGGCGACGCTGTTCGCGGGCGACAAACCAGTCGAGCAACCGGCTGGCAAGGAAAGACGAGGTGGGTTTCATATCAAGGCTCCGGTTCGGCGCCGCGAGGGGCGCGTTTCAACTGGAGACAGGTTAGGGCGAGACGTGCGGCGGACCCATTGAACGGGCGGTCAGGATCGTCGCCATTTGGTGTGGCGGGATCATACCCAGGTATCGGTCGTTCGAACGGAAGGGTGGGTCAGGTGGCAGGTGCCGGAAACACCCGGGCGAGGCATTCGGTCAGCAGGTCCTCGGAGAAGGGCTTCGAGAAGAACGCGACGGCGCCCCCGCCAATCGCCTGCGCGCGGCTGGGTTCGCTGCCAAAACCGGTGACGAAGATGATGGGCAATGTCAGCCCCATCGCATTCAGTTCGGACTGAAGCTCAAGGCCGCTGCGACCCGGCATGGACAGATCGGTGATCAGGCAGCCCGATTGCGCGATGGCGCCCGAGTCCAGGAACTCTTCGGCAGAATTGAAGGTGCGCACCGCGTAGCCCAACGACCGCAGAAGACCGCTGGTGGCATCGCGCACAGATTTGTCGTCATCGACGACCGAGATAAAGGGGAAGTTCGTATCTTTTTCCATGTCATTCATATCCGGAGGGCTCCGGTCCTTTGCCCAATATGGGTGCAGAACGACAAAAGTCATACTGTACGAAGGTTTAACTCGGGCAAACAGACGCAGGGCCGGATCATGTTGAAGTGTGGGCCGATGTTCCCGGTGTTGATGTCCCGGTGCGCAGGCAGCCGGTTGTGCCATGCGAAAAAGCCGCAAGGCCAGTCTTGGACGACTGGCGTGCGGCTCAATCTGGTTGCAGGTCCCCAATGGCGCGAATGCGCTGACCCAAGCGCTATCACGTGCCCGGAAAAGTGGGTGCGGGCGGGAGGAGAAACCCGCACCTAGGGACGCCGTCGCTGCGGATCAATTGCCAGCGCGGCTTGCGGACAGATCGACGGGGGACAGGTTCCGTCCGCTTCGAGGCAACGCAAGTCGGATCAGTTCGACGCGTAGAACTCGCAGTAGGTCGCGTTTCCGCGGCTGACCTCGGCGCGCTGGGCGCGATCCTTGATCCACTGGGCCGCGTCGGTGTCGCCTGCGGCAACTGCGGCATCAAGGGCGATCAGGTCGTTTTCGGTGAACAGCGCCGGGTCAACGTCGAGGATCTTGGCGTGCATGACATGGCCCTCGCCACATTCAGCGGCGAAGGAGATGCCGGTGTTCAGGGCGAAAGCGCCAAGGAACGCCGGGATAACGAGGAACGAGGTTTTCATCAGTCTACTCCAGTTGGTTTGTTGCTAGCCGGACTGGCCGGCGGTGAACTCACATTCGCCGAACTGACTGTCGAATGTGATCGTCCGGATGGTTAGTTTTTCCCGCTGTTGGTCTGGTCAACTCATCCGTGGGGTTGGCGCGCCTAACCTTGAGGTATGGGTTTGGCCCGGGAAACACGCCTTGGGCCGCCTGCGCCAAAGCCCGAAGACGATGACAGGCGACTAAACCATGATATGATTGCGCAATGCCGCGGCTTGATGCCACAGGAGAGCATGGCACACGAACCGACAGTCTTTATTGTCGACGACGACCGCGCGCTCAGAAACGCGCTCGAGGCGTTGCTGGGTTCGGTTGGCCAACCCTGCAAGACATTTGCCTCCACACAAGAGTTCCTCGCCGACTGGCGGACCGGCTCATCGGGCTGCCTGCTTCTTGACGTGCGCATGCCCGGCACCAATGGGCTTGAATTCCAGTCCGAGATCGGACGGCACAATGTCACCCTCCCGATCATCATGATGACGGGGTTTGGCGACATTCCGATGTCGGTCCGCGCGATGAAGGCTGGCGCTATCGACTTCCTTGCGAAGCCATTTCGCGACCAGGAGCTTCTGGACGCAATTTCGGCGGCCCTGCGCAAGGATGCCGAGCAACGCACCACCCGCAGCGAAGCCGATCAGGTCCGCATGGCCTATGACGGCCTGACCAAGCGCGAACGCGAGGTCATGGTCCTTGTCACATCGGGCAAACTGAACAAGCAGGTGGCGGGCGATCTGGGGCTCAGCGAGATCACGGTGAAGATCCATCGCGGGTCGGTGATGCGGAAGATGGGGGCGCGCACCTTGCCCGAACTTGTCCGGATGGCCGATGCGCTGCGGCTTGGGGCTGACGAACACAGTGCCACCTGATCGAAATCTGACGGCGCAGCGCTGCCCTCACCGCCCGTCGGGCCGTTGACCCGGCGGCCTACGTCCGTGACGGCCCCACAGCGTGCTGCAAAGCGCAATCGCCGCAAGTCCGGTCCCAACCGCAAAGGTACGTTGCAGCCCGGCCCCGCTGCCTGACCGCAGGCCGACCGCGTCAAACACCACCGGTCCCGCGACATAGATCGCCCCCATCGCGGATGCTCCGCCAATAAGGCCCAGATTGCGCGACAAGCTCGGCAACGATCACCCGTACGGACCCAAGCCCGTCGATCAGCCGCCGCGCCGGCGCACCGGTCAGCACAGCGATGTCCGGTCCGACCGACATCACAAGGCCGGTCTGAACCGTCCCAAGGCCAAGGGCACCTGACAGGTAAAACGGCCCGACAACCAGCGTCGACATCACGGCCTCTACCATAGCTTACCCGCAAACTAGCACCGGGTGATGGAAAGGGCTTGGCAGGCCGAGGCTGGCGCAGGGGTGCTGCTGAACAACCCGGTCGCGAGTCAAACCTTGCCTAATCGAAGTCGTAGTTCATGATAAGAAACCCGTTTGACCGAGGATCCAGCGACCCTGCGGGGCGGTGATCAGGCCGCAACGACGGACGGTTTTTCGAATGCGTTCCGGAACAGGTCTTCCATACTTGTCGCGACAAAGTCCGCTTCCGGTGCGCCGGTCGGCGGCGAGGTGCTCGCCGGGGTTGCACTGTATTTCGCCAAGCCAATCTTGACCTCAGGCAGACGTCGCCGAAGTTGACGGACCAACAAGCCGGTTGCCGACGCCCGCGACGGATCAAGGGTCACGAGCACCAGCGCGTCCGGGGTAAAGCTGCCAAGGCTCCCCGGCAGAGCGGCACGGACCGGCATGGTCACGACCTCGGCGCCCTCGGCCCGCAATGCCTGTCCGATCATCTGCGCCGCGACATCGTCGAGTTGGCTGTGAAGACCCATCACCGCAATCCGACGACCAACGCCGTCCAGAATGCCGTTTTCGACAAGCGAGGTTGCGGCGTCCGACTGCGTATCATCGTCCGTCGCGGCCAGTTCGTCCTCGACGACCGTTTCCAATTCCTCGGTCATCGTCCAAGCCGCAGATACGATGCGCTGCGCCTGATAATCCGACAAGAGTCCGGCCGAATAGTCAGCCTGCGCCAGCGCCAGAGCCGGAATCACCGATGTGTCGTAATATTCCGCCAGATAGCGTTGTTGCGAGAATTTGGCGGCGGCTTCAGAAAATTCAAACGCCCGACCCACGAGCAGACGGTCGTAAAGCCGGGACGCCTCGGCCAGAACAGGCGTGTCCCCGAAGATGATCGGGAACAGTCGAAGACTTGGCACGTGATTGCCGATCGCGACAAGGCAAACCGTCAGTGGCGTTGCCATGATCAGCCCCATCGGCCCCCAGAGCCAGGTCCAGAACATCGCTGACACGATCAGCGCAAGGGGCGACACGCCAGTCCGCCGTCCATAAATATACGGTTCGATCAAATTCGACGTGACGAGTTCGACCACCAGAAAAAGGCCACCTGTCCAGATGACCATTCCCCAGTCGGGCGACACCGCAAACGCGATTGTTATCGGCAAGATCGCAGAAATCGCTGATCCGATATAAGGAACGAAGCGCATGAACAGCGTCACGAGCCCAAAGAACAGCGCATTCGGCACGCCAATCAGCCAAAGACCGAGCCAGATCGGCACCGCATAGATCACATTCACCAGCAATTGCGCGACGAGATAGGTCGATACTCGCGACCCGGCCTCGGCCAGCAGCCGCGAGGTTGCCAGAATATTCGACCCGCCGATCAGCTGTACCAAGCGATCGCGCAAGGTAGCACGTTCCAGCAACGCAAAGATCACGATGACGAAGATCAGGCCGAAGATGCCGACTGGTGTCAGAGCGGGCATGATCACATCAAACAGCCACCCCTTGACGCCCGGTCGTTCGACTACTTCGACTTTCATCGTCTGCTCGGACGCCAGTTGGCTGGTGTCGGTTTCGAGCCGCGACGAAATATCTTCGACCATGTTCTGCAAATGAGCGACGACGCGATTGTCGGCACTTGCCGACAGAAGCGTGTCGATCTTCTTCAGCACATTGCCTTCGTATTGCGGCAGGTTCGCGCCAATCTGACTGAGCTGATAAGCCATCACCAAAACCAGTGTCGCCATGATCGCCCCGGCGGCACAGACGGTGATGATCACGGCAGGGGTGTCACGCAGGCCAGAGCTGCGCAGCGCATTCACCACCGGTGACAGGATGAAGGTAAACAACATCCCAAGCGTCAGGGGCAAAAACAGGTTTTTCCCGAAGTAGAGGATCGCACCGACAACGACGATGGTCGCAAGCGTCGATAGCGAAACGATCGAGCGCCCGTTTGGGTTCTCTGTGATCGGAACGGCTCGATTTGCGGGAACGAAGCCGTTCTGGTCTGCCATGATCCACCTTCTTGCTGGTGGTGAACGTCGAGCTAAACAGAAGGTTCCGTTGAAA
>Ga0164241_10005341_pt1 | contig 12100 bp, 10 predicted proteins | sample OricomyardsoilBY_FD_108780 | JGI IMG/M metagenome (GOLD analysis project Ga0164241, IMG submission 108780) | Backyard soil microbial communities from Emeryville, California, USA - Original compost - Back yard soil (BY) | ecosystem: Environmental > Terrestrial > Soil > Unclassified | place: USA...
GATCGCAGAGGCCGCGCGCCTCGCGAACCAAGACCGCGTCATGCTCGTGGGCGATCCGCGCTTCACCAAAGCAGACGTCGAGCCGCTCCTCGATCCGCGCGCGCTCGGCGATCGACGCGCGAAGATCCGGCCCGACACGTCGACCATGCCCAAGCTCCCGAGCATCGCCGAGGGCGGCTCCTTTCACCTCGTCGTCGTCGACGGCGATGGCGCGGTCGTCTCGGTGACCGCGACGGTGACCAGCCTCTTCGGCTCGAAGATCGTCACGAAGAGCGGGTTCGTCCTGAACGACGCGCTGACCGAGTTCACGATGGACGACTACGGGCAGCGTCCCGCGACCCGCGGGCCGAACTTCGCGCGAGGTGGCGCGCGTCCCGCGTCGAGCCTGGCTCCGGTGCTCGTGTTCGACCACGGCGCGCCGGTGCTCGCGCTCGGCGGCTCGGGGGGCCTGCGGATCCCGAACGCCGTCGCCGAGGTGCTCGCGCTCCACGTCGGCATGAAGAAGCCGATCGCCGACGCCGTGAGCGCGCCGCGCTTCCACGTCACGCCTGGCGGCGCGCTGAAGCTCGACGGAGCGTTCGCGCCGATCGAAGCCGAGCTCGCGTCGCGCGGCGAGGTCGTCCAGTCCACCGTCCCGAGCTTCGCGGCGGTGACGGCGATCGCGATCCGCAAGGAGGGCGCCCTTCGCGTCCTCGACGCGGTGTTCGATCCGCGAAAAGGCGGCGCGATCACCGTCGGCCATGGCACACAAAGCCCGTAACCGCCGCGCGCCCGCGCCGTAAGCTGCCAAGCATGGGGAAAGACGATCCGCCGCGAATCCCCTCGTCCGAGATCACGAAGGAAGAGGCCTATCGAGCGCGGAAGGACAATCCGCCGCCCGAAGAGGCGGTCGATCCCGGGACCTCGAATGCCGGCCCCGCGAGCGAAGACATCCGCCGATATTTCGAGGAACGTCAGTCGCGGCGCAGCTTCGTGAAGCAGCTGGCGATGGCGACCGCGGGCGCCGCCGCGTTCGGCGGGGGCCTCCTCGCGATCACGAAGTCGCGGGGCCTGACACCCGCGCCGGAAGCGTCAGCGCTGGCGCCGCTCGAGATCGCGAGCGCCGGCCCGAGCGCGTCCCCGGTCCCCGTCCTCGGACCGAGCGACCCGCAGACTCCGCTCGGCTCGGTGACGACGTACAACAACTTCTACGAGTTCGGCCTGTCGAAGTCCGACCCCGCCGAGCACGCGGGCTCGCTGAAGACCCGGCCGTGGACCGTGTCGATCGAGGGCGAGTGTCACAAGCCGAAGGTCTTCGACATCGAAGAGCTGCTGAAGGCGTTCCCGCTCGAAGAGCGCGTCTATCGCATGCGGTGCGTCGAGGCGTGGTCGATGGTGATCCCTTGGCTCGGCTTCCCGCTGAAGGCCCTCCTCGACAAGGTCGAACCGACGAGCCGCGCGAAGTACGTCGCGTTCACGACCCTGCTCGATCCGAAGCAGATGCCTGGTCAAGAGACGGGCGTGCTCGACTGGCCGTACGTCGAGGGTCTGCGCATCGACGAGGCGATGCACCCGCTCGCGATCCTCGCCGTCGGTCTCTATGGGCGCACGCTGCCGAACCAAAACGGCGCGCCGATTCGCCTGGTCGTTCCGTGGAAGTACGGCTTCAAGGGGATCAAGAGCATCGTCAAAATCGCGCTCGTCGAAGAGCAACCGAAGACGACGTGGAATGGCGCGGCGTCCCGCGAGTACGGCTTCTTCGCGAACGTGAACCCGTATGTCGATCACCCGCGTTGGAGCCAGGCGACCGAGCGACGCATCGGTGATCTACAGCGACGGCCGACGCTCATGTTCAACGGCTACGCCGAGCAGGTCGCGTCGCTCTACTCGGGCATGAACCTGGAGACGTTCTTTTGAGCGGCGTGAAGCGCAGCGATCCCTACGCGTGGCTTCCGTGGGCGCTCTGGGTCGGCGGCCTGCTGCCCGGAGCCATCCTGCTTTACCGCGGGCTCACCGGAGATCTCGGCGCGAACCCGATCGCAGAGGGACTGAACGCGTGCGGCGAGCTTGCCATCAAGCTCCTCTTGATGTGCCTCGCGTGCACGCCGCTGCGCATCGTCTTCGGCTGGACGAAGCAGATGCGCGCGCGAAAGCACCTCGGTCTGCTCGCCTTCACGTATGCGCTGGCGCACTTCACGGTGTATCTCGGCCTCGACCGGCTCGGGGACTTCGCGAGCGTCCCGGCTGACGTCGCAGAGCGGCCGTTCATCCTCGTCGGGTTTCTCGCGCTCTGCCTGCTCATCCCGCTCGCCGTCACCTCGAGCGTGAAGATGGTCAAGCGACTCGGCGCGCGCCGATGGAATCGCCTGCACAGCTTGGTCTACGTCATCGGTATCCTCGCCATCACGCACTTCGTTCTGCGCGCGAAGAAGGACGTGACAGAGGCGAGCATCCACGGCGCGATCCTCGCCGTGCTCCTCGGCGTACGCATCTTCGACAAGGTTCGTCGTGCCGCGCGGACCGCGCAGCTCCAGCGCAGCTGAGCGCCGAACGATCGAGTGTCAACGCATTGGCAGCACGCCAACGCATGCGCATGACGCTTGCGGTCCTCGGCGATCGACGTAGGCTCCCGGCCCCCCCAACCAAGGAGAACGCCATGGCATTCACGCTCCCGGAGCTTCCCTACGCGAAGGACGCGCTCGCGCCCCACATCTCGGCCGAGACGCTCGATTTCCATCACGGCAAGCACCACCAGGCCTACGTGAACAAGCTGAACGAGCTCGTGGCGGCAGATCCGTCGCTGGCGTCGAAGAGCCTCGAGGACCTCGTCCGCAGCGCGTCCGGCGGTCTCTTCAACCAGGCCGCTCAGGTCTGGAACCACACGTTCTACTGGCACAGCATGCGACCGGGCGGCGGCGGCGAGCCGACTGGTGCGGCGGCTGACGCGATCACGAAGTCCTTCGGCTCGTTCTCCGCGTTCAAGGAGAAGTTCACCGCCGCGGCGATCGGTCAGTTCGGCTCTGGCTGGGCCTGGCTCGTGAAGAACGACGGCGGCGCGCTCGAGATCGTCCAGACCTCGAACGCCGGCTGCCCGCTCACCGACGGCAAGAAGCCCGTGCTCACCTGCGACGTCTGGGAGCACGCGTACTACGTCGACTACCGCAACGCGCGCGCGAAGTACGTCGAAGCGTGGTGGAACCTGGTCAACTGGGACCACGCAAACAAGAACCTCTGAGGTTCGTGTCTTCTCGAGACGCAGCGCTCGAGACGCTGCGTCCGAGAAGCCGAGACGTGGCGACGAGCGTCGCTACGTCCGACAAAGCAGAGAGCCCCGCAGAGCAGTCGCTCGCGGGGCTCGTCGTTTCTGGAGTGCGCCAGGTAGGCCGGTCGCGGCGGGCGCTCTCTTCGAGCAGTACGCCGCGCGTCGCGGCGTCAGTGAATCAGAACGACGCCACCATCTGGATGCTCTTGTCTTCGTCGAGATCCGACGCGAGCGCGTAGCCGACGCCCGAGCGCTCTGCGGCCGCGACCGAGAAGCCACGCATGCGCCCGGCGTACACCGGCGCTTGCTGCTGCTGCACGATGCGTGAGCGCAGGTGCGTGTGGACCATGGGGACGAGACGCGGATCGAAGATGTAGACGGTCAGGCGGTGACCTTGGACGCGGTACTGGAGCGCCGCGGCGCCCCGCGCGTCACGCATCGGGTGGATGCGCGCGCCGGCGAAGCTCGTCGAGCGACAGCTCTCGGGTCGATCGGTCGGACAGAAGCCCATCGAACGCAGCACCGAGAACGCAGAGCGCTTCACCGGGACGCCGACCCACGGCTCGAACTTCGTAAGCTCTTCGGGGCTCTTCGCATCTGGGGGGAGCGGGTTCGCGTGGAACGCGACGAGCTGGTCGAGCAGCGTGTCGAAGCTGAAATCGTCGTCGTTCTCGTTCGCGGCGCTCGCCTTTGCGGTCAGCGCGCCGATCGCGAAGTTCGGCGCGCGGACGGCGCCGGTTCGAGCGGGGACGCCGCCCCCGAGCGCGCCACGGACCTCGGAGCGGAACGACACGACCACGAGCACGAAGCACGCGGCCGCCGCAGCGAACGCCATCATCGTCCAGTGACGACCGCCCTCGCTCGCGAGGACCTGCTTGCCCTGCACCGTGTGCAGTTGACCGTCGGCGTCGACGACCGTCGCTGCACCCGACGCGAGCGCGGCGTCGCCCATCACGATCATCGCGCGGAGACGCGCGCCACACTTTTCTTCGAGCGCGGTCGGCGCCCGGCGCGAGGTCGATCGGCGAATGCTCGCGCGCATCGCGCGGATGTTGTCGAGCTCTTCGCGACACTCACCACACGACTTGATGTGCCCTTCGACCTCGATCGCGTGAGATGGATCGACCTCTCCGTCCGCGTACGTCATCACCGTGCGGGCGGAGCAGAGCGGGTTCTTGATCTTGATGGCGTTCATACTGCGCGTCGCTTCCGGTAGCTCGCGAGGTCCGTCGGGGCCTTCACGCTGTCGACCTTCTGCGTCTCCTCGTCCTCGGGGACGAGACCCATCGCGATCGCGTGATCGCGGAGGCTCTTCTGCAGGAGCTTACGCCCTCTGTGGAGGCGGCTCATCACCGTACCGATCGGGCAGCCCATGACCGCGGCGATTTCTTTGTACGACAGCTCTTCGACGTCGGACAGGACGACGGCCAGGCGGAACTCCGCGGGCAGCTCGTCGAGCGCCTTGACCACTTCTGCCTCGACGATGGGGCGAAGCGCCATCGTCTCCGGGTCGCGGATCGAGCGCATCGTGCTCGCCCCGATCCAGCCGTCCGCCAGCGGATCTGCGTCGGGGCCCTCGAAGAGGTCGCGCTCGAGGCCCCCGCGGCGGTACCGGTTGATGAACGTGTTGGTGAGGATGCGCAGCAGCCAGGCTTTCAGGTTCGTGCCGGGCTCGAACTGTTCCTTGGCGCGCATCGCCTTCACGATGGTGTCTTGAACGAGGTCCTCGGCCTCTGTCGAGCCGCGCGTCATTCGGGACGCCACGGTGTACAGGGTGTCGAGGTGGGTGAGCATTTCGAGGGCGAACGGGTCGCCCCCGACGCCAGAGCGAGGGCCCTCGGCCGCTACGCTTGCTGGCTTCTTGAAAAAGAAAAACGCCATCGTGCCTTCCGTAACCCGGCAGCTTGGTGATTGTTCCCATCCGGGCAAGACCACCCTAGGAAAAATCGTGCCGAAGACGCGGCGTCGGCGGCTCACCCGAGCGGATGAGCAGTTACGGAGCCAAAAGATCGCAGAAAGCCGCAATCACGCCCCCGAGCGAGGCTGTTCGACCCGCGCCAGGCGTTTGCCAAGTTGTCCCGCGCTGCCTCAGCGCTTGGACTTCTCGGCGAGCAGGCGCTCGAGCTCTGCGACGCGGGCGTGAAGCTGCTGCACCTCGTCGCGAAGCTCTGCGAAGGACTTCGCGCTCGGGACGATGGCTCGGATCCGCTCGTCGAGCGTCGTGAGAGAGCTCTCCATCAGCTCGGACAATCGTCCCTTCTTCTCTTCGGCTTTCGCGCGTTCGCGGAGCTTGTCCTCGGCGGAGCCCTTCTCGGGCTCGGGCTCGGGCTTCGGCTCGGGAGCTGGGGCGGCCACCACTTCTCCTTCGGCGCCTTCTTCCGGGCGGAACCTAGCGAACGTGCCGTCGCGCAGCGTCGTCCACAGCTTGCCGCCGCGCTCTTGGATCAGATCGCGCAGCGCGGCGAGCGGGACGCTGCGGGGCTCGGACTTCAGATCTTCGGACAGGATGAGCGCCAGCGTGACCTCGGTTTTGTCTTCCTTGGTCTTGTTGTCGATGATCTGCACCTCTTCTCCGGCGCGGACCATTTCTCCAATTTGCTGGAGCGTGACGTAGCGGCTGTCCTTCGTGTCGTAGAGCTTGCGGTTCGAGTACCGCTTGATGACGCGGCGCGGCCCGAGGGCGTCCTCCGTGGCGGGGGTTCCCCCACCGGAGCGCGTGTCTGCCGGCTCTTTCGTCGCTTCCATGGCTACCTCCTCTGGATTGGAGCACCGTAAACCCTTGTAGCGCAAGGATCCGCCGCCCTTTCGCGACGTCGCCACCCGTTAATTCGGCCGGCTCGGGACCGTGGGGTATAGCCCGGAGTCATGCTCGGCCGAAGGTCCAGCGCGATCCTCCTCTTCGGCGTGGCTACGCTGGCAGGCGGGTGCGAGCGCGAACGACGCGGCCCCGAGCTGCTCACGGTGACCGACGTCCTGCCGCGGCGTGTCGAGGTCGGAGACCGCCTCGAGGTCGTCGGCGACGGGCTCCCGGTCGGCGATGTCGAGCGCGCACGCGTGACGCTGCGCGGCGACGTGTTCCGACCCGGCGAACGTCCGCTGCGTGACCAAGTCATCGAGATCGACAACGCCAAGGTCGAGCGGGATCGCGTCACCGTCGACGTCACCGACGCGTTGGTCGAGCGCTTCACGGGACGCGGCGACGAGGCCGAGCACGCGACGTTTCGCGGCACCGTCGAGGTCTCGATCCCCGAGGTCGCGACGCGCATGCCCGTCTTCGGCGCGATCAAAGGGGAGATCGAGATCGACGTCGTCCCGCGCGATCCGCGCAGGCTCGTCCTCGAATCGCGCGATCGAGAAGCGAAAGACGCGCAGGGATTCCTGGGCGTCGCGCTCGTGAAGGAGCCCGGCGGCGGCGCGAAGATCGACAGGCTCGCGGCGGACGGGCCGGCGGCAAAAGCCGGGCTGCGCGAGGGCGACGTCCTCGACTCGTTCGAAGGCAACCACGTGCTCGATCCGTCGGACGTCGTCCCGAGCGGTCGCGTTCGACGTGCACCGTACGCGGCGCGCCGAGGCGACGACGCCGTGACGGGCGAGGTGATCACGGACGGGTATCGAAGCGACGCCGCGCGCGAGCTCGTTGGTCCGGCGACCGTGCTCGTGACGCTGTTCTTGGTGATGCTCGCGCTCGGGACGCGCGTCGGCGCGTCGGTGACGTGGATCGTTCACCGCATCGGAGGCGCGCTCGGGCGCCGCGAAGGCAAGGGCATCCTCGGTGTGCTCGTCGCGTCGGCCGGCAAAGAGCAAGGCGAACGCGATCTCGGCGGCCTCCTCGCGAAGGCGGCGCCGGCCCTCGTTGCGACGTGTCTCTCGATCACGTTCGCGCTCATGCCGATCTTCGAGCAACGCGAACGTACCGAGCTCGATGTCGCCATCCTCTACCTCATGAGCGTGACGTCGCTGCTGGCGATGGCGCTCGTCACCGGCGGATGGCGCGCAGGCTCTGGCGCGATCATGGCGCGCGTCCGCGCGTTGGTCGACGTCATCGTCGTAGAGCTCCCGGCCGCCGCGGCGCTGGGAGCCATCGTCATCGTGTCGGGCTCGCTTCGCGTGCGCGACGTGGTCGCGGCACAGACCGGGGTCGGCGGAGGCGCGTTCGAGACCGGCGGCTGGCCTTGGTATTGGAACGCCGTCAAGAACCCGCAGCTGCTCGCGCTGTTCATCCTGTTCTTTGCGACCTCGCTCGTCGACGCGGGGCCCAAAGGTCGCGCGCAATCGGGGGGCTCGCTCCGCTCGCTGACGTTCTTCTTCGCGGGCTGGACGAACGTCTTCGTCATGTGCGCGATCTTGAGCGCCGCGTTCCTCGGTGGGTATGCGATCCCAGGCGTGTCGCTCCAAGCGCAGGCGGCCTCGACGAGCCTGCAGATCGCCGGAGCCGGCGTCTTCCTCGTGAAGTGCTGGGGCGTCGTCTTCGTCGTGTTGCTCATGCGCGCGTCCCTGCCCAGGCTGACCCCGGACTTCGTCTTGGGGGTGGGGCTGCGGTACGTCCTCCCATTCGCCGTGGTGGCGGTCGGCGCCGCGGTCGTGGGCGTGAAGTACGCGTGGATTCCGACGGTGGAGCGGGCCATCAGCCTCGTGACGCTCGTGACTGCGGTGGCGCTCGCGGTCGTCATCGCAGGGGGGGCCGCGTCGGGCCCTCGCATCGGCCCAGGTCTGCGCTCGCGGCTCAACCCGCTGATATGAGCTTTTCCCTTTTGGGGGGCCGGCCTATCTTGCTGCGCTGTGCAGGACCGACCTCAGCGCTGCTCGACCTGCGGTCTGACGCTCTCGGGCGCAACGTGTCGCGCGTGCGGTGGCTCTGCTACCCCGCTGCCTCTCGTCGACGGTGATCCAGCGTCGGGTAGCGCGTACGCAGCCGAGATCGATCACGTGAAGCTCGCGGGCGCGCTGCGCGCGTGGGACGCCGGCGACGCGGTCGTCTTGGTCAGTGAATGCATGAAGGCCGCCGGTGCCGACGGCATTCTTCCGGTGACGCGCGGCGAAGAGACGACCGTCCGCGGCGTGGTCCGTGGGTTCGCGGTCTTCGCGCACGTGTCGGGCGACGGCGCGCTCGTGATCGAAGCTCCAGTCGCGAGGCTGCCGCGCACGCAATATGTCCCCGCGCTTCGGTTGCTCTCGGAGCTGTCGGACCGCGACCACTCGCCCGTTCGCTTCTCGGTGCGCGGCGAGCTGGTGTTGGCGCGCTACGTCAGCACCGTCGCCGCGACGCCTCCGGCGGCGATGACCGAGTTGGTCGATCTCGTCGCGGCCGCGGCGCTCGACGCTGCGCGCATGCTCGTCGGGGGCCTTCAGGCACGCAGCATCGCCGCGGCCGAGCACTCGGCCATGTCACCCGATTCGGTGAAGAAGGGCGGCGCTCGGCGTCACGACGCAGACGGCATGCTCGATCGCAAGACGCCGATCGTCGAGATCTCCGCGGTGCCGTCCGCGTCCGATGGCATCCCGGCGGTCTTGCTGGCCCCCCAGCACGCGTTCTCGGGCGGCGCTGCGGCGCCGCTACGCGGCAAGGTGCCCACGCCCGCGCGAGTCGGCGTCAGCCCGCACATGCGCTCGCCGGCGCCAGGCGCGGGAGCGCTGGGCAACGTCCGAGCGGTCGGGGGCGCGCCGCCGGCTTTACGCGCGCCGACCGAGAAGCCGCGCCTTCCGCCGCCGCCACTCCCGACGCGCCCGGCGATGCCCGCCGTCGGTGGCATGCCGTTGAGCGGACCCGCGACGCGCCCGATGGAGAGGCGGCCGCCGACCTCGGCGACCGCAGCGACGACGCCTGCGCACCCGCGCGTCACGGCGGCCGATTCGTCCAAGACGATGGTCAGCCCGAACGAGGCCGCTTCGGATCCGAACATCGATCCGCTCGGCGACACGTTCATCGGTCGCGAGGGCGCGACGAAGGCCCCGACGAAATCCGGAGGTCCCGGCGACGGGCTCTGCGAGCTCTTGCACAAGGCGCAGACCATCGGCGCCGTCCTCAGCTTCGCGGATCAACCCGCGACGATGTGTCTGCTGATTCGCGCGACGGTGTACCGCGCGATCCTCGATCACGAAAAAGAGGTGCCCGCCGCGGTGGCGCACCTCTTCCACGAGACCGCGTCGCAGACGAAGGAGATCTTCATCACCGCGCCTGGCAAGCGACGCGGCGCCATGGCGATCCCCGCGGCGTCCCCCGCGTTCGAGGTGATGGCGCGGCTCGTGACGTCGAGCGCAGAGGTCGATCCGGGGCCGTCGTTGGCCGTCACGCCCATCACGACGAGCCAGGACGCCAAGCAGCACCTCGCGCGCTACGTGTCCGAGATCGACCAGGCTCCGAGCGACCCTGATCTACGCCACTTCCTGGCCCTCGGCGCGCTGGCCGAGCTGCTCGTTCGGACGAAGCTGCCAGGTCCGACGCAGGACAAGCTGCGCGGGATCCTGACGCACGCGAAGAAGGAAGGCCCGAAGCAGAGCGTGGTCGAGCTGATGATGACGGCGCTCACGAGGATGATGGCATGAACGCGATTCGCGAAGCCGCCATCGCGGTTCGACCTTCCATCGTCGCAGTGATCTCTCCGATCGGCCGCGGCTCGGGGTACGTCGCGCTCCCGAATGGCCTCATTGTCACGAGCCTGGACGTCGTCGGCTACGAGCGCGAGGTCCAGGTGATCCTCGAAGACGGCACGGCGAACGTCGCGATCGTCGCGCGCGTGAACGTAGCGTTGGACGTCGCGCTCCTCATGCCACGCGAGCCCCTCGGTCTCCCCGCGCTCGAGCAGGGCGCAGAGGCTCGCATCGGCGATCCGGTGTTCGTGCTCGGTCGCATCGGTGTCGAGCCGTTGCTCATGCCCGCCACCATCGCGGCGACCGCGCGCGTCGCAGAGGGCTTCGCCCACATCGAGCTCGATGGAGCCCCGTCCGAAACCCTCCGCGGCGCGCCCTTGCTCGACGCGTCTGGCAACGTCCTCGGGCTCACGGTGCGTCCGCGCCGCGTCCGAACCGCCGGCGGGCGCTTCTCGCATCGATGGCAGGGTGGGCTCGTCCTGCCGAACGCCTCCTTCGAGGGAGGTCTCGCGAGCGCAGAGGACTCACCGGAAGAGGTCCTCGAGCTGGTCCCAGAGTATGGGTGCCCACGCTGCGACACGATCTTCGAGCCCGATATCGATCGCTGCCTCGAGTGTGGAGCCCTCTTGCCCCACCGCTGGTTGACCGACGATTTCCCTGCGGTAGAGGTCGCGCCGCCATTGACGGGGCTGTTCGCGGTGAAGGCGGCGCTCGCGTCGCTCGGCATTCCGGCGAATCGCGCGCGGGTCGGTCCGCGAACTTGGCGATTCTTGCCGTCGTTCGGTGACGACTCGACGGGGACGCAGGTAGACCTATCGACGGACGATCGCGGCGACCACCTGGTGCTTCGCGCGCCGCTGACGCGTCTCCCGGTCGAAGAGTTCGAGCACTTTTATCGCTATCTCCTGGCCCGGAACGACGGCGACGACGCCGCTCGCCTCGGGATCTACGACGGGATCGTCTACCTCTCGTCGTTCGAGCCGGTCGCCCAGGTCGAGACGGGGACGTTCCCCTCGGTGGTGAGTCAGTTCGGTCGCGCTCTCATCGAGGCGCGGGCCGATATCGAGCGGAATTTCGGCTGCGAAGCGGTGTTCGAGCACGAGGTCGACTGACCGGGGGTGCATCGGTCTTCGCCGAAACTTTGCGGCGAAGGACCTTCCTTTGCGATCCTGGCGTCGCGATGCGAAAAGTCTGCCTCTTGGGCCCCCGGCGCGATGGTTCCCCGATCCACCGAGGGCGAGCCGTTCTGGGCCTGGCGCTGCTCCTCGGCGCCCTGCCGCTCGTCGCCTGCGGTGGCTCGCAAGACAAGCCGGACAACGCCGCTTGGGAGACCCGCAAGGGCTACCAAGCACTCGGCCACAACGATCAGGGCGAGGTCGAGATGGGCGGTACGAGGACGCTCGACGGCGGCGGCGGCTTCGACTGGACCGGCGTGCGCCACGATTTGGGCATGAACCTGACGAAGAGCGACGGCGCGCAGTGCGGCTGCCTCGCCGTAGAGGTTGGCAGTCCGGACAGCGACCAGTTCGTGTGGCGGAACGTGAAGCCGGACATCCACGGATCGAAGCTGGCGGTCGCGATCAGCGCGATGAAGGTGGAGTGTCCCGGCGGCGCCGCGAACCCGGCGGACCGGCGACCGAGCATCTCGGCGGTGGAGCGCAAGGGGAAGGACGTGTTCGTCGAGATCGAAGAGTCGACCGCGGACCGCCCTGTCGCGAGCGGCGCCATCATTCAGTCTCTCGAGCCGGGCGGGCACATCTATGTTCGGCCGCGGAACAAGTCGATTCCGTATGCGCAGCCGAAGAGTCATGAGCTCTGTCGCGTGATGTAGTTTGGGGGCGCGCGAGGCGGGACGGATTCGCGCTCCGTCGCGGTTCCCCCCGAACTCGCTCGGCTGCGCGCTTCGCGCTTACCGAGCTCAGACACAGGACCCCCCGCGACGCGCGCGAATCCGTCCCACCTCGCGCTTCTGGAGGGCTTGGAGAGCGTCGATCTGAGCGGCTGGGCTCCGGCGCGCGAATCCGTCCCACCTCGCGCTTCTGGAGGGCTTGGAGAGCGTCGATCTGAGCGGGTGGGCTCGCGGGCGCGAATCCGTGCACCCTCGCGCTTGGGAGAGCGTCGATCTGAGCGGGTGGGCTCCGGCGGGCGCGAATCCGTCCCGGCTCGCGCTTCTGGAGGGCTTGGAGAGCGTCGATCTGAGCGGCTGGGCTCCGGCGCGCGAATCCGTCCCACCTCGCGCTTCTGGAGGGCTTGGAGAGCGTCGATCTGAGC
>Ga0164241_10005342_pt1 | contig 12099 bp, 8 predicted proteins | sample OricomyardsoilBY_FD_108780 | JGI IMG/M metagenome (GOLD analysis project Ga0164241, IMG submission 108780) | Backyard soil microbial communities from Emeryville, California, USA - Original compost - Back yard soil (BY) | ecosystem: Environmental > Terrestrial > Soil > Unclassified | place: USA...
CCGGAGTTCGTCACCAGCCGGATGCAGTTGTTGCCTGTGTCCGCCACGTAGGCGTTTGAACCGGAATCCAATGCTATTCCGTAGGGCAAATTGAAAAGCGCAAACCCACCGACTCCGTCAAACGCCCCGCTTATTCCGGCCGAACCGGCAAGGGTTGTCACCGTGCCAGCCGGCGTACCGACCACGGTCAGGCCCACCCCGGCGGAATCGACCTTCTGAAGTCCGGTGTCCGGATCAATGTCGGGTACCATTACATCAACCGTGTAGATCTTCCGGATCGTGTCGTTGTAGGTGTCCGCGATATAGAGAACACTGGCCGAATTAGCCGTTATGCCCGTAGGATTGTTGAACCTTGCGGCAGTGCCGATGCCATCGGCGTCACCGACAATCTTGGCCGCGCCCGCGATGGTTGTCACCACGCCATCGGAAGTGATCTTCCGGATCGTGCAGTTCGCCGAGTCGGTGACAAAGAGATTGCCGGACGCATCGAGGGTAATCCCGGTGGGAGTCGAAAAAAGCGCCGAGCCCCCGGTGCCGTCCTGACTGCCGCGACTTCCCGGTGAACCCGCAAGGGTGGTTACAACACCGGCGCTGGTGATCTTCCTGATGGTCGCGTTTCCGGTGTCACAAACGTAGAGGGTTCCCACACTGTCGGATACAATCCCGGTGGGGCCGCTGAAGGCGGCGGCGGAACCCGTCCCGTCTGCGGACCCGGCGGAACCGTCCTTGCCCGCGAATACCGTCACCGTGCCGTCAGCCGCGATCCACTTGATGCTATTATTGGCCGTATCCGAAACAAAGAATCCGCCGGTGACGGCAAAAGCCATGCCGCCCGGATGAAGTAAAAATCCAGTTCCCGTGCCCCCCGAACTGCCGCCCCCGCCCGTGCCGCCGTTTCCACCCGTGCCGCCGGAGCCACCGGAACCGCCTGTGCCGCCCGTTCCCCCCGTGCCGCCGGAGCCACCGGAACCGCCTGTGCCGCCTCCCGAACTGGCCGTAAAACCCAGGCGGACCGTATAATTGCGGGTATCCGCAATGTAGAGATTGCCCGCGGCATCCGACGACAGACCGTTCGGATGATCAAAACGGGCCGTAGAACCGTTTCCGTCCACGTTGCTGGCGGTATCCGCAAGACCGCCGATCGTGCTTACGACGCCGGCAGGGGTGATTTCACGGATTGTGCTGCTGTTTGTATCGCTCACGAAGACATTTCCGGCAGCGTCCACCGCGACACCGCCGGGACCGTTGAACCGGGCGATGGAACCCGCTCCATCGGCGGAGCCCGAAACGCCGGCCGAGCCGGCCAACGTCAGCACGAGACCTCCGGCTGAAATTTTCCTTATCGTATTATTTCCCGAATCCGCGACATAAACGTTTCCGCCGGCATCCACCGCCACACCCCGGGGATAACTGAATCTCGCCGCACCGCCGACACCATCCGCACTGCCGCCCACGCCCGGCGAACCCGCCAGCGTGCTCACGGCGCCCCCGGGAGCTATCTTGCGAATGCTATGATTGCCATAGTCGGCAACGTAGACATTGCCCGCCCCATCAACGGCCACCGCGCCAGGCAGGTTGAAACTGGCGGCGACACCGACGCCATCGGCACTGCCGGCAACTCCGCCGGTGCCGGCCACAGTGGTTACAACTCCCTCCGGAGTGATCATTCGGATCAAATGATTTGCCGTATCGGCAACATACACGTTACCAGCCGCGTCGGCGGCCACGCCGCCCGGGGCATTGAAACTCGCGGCGGACCCCGTGCCATCGACGCGGCCCGTGGCATTCACTTTTCCCGCGAAGGTTGTCATTACGCCGGCCGCCGAAATCCGCCGGATCGTATTCGCGGTCGTATCCGCAACATAGACGTTCCCGGAGCCATCCACCGTGGTGCCGGCGGGATTCAGGAAAAGGGCGGGAGTAAGATTATAACCCAGGCCGTCCAAAGCGCCGGCCATTCCGGCAACACCCGCGACCGTCGTGACCGTACCGGCGGAACTGATTTTTCTGATCAATTGATTCGTATAGTCGGCCACGTAAATATTTCCCGAATCGTCCACGGAGACACTCGCCGGATGATCGAATCGGGCGGCGCTCCCGGCCCCGTCCACCTTTCCATTGGCACCTGCCAGACCGGCGATCGTCGTGACCGTGCCATCCTGGGTGACCTTGCGAATAACATGATTGAGTTCATCCGCGACATAGATGTTGCCGGCGCTGTCCAAACTCAGCGAATTGGGGAAATTGAAGCGGGCTGACGCACCGGCGCCATCGACGCTGCCAAAAGTCCCGGCTTTGCCGGCCACTGTTGTCACCACCCCTGCGCTGGTAATTTTCCGGATGGTGTTGTTGTTCGTGTCCGCAACAAACACGTTGCCTGCCCCGTCCACCGCCACGCTTCTGGGATAATTAAAAGACGCGGCGGCTCCCGTACCGTCGACGCTGCCGATCGTCCCGGCGGTTCCGGCGAATGTCGTCACCACCCCCGCGCTCGTGATTTTCCGGATGGTGTTGTTGCCGGAATCCGCCACATAAACGTTTCCGGATGCGTCCACGGCGACGCCGCTCGGCTTGTTAAAGCTGGCCGCTGTTCCCGTGCCGTCCACACTGCCGGGACTTAACGAGATGCCGGCCAGTGTCGTCACGACGCCAGCCGGGGTGATCTTGCGTATCGTCGCGCTGTTGAAATCCGCCACGTAAAGATTCCCTGCGGCATCGACGGCCGGCCCCTGGGGGGAATTGAAACTGGATCCGATGCCGGTGCCGTCCACGTTTCCGCTTTGTCCCACCGACCCCGCGAGTGTGCTCACTGCGCCGGCAGGCGTCACCTCACGGATCAATTGGTTGCCCGCGTCGGTTACGTAAACATTGCCCGCCTTGTTGACCGCAACCCCCGTTGGCAAATTGAACAAGGGAAAACCGATGCCTCCCCCGGCCCCGTCGGTAGTGCCCTGCTTTCCGCCGATCCCGGCCATCGTGGAAAAGGTATAGGGGCTCTGGGCGAAAAGCGCGGGGGAAGCCCAGCAGGCCAAAGAGAGCAGGAAAACCGAAACCCGCGGCATCCCCGGCATGGCATGAATGGACCGCGGAAATTTCCCAAGGCGGGGCTGAACATTCTGGGCGGTCGTGTTGGCGTGATTCATTGGTAAAGAGATGTGAGCGACAGTTTTTTGAAATAAACGTTCCGGTTCAGGCAGGACGGCAATCTGAGGAAACCGAAACTCAAAGGAAGGTGCGAAATCCCCGCCGCGTGAAATCGCGACGCATGGGTGTTCTCCATCAATCAAAACTTGATATTGATGCCGCCTCGAAGGCCGACAGAGCTGCCCAGATCGATCAAAGCGTCGCGACTGCCCAGTGTTTGGGTGTAATTGCCGAATTTCTGGGCGCTGACACCGCCGAAAACCGCCAGCGTATCATTGGTCGCCCAATCGAGGTTGAAATCAGCATAATAACCTCCCAGGAATTTGGTGGCGTCGCTATCCGTGTAAACGCTATCAAGACGTGTGGTGCCCACAATGGGGATCTCTATTGATTCCGAGGCCGTATAATGAGTCCCCACATAGGCACCGGCGACACCCAGGCTGGCACTAAAACCAAAGCGCTCGGAAACCTGGGCTCGAAGCGAAGGACCAAGACGAAGCATGAAATAAGCGCCTTTAATCTGCCATACGCCATGCACAACGGCCCCGCCGGGCGTTTGAGTCGTCGCGCTGAGCGATGGATCAGGCTCCGCACTAATCGGCGTGGTTTCTTCCGTAATTCCATCTGGAGGAATATCAGGAGCCAAATAGGGATCGTCGAGGGAGGTGTCCGGAGCCGGAAGGCCGTTCAGCGAATAGTAGTCCGTCTGGGTCAGCAGAGTCGAATGAACGTCCCCCGACGTCTTATTATTGATCCCGTTCAAAGCCAGGCCGGCGACCACTCCAATCTCAATTCGTTTACCCAGCTTCCGAAAGGCATGGGATATCTGCAATTCGACCCCGGCTGAAGGCCCCTGTTTCTTTGAGAAGCTTCCGCCCTCGCTCGAAGCGGCGTAGTTGCTCATGCCAATATAACCGGGCATCAACGCGGCTTGTTCGGGTGTCGAATATCCCCAGCTCCTCGTCAGGCCGGGGGTATAGCTCAGATAGTCGCCGGATACCGCGGTTACCGTCTCCTGTCCGATCGCATTTCCATCCGCATCGGTTATGACATTGGTTGTGGTCGTATGGGTTTGGTACCTTCCACCCGGCGTGCTGGTCTGATTCCCGTTCGCGTCAACCTCTGTGGAACGCAGGACATCCACATCGACGTGGCCGTTATCGTAGGTCCGGGCGGCGAGCACTCCGGGAGTGGATTCCACCAGCGAGGGGTTGAATCCGACACTGCCAAGATTCCCAAAGCGGACGTTAACCCCGGAGGTAAGGACGTGAAACCCCACCGTCACGGTGTTCTTCGGCGTGTACCACTCGGACGCCTCGCTGCGCACCAGTTGCTCGATGCGCTCGTCCTCGCTCGCCGTGGTCTCCTGGGCCCGGATAAGGGCCGGCGCGATGAGGAGGGATGTAATGGCGGTCAGGCGAAGCAAACGGAGAGTCATGAAGGGAAATTCCATAGGGGTGGCTTCCCCACTTGGAAAGACCAAACTGCATTTGGTTCCCTCAGGCTTTTTCCATCGGGCCTTTCGGCTCCGCCTTGATCATGCCGGCCTTGAGCATCGCCCGTTTCACGTCCTCCGCCTTCTGCTCCAACTCCGTTTCCTTTTCCTGCTGGGCCTGCATTTTTTCAAACAGCGCCGCTTCGCTTTGCTCCAGAAAATCCTCCCGCTCCCGAATGGCCTCGCGCTGCTCCTTCATCGAGGCTTCCTGCCGGTCCAGTTCCTCCTTGAGCCGTGATAGCGCCTCAAGCTCGGCGGGATTCACGGTATGTCCCGCGGGCACCACCGGCTGCTTCCGCATGGCGTCGATTACCTTTTCGCGGGCCTGCAAAAGAGCTTCCGTTTCAGCGAGAGCGCGGTCCCTTTCCCCCAGCTTGTTCTCGGCTTCGGCGAGCGCCATTTCCCGTTCCGCCACCTTCGCCTCCAGGGCCCGGAGCGCCTTCTCCAGGTGCTCGACCTGACTGCCGCTCAGGGAGGGTTTACCCCCGTTCCACGGGGTGCGCGACTGCGACATGATCGCATCGATCGAGCGGCGGGCCTCCGCTGTCGCCTGCGACGCCGCTTGAGCCCGTTGCAATGGGCTGACCCGCCGGGGCAGGACCAACGGCTTGATTCCCGCCGGTTTGGCGGGAAATTTCGGGGATGCTCCTGAAGAAGCCAGCGTGGGTTTTTGAGCCGCGGAACCTTGGGGTTTTTGGGAGCTTGGAAATGATGGTGACTGGTTATCCACTGTTTAGACCAACCCTTTTCAGCTTTTGCCGAAAAGTCGCGAGAAGAATCCGCGCTTTTTTGTTTCTCCGTAAGTCACCGAAGATCCGGCAGCCGGCCCCGGCTTTACCGATGAAGAGGTCAATCGCACCGCGATGGCCTCGCGCGCGGGATCGTTGATCACCACAAAATATCGCTCCAGGCTGCCACCGTCGGAAAGGCTCTTTATGAGCGCCTCCTTTTGATCCTTGAACCATTCCAACGCGGTCGCGACGGCCGGGAGCAGGGAGTTCTGCATCCGTTCAACCTGATCCTTGGAGACGGGCTTGGCTGCCGCTTCATCGGCGGAATTCAGTTTTGCGCCGTAATATTTTCCCAATGACAACTGATCGGCGCGGGGCAGGCCCGCCACTACGAGACCGATCGCCTCGGCCAGGTGCAGTCCCGTCGATCCCTTGCGATAAGGCAGGAATTCGGCGATTCCCTCCTCATCCCCGTGGGTGAGCGCATTAAGGGCGTTCCTGAAATCACCGCCCAAAACCACCCGGGTGGACATTTGCTGCCCCAAATTGGCGAAAGCTCCGATGGTTTTCACCTCCTCCGAGGCGCAGACCATGCGCGTACCTTCGCTGAGATTGGCCAGCAGAAGCGGAAAATCCTCCGGAATTTGGAGCCGCGATAGCGTTTTTAAAATGGGGTTTTCCTTGGCGGCGGTCACCTCCACTTGCGCGACCATGTCGCCAAAGGGGTCGTCAAACGCCAGTGTTTCCTTGAGAATGCCGATCAGATGATCCGCATTGTCGGATCGTCCGGCAATCTCCGGCAGCATCAGAAGTTCATCGTAGGTGAAATCGATGTATTTCGATGGTTTTTCATCCTCGCCGTCGTGGGGCCATTCCTTGGTGTCGAGGTTTTGGGCCAGGCTGACCAGCGACGTGTCCGCCATGATGGAGTGGCGGAATTTTTTTCTGATCTCGTCCCATTCGGTGCTGTTGAACTTGGCCATTGGTTAGGGTCTCCTTCGCGGATTAGAGGGGTGGATTCTCAATGATTTCGTTGGCAAATTTCAGATAATCGTTGGCGACACTGTCCTCCTCGGTGGCCTCCGTTCCCACCAGGAATACGGGCAACCCGAGGGTTACCGCCCGCCGCACAATCATGGCGTCGCGAATCTGTGTGGTGCAAATCTTGGCCGTGGGGGCGCATCCGCGCTTCTGGGTTTTGAACTGGTTCAGCCGAAGTTGCATCCGCATCTTCGGGACCTCGATGTCGGTATTGGCCTTGATCGAATTGAAAACGATTCCGTACACCATGGCCGCAGATCCCATCGCCGTGGTCCGAAAGCTCGCCGAGGTTTGTTGAAACCTTATCAATTTTTCAATGAGCAGGGTGAAGCCGATCAGGCTCAACGCATCGGGATTCGAGGGAACGTAGATTTCGTTCGCGCAATAGACTCCGTTTTGCGAGGCGCGGAGCACGTTGGGCGGACAATCGAAAAGGATGAAATCATAATTGCCCTCTATTTCGGCCAACTGCTCCTGAAAGATGACGTATGAAGGCCGTTTCGGGTCCATTTTGTACTCACCTTCAAGATCGACCAGATTGAAGGTCGTTGGCACCAGGTCCAAACCGGGAAGCAATTTTTCCCCATCCTTGCCTTCCACGACATCCTTGATGACGCAATCCTTCAATCGCACGGTACCCGGATCAAAAATCGAATAAACCGACCCCGTTCCCGTGGAGTTGATCTTGTTCCAACGTTCCAAGCGCATCAACCAAATGCTGGCGTTCGACTGCGTGTCGAAATCCAACAACAATACCCTCATCCCCCGCCGGGCGAGACTCGCTGCTGTATTTACGATTAGGGACGTCTTTCCGACACCGCCCTTGTAGTTGAGGAAGGCTATCTTGCGGGCCATTTGAGAGGGTTTAAATTTATGAGCAGACCATGGCAGAGTAAGTGCCGCGCGCCAGTTAAAAATCCAACGAACTTTTCCGGTTACCGATTAATTGCCACTTGGTTGCTCCTTTTTCACCTTAGCTGCAACTGATCGGATTCACCGCAATGCGACTTGAGTAAAATCAGTTAAACTTTAGAAAAAGGTAAAGCCGCTCCGATGACGACATCGGATTCCGACATTTTTTTTAAACATGCAGGCAAGCCGGCCGGCTGATTGTCGCCGATTTCACCCGCTCGTTACGTGGTTGCCGTCGGATCGTAACCCAAAACGATCATGGTGAATGCATGACCATGACCGCCAGAATACTCGCAGTTGACGACGAGCCCGAGCTGACCGAATTGATGCGCTTTCACTTGGTTAAGGCCGGATACGACGTGGTTACGGCGGCAAACGGGTGGGAGGCCATCGCATCGGTGAGAAAACGCCGGCCGGACATCATTCTCCTGGATTTGATGCTGCCTGACCTCGATGGTTTCGGGGTTTGTGAAATTTTGCGACGCGATCCGCTTACGGCAATCATACCGATAATCATCATTTCAGCCTGGGCTTCCACCGACTCGCGCAATCTCGGGTTGGAGCTTGGCGCGCTTGACTACATTGTGAAGCCGTTCAGCCCGCCGGACCTGGTCCAAAGGGTGAATCGTCTGATGGAAGCCCGCGCTGTCTGACCCTGTCTCAGTTCTCCAGGCCGAACTCGATCGGCACGATCATCCGAAACGACACCACCCGGCCATTCCGCCTGCCGGGTTCAAATCGCCACCTGCGCACGGCACGCAAAGCGGGTTCGACGAATTCGCTCCGCGTATACCTGACCGCTTCGGCACGCACCACCCTGCCCTCGACGCTGACATCAAACTCCACCAGGACGGAGCCGCCGACTCCCTGTTGCATCATCGCCGACGGATAATCCGGCGACATTTGAGCCGTCGCCCTCGGCTGGCGGTCGAGATTCCCGACGGAAACAATTCCATGCTGCGAATAGTCGATTGACCCTCCTTCCCAGCCATCGATGGCACCTGGAAGTTCCCGCAGGGAATTCTCATATTTCGGGAAACGCGGTTGCTCGATCATAGGCTGCTCGAAGGACGTCTTGATCCCCGGCGATTCGATCGGTTCCGGCAGTTTGCGGACCGCCGGACCGCCTTTGGCAAACGCGTCGGCGCCCGTCTTGGGTTCCTCCACCTCGATGGTCCTTTCCTCCGGAATCGGCGGCAGGTCGACCTGCTTAGCCGACGCCGGTTTGATGCGCCCGGTCGAGGAATCAGGTGTGCTCATGAAAAGCGCGCCATGCAGGCTCGCTGCGATAATCACCGGCCATCTATATTTTTGGATATTCATAATTTCCTCCGTTAAATACCACGCGCGACGCCGGCCTTTCTTAGTTCTCCCGCGGCTTTTGGCGAAAGTCGCGCATCGTCAGGTCGCCCGGAGTTCCAGATTGATCCGAGGATGTCCGCAGCCACTGTTGCGGCTTATCGAAATGCCGAATCTCCAGTCCCGCCGCCTTCCCCGAGCCGCTCCCTCCTGCGGATTCTTCCTCCGCCTGCCCTTTCTTCTGTCGCTCCTCGCCGCCGCCTCCGCCTTCGCACAATACCCGGAATATTGGCGCGCCGCATTGAAACAATTCAACCCGCAGATACCGAAAAATTGGGCTTATAGCCTCACCACCGAACGGGATAAACTAAAAATCACGGAACGCTTTGATCCGTCTCGCGCCCCCGTCGAACAGTGGATGCTTCTCCTCAATGATGACCGGACACCCACCAGCGACGAAAAGGAGAAATATTTCCGCTACAAGGCCAGCCAGAAACCCGGCGCAATTCAGGCCAATTTCCAAAAGGACGACATCGAACCGGGCAGCTTGAAATTGGAGCGCGAGGACGCGGACCGCGCCGAATTCACCTGCACCTTTCGCGAACTGTCGTCCAGTTCGGACAAAATGATGGGCCATCTGCAGCTCCGTCTTTTCGTCAACAAGCACCTGCCTCACGTGGAAAAATACGTGCTTACCCTGATTGCCCCTTTCTCCCCGGTCCTCGGGGTGAAAATGATCGAACTGGCGGTGACCATGAATTTTTCCGCCCCTACCGCCGGCCGCCCCAGCCTGCCGACGACCGGCACCTCCCACTTCGCGGGCCGGATTTTCTTCATTCCGACGGGAGAAGATCTCCGCTACGCATATACCGACTTCAAGCCGACAGCCGTGCGCGAATAGTCGGGATGTCGCTCCCGCCCCGATGGCATTTGACTTTATACCGTAATCTAATGGCCTTGGGCGGTTAACGCCTTTTGGAATGTGAAGAGCCTTACCTTTCGCTGGAAGCTAACCCTTTTGATCGTGCTGATCTGCGGCGTGAGTCTCTCACTCGCATTCGTCACCCTTTATATTTACGACGTCTGGCAGTCCAATCTCGAGGTACAGCGTCGGATCGAAAACACCCGCAGCCTTCTGGTCAAGACGCTGACACCGCTCCTGGAGCAGAATCCGAACGCGACGGATCTGCCGTTGAACCTCGCGTCACCAGACCTCCAAATCGTCGCCGCCGCCGTCTTTTCGGCGGATGGAAGAGTTTTGTCGCAATTCATCCGGCCTGGCTGGAATGAAACGATCCCCGCCCTCCAGCGCATGTCGGGGCTGGTGAACACCGACAGGGCGGTGGTCTGGTCCACGATGTCCGGAAACGGAAAAACCTTCGGCACGCTTTATCTGAAGGCGCAGTTGTCACCCAGCGATATCGACCGCTCCAACAATCTGCTCCGCGGTTGCGCGATCATATTTTTTGCCGCGGAACTGCTGGCGTTTGTGGTCGCCTATCGTTTGCAGGCGCTCGTCACCCAGCCCATCGTCGAACTCGCGAAGGTTTCGGCGGATATCCAGCGGGAACGCGATTACAGCTACCGTGTCGGCGTCGCCGCGACGGGTGAAATCGGCGAATTGATCCAGTCGTTCAACGCCATGCTGGATACGATCCAATCGAACACGACCGAACTGCATCGCGCCAAGATCGTGGCCGAGGAGGCGCGCGAACGCATCCATCAAAGCAACGAACAACTCGAGGAGGCCAACCGAACGCTCGAGGGCCGCGTCGAGGAACGCACCCGCCTGCTGGCCAAGGCCGTCAGCGATGCGGAAGAGGCCAGCAAGGCCAAGAGCACATTCCTCGCGAAAATGAGCCATGAACTGCGCACGCCGCTGAATGCGATCATCGGTTACAGCGAAATGCTCCAGGAGGACGCCCGCGACGAAGGCGACACGCGCACCGCCGATGATCTCGACAAGGTACTGAACGCCGCGCGCCATCTGCTCGGACTGATCAACGACGTCCTCGATATTTCCAAGATCGAAGCCGGCAAGATGGAGCTCTTTCTGGAAACCTTCCCGCTGACAAAGCTCATCGGCGAGGTCGCCGCGACCATCTCCCCGCTGATCGAGAAAAAGAGCAACCAACTCGTCCTCGATTATCCGCAGGACATCGGGACCATGCATGCCGACGCCACCAAGCTGCGGCAAATGCTCCTCAACCTGCTGAGCAACGCCAGCAAGTTCACCGAAAAGGGCACGATCACCCTGCGCGTGACACGCATCGTCGGCATCGGCGGCGACATCATCGAACTGGCCATCATCGATACCGGGATAGGCATGACACCGACGCAGTTGGCGCGTCTCTTCCAGGCTTTCAGCCAGGCCGACGCCTCGACGGCGAGCAAGTACGGCGGCACCGGCCTCGGCCTGGCGATCTCAAAGCAGTTCGCCCAGATGATGAAGGGCGATATCACGGTCAGCAGCATCGCGGGAACCGGTTCGTCCTTTGTCATCCGCCTGCCGGCGGATGTACAGACCGGTCAACCCAAGGTCATTCAAGGCAGTCAAAAGCTCACCAAGTCCCCTTTTCCACCCCGGACAAAGACGCCGATCCTATTGGTCGAACACGACAAGGAAGTCAGGCAGGTCCTCGCCGACCTGCTCACGGCCAGCGGTTACTTTCCGGTTCAGACCGAATCGCCCCAACAAGGGCTGGAATCAGTCACCCGGGAAGCCCCCGAACTCATCGTCCTCAACGCGACATTGCCCGAAGAGGGCGGGTGGAACATGCTGGAGAAGCTGCAGACCACGCCTGAATTCGCCGATATCCCGGTGGTGATGCTGAGTGCGCTCGGCGATACCGACAAAGCGCTTTCCCTGGGCGCTGCAACCGTGGTGGGCAAACCCGTGGATGCCGCTCAATTGACCGCCGAAATCGCGATGCTGCTCACTCCCCTGCCGCCGGATCATGTGCTGCTCGTCGAGGATGACGCCGATTCCCGCACGCTGGTCTCCCGCATCCTGGAACGGGAAGGATGGCTGTTCCGCACCGTCGCCAATGGCAAATCGGCAGTGCGCGCATTGCGAAAAAGCCCGCCGGCCGCCGTTGTCCTTGATTTGAAAATGCCCGGCATGGACGGGTTCGAGTTGCTGGAGGTCATGCAAAAAAAATCCGAATGGGCAAAGATTCCGGTCGTTATCGTAAGCTCGATGGACATAACCCAGGAAATGCGGACGGCACTGATGCCCAAGGTCCTCGCCATTCTGCAAAAAGGGCGGTTCAGCCGCGAGGAACTCGCCGACCTCCTCCGCCCCGCCATCCAGTCCGCAACCCCGGTAAAAGGTTAACCCAAACGCCCCCCTCGTTTTATGCCCAAGATACTACTGGTTGAAGACAATGAAATGAATCGTGACATGCTGTCCCGCCGCCTCGAAAAACGCGGCTATACCCTGGCCATCGCGGCCGACGGAGGCGTCGGCGTCGAACG
>Ga0164241_10005343_pt1 | contig 12097 bp, 9 predicted proteins | sample OricomyardsoilBY_FD_108780 | JGI IMG/M metagenome (GOLD analysis project Ga0164241, IMG submission 108780) | Backyard soil microbial communities from Emeryville, California, USA - Original compost - Back yard soil (BY) | ecosystem: Environmental > Terrestrial > Soil > Unclassified | place: USA...
AGCGGCACAAGCGAGGCAATCGCTACTGTGCGGTCATGCGCGTGGTAATCGAGCATGTCATTGGCGCGATGAAGCGTTTTCGGAGCTTGTCTGAAAAATGTCGCTGTCGATTGGACCGCTTTCCGATGCGTTTCCGTCTCATCGCTGGCATTTATAATCTTCTCATCCACCAATAGACTTATGAAAGATGTCTATTATGCTTGATGATAAACGGCCCGATTGCCAGGATTTCCACTTCGGGAAATAAGCTGGCAATGGCCGTGTAATTATAATCGACTTTTTCGCTCAGATATTTGAAAAATTACCTTTAGCATCTCCTCCGAACGATGAGCCAGATCGAACACGACATCGTTGATTTTGCCAATCGGAATACTTTTTTATCGTCCATCGACTCCGGCCCCGATTTTTTTTCGACGCGGCCGCCAACTGAGCCATTGCGCTGGAGGCAGTGGTTGCATGATATCGGGTTCGCCAAACTGGATGGCAGTATAATGGAGCCCCTGATTGCCCGGTTCGGATTTCGCCATCATTGCTCGGCGAATGCCGACCATATATTTGATATCGGTCTTTAATACCCATGATGGATATATGTCCGCACCCGAACGGCCATGGTTTTTTGACCATTTCTGCCGGGTTCGAGCAGGATCAATGGAAAGGCGACTGAGTTTCTGCGAAAGTACTCTCCGGAACGGATCTCCCGGTGCGGAACGGGACTGGCTCCATCCTAAGGCTATCATCCAGTATGTTCCCGGATATTCTTCCGATATATACGGACCGATCGCGTTGACCGATGGCTACAGCACGTGCCGCAATTATCGGAACCCCGAAAAAAAGGAGCGAGTCCCCTCTCTCTCTGCCGTTATCGAACGGCACTGCCCGCTCTCCGTCGTAGCCCATCCCTCATGTATATTGTCCGCCGGCAGGGATTATTCATCAATCATCGCAGAGGAGCCCGAACAGATGGGAGAGACCATTTTTTCAAAGATCATCCGGAAGGAGATACCGGCGGATATCGTATACGAGGATGAGAGCGTCGTGGCCTTCCGCGACATCGCCCCGCAGGCACCGACCCATATCCTGATCATACCGAGGATCGAGATCCCGACGACCAACGATATCACCGAGGAGCATGAGTCGCTTCTGGGACATATGGTACGGGTGGCGGCGGAGGTCGCGGCACGCGAGGGGATCGCCAGGGATGGCTATCGGCTGGTGATGAACTGCAACGAGCATGGCGGGCAGGCGGTCTACCATATCCATATCCATCTGCTCGGCGGCAGGCCGCTGAGCTGGCCTCCGGGATAGATCGCCACAGGAACGGGGGCCGCGCGACGAATGGAGAGCTCACCTTCATCCGATGAAGGATATCGCCACGCGGAGGCACGATAACAGAAAGCCGTCCGCCGCATCTGATGATGCGGCGGACGGCTTCACATGAAATCTCTTCCGGACTCTTACTTCTTGCCGTCCTGCGCCGGGGCGGGGGTTGCAGGAACCGGCGTCGCCTTCACGTCGACATCCGACTGCTGCACCGGAGCCGGAGTTCCACCGGCCGGAGCCTCCTGACCACTCGTGGCCGGAGCTGCCGGCTGAGCAGGAGCGCCCGTTGCAGGGGCACCTGCAGCCGGAACCGGGACTGGCGCGGCAGGAGCCGTTGCATTGGCGCCCGTCGTGATCGGGTTGTTGGAGGTGGCCGCAGTGCCGGAGCGACCCAGGAAGTTCGCCAACAGGCAGACCAGGGCAAGGCCGCCGGCCACCCAGGTCGTCCCCTTCGCCAGGAAGTCGAGCGTACGGCGCGAACCGAACGTGGAGCCGAGCGATGCACCGATGTTGCCGAACGCGCCGCCAACGCCGCCGCTCTTGCTCGGCTGCAGCAGCACCATGACAATCAGAAGCACCGAAAGAATAATCACAATGGGAACAAGCACCCAGAACATATGCCACCTACTATTGAAAGATAATCGGCAATGGAAAGGATACTAATCTACGGAAAGGGTACCCATATGGCAAAGCACTCTTTGCACCCCCCGTTATCAGGGTCCAGCCCCTCCCCCGCCATGCCGTTCCCCGGCGTCTGTACGCGACCATCGACACGGCCCCGCCACGACAGCCCGGACGGGCTCCCGGGGATCATACCCGATACCGGCGGTTCCGGCCGAGTACTCCGGCATCGGCTCTTTACCTCTTCTTTACCACCATCGCCCAACTTTTGATATCCCCCTGATCCCATCGTGGCGATGTTGCATCCGCAACAATTGCCCCGCAACACCGGCCGACAGGAGAGGGAGGGGCGATCGTACATGACCTTCATACGGAGACCTATCAATGAACAGAGAGCAGATCTCGCGGCGCGACCGCGCACGGTTCCTCGTCGCCACCCATCCCAATCTTCCCCTGATCGTCGCGATCGCGACGGTAATAATGTTGATGGCAGCGCTGCTGATGGCCCATCCGGTCCGGGCGGGCGCGCAGGAGATCCCGACGATCTCTACCGACCGTCCCGGCCAGTCGACCTCCCCTTCCATCCTCATCCCGGGATCGATCCAGATCGAGGGGGGCGTTCAGCTCGCGGGGGATGGCCCGGAGGGAGCCACGACCCGAACGCTCGGCGCACCGCAGCTGCTGCTCAGGCTCGGCGTGCTGCCGGCACTGGAGCTGCGGCTTCAGGGGGAGCTTCGGCATGTACGGATGGAGGGATCGGGCGGGGAGACCACGGAGCGGGGGATTGCGGGGGTGGCGCTCGGCACCAAAATCGGCATCACTCCGGAACGGGGAGCGATTCCGGAGATGGCCCTCGGCGTGACACTCGGCCTGCCGGTCGGCGAGGACGCCTTCCGTGCCGCGGCCATCGCGCCAGCGTTCTATCTGGCGACACGCAGCGGGCTCGGCACGACGCTCAACCTCTACACCAACATCGGGGGAGCATGGGACGGGACCAGCGGCGCGGGATCGGGATTCTATACGGCGGCGCTCTGGAATGCCTTCTCGGAGAAGGTGAGCGGATTCGTCGAGATCTACGGCGCCCTGGCGAGTGGCGCGGCTCCGAGCCATGCGGCCGATGCGGGCCTCTCCTATATCGTGCATCCGGCGATACAGCTCGATCTGTCGGGCGGGACAGGGATCACCGGCAGCGCCACCGACTATTTCATCAACGGTGGAATATCCCTCCGGCTGCCGCTGTGACCCGTCCCAGAGATCGATCTTGATGAAATCTTGATGCATCGGGAGCAACTCTTGACCCCGCTCTGATCTTTTCACAGCCACATTGCCTATGGCTCCGGAAGCGATATACGGCGTGCCCATGAGGCACGCTCCGGCGGTGGCCGGAAGCAGTCCCCCGAAGCCGTTCGATACTTCTATGTATATGGAGAAGCGCAATGCTCGACCTGCTTATGCTCACGATCATGATCGCCTTCATCGCGGGAAGCGTGGCCTACACGCTGGCGTGCGAGAAGCTCTGATACGCCATGAAGAATTCCATCAACGGGAGATATACCGATGAGCTTTGATTATCTGCTCGGGGGCCTGGTGACGGCCGGCCTCCTCATCTATCTGGTCTACACGCTGCTGCGCCCAGAAAAATTCTAGCCGGAGTTACTTCGATGACAGCCAACGGCATTCTTCAGATCCTTCTTTTCTTCGGGCTTGTGCTCCTCGCGGTCAGACCGCTGGGGGTCTACATGGCGCGTGTCTTCTCCGGAGAGCGGACCTTCCTCGACAGGATCGTCGGACCCGTCGAGCGGATCATCTACCGGCTCTGCGGGATCGATCCGGGCCAGGAGCAGCACTGGACCACCTACACGGTGGCGATGCTTCTGTTCAGTCTGACCGGGATGCTGCTCCTGTTCGCGCTACAGCGGCTTCAGCATCTGCTCCCGCTCAACCCGCAGGGACTCGGCCCGGTATCCCCCGATCTCTCCTTCAACACCGCCGTCAGCTTCGTCACCAACACGAACTGGCAGTCGTACCCCGGCGAGAGCACGATGGGATATCTCGTCCAGATGATGGGGATCACCGTCCAGAACTTCGTCTCGGCGGGGACCGGTATCGCCATCGCCGTGGCGCTGATCCGGGGGTTTGCCCGGCACTCGGCCAACACGCTCGGCAACTTCTGGGTCGATCTCGTGCGGTCGGTCCTCTATATCCTCCTCCCGATCTCGCTGGTCGTGGCGCTGGCGCTGGTATGGCAGGGGGTTCCGCAGAACCTCAACGCCTACACCACGGCGACCACGCTCGAAGGGAAGACGCAGACCATAGCGCAGGGTCCGGTGGCATCGCAGGAAGCGATCAAGATGATCGGCACCAACGGCGGCGGGTTCTTCAACGCCAACTCCGCCCATCCGTACGAGAACCCCACCCCGCTGAGCAACCTGATCGAGATGTGGTCGATCTTCCTGATCGGCGCCGGGCTCACCTACACCTTCGGCACGATGGTGCGGGATACCCGGCAGGGATGGGCCCTGTTCGCGGCGATGTCGCTTCTGTTCTTCATGGGGGTCGGCCTGGCGTATCCGTCGGAGACGACGGTGCATCCGGCGATCGCGGCGAGCGGCGCCGATATAGGGGCGAGCGGGATGCAGGCGGGGGGAAACATGGAGGGGAAGGAAGTCAGGTTCGGGATAGCCGGCTCGGCGCTCTTCGCCACGGCCACCACCGATGCTTCATGCGGCGCCGTCAACAGCATGCATGCCAGCTTCACGCCGCTTGGCGGTATGGTCCCGATCATCAACATGGAGCTCGGGGAAGTGATCGTCGGCGGCGTGGGAGCGGGAATGTACGGGATGCTTCTGTTCGCCATCCTGACGGTGTTCATCGCCGGACTGATGGTGGGGCGCACCCCTGAATACCTCGGCAAGAAGATCGAGGCGCGGGAGATGAAGATGACCGTGCTGGCGCTGGTGCTCATCCTCCCGCTCAGCATCCTCGGCTTCACCGCGCTGGCGAGCGTTCACCCGGAAGGGATCAAAGGACCGCTCAACGCGGGACCGCACGGCTTCAGCGAGATCCTCTACGCCTTCGTCTCCGGCACGGCCAACAACGGAAGCGCATTCGCCGGACTGACGGCGAACACCCCGTTCTACAACATCACCCTCGGCCTCTCGATGCTGATCGGCAGGTTCCTCTTCATCGTGCCGGCGATGGCCGTGGCAGGCTCGCTCGCACGGAAGAAGGTGGCCCCTCCATCCCCCGGCACCTTCCCGACCACCGGAGCGCTCTGGGTGGGACTGCTCGTGGGAGTGATCCTGATCGTCGGCGGACTGACCTTCTTCCCGGCGCTGGCGCTCGGCCCTATCGTCGAGCAGCTGATGATGAGCGCGGGACAACTGTTCTAACGGGAACCGATCCATGTCAACAACACGAACCTCACTTTTCGATCCGGCGATCGTCCGCCGGGCGGTCACCGATTCCCTCCGGAAACTCGATCCCCGCACGCTGATGCGCAACCCCGTCATGTTCGTGGTGGAGGTGGTCGCGGCGGCCGCCACGATATTCTGGCTCCGGGCACTGGCCGGCGCCGGGGATGACGCCGGCTTCATCGGCCAGATCTGCGCGTGGCTCTGGTTCACCGTCCTGTTCGCGAACTTCGCCGAGGCGATGGCCGAGGGGCGCGGCAAGGCACAGGCCGAGACGCTCCGCCGCACCAAGACCGATACCACCGCCAAAAAGCTGCGCGATGCCGCAGGCCGCGCGTACGACGAGGTGAACGCCACAGCCCTGCGCAAAGGGGATCTGGTGCTGGTCGAGGCGGGGGAGGTCATCCCCGGCGACGGCGATGTGATCGAGGGGGCCGCATCGGTGAACGAATCGGCCATCACCGGCGAGTCGGCACCGGTGATCCGGGAGAGCGGCGGCGACAGATCGGCGGTCACCGGCGGCACCCAGGTCCTGTCCGACTGGATCATCGTGCGGATCACCTCGAACCCCGGCGAGACGTTCATCGACAGGATGATAGCGCTGGTGGAGGGGGCACGGCGGCAGAAGACCCCGAACGAGATCGCACTCGGCATCCTCCTTTCCGGGCTGACGATCGTCTTTCTGCTTGCCACCGCGACTATCGAGATGTTCGCCATCCATGCCGGCAAGACGGTCCCCGTCACCATCCTGATCGCCCTGCTGGTGACGCTGATCCCGACCACCATCGGAGGCCTCCTCTCGGCGATCGGCATCGCCGGGATGGACCGGCTGGTACAGTACAACGTGCTGGCGATGAGCGGCCGCGCGGTGGAGGCGGCCGGCGACGTCGATACGCTGCTGCTCGACAAGACCGGCACGATCACGCTGGGCAACCGGATGGCGACCGAGTTCGTGCCGATGCCGGGGGTCGGGGAGGCCGGGCTGGCCGACGCCGCGCAGATCTCCTCGCTCAGCGACGAGACACCGGAAGGACGCTCGATCGTCGTGCTCGCCAAGGAGAAGTATGGGCTCCGCGAGCGCGAGGTGGGCTCGCTCGGCGCGACCTTCATCCCCTTCACCGCCCAGAGCCGGATGAGCGGCGTGGATATCGACGGCACCGAGATCCGCAAGGGAGCCGTCGATGCGGTGCTGGCATATGTGACGGCGGGGAAGGAGGGGGGCTTCCGGCAGCCCCCCGAGCTGACCGCGACGGTGGAGCGGATCGCCAGGTCGGGGGGAACGCCGCTGGTGGTGGCAAAGGATCGCAAAGTGCTCGGGGTGATCCATCTGAAGGATGTGGTGAAGGGGGGAATGCGGGAGCGCTTCGCCGAGCTTCGGCAGATGGGAATCAGGACGGTGATGATCACCGGGGACAACCCTCTGACCGCCGCGGCGATCGCGGCCGAGGCCGGCGTCGACGATTTCCTGGCGCAGGCGACCCCGGAGAACAAGCTCCAGCTGATCCGCGACGAGCAGGGGAAGGGGAAGCTGGTGGCGATGTGCGGCGACGGCACCAACGATGCCCCGGCGCTGGCGCAGGCCGATGTGGGTGTTGCCATGAACACCGGCACCTCGGCGGCGAAGGAGGCGGGCAATATGATCGACCTCGACTCCAACCCCACCAAGCTGATCGAGATCGTGGCGATCGGCAAGGGGCTGCTGATCACCCGCGGATCGCTCACGACCTTCAGCATCGCCAACGATGTGGCGAAGTACTTCGCGATCATTCCCGCCATGTTCGCCACGGCCTATCCGCAGCTCAACGGGCTGAACATCATGGGGCTCTCCACACCGCAGAGCGCCATCCTCTCGGCGGTCATCTTCAACGCTCTGGTGATCATCTTCCTGATCCCCATGGCGCTTCGCGGAGTCCCCTACCGGCCGATGGGGGCCGGGGCGATCCTCCGCCGCAACCTTCTGATCTACGGGCTCGGCGGCATCGCGGTCCCGTTCGCCGGGATCAAGATCATCGATCTGATCATCGCGCTGATCAGCTCCTCCTTCCAGTAACTTCATCGGGTGGGGCATCATATGCTCACCAGGGATATCGATCCATTATGCTCTCGCAACTGAAACCCGCACTTATGATGACGCTGCTGCTGACGGTGATCACCGGCGCCTTCTACCCCGCCACCGTCACCGTCATCGCCCAGCTCCTGTTCCCCCATCAGGCAAACGGCAGCCTGATCGAGGGGAATGGAGGAACGATCGGATCGGAGCTGATCGGACAGAATTTCAGCCGGGCTGACTATTTTCATCCACGCCCCTCGGCCGCCGGCACGGAGGGCTACGATGCGGCGGCGTCGGGGGGATCGAACCTCGGCCCGACGAGCCGGACCCTCGCCAGCCGGATCGACAGCCTGGTCCGGACGCGCCACGCGGAGAACCCCGCGGCCCCGGTGCCGATCGATCTGGTGACCGCCTCGGCCAGCGGACTCGATCCGGATATCACTCCGGCGGCGGCGGAGTTCCAGATTCCCAGAGTGGCCCACGCCCGGGGGCTGTCGGAGGAGAAGGTGCGCGAGCTGGTGCGCGCCAGCATCACCAGCCGGCAGCTCGGGGTTCTGGGCGAGCCCCGTGTCAATGTCCTTCAGCTCAATCGATCTCTCGAACGCTTCGGCAGATAAAGCGATTTACCTCAAGCGGAACTTCATATGCCGGTGAGCGACGTCCTCCCGGCATTCCACTCCATCCGGCCGATCCATCATGACCATGAGCAGCGATACGCGCCCCTCCCCCGAGGCTCTTCTTGCAACGGCACGGCACGAGGGAGGTGGTCGTTTGAAGATCTTCCTGGGGGCCGCGCCGGGGGTCGGCAAGACCTACGCGATGCTGGGAGCGGCCCACAACAGACAGCGCCAGGGGGTCGACCTCGCCATCGGAATCGTGGAGACGCACGGCCGCCCGGAGACGATCGCCCTTGTGGAAGGACTTGAAGTGATCACGCGAAAGAGCATCGAGCATAACGGCCGAAAGCTCGATGAGATGGATATCGACGCGGTCATCGCCCGCTCACCTGCTCTGGTCATCGTCGACGAGCTGGCCCATACCAACGCTCCGGGGAGCCGCCATCGGAAGCGCTTCCTCGATGTGGAGGAGCTGCTTGCCGCCGGCATCGATGTCTACACCACGCTCAACATCCAGCATCTCGAGAGCCTGAACGATGCCGTCGCGCAGATCACCGGCATCCGCGTGCGCGAGACCGTGCCGGACAGAATCATGGAGCGGGCCGACGAGGTCGAGCTGGTGGATATCTCGGTCGAGGATCTTCTGGGGCGTCTTCGCGATGGGAAAGTCTATCTCCCCGACCAGGCCGAGCGGGCCATCGGCAACTACTTCCGGCCGGGGAATCTGAGCGCGCTCCGGCAGCTTGCCCTCCGGCATACCGCCGAGCGGGTTGGCGATCAGATGCACACCTATATGCGCGCCCATGCGATCCCCGGACCATGGCCCACGCAGGAACGGCTGCTGGTGAGCATCGGCCCCAGTCCCCTGTCGCAGCGGCTGGTGCGCGCCGCCCGCCGGATGGCCGATCGGCGCCATGCCGAGTGGATGGCGGTCTATGTGGAGACGCCACGGCATTACCGTCTGGCCGATGCCGACCGCGAGAGAGTTGCGCGGACGCTCCGTCTGGCCGAGGAGCTGGGTGGCGAGGCGATCACCATTCCGGGAGAGGAGATCGCGGAGGATCTGATCCGCTTTGCCCGCTCGCGGAACGTCACCGAGATCGTGATCGGCAAGTCGCTCCGCTCCCGATGGTTCGAGCTGCTTCATGGCTCGGTGGTCGGCAAGCTGATCCGGGACAGCAGGGATATCGACATCTACGTGGTGACCGGCGACGAAGAGGAGAGCGCCATCGGGACGGCACCGGCGCGGCGGTCGCCGGGACGCAGCCCCCTGCTGGATGATCTTCTCTGGAGCATCCTCGGTGCCGGAGGAGCCGGCGCGGCGGCGTATATCCTGGGGTCGCTGATCTCCCTCCCCAACCTCCTGATGATCTTCCTGGTGGGAGTGATGGCGAGCGCCGTCGGCCGCGGACTCCGGGCATCGATCCTCGCCTCGGTCCTCGGCGTACTGATCTACGACTTCTTCTTCGTGCGCCCCCTCCTCACCTTCACCATCGCGAGCCTTCAGGATCTCCTGGCACTGGCGATCTTCCTGCTGGTGGCGATCATCATCAGCAACCTCACAGCGCGGATACGCGACCAGGCGGCGGCGGCGCGGCGACGCGAGGAACGAACCGCGGCGCTCTACGGGCTGAGCCGGGCGATCGCCGGAGCTGTCGGGCTGAACAGAGTGCTGGAGGCGATCGTCGCTCAGGTGGGAAATGATCTGCGGGCAAAGGTGGCAGTGCTGCTCCCCGGCGCGGAGGGGATGACCCAGCGCGCGGTCTATCCGGCCGGGGCCGGGCTGAACGATCAGGAGCAGGGAGCAGCGACATGGGCGTGGGAGCATAATCAGGCGGCGGGACGGGGGACCGATACCCTCCCCGGCAAAAGCTGGCTCTACCTCCCGCTGCGGGGAAGCGATGGGGTCGCCGGGGTGATGGCGATCTCCCCCGACACAACCGATACGATCATCCCCCCCGACCAGCGGCGTCTTCTCGAAGCGCTGGCCGATCAGGCCGCCGTCGCGATCGAGCGGGCACGGCTGGCCCACGATATCGAGCGGGCGCGGCTGGCAAGCGAGCGCGACCGGCTGCAGGCGACCCTCCTCTCCAGCATCTCGCACGATCTCCGCACGCCGCTCGCCTCGATCCTCGGCTCGGTCACCACTCTTCGGCAGAAGGATACGGGACTCACGGAGGAGACCCGGCACGATCTGCTCGCCACCATTCAGGAGGAGGCCGAGCGGCTCAACCGGTTCGTCGGCAATCTGCTCGATATCACCCGGCTGGAGTCGGGGGCGCTGCGGATCAACCGGGAATGGGTGGAGATCAGCGATGTTATAGGAACAGCACTCTCGCGGCTTGTCCGCCAGCTCGAGCACCATCGTCTCGATATCGCGGTCGAGACGGGGCTGCCTCTGCTGCGACTCGACTTCGTGCTGATCGAGCAGGTGTTCGTCAATCTGCTCGACAACGCCGCGCGATATTCCCCGGCCGGAACGACCATCGGCATCCATGCCTGCCGGCGCGACGGAAGCGTGGAGATCGATGTGACCGATCAGGGACAGGGGGTGCCTCCGGAAGATCTGGAGCGTATCTTCGACAAGTTCTACCGGGTGGAGCATGGCGACCGGCAGATAGCCGGAACCGGGCTCGGACTCTCCATCTGCCGGGGGATCGTCGAGGAGCACGACGGGACGATCAGCGCCATCAGCCCCGGCCATGGCGGGATCGGAACGATCTTCCGGATCATCATTCCCATCGACGCGGAGAGTCCGGTAGTGGAACGATCGGAGCAATAGGAGAGCAATGAGCCAGCAGCCGACACGCATTCTCGTGGTGGATGACGAGCCGCAGATCAGACGGTTCCTCCGCGCCAGCCTCGGCGTCCATCACTACCAGATCATCGAGGCAGCCACCGGAGAGGAGGGGCTGACCAGAGCCGTGGCCGATCATCCCGACCTGGTGATACTCGATCTGGGGCTCCCCGATATCGACGGCACCGAGGTGATACGCCGGCTCCGCGAGTGGTCGAAGGTGCCGATCATCATTCTGTCGGTGCGCGGCCGGGAGTCCGACAAGATCGATGCGCTCGATCGTGGAGCCGACGATTATGTCACCAAACCGTTCGGCATCGGCGAGCTGCTCGCCCGCATCCGGGCGGCGCTGCGCCATCAGCTTCAGTCGGAGACCGATCAGCCGCTCTTCCGCGCCGGCGGCCTGGCGGTCGATCTGGCGCGCCGCGCCGTCACCGTCGACGACCGCGAGATCAGGCTCACCCCCAAGGAATACGAGCTTCTCCGTCATCTGGTGATCCATGCCGGCAAGGTACTCACCCACCAATATCTTCTCAGGGAGGTCTGGGGGCCCACCTTTATGCGCGAGACCCATTATCTGCGGGTCTATGTGGGAACGCTCCGGCAGAAGATCGAGCCGGAGCCGGCACAGCCACGCTATATCCTCACCGAGCCCGGCGTCGGCTACCGCCTCCGCGACGCCGACGAGTAGCTCCCCCTCCTCTCATCCGCGCAGCATCGATCAACGCCTGTCCGAAGACCGGACCACGTACGGGTTCCGGACAGTTGCCCTATATCACAAACGCCGTTTTCTCTCGATTTTAGCGAATTTCAGTGGCTGGCATGGTTCTCATACAACCCTTTCATGTCGGCGCACTTGACCTTACGCCGGCGCAGACGAACCGAACAAGATTCTCATACACAAAACTGATATAGGACCAGGACCATGAAAAACTTCAATCTCTTCCTCGCAGCTCTCGCCTCGTTCGTTGTTGTATCCCTCTCGGCCAGCGCGCAGTCGGCGTCGGTGACCAGCACCGCGACCATCCTCGCACCGCTCACCGCCGCTGCCACCGCGCCGCTCGCCTTCGGCACCATCGCCAAGGGCGCTACCGCCACCGTCGCCTCCAGCACGACCTCAGCTGGCGCGGTCACCTTCGGCGGCGATGAGCAGGACGATATCACCGTGACGATCCCCTCGACCGTCACCATCGCGACGACCGCCGGCGGCGGCGCCAACATGACCGTCACGCTCGACCGCGCCAATGTCCGCTACACCCCGCTGGGGAACATCCCGCCG
>Ga0164241_10005344_pt1 | contig 12095 bp, 10 predicted proteins | sample OricomyardsoilBY_FD_108780 | JGI IMG/M metagenome (GOLD analysis project Ga0164241, IMG submission 108780) | Backyard soil microbial communities from Emeryville, California, USA - Original compost - Back yard soil (BY) | ecosystem: Environmental > Terrestrial > Soil > Unclassified | place: USA...
CGGCGTACCTGACATCGTGCCTGACCATGCGCGACACCATCATGACCGCGAAGATCGCGCGCCGCGGCGTGCGCGTGCCCACCGAATACGCGGCCGACTACCTGGACCAGGTGCTGGTGCGCGACAGCGCCACCTACGACGTGGCGACCTTGAATGCCGGCGACGAACTGGGCGAAGTCCGGCGCTGGCTGGGCACGGGCGACCCGAAGGCGCGCTTCCTGGGCTACCCGGTGCTCGATGCGGCCGGCAACGCGCGCGGCATCGTCACCCGCCACGAGTTGCTGCACAGCGCGCTGGATGCGGGCGAGCCGATCGGCAAGCTGCTGACGCGCGCGCCGGTGGTGGTCTACCCGGACCATTCGTTGCGCGAGGCCGCCGACCACATGGTCGAGGAGAAGGTCGGCAGCGTGCTGGTGGTGTCGCGCGACGCGCCGCGCAAGCTGCTGGGCGTGCTGACCCGCGGCGACCTGGTCAGCGCCCACGACCGGCGGCTGCGCGAAACGCATGACGTCAACCGCCATATCCGGCTGCGCCAGGCGATCCGGCGGCGCCTGAAAAGGCCGGCCGTCGGGCCCAAGGGCGGCGAAGGCTGAAAGCCGGCGCCCGTCGCCGCTGCGGAATAATCGCCGCGTCATGAGCTGGCATGTCTGGGTGATCTATCTGCTGGCCGCCGCCGGGCTGTCGTTGTCGCCGGGGCCGAACAGCCTGCTGGCGCTGACGCACGGCGCGCTGCACGGCCGCCGCAGGACGCTGTTCACGATCGGCGGCGGCGCCTGCGGCTTCGTCATCGTCGTGGCGCTGTCGATGTTCGGCATCGGCGCGTTGCTGCAGGCCTCGCTGCGGTGGCTGACGGTGCTGAAATGGCTGGGCGGCGCCTACCTGGTGTGGCTGGGCATCCAGGTGTGGCGCGCGCCGCCGGTGGGCATCGCGCTGGACGCCGCGGCGGGCCCGCGCGGCGGCGCGTCGATGTTCATGCAAGGCGCGCTGTCGGCGCTGACCAATCCGAAGGCGATCCTGTTCTTCGCGGCCTTCCTGCCGCAGTTCATCGACCCGGCGCGCAGCCTGTTCGCGCAGTTCGTGATCATGGCCGGCAGCTTCGCGCTGATCGAGATCGGCATGGAGCTGTTCATCGCCAGCATGGCGCAGCGCATCCGCGCCTGGCTGCAGCGCGTCGGCCGGCGGTTCAACCAGGCCTGCGGCGCGATCTTCGTCGCCATCGGCGTGGCGCTGCCGTTGCGCGGCTGACGAAGCCGCCAGCCGCGCACGGCACGGACACGGCGTTCGCTTCGCTCAGTCGTGCGGCGCCGCGCGCTATTCGGCGTCGAGCCGGCGGCGCAGTTCGGCCTTGGCGATCTTTTCCAGCGTCGCGCGCGGCAGCTCGCTGACCAGCCGCAGCTCGTGCGGGCGCTTGAAGTCGGCCAGCTGGGCGCGGCAGGCGGCGTCGATGCGCGCGAGCAGGTCGTCGCCGGCGCCGTCGGCCGGCAGCACGAACAGCACCGGCACTTCGTCGAGCATCGCATGCCGCCTGGCCACCACCGCGCATTCGTGCACCCCCGCCACCTGCAGCACGACGCGTTCGATCTCGGAGGCGGCGACGTTCTCGCCGCCGACCTTCAGCATGTCCTTGCTGCGGTCGCCGAACTGGATGCTGCCGTCGTCGTGCAGCAGGACCGTGTCGCCGGTGCGGAACCAGCCGTCGGGGTCGAAGCCGTCGGCGGTGGCCTGCGCGTTGCCCAGGTATTCCTGGAACATCGACAGCCCGCGCACGCCGCGGATCAGCAGCTGGCCGCTGCCGCCGCCGTGCACGCGCCGCGCCTCGCGCACCGGCAGCGTGTCGTCCTCGACGATGGCGATGCCGTATTCCGGTGCCGCGCGGCCGATGGCCAGCGGCCGGTTCGGCGCGAAGGGGTCGCCGACGATGCCGTGCGTGATCGTCTCGGTCATGCCCCACCAGCCGATGGTCTTGACGCGAAAGTGCGCGTCGCTCGGCGGCTCGCTGACCGCGCTGCCCCACAGCCGGTAGTGGTGTTGCGGCGGCACGTCCTGCTGCATCAGCGCCTTGACGCAGAACGGCACCAGCGAGGTCCAGGTGCAGCGCTGCGCCAGCGACACCGGCCAGAAGCGGCTGGCCGAAAAGCGCGGCTGCAGCACCGCCGTCGCGCCGACCCACAGGCAGGCCAGCACCGAGTACGCCTGCGCGTTGGTGTGGAACAGCGGCAGGAACACCAGGTGCACGTCGTCCGGCCGCAGGCTTTCGTGCGCGGCGTTGATGCGCGCGCCCCACAGCGCGTTGGCATGGGTCCACAGCACCGCCTTCGGCCGCGACGTGGTGCCCGACGTGAACTGCACGCTGCACGGCGCCAGCGGGTCGGGCGGCAGCCGCGGCGGCGCTGCGGCGTCCAGGCGGTCGAAGCAGGCGTCGGGCTCGGGCGCATGGGCCGGCGGCACGCCGTTGTCGGTGGCGGTCACCGCCAGCCAGCGCAGCGCCTTGCAGTGCGCGGCCACCGACTCGGCGAAGCACGGCTGCGTGATGCCGGCCACGGCGTCGCTGTGCGCGGCGTAATAGGCCAGCTCGTCGCCGGCGGCGCGGGCGTTGGTGGTCACCGCCACGGCGCCGATGCGGGCGCAGGCGTACCAGGCCAGCAGCGCTTCGGGGCAGTTGTCGAGGTGGATCAGCACGCGCTGGCCGCGCTTCACGCCGCGCCGCACCAGGCCGCCGGCGATGCGGCCGACGCGTTCGTCGAAGCGGCCGTAGCTCCAGGTCTGCGCGCCGCCGTCGAACGGCTGCCAGACGATGAACGGGTGGTCGCGCCGCGTCGCCGCGCGCAGCGCCAACAGGCCCGGCACGTCGATGCCGCTGAACGGGTGCACGTCGTCGCGCGACAGCCGCATGGCGGCGTTCACAACGCGGGCATCGGCGCCATGCCGGCGCCGCGGCCGGCCGCGTCGTCGAACGGCGGGCCGATCTTGAAGATGCCGCTGACCCGCGCCACGGTGGTGTCGTCGGCCTGCACCAGCCCCTGCATGAACACCAGGCTGCGCGTGCTGCGCAGCAGCTGCGCCTCGCCCTGCACCCACGAACCGAGCGGCGACGGCGCCATGTAGTCGATCTGCAGGTTGATGGTCGGCAGGAAGCGCTGGCCGATCTGCTCGGACAGGTAGTGCGCCGAGATCGGCAGCAGCATGTCGCAGAAGGTCGCGATCATGCCGCCGTGGCAGATGCCCATCGGATTGCAGTGGCGCGTCTGGACGCGAAAGCCCATCTGCACGCCGCCGCCGTCGATCTTGCGCAGGTACAGCGGGCCGTTGACGCCGATGAAGCCGTCGCCGTACTGGCGCTCGCGGAAGCCTTCGGGGATGGCGGGTGGGGTCTGGGTCATGGCGGCAGCGGCGCGTGGCAGGGCTTGCAGGCTACCAAAAGCCGCTGCCGGCCCGGTCAGATGGCCCGCGCCGTGGTGGCGATCGCGAACACCAGCACCCCCAGGATCAGGTTCACCTCGACCCACTGCCGGATGCGCTGCAGCGCGGCGCCGGCCTGCGGCCAGTCGGCCGCGGCCACCGCCCGTTGCAGCGGCGCGAACAGCCGCCAGCGGATGACGCCGTAGATCACCATCATCGCCAACCCGACGGCCAGCATCGCGTGCACGCCCCAGTGCACGATGGCGAAGCCGCCGGCGATCCAGATCATCGCCAGGCCGCTGACCAGCAGCACGACGATCGCCCAGCCGACCGACTCGATCAGCCTGTCCAGGGTCGCGGCCATCAACGCCAGCCGCTGCGGCGGCGGCAAGGTCGCGGCGGCGGACGGACGCACCGCGAATTGGACGACGGCCATGCCGCCCACCCACAGCGCGGCGGCGAGCAGGTGCAGGCACAGCAGGACGGCATAGGCAAGGGTCATTGCGGGCTCCAGGTCGGGATTCAAGCCGGGATTCAAGCCGGGTTTCAGGCCGCCTTCGCTTCGTCGATCAGCCGCGACAGGAAGGCGCGGGTGCGCTCGTGCCGCGGCCGCGCCAGCAGCTCGCCGGGCGGCCCGGATTCGACGATCACGCCGCCGTCCATGAACGCCACGCGGTCGCCGGCGTCGCGCGCGAAGGCCATCTCGTGCGTGACCACGATCATCGTCATGCCGTCGTCGGCCAGGCCGCGCATCACCGCCAGCACTTCGTCGACCAGCTCGGGGTCGAGCGCGGAGGTCGGCTCGTCGAACAGCATCAGCTTCGGCTGCATCGCCAGCGCGCGGGCGATCGCCACGCGCTGCTGCTGGCCGCCCGACAGGTGGCCGGGGTAGGCGCCGGCCTTGTCGGCCAGCCCGACCCGTTCGAGCAGCGCCAGCGCGCGCTGCTGCGCCTGCGCCTTCGGCTCGCGCTTGACGTGCAGCGGCGCCTCGACGATGTTCTGCATCACGGTCAGGTGCGCGAACAGGTTGAAGCGCTGGAACACCATGCCGATGTGCGCGCGCTGGCGGCAGACCTCGCGCTCGGGCAGCTCGTACAGCACGTCGCCGCGCTGGCGGTAGCCGATCGGCTCGCCGTCGACCTCGATGCGCCCGGCCTGGATCTTCTCCAGATGGTTGATGCAGCGCAGCAAGGTGCTCTTGCCGGAGCCCGACGGCCCGATCAGGCACAGCACCTCGCCGGCCGGCACCTGCAGGCTGATGCCCTTGAGCACCTCGTCGCGGCCATAGCGCTTGTGCACGTCCTGCGCGTCGACCATCACGCGGCGCGCCGCGGCGTGCGTGGGCTCAGCGCGCGGCATGGGTCTGCGCCGCCGCGCGGCCGAGGCGGCGTTCGATGGCGTGCTGGCCGAGGCTGCTGACCGAGGTGATCGCCAGGTACCAGAAGGTGGCGACCAGCATCAGCTCGATGGTGTGCAGGTTGGCCGACGAGATGTTCTGCGCCGCGGTCAGCAGGTCGCCGCCGGCGATCACCGATACCAGCGAGGTCGCTTTCAGCAGCGAGATGAACTGGTTGCCGGCCGGAGGGATGATGACGCGCAGCGCCTGCGGCAGCACGATGCGCCGCAGTGCCAGCGCGCGCGACATGCCCAGCGCCAGCGCGGCCTCGTGCTGGCCGCGGTCCACCGCCAGGATGCCGGCGCGAACGATCTCGGCCATGTAGGCCGCTTCGTTCAGCCCCAGCGCGATCACCGACGCGACGAAGGGCGTCAACACCGCGTTGGTGCTGAACGGCCCGATGGTGGCGAACAGCAGCGCGAAGTTGCCCCACACCAGAATCTGCACCAGCAGCGGCGTGCCGCGCAGCAGCCATACGTAAAGCCCGCTGCCCAGCCGCAGCACGCGGCTGTCGGACAGCCGCATCACCGCCAGCACGATGCCCAGCCCCAGGCCGATGACCGCGGCCAGCAGCGCCAGCACGACGGTGGTGCGCAAGCCCTGCAGGATGGCCGGCGCGAACTGGAACTGCCAGATCACCGCATGCTGGATGTTCGGATTGCGCCAGATCGCCACCGCCAGCCACGCCAGCAGCGCGACGAACAGCGCGCTGCTCGACCACAGCCACGGCCGGCGCAGCGGCACGACGCGCAGCGTGGGCACGCCGGTGCTCAAGGCTTTTGGCGTCAGCGCGGCCCGGCGCGGCCGTCAACCGCCGTTGATGTTCGCGGTCTTCACGGCGCCGCCTTCGACGCCGTGCCTGGCCAGGATCTTCAGGTAGCTGCCGTCGGCGATCAGCGCGTTCAGCGCCTTCTGCAGCGCGTCGCGCAACGCGGTGTTGTCCTTGGCCACGCCGATGCCCAGCGGCACCGGCTGGTATTCGCGGTTCGGCACCACGTCGAAGACGGTGCCGCCGCCGGCGGTCTGCGCCAGGTAGACCATCACCGGCGAGTTGCCGAAGAACACCGCCGAGCGGCCGGTCTGCACCTGCAGCCGCGCGTCGGCCGGCTGCGCGTACTTCAGGTTCTCGACGCCGGGCTTGCCGGCCTTCTTGCAGGCGGCGTCGGCCTGATCGACCAGCGTGATCTGCGTCGAGCCCTGGACGGTGGACACCGTCTTGCCGCACAGCGTGTCCAGGTCGTCGATGTGCTGCGGGTTGCCCTTTTGCACCAGCAGCTTGGTGCCGAGGTTGAAGTAGTCGACGAAGTCGATGACCTTCTGCCGCTCGGGCGTGTCGTTCATCAGCGTGAAGGTGATGTCGATGTTCTTCGCCTGCATCGCCGGCAGCAGGCCGTTGAACGGGATCGGCTTGAAGACGATGGTGCGGCCCATCTGCTGGCTCATCGCCGCGGCCAGGTCGACGATTGCGCCCTGCAGGGTGGTGCCGTCGGCGGCGTACGAGATCATCGGCGGGCTGTTGGTGATGCTGCCGGCGTTGATCGGATCGGCGGCCTTCGCCGGCGTCAGCATCAGGCCGGCCAGCGCGCAGGCCGCGATGCCGAGCAGGCGCACGCGGCGCGGGCCGAGGGGTGACTGGGCGTCTGGCGGCTTCGGCATGGTGCTCTCCGTTCGTCGTTTCGAGGTGCGCGGCATTCTAGAGGGCGCGTTAGAGGTGGCGTTGGAGGGCGCGTGCCGGCGCAGCGCCTGCGGCGCCGCGCGCGCTCAGCGCTGCGGCATGTCCTTGGCCCCGTAGCCCAGGCTGACCGTTGCGTCGGCCGGGATCGGCGGCATCGTCGCGTGCCATGCCAGCCAGTCGTTGCGCATCGCCTTCAGCCGCTCGGGCTGACGGCCGGCCAGGTTGGCGCGCTCGCGCTCGTCGGCGCCGAGGTCGAACAGGTATTCGTGTTCGTCGACCTTCAGATACTTCCAGCGGCCGTCGCGCCGTGCGCGCTGCGCGCGGTGGTTCATGCGCCAATGCAGCGGCCGCGCGAAGCGGCGGGCAGGATCGTCGAGCACCGGCAGCAGCGACACGCCGTCGAGCGGATACGCCGGGTCGGCGGCGACGCCGGCGGCGGCCAGCATCGTCGCCGACCAGTCCATCGTCATGCACAGCTGCTCGCTGAGACCGCCGGCGGCGATGCGCGCCGGCCAGTGCGCGATCCAGGGCACGCGGATGCCGCCTTCGGTGAGGTCCATCTTGCCGCCGACCAGCGGCCAGTTGTCGCTGAAGCGCTCGCCGCCGTTGTCGCTGGTGAAGACGACCAGCGTGTCGCGCGCCACGCCGGCGCCCGCCAGTGCCGCCATGATTCCGCCGATGCCTTCGTCCATGTGCCGGATCATGCGGCGGTAGGTGTGGATGCTGCCGCCGTGCAGGTGGAACAGGTTGTCCTTCACCTCGTCGGCCAGCGCGGCGTCGTCGCGCGTTTCCCACGGCCAGTGCGGCGCGGTGTAGTGCACGCTCAGGAAGAACGGCGCGGCGGTCGTGGCGCTGCGCTCGATGAAGTCGACGGCGCGCTGCGAGATCAGGTCGGTGAGATAGCCCTGTTGCCGGCATTCGGCATCGCCTTCGAACAGGTCGTGCGTGCCGCGCGAATCGCGGTGCGTGAAGTAGTCGACGCCGCCGGACATCGGCCCGAAGAACTCGCCGTAGCCCGAGCGCAGCGGGCCGAACGCCGGCGGATAGCCCAGGTGCCACTTGCCGGCCAGCGCCGTGCGATAGCCGGCCGCCTTCAGCAGCGACGGCAGCGTCGGGTGCTCAGGCGGCAGGCCCAGCGTGGTGCTGCCGCGGCTCTTGCTGTTGATCGGCTCTTCGGCGGCGCCGCGCAGGCGGTACTGGTAGCGGCCGGTCATCAACGCGAAGCGCGTCGGCGAGCACACCGGCGAATTCGCGTAACCCTGCGTGAAGCGCAGGCCATTGGCCGCCAGGCCATCGAGCACCGGCGAGACCGGGACGCGGCCGCCGTAGCAGCCCAGGTCGGCGAAGCCGAGGTCGTCGGCGACGATGAAGACGATGTTCGGACGGGTCATGCGGCGGCGATTTCGAAGAGCGGTGGCTTGTTCAACGATATCGCACGCGCTTGCAGGCCGAGCGGCTGTCCGCGCCCCGCGACGCCAGGGTCGCGCGGTATCGAGGGCGTCAGCCACACATCGGCCGGGCAGGTGGGCGATTCAGGCCGCTCGCCGACCGGCGTGTGAGACGGTTCGGTCACGGCTATTTGCGGGTGTCGTAGAGTGGCGGTTCTAGGGCAAACCAGCATCGCAGCAGCACGCGCGCACGCGCGCGGGGTAGATCGTGTCGAATCGGCTACCTTTCATTCGTCGATAACGTACGACGCGTCCTCTGACAGGTGCGCTGACCGGTCAACCCAACAGGAGTTCAGGCATGTCCTACATCGACGGCTTTGTGATCGCGGTGCCCACTGCAAACAAGCAGAAGTTCATCGAGCACGCGCGTCATTTCGATACGTTGTTCATCGAACTGGGCGCGATCCGTGTAATCGAAAGCTGGGGCGACGACGTCCCCGACGGCAAAGTCACCGACTTTCGCCGCGCGGTGCAGGCGACGGCCGACGAAACTGTGGCCTTCTCGTGGGTCGAGTGGCCGGACAAGGCCACGCGCGACGTTGCCATGAAGAAGATGATGGAGGACCCCCGCATGGACCCGTCCACACCCGGCAATCCTCCTATGCCCTTCGACGGCAAGCGCATGATCTTCGGCGGCTTCGAACAGGTGGTCGAAGTGAAGGCTTGAGCGGCGGCGCCGCGCCGTAACCGCACGGGAGGCGCGCCGCGGCGGGCGTCCATGCAACTCCCAGCTCGAATGATGCCGATCCACCCGGCCGCTTCGGAGATTCGAGTTCAGGGCAACGATGGGCTTGGGGTCGGGTGCTGCCCGTCGGTGTCAACAGTCTGCGCGACGTCAGGCGACTCAGGCACCGTCAAATCCTTGGTGGGGCTCTGTAGGCCTGGTTGAATGCAGAACAGCCTGGCGCGACGCGCTAGCACTCGACGATATTCACCGCCAGGCCGCCGCGGGCGGTTTCCTTGTACTTGAGCATCATGTCGGCGCCGGTCTCGCGCATCGTCTTGATGACCTTGTCGAGACTGACGTGGTGCGTGCCGTCGCCGTGCAGCGCCATGCGCGCGGCGTTGATGGCCTTCACCGATGCGATGGCGTTGCGCTCGATGCACGGGATCTGCACCAGCCCGCCGACCGGGTCGCAGGTCAGCCCGAGGTGGTGCTCCATGCCGATCTCGGCGGCGTTCTCGACCTGCGCGGGCGTGCCGCCCAGCACCGCGGCGAGCGCGCCGGCGGCCATGCTGCAGGCCACGCCGACCTCGCCCTGGCAGCCGACCTCGGCGCCGGAGATCGACGCGTTTTCCTTGTACAGCAGGCCGATCGCGGCGGCGGTGAGCAGGAAGTCGATGACGCCGGCGTCGCTCGCGCCGTGCACGAAGCGGGTGTAGTAGTGCAGCACCGCCGGGATGATGCCGGCGGCGCCGTTGGTCGGCGGGGTGACGACGCGGCCGCCGGCGGCGTTTTCCTCGTTGACCGCCAGCGCGTACAGGTTCACCCAGTCCAGCACTTGCAGCGGGTCGCGCAGCGCGGCTTCGGGGTGGCGGGTCAGGTCGCGGTACAGCGCCGCGGCGCGGCGCTTGACCTTGAAGCCGCCGGGCAGCACGCCTTTCTGGCGCAGGCCGCGCTGCACGCAGTCCTGCATCACCTGCCAGATCCGCAGCAGGCCGGCATCGATGTCGGCGTCGCTGCGCCCGGCTTGACCCAATGCGCGCTCGTTGATGCGCACCACGCCGGCGATGCTCAAGCCCTCGCGCTGCGTGATCGCCAGCAGCTCGTCGCCGCTGCGAAAGGGCAGCGGCAGCACGGTGGCGTCGGGCGCGATCAGCCGGGCGCGGCTGCCGTCGGCCGCGACGTCGTCGCTGATGACGAAGCCGCCGCCGACCGAGTAGTACACGCGCGTGTCGAGTTCGCCGCCGGCGGCGTCGAAGGCGGCGAAGCGCATGCCGTTGGCATGCAGCGGCAGCGATTCGCGGCGGTGGAATTGCAGGTCGCGCTTCTCCGCGAAGTCCACCGCCTGCACGCCGGCGAGCTCGAGCCGGCCGCTGTCGCGCACCGTCTTCAGCAGCGCCGGAATGGCTTCGACCTCGACGGTGTCCGGCTCATGGCCCGACAGCCCCAGCAGCACCGCCTTGTCGCTGCCATGGCCCTTGCCGGTGGCGCCGAGCGAGCCGTACAGGTCGGCCCGCACGCGCGCCACCCGCGGCAGCAGGCCCCGGTGCTGCAGGCGCAGCGCGAACAGCCGCGCCGCGCGCATCGGGCCGACGGTGTGGCTGCTGCTCGGGCCGATGCCGATCTTGAACAGGTCGAACACCGAAACGGCCATTTCGCGTCGGCCTAGGCGTAGTCGCTCGGTGGCGGGCAGCTGCACATCAGGTTGCGGTCGCCGTGCACGTTGTCGACCCGGCCCACCGGGCTCCAGTACTTCTGGCGGCGCAGCGCCGGCACCGGGTAGGCGGCCTGCTCGCGCGAATACGGATGCGTCCACTGCGCGGCCAGCAGTGCCTCGGCGGTGTGCGGCGCGTTCTTCAGCGGGTTGTCGTCCTTCGGCCACTCGCCGGCCTCGACCCGGGCGATCTCGGCGCGGATGGCGATCATCGCGTCGCAGAAGCGGTCCAGCTCGACCAGCGCCTCGCTTTCGGTGGGCTCGACCATCAAGGTGCCGGCCACCGGGAAGCTCAGCGTCGGCGCATGGAAGCCGTAGTCGATCAGCCGCTTGGCCACGTCCTCGGCGCCGACGCCGCTGCTCTTGGCCAGCGGCCGCAGGTCGAGGATGCATTCGTGCGCCACGCCACCGCCCCTGATGCCTTCGATGCCGCCGCTGAAATGGATGTCGTAGTGGCCGGCGAGCCGCGCGGCGATGTAGTTGGCATTCAGGATCGCGGCTTCGGTGGCGCGGCGCAGGCCGTCGGCGCCCATCATGCGCAGGTACATCCAGCTGATCGGCAGCACCGCCGCGTTGCCCAGCGGCGCCGCCGACACCGCGCCGGTCTGGCCGTGACCGGGCAGGCCGGGCAGGAAGGGCACCAGGTCCGCGGCGACGCATACCGGGCCGACGCCGGGGCCGCCGCCGCCGTGCGGGATGCAGAAGGTCTTGTGCAGGTTCAGGTGGCTCACGTCGCCGCCGAACTCGCCCGGCGCGGCCAGCCCGACCAGCGCGTTCAGGTTCGCGCCGTCGACATAGACGCGCCCGCCGTATTCATGCACCAGCGCGCACAGCCGCACGACGCCGGTCTCGAACACGCCATAGGTGGACGGGTAGGTGATCATCATCGCGGCCAGCCGGTCGCGGTGCTTTTCGCACCTGGCGCGCAGGTCGTCGAGGTCGACATTGCCGGCGTCGTCGCACTTCACGACCACCACCTGCATGCCGGCCATGCCGGCGCTGGCCGGATTGGTGCCGTGCGCCGATTCGGGGATCAGGCACACGTCGCGCTGCGCGTCGCCGCGGCTGGCGTGCCAGGCGCGGATCGCCAGCAGCCCGGCGTATTCGCCCTGCGAGCCGGCGTTCGGCTGCAGGCTGACGCCGGCGTAGCCGGTGCATTCGCACAGCCAGGCGCACAGCTGCTCGTTCAGCAGCCGGTAGCCCTGCAGCTGGTCGGCCGGCGCGTAGGGGTGGACCTGCGCGAACTCGGGCCAGGTGATCGGCGCCATCTCGCTGCTGGCGTTGAGCTTCATCGTGCACGAACCGAGCGGGATCATGCAGCGGTCCAGCGCCAGGTCCTTGTCGCTCAACGAGCGGATGTAGCGCAGCATCTCGGTTTCGCTGTGGTGGCGGTTGAACACCGGATGCGTCAGGAACGGCGTGCGGCGCCGCAGCGGCGCCGGCAGCAGCGGCGCCACGCCGTTTTCGAAGCGTGCGAAGTCCGGCAGCGGGCGGCCGTCGGCGAACAGCGCCCACAGCGCGCGCAGGTCGTCGCGGCCGGTGGTTTCGTCGAGCGTGATGCCCAGCCGCGTGGCGCCGGCGCGGCGCAGGTTCATGCCGGCGGCTTCGGCTGCGCGCAGCAGCGCGTCGCAGCGGCCGGCGCATTCCAGCTCGAGCGTGTCGAAGGCCTCATCGTGGACCGGCACGACCCCCAGTTCCTTCAGGCCCGCGGCGAGCACCGCCGTATACGTGGCCACGCGCTGCGCGATGCGCTGCAACCCGGCCGGGCCGTGATAGACCGCGTACATGCTGGCCACCAC
>Ga0164241_10005345_pt1 | contig 12094 bp, 9 predicted proteins | sample OricomyardsoilBY_FD_108780 | JGI IMG/M metagenome (GOLD analysis project Ga0164241, IMG submission 108780) | Backyard soil microbial communities from Emeryville, California, USA - Original compost - Back yard soil (BY) | ecosystem: Environmental > Terrestrial > Soil > Unclassified | place: USA...
GGACGGGCTTCGGCGAGTTCCTCTTCTACGACTGGATCCGCGACGGCGAGATCGAGCTGGAGCCGAACCCGATCCTGGTCACCGGGCGTAACTTCGGCAGCGGCTCCTCCCGCGAGCACGCTCCCTGGGCGCTGGAGGACTTCGGCTTCCAGGCGATTGTGGCGCCGTCCTTCGCCGACATCTTCTACTCCAACTGCACCAAGATCGGGCTGCTGCCGGCGATCCTCGACGAGGAGCACTGCCGCCTGGTCGCCGAAGCGGGCGAGGCCCGGATCGACGTCGACGACGAGACCGTTACCTGCGCCGCCGGCGTCTTCGAGTTCGCGGTCGAGCCCGACGTCAAGCACCGGCTGCTGAACGGCCTCGACGACATCGCGATCACGCTCGAGAACGGGGCCGCGATCGATGCCTTCGAGGGTGCCGGTGGGGCGGCGCGCGGCCCGGTCACCACCGCGCTCTGAGGGCCGGGTGTCGGAGGCGATCAACACCGGCCCGCGCGAGTGGGACGCCGAGACCTACGACGCGGTCTCCGATCCCCAGTTCGCGTGGGGGGTGGAGGTGCTCGAGCGGCTCGAGCTGCGTGGCGAGGAGACCGTCGCCGACGTCGGTTGCGGCTCCGGCCGGGTTACCGAGCAGCTGGCGAAGCGGTTGCCGGACGGCAGGGTGATCGCCGTCGACGGCTCCGAGGCGATGATCGCCAAGGCCCGCGAGCGCCTCGGCGAGGAGGCGACCTACATCGTCTCCGACCTCTCCGAGCTGACGCTGCCGCAGCCGGTCGACCTGATCTTCTCGACCGCGACCTTCCACTGGATCGTCGACCACGAGCGGCTCTTCGCCCGCCTGCGCCAGAACCTGGTCCCGGGTGGGCGCCTGGTCGCGCAGTGCGGCGGTGCCGGCAACGTCGCCGGGCACGCGCAGGCGATCGCCACGGTCGCCACCAGCCCCGAGTACCTGCGGTACTTCGAGGGGATGGCGGCGATGTGGAACTTCGCCGCGCCGGAGCCGACCGAGGCGCGTCTGCGCGCCGCCGGCTTCGCCGACGTCCGCTGCTGGCTCGAACCGAAGCCCTACGAGCCGGTCGACCCGCTGCGCTTCACGATGACGGTGACCCTGGGCCCACACCTGGCGCGGCTGCCGGAGCCCAAGCGCCGCCCCTTCGCGGAAGCCGTGCTCGAGCTCTGCGGCGAGCCACTGACGCTCGACTACGTCCGCCTCAACCTCGAGGCGATCGCCGCCTGACCGGGCGGCGACGCAACCCGTAGAGTGCCCCCGGCATGAGCGAGGCCCCCCGCATAGTCGTCCTCCCCGGCGACGGGATCGGCCCGGAAATAGTCGCCGCCGCGCGGCAGCTGCTGGAGTCCCTGGGCGAGTTCGAGTTCAGCGAGCACCTGCTCGGTGGCTGCTCGATCGACGCTCACGGCATCGCCCTCACCGACGAGGTGCTGGAGGCCTGCCGGGCCGCCGACGCGGTCCTGCTCGGCGCCGTCGGCGGTCCCAAATGGGATACGACCGACCCCGAGGCGCCGCGCCCCGAGCAGGGCCTGCTCGGCCTGCGCAAGGGGATGGGGCTCTACGCCAACCTGCGCCCGGTCCGGCCCAGCCCGGCCCTGGTCGGCGCCAGCCCGCTGCGCGAGGAGCGCATCGCCGGCACCGACCTGCTGGTCGTGCGCGAGCTCACCGGGGGCATCTACTTCGGCGCCAGCGGGCGTGACGGCGACGTCGCCCACGACACCTGCGAGTACTCGGTCGGGGAAATCGAGCGGATCGCCCGCACCGCCTTCGAGGCCGCGCGCCGGCGCGCCGAGGGCTCCGACCGCAGGCCGCGCGTCACCTCGGTCGACAAGGCCAACGTGCTGGAGACCTCGCGGCTGTGGCGCGAGGTCGTGACCGGAATCGGGCCCGACTACGCCGATGTCGCCCTCGACCACCTGCTGGTCGACAACGCGGCGATGCAGCTGGTCTCGCGCCCGGCGGACTTCGACGTGATCGTCACCGAGAACCTCTTCGGCGACATCCTCAGCGACGAGTCGGCGATGCTGACCGGCTCGCTGGGGATGCTGCCCTCCGCCAGCCTTGGCGTCGACGGCGCTCCCGGGCTGTTCGAGCCGGTCCACGGCTCGGCCCCCGACATCGCCGGCAAGGGCATCGCCAACCCGCTGGCCACCTTCCTCTCGGTGGCGATGATGCTGCGCCACGGCTTCGGTCGCGCGGATGACGCGGAGCGGATCGAGGCCGCGGTCGACGCCGTCCTGGGGCGCGGCCTGCGCACGCCGGACCTCGCCGCGGGGACGCTGGCGGCTCCACCGCTGCCAGACGTCCCCGCCGAGGTCGAGGTCGGCACCGCCGAGATGACCGACGCGGTCCTCGCGGCGCTCTCCGCTTAGGGAGCGGTCACCGCCCACTGGCCGTAGGCCGAGAACGCTTTTTCGGCTTCGTTGATCGTCGCTTCGAGACCGAAGCCGAAGCGGCTGGTGCTGGTCGGCGGCACCGTCAGCGTTTTCAGGTTGGTCGGGCTGGTGACGTAGATGCAGAGGTTGCCAGCCGCTGCCGCCGGCGACTGGCCGCTGCCGAGACCCGGGCAGGCCGGGGTGGTAGCGGTCGCCGGGTTGACGACGTTGACCGCGGGGGCGTTCGCCAGCGGGAACTGGTACGTCTCGCCGCCGATCGCGACCGTCAGGTCTTTGCCGGCTCCACCGACCGCAAAGGCTCCCTGCAGCGTCTGACCGCTGCGCAGCGGGCTGATCAGGGGGCCGAATTCTTTGCTCAGCTTGCCGGGCGTGACCGAGCCGTTGGCGAGGATCGGCGTCGTCACCGACTCGTTGGCCAGTTTCGGCGTCGTCACCGCGTTGTTGTTGAGTTTGTTGGTGGTGATGACGCCGTTCTTGATCGAGCTGGCGATCACGGCGCCGGCGCCGATCTTGGCGCTGGTGATGGCGCCGTTGCCGATGTTGCCGGGCAGCACGGCGTTGGCGCCGAGCTTGCCGGCGACGACCGACTTGGGCGCCAGCTTGCCGCTGGTGACGGCGGCCTTGCGCAGTTTGGCCGGGGTCACGGCGCCGCGCTTGAGCTGGTTCGGGCCGACGCTGTTGCGCGGCACCCCGGCGGCGACGGCGGCGCCGCCGAGGGCGATGAACAGCGCCATCGTGGCGATCACGTTCGAGTAGCTGAGCTTCGGAAGGAATCTGGAATTCATCTGGTCCTGCGCCTCCTTTGTTGCGTTTCAGGCGTGATTCGTGGCCCGGGGTGGGAAGACCTGCGTTTTATCGGGCATACTTCGACAACATGGACCAGGCGGATTTGATTTGGCACAACGGCGAGTTCGTGCGCTGGGAGGACGCCAAGGTGCACGTGCTCAGCCACGGATTGCACTACGGCACCGGCGTCTTCGAGGGCATCCGCTGCTATGAGACCGAGCGCGGGCCGGCCGTCTTCCGCCACCGCGACCACCTCGACCGCCTGCAGAAGTCGGCCGGGCTCTACTACCTCGACCTGCCCTACAGCGCCGAGGAGCTGCGCCTGGCCACGCACGAGCTGATCCAGCGCAACGGGCTCGGCTCCTGCTACATCCGCCCGCTCGCCTTCCGCGGCTACGGCAGCCTCGGCCTCTACGCCACCGACGCCCCGGTCGAGGTGATCATCGCCGCCTTCCCCTGGGGCGTCTACCTCGGCGAGGACGGCAACGCGCACGGCATTCGCGCCAAGGTCTCGAGTTGGCGCCGGATCAGCCCCGCCGGCTTGATCCCGCACGCCAAGGCCTCGGGCCAGTACCTCAACTCGATCCTGGCCAAGACCGAGTCGCAGAAGGCCGGCTACGAAGAGGCGATCCTGCTCGACGAGCGCGGCTTCGTCTGCGAGGGCTCGGGCGAGAACATCTTCGTCGTCCGCGACGGCGAGATCGTCACCCCGCCGCACGTCGCCGGGATCCTCGACGGGATCAACCGCAAGTCGGTGATCCAGATCGCCCGCGACCTTGGCTACACCGTGGTCGAGCGCGACATCGCCCGGGCCGAGCTGTACCTGGCCGAGGAGGTCTTCCTCACCGGCACCGCCGCCGAGCTGGTGCCGGTGCGAGAGATCGACGACCACCCGATCGGCGAGCCCGGCGAGATCACCCGCCACGTCCAGGCCAAGTTCGACGACGCCCTGCGCGGGCAGGCGGAGGAGTACCTGGAGTGGTGCGACTTCGTCGAGTCGCCGGCCGGCGCGGAGCAAGCGAGTAAGGTCAGTTCCTGATGTATCTCTGCATCGAGTCAATCGGGCGAATTACCGCAGCCGCCTAGCGGCTGGCGCGGCCGATGCCGTGCGCGCGGGCTCTCGGGCCCTCCTCACCCCGGTTGTACGACTCGAAAGGCAGCGGATGGCACAGGTGAAGCTCTACGACACGACCTTGCGCGACGGCATGCAGGGCGAGGGGATGTCGCTCTCGGCTGCGGAGAAGGTGCGCGTCGTCCTCGCGCTCGACCGGCTCGGCGTGCAGATGATCGAGGCCGGCTTTCCCAGCTCCAACCCGAAGGAGGTGGAGCTGTTCGAACGGCTCGCCGAGCTCGACCTGGAGCAGGCGACGATCTGCGCCTTCGGGATGACCCGGCGCCGCGACACCGCGCCCGAGGACGATCCGGCGCTGGCCACCCTGGTCGGCAGCTTCGCGCCCGTCGTCACCCTGGTCGGCAAGACCTGGGGCCTGCACCTGGAGAAGGTGACCAAGGTCTCCCGCGAGGAGAACCTGGCCATGATCGCCGACTCGGTCGGCTTCTGCCGCGCCCAGGGCAAGCGCGTCGTCTACGACGCCGAGCATTTCTTCGACGCCTACCGCGACGACCCGGCCTACGCGCTCACTTGCCTGGAGGCGGCGATCGAGGCCGGGGCCGAGAACGTCTCGCTCTGCGACACCAACGGCTCCAGCCTGCCCGACCAGATCACGGTCGCCACCGCGGCGATGGCGGCGCAGCTGGGGGAGAGGGCGGAGATCGGCATCCACGTCCACGACGACGCCGGCTGCGGCGTCGCCAACTCGCTGGCGGCGGTGCGCGAGGGCGCGCGCCTGGTTCAGGGCACGGTCAACGGCTACGGCGAGCGCTGCGGCAATGCCAACCTGACCACGATCCTGCCCAACCTGCAGCTGAAGATGGGCTTCGGGGTCGTCCGCGCGGACCAGCTCGCCTCGCTGGCGGAGACGGTCCACTTCGTCGACGAGCTCTGCAACCTGACCCCGAATCCGGACGCGCCCTACGTCGGCCGCAACGCCTTCGCCCACAAGGGCGGCATGCACGTCGCCGGGGTCGAGGCCGACGCTCGCACCTTCGAGCATCTCGACCCGGCCGCGGTCGGCAACCAGCGCAACATCCTGCCCTCCGAGCTCTCCGGCAAGGCGACGATCCGCGACCAGGCGGCGCAGGCCGGCCTGGAGCTGGACGACGCCGCTGCCGCGCGCGCGGTCGAGCGGCTGAAGCAGCGCGAGCATCGCGGCTACCACTACGAGGCGGCGCCGGCCTCCTTCGAGCTGCTGCTGCGGCGCGAGGCCGGCAGCTACAGGCCGCTCTTCAAGCTGGAGAGCTTCCGGGTCGTGACCGAGAAGCGGGCCGGCGGCGAGGTCGAGACCGAGGCCACGATCAAGGTCGAGGTCGACGGCGAGCGCTACGTCCGCGTCGCTGAGGGCAACGGCCCGGTCAACGCCCTCGACCAGGCCCTGCGCGGCGCCATCGCCGACCGTTACCCACACCTGGCCGAGATCGAGCTGACCAACTACAAGGTCCGCATCCTCGACGAATCCCACGGCACCGGCGCCGTCACCCGGGTCCTGCTCGACTCCGCCGACGGCGAGCGCGAGTGGGGGACGATCGGCGTCTCGGAGAACATCATCGAGGCCTCCTGGGAGGCCCTGGTCGATTCGCTGGAGTACGCCTTCCAGTGACTCCCGACGGCCAACTGGGTCAGGAGATCCCGCTCGCGCGGCCCGAGGTCGGCGCCCGCGAGGAGGAGCTGGCGCTGGAGGTGCTGCGCTCCGGCCGGCTCTCGCTGGGCCCGATGGGGGAGCGCTTCGAGCGCGCCCTGGCGGACTGGCTCGGGGTCGAGGACGCGGTCGCCGTCTCCAGCGGCACCACCGCTCTGCACCTCGGGGTGCGGGCGCTGGGCTGGGGCCCGGGCGACGAGGTCCTGACCAGCCCCTTCAGCTTCGTCGCCTCCGCCAACTGCTTGCTCTACGAGGGAGCGCGGCCGGTCTTCTGCGATGTCGACCCGGTCACGCTCAACCTCGACCCGGCCGCCGCCGCGGCTGCCGTCGGCGAGCGGACCAGGGGGATCCTGCCGATTCACATCTTCGGCTACCCGGCGGCGATGCCGGAGTTGGAGACGCTGGCGCAGCGGCACGGCCTCGGCATCCTCGAGGACGCCTGCGAGGCGATCGGCGCGGTCGACTCCGAGGGCCGCGCGGCGGGGGCTCGCGGCAACCTCGCCACCTTCGCCTTCTACGCCAACAAGCAGATGACGACGGGAGAGGGAGGGATGATCGTCCCTTCCGGCCCGGAGGTGGCGGCCCGTCTGCGCAGCGAGCGCAACCAGGGCCGCGCCGCCGACATGGGCTGGCTCGACCACGGCGGCCTCGGCTTCAACTACCGCCTCTCCGACCTCGCCGCGGCGCTCGGCGTCGCCCAGGTCGAGAAGCTCGACTCGCTGCTGCAGCGACGCGCCGCGGTCGCCGCGCTCTACGAGCAGCGGCTCGCCGAGGTCGAGGGCGTCGGGGTCCCGCTCGCCGTCCGCGGCTCCGAGCGCCGCAGCTGGTTCGTCTACGTCGTCCGCCTCGCCGACGACGTCGACCGCGACGCGACGATCGCCCAGCTGGCCGCGGGCGGCATCGCCAGCAAGGCCTACCTGCCCTGCATCCACCTCTTCCCGCAGCTGCGTGAGCTCGGTTACCGCGAGGGCCAGTTCCCGATCGCCGAAGCCGCCTCCGCGCACTCGCTGGCGCTGCCCTTCTTCCCGGCGATGGACGAGTCCCAGGTGGACCGTGTCTGTGAGGCGCTGGCGGCGGCAATACGATCCGGCCGATGAGCACCGACGAGTCCGACAAGGTCGCCGCCGCGAGCCCGGCGCGGGAAGCCTCGGAGTCCTCGCGCTTCCGCAAGGAGCCGGACCCGCGCTTCTGGGCGCTCAACCGCTCGCTGCCGTTCGATTGGCAGCTGGCCGCCTACGACATCGACCAGTCGCGCGCCCATGCCCGCGGCCTGCTCGGGATCGGCGTCCTCGACGAGGACGAGCTGAGCCGGATCGACGCCGGCCTCGAGCGCGTGCGCGAGCGCATGGCCGAGCACGGCTTCGCCTTCGAGGACTCCGACGAGGATATCCACATGGCGATCGAGCGCCTGCTCGGCGAGGAGATCGGCCCGCTCGCCGGCAAGCTCCACACCGGCCGCTCGCGCAACGACCAGGTCGCGACCGACGTGGCGATGGTCGTGCAGGTGCACTCGCTGCAGGCGATCGAGCTCTGCGCCGCCACGATGGCGGAGCTGCTCAGCCTGGCCGAGGCGCATCGCGACTGGGCGCTGCCCGGCTACACGCACCTCCAGCGCGCCCAGCCGGTCTATCTCGGCCACCACCTGCTCGCCTACTTCTGGATGCTCGCCCGCGACGTCCTCCGCTTCCAGTTCGCGCTCGACAGCGCCGGCGTGATGCCGCTCGGCTCCGGCGCCCTGGCCGGGGTCAACTGGGAGATCGACCGCGAGGCGGTCGCCGCCGACCTCGGCTTCGAGCACGTCAGCCACAACTCGATCGACGGCGCCTCCAACCGCGACTTCGTCCTCGACTACCTGGCCGCCGCCTCGGCCTGCTCGATGCACCTCTCGCGCCTGGGCTCGGAAATCGTCATCTGGTCCAGCACCGAGTTCGGCTTCTGCGAGCTCGACGAGTCGTTCTCCTCGGGCTCCTCGATCATGCCGCAGAAGAAGAACCCGGACTCGGCCGAGCTGCTGCGGGCGAAGAGCCCGCGGGTCGCCGCCGCCCACGCGACCCTGCTCGGGGTGATGCACGCGCTGCCGCTCACCTACGGCAAGGACATGCAGGAGGACAAGGAGCCGCTCTTCGACGCGATCGACACGGTCGAGGGCAGCCTCGAGATGGCGGCGGGGATGCTGACCGGGATCGAGTTCGACCGCGAGCGCATGGAGGACGCCTCCGGCGACGAGATGCTGGCCGCGACCGAGGTCGCCGACCTGCTCGTCCGCAAGGGCGTCCCCTTCCGCGAGGCCCACGGCATCGTCGGCGGGCTCGTCCGCGACGCGGTCGAGCAGGGCGGCAAGCTCTCCGACCTCACCCCGGAGCAGCTGCGGGCCCGTTCCGAGCACCTCGACGAGTCCTTCTACGAGGTGCTCGAGCGCAGCAGCTGGCTGGAGTCGAAGCGGATCGCCGGCGGCACCGGCTCGGTCCCGCTCGAGGCCCAGCTGGGCGAGGCCAGGGAGACGCTGGCGGCGGTCAGGGCGCGGGTGCTCGAAGAGCGCTCCTGAGGTGGCGCCGGCGGCGTCGGAGCGGCGGCTGGGGCAGGCCTTCTTCGATCGCTCGGTGCACGAGGTCGCGCGGGCGCTGATCGGCTGCCGACTCTTCTTCGACGGCGTCGGCGGCACCGTCGTCGAGACCGAGAGCTACGAGCGCGACGACCCCGCCTGCCACGCCTACGTCGGGCTGACCGACCGCACCGAGGTCCTTTTCGGGCCGCCCGGGCGCGCCTACGTCTACCTCTCTTACGGCATTCACAGCCTGCTCAACGCCGTCGCCGAACCCGAGGGCGAGGCGGCGGCGGTGCTGATCCGGGCGCTGGAGCCGACCGCTGGCCTGGAGGAGATGCGGCGCCGCCGCGGCGACCGTCCCGACGGCGAGCTCTGTTCCGGCCCCGGCAAGCTGACCGAGGCGCTCGGCGTCGGCCTCGAGCGCAACGGCGCCGACCTCAGCCGCGATCCCTTCCTCTTTCTGCCCCCCGAGGGTCCTGCGCCGGCGGTCGTCACCGGCCCGCGGATCGGGATCACCAAAGCGGTCGAGCGCCCCTGGCGCTTCTGCGCCGCCGACAGCCCCTTCGTCTCGCGCCCGCGGCTCTAGGAGGGACTAGCCGGCGGTGACCCCGCCGCCTCCCCCGCTGGATTCGGGAGTCGCTTCGGGTGCTGCTTCCGGCGTTGCTTCGACTTCCGGTTCGGCTTCCACTTCTTCCGGTGCCACTTCGGCTTCTTCGCTGCCTTCGCCTTCCGGTGCGGTTTCCGTTTCCACTGGCGGCACGTAGGTTTCGCTTGCGCCGGAGTCGCCGTCGTCGCTCTCGCGACCTTCCTTCTCGGCCTTCTTTTCGGCGGCGCGGTTGTCCTGGATCTCCTCCCAGGCGGAGATCACGCTGGCCCAGATCAGGGCCGGGAAGGTGCCGCCCATAACCGGGCCGCCGTTGAAGAGCGTGGTCATCGGCGTCGTCGAGTCCGGGTAGCCGACCCAGACGCAGGCGGTGACTTCGTCGCTGACGCCGCCGCAGAACCAGGCGTCGCCGTTGTTCTCGGTGGTGCCGGTCTTGCCCCACTGGCCTTCGGCGCCGATCTGGGCGTTGGTGCCGGTGCCTTCGGAGACGACCGATTCGAGCAGCCGCTTCGCTTCTTCGGTGGCGGCCTGGTCGAGCGCCTGCTCGTGGGTCGAGTCGTTGTCGCCGCCCTTGATCGTCTTGTCGTCCTGGTCGGTGACCTGGGTGTAGGAAACGGGGCTGTTGCCCGGGCGGGGGGCGAGGGTGCCGCTGACCCGGTCGCCGTTATTGCCGATCGTGCTGTAGGCGTAGGTCCAGCCGAGCGGGGTGACGCCGATGTCGAGGCCGCCGAGGACCATCGCCGGGTTGATCGAGAGCGGGACGTTGTAGCCGGCTTTGTGGGCGGTCGCGGCGATCGAGCGGGTACGGTCGGAGATCGTCTTGCCGTCCAGCCCCTCCAGCGCCAGCTGGGCGTAGACGGCATTGTCGGAGTTGGTCGTCGCGCAGATGATCGAGCAGGTGCCGGCGTAGAAGTCGCCGTCGTTGGTGACCTCGAAGGTTTCCTGGCCGTTCTTGCCGAAGGCGAATTCCTGCGGCGCCGATTCGAACGTCGTTTCCGGCGAGATTCCCTCTTCCAGGGCGGTGATCAGGGTGAAGGGCTTGATCGAGGAGCCGGGCTGGCGCTGCCCTTGGGTCGCGAGGTTGAAGGGTGCGGTCTCGAAGTCGGGCCCGCCGACCATCGCCTTGATCCCGGCGTTGCGGTTGTCGATCACGACCACCGAGGCGGTCGCCGGCGAGTAGCCGAGGTAGGAGTTGACCGCTTCCTGCGCTGCTTCCTGCAGCCCGAGGTCAAGGGTCGACTTGACTTTGAGGCCGGCGAAGAAGGCCTTCGAGGCGCCGTAGCGTTCGACCAGCTGCTGACGCAGGTAGGCGGTGAAGTAGGGCGCCTTGGAGTCGATCGTCGGCGGGGCGATGGCGTCGGGGGACGGCAGCGCCTGCTTCCTCCCTTCGCGCAGCTGTTCCTCGGAGATGTAGCCCTGTTCGTACATCTTTTCCAGGACGATGTTGCGGCGCCCGAGCGAGTTTTCGGGATAGATCTTGGGGTCGTAGGCGGAGGGCGAGGCGATGCTGGCCGCCAGGGTCGCTGCCTCCCAGGGCTCCAGCACCGAGGCGCAGGGATCGGTCTGGGTGCCGCAGCCGGGATGGGCGTCGCCGAAGAAGGTGCGGGCGGCGGCCTCGATCCCGTAGGCGCCCTCGCCGAAGTAGATCGTGTTCAGGTATTGGGTGAGGATCTTGTCCTTGCTCCAGTGGTGCTCGAGCCGGTAGGCCAGCGCCGCCTCCTTGAACTTGACGAAGAGGGTCCGCGTGTCCTGGGCTTCGAGCGCGTTCTTGACGAACTGCTCGGTGATCGTCGAGCCGCCCTGGGCGGCGCTCTGGCTGAGGATGTCTTTGACCAGGGCGCGGCCGATGCCCTGGAAGTCGACGCCGCTGTGCTCGTAGAAGCGGGCGTCCTCGATCGCCACCACCGCGTTCTTGACGTTGGGGGAGATCTGGCCGGAGCTGAGCAGGATTTTGTTCTGGTCGCTGGTCAGGGTGCCGAGCGCGACCCCGTTGGCGTCGTAGATCTCGCTGTTCTTGGAGGCCTTGTACTGGGCGAAGTTGTAGATCGCCGGCAGGTCCTGGGAGACCGCCGCCATCATCCCGAAGACGGTCGAGACCATCGCCAGGATCGCCAGCCCGAGCAGGACGAAGAGCACGCGCAGCTTCTTCAACCGCGGCTTCGCAGGCTTGGTCGGGGGAGCCGGAGGGGCGGGCGGAACTTCGCCGCCACGCCGCCGGCGCTTTATTCCTAGGGCCGCCATCGAGAGGTGACTGCTCGGGCGTAGCTGAAGCCGCCGAGCGGAGGCGGCAGTCTAGCATTCGCCAAATGGCTGATTTGACGCGTAACGCGGTCGACGTCCTGCCCGACGGGAGGCTCGCCGAGCAGCTCGCCGGCGAGCGCCCGCTGCGGGTGAAGCTGGGGATCGACCCGACCACGGCCGACATCCACCTCGGCCACACGGTCGTGCTGGAGAAGCTGCGCGAGTTCCAGCAGGCCGGCCACACCGTCGTCCTCATCATCGGCGACTTCACCGCCCGGGTCGGCGATCCGAGCGGGCGCTCGAGCACCCGGCCGCTGCCCTCGGCGGAGGAGATCGAGGCCAACGCTGCCACCTATCAGGAGCAGGCCTTCAAGCTGCTTGACCGCGAGCAGACCGAGGTCCGCTTCAACAGCGAGTGGCTGCGGATGGAGCCCGAGGCGCTGCTGGGCCTGCTGGCGCAGACCACCGTGGCCCGCCTGCTCGAGCGCGACGATTTCCAGAAGCGGTTGGGCGCCGGCCAGCCGGTCGCGGCGCTGGAGCTGCTCTACCCGCTGCTGCAGGGCTACGACTCGGTCGCGGTCGAGGCCGACCTCGAGCTGGGGGGGACCGACCAGAAGTTCAACCTGCTCTTCGGCCGCGACATCCAGGCCGCCTACGGCCAGAAGCCGCAGTCGATCCTGACGATGCCGATCCTGGTCGGCACCGACGGCGTCAAGAAGATGAGCAAGTCGCTCGGCAACTACGTCGGCGTCAC
>Ga0164241_10005346_pt1 | contig 12093 bp, 12 predicted proteins | sample OricomyardsoilBY_FD_108780 | JGI IMG/M metagenome (GOLD analysis project Ga0164241, IMG submission 108780) | Backyard soil microbial communities from Emeryville, California, USA - Original compost - Back yard soil (BY) | ecosystem: Environmental > Terrestrial > Soil > Unclassified | place: USA...
ATCTGAACCTCCTGGGGAAGTGCGCGTCCCCTTCGAAAGGCTGCTGGTGCCCGAGCGTCCTGACTTACGAGCTGAGCTCGCTCACAGTGGCGCGGCCGTGCCGGACTCTCACCGGCTTCCCTCTGTGGCACCGCAGGTTGTCCCGTGCACCGTAGGCCCCAGCTGTGACCGCGGTCAACGGACCGCGGCGTGGCGGTGATTCTTCCCACGCGGCCGGGTTCCGGTCTGTCCCAGCGGGCGGATTCGGTGGTGCGGCGCGACCTCGTCGCATCTACTCTGAGGAGATGCCGTCCGCTCACCACCTGGTCGCGTTCGCGATCACCGCCTTCATCATCATCGTCGTGCCCGGACCGAGCGTGCTGTTCATCGTCGGCCGGGCCCTCGCGGTCGGCCGCCGGGAGGCGGTGCTGACGATGGTCGGCAACACCATCGGCGCCGCCATGATGCTGGTCGCCGTCGCCCTCGGGCTGGGCACCCTGATCGCGGCCAGTGCGATCGCGCTGACCGTGGTGAAGCTCGCCGGCGCGGCGTACCTGATCTATCTGGGCGTGCACGCCTTCCGCACCCGCAAGTCGCTGGTCGAGGCGATGACCAGCGGGATCAAGCCGGGCAACAGCCGCCGTACGCTCCGGCAGGGCTTCCTGGTCGGTGTCACGAACGCCAAGACCGCGGTCTTCTTCGCCGCCGCGCTGCCGCAGTTCGTCGACAAGTCCGCGAGCAGCCCCGCCTGGATCCAGATCCTCGTCCTCGGCCTGGTCTTCATCCTGATCGCGCTCTGCTCGGACAGCGTCTGGGCGGTCGTGGCCGGCACCGCCCGCGAGTGGTTCGCCCGCTCCCCGCGCCGGCTCGAGCTGGTCGGCGGCACCGGCGGCCTGATGATCATCGGCCTCGGCGCCAGTATCGCGGTGTCCGGCTCTAAGGATTAGCCGTACGTCGGCCCGCCTGGATACCGAGTAGCGCGAAGACCGCCGGCAGACCGAAGGCCACCAGGTACGCCGTCACAGCGGAGTGCGGCTCGAGTACGGCGAACAGCGAGCCCCCGATCGCCAGGATCGTTGCCGTGGCCAACGAATCGCTCAGCTGCGCGGCGGAGCTGTTGGCACCCTGCTCGTCCCGCTCTGAGTACTCCAGCACCTGCACCGACAAGGTCGGGAAGACCGTGCCCATACCGAGACCGGTAAGGCTCCAGCCCAGGATGCCGACGACGACCGGGACCTGGTCGCTCAGAGTCAGCGTCGCGGTGATGATGCCGAGCAGGATCGCGACCATTCCGGCCTGCAGGAAGACCGCGTGCGAGAACGGCTGGTTCGGCCGGCCGCGGTACCAGGAGGCGGCGGTCCAGCTCAGCGCGCTGACGGTCAGGACGAGCCCGGCGACGGCCGGGGACAGGCCGCGCTCCCGGGTGAGCATCAACGGCAGGAACACCTCGGCACCGAAGCCGGCAGCCGCGACCAGCCCGCGGAGTGCGACGACCGACGGCAGGCCACGCTCGAGGGTGAAGGTCCCAGCGGGCAGCAGCTTCGGCGCGAAGGCGATCACCCCGGCGAGGCCGACTGCGAGCAGGACGAGTTGAACGAGGCCGCGCTGCTGGCCGCCGTAGTGCAGCAGACCGACACCGACCGCGGCCGCGACGGCCCAGAACGCTCGCTTGTCCCACAGACGTCCCGGGCGGGGTTCATGCGGGATGCCGTGGGCCAGGCCGCGCCGCATCACCAGCACCGCCGGGATCGCGATGGCCGGTACGGCGAGGAAGACGATCCGCCAGCTGGCGTGCTCGACGATCAGCCCCGCGATCGCCGGTCCGACCAGCGAGGGAACGACCCAGCCGGTCGCGAAGGCGGCGAAGATGCGCGGCCGGAGCCGAGCCGGGTACAGCTGGCCGACGACGACGTACAGCGCGACCGTCAGCAGGCCGGAGCCGAAGCCTTGGATGATGCGGCCGACGACCAGGATCTCCATGGTCGGGGCCAGGCCGGCGATGATCAGGCCGGCCAGGAACCAGGCGGTGCCGTACCAGAGCGGGCGGGTCGGGCCTTTGAGGTCACTCCAGGTGCCGGAGACCACCATCGCGACCACTCCGGAGGCGAGCGGTCCACCGAACGCGAGCGCGTACAGGCTGAGCCCGTCCAGTGCCTGCGCGACCGTCGGCATGGCGGTCGTGACGGCGAGGCCCTCGAACGCGACCAGGGTGATCAGCGCGACCATTCCGACCGTCACGGCCCGGTACTCCGGTGAGAGTACGCCGCCGGACGTGGTGTCCTGATCGGTCGAAGGGTCGGCAACGGTCGTCATGCCGAGAAGCCTCCGACATCAAGTGCACTTGAAGTCAACCACGACCTCAGAGAATCGCGGCGAGCACCAGGGCGAGGATCGGCGGGACGGCCTGGGTGGCGGCGGCGCGGACCATCCGGCGGTCCGAGGCGAGCAGGACGACACCGGCGCCGGCCATGCACGCGCAGCTGAACAAGGCGATGGCATGGCCCTTGTCGCCACCTGCGATCAGACCGCCGAGCGCGCCGAGCGCCAGGAACAGGTTGTAGAAGCCCTGGTTGAAGGCCCACGGCCGGGCAGCCGCCGCCTCGGCCTCGTCCTTGATCAGGAACCGCCGGTACGTGCTCGGCTTGCGGAACAGCAGGCTCTCCAGGGCGAACACCGCGACGTGGAACAGCCCTGCCACCACAACGAAGACCTGAGCGATCACGTTCATGGCGGCAACGTACCGCCCAGGCCCCGGACCCGCCGTCAGCCGCGCCAGTCGACCGAGAACGCCCGAGCGGGGTTCGCCACGAAGACGGCCTCGGCGACATCCGCACCCAACCGGCGCTCGATCCGCGGTCGCAGATGGGTGAGGAGGTACGGAATGCCGGGTCCCTCGCCTGTCGCTCCGCGCGCAGCGGCCGTCGTCGTGTCCCCGCCGAGCAGCAGCCGGTCGCCGTACCCGGCGTCGACGAGCGCTGTCAGGCAGTCGATCATCCACGGATCGGTCGCGTTGTTCGCCCGCGACGGCCCGTCGAACGCCAGCCACGCACCGCGCTCCGCCAGCTCGAGATGCCCGCGACGGTCCGGGAACCGGTTGAGGTGCCCGAGGATCACGCTCGTCGGCGGTACGCCGAGGTCGTCGACGAGCAGATCGAGTACGGCGTCCGCCGCGGACCCGAGTTCGTGATGCACCGCGATCGGTGCGCCGGTCGCGTGATGCGCCTCGGCCGCGGCGCGCATCACCCAGCGGGCATGGGAATCCAGCACATGGAACCCACCGGCGACCTTGATCAGCCCGGCCCGGACCTGACTGTTGCCGATGCCAACGGTCAGCTCGGCGTGGAAGATCTCGGCCAGCTGCGGCCGGACCTGGTCGACGAAACCGTCCGGGTAGAACTGGGCACGATGTAACCCGGTGGCCGCGATCAGCGAAACCCCTGTGGTGGTTGAGATTCCGCGCAGTGCGTCAGGTCGGCGGCCCAGGCCGTGCGGGGTCCACTGCACGATCGCCCGCCCTCCGGCTGCCGCGAAGGCTTGCGCCTCGGCCAGCGCCGCTTCCGCGTCGTCCAGCTCCTGCCCGGCCAGGACCGGCGTACGGAAGAACAGGTGATCGTGTGCGTCGGTGACACCAAGTCGGTCCGGTGCAATGTCGCCGAGGACGGTCCTGATCACCGGGACTCCTCGGCGAACGCTGCGGTGGCGAGACGGAGACCGGCCAGCGCCTTGGGGACGCCGATGTACGGCGCGAGGTGGACGAAGACCTCGGCGATCTCGGTGGTACTCATGCCGATCCTGCGGCTGGTGCGGATGTGGCCGGCCAACTGCGGCTCGACCCCGCCGATCGCGGTGAGCGCGGCCAGGTTGACGAGCTGCCGGTCGCGCAGCGACAAGCCGTCGCGCTGGTAGGTGCCACCGAACAGGCTCGTCACGATCCAGTCGGCGAAACCCGGGACGAGCTCCTCGAGCGGCGCGAAGGTGGCGTCCTTCAGCGCCGGGTCCTGCAACTGGTCGAGCAACTCCCAACCCGCGGCCTGATCCAGTACGGCGTCCTGCATCGCATCCTCCTGTAACGGTTGAACCGTTACCAACGTAACGGGCAAGGCGTTACGATGTCCAGGTGATTGATCGCACGGAGTTCCGGCTGGACTGTGGCGCGACGTGGCTGAACCTGTTGGCGACGCGCGGTTCGCACTTCGGGGAGAACCCGGTTGAAAGGGTGCCGACGGTCGAGCGGTTCGCGGAATGGCTCGACCGGGTGGAGCTACGGCCGCTGCGGAAGGTGTCCGAGGCGGAGCTGGAGCTGGCGTGGGAGCTACGCGAGACCCTGCGGCCGATCGCGCTGGCGACGGTCGACGGCGTACGTCCTGATGCGGCGGCGGTGAAGGCGCTCGGCCGGTTCCTGGACGACGACGAGATCGTGTTGAAGGTGACGGATCGGCTGGTGCGGTCCCGGCCGCAGACGGCAGCCGACGCGTTGTCGCGCATCGCCCACCAGGCCGTCGATCACCTGACCGGCCCGGAGCGTGAGTTCCTCTCGTCCTGCCCGGAGCACGACTGCCGAGGCGTCTTCTCCGACCCCTCGGGCCGCCGCCGCTGGTGCCCCAACCCCGCCTGCGCCACGCGGGGCCGGGTCCGGGCCCATCGCGCCCGCAAGAACCAAGAACAAACCGCCGGCCGGACTGACTGAGTCAGTCCGGCCGGCGGTTGGGTGCTGGGTTCAGCGGCTGCGGCGGGAGGCGCGGGTGCCGGCGGAGAAGGCGGCTGCGCCGCCGGTCGAGCGCGCGGGCCTGCCCGAGCGGGAGTTGGAGCCCAACGACTTGGCGCCGCCACCGGTCGAACCACCCGAGGCGGGCGCCTGGGTGCCTCGATTGCCGCGCCGACGACGACCGTTTCGGCCACCGCCGGCTCCCCGGCCCGATGACGCCGGGCCGACCGAGTCACGGCTCGAGGAAGTGCGGACCGCCGCGCCACGCTCGGCCTGGGGCTGGGGCGCGACGTAGGTGCGCTCGCCGGGAGCCAGCTCGGTGAGGAGCGGGTCGCCGGTGGTGAGCTTGGTGACCGTGGCGGCGATACCGGCCTTGCGGGTGAGGTCGCGGACGTCGCGAACCTGGGCGTCGGTCATCAGGGTGACGACCGTGCCCTCGGCGCCGGCGCGCGCGGTGCGCCCGGAGCGGTGCAGGTACGCCTTGTGCTCGATCGGCGGGTCCGCGTGGATCACCAGCGCGACGTCGTCGACGTGGATGCCGCGGGCCGCGATGTCGGTCGCCACGAGGGTCTTCGCCGTACCGTCCGCGAAGGCTTCCAGGTTTCGCGTCCGGGCGCCCTGGGACAGGTTGCCGTGCAACTCGACCGCCGGCACACCCTGCGCGATCAGCTTCTTCGTCAGCGACTTGGCGCCGTACTTGGTCCGGGTGAAGACCAGGGTCCGCCCGGGCGCCGCGGTCAGGTCGACGAGCACCGGGAGCCGGGTGTCGGCCTGGACGTGCAGCACGTGGTGGGTCATCTTCGCGACCGGCGACTGGGCCGAGTCCACGCTGTGCGTGACCGGCTCGGTCATGAACCGCTGCACGAGGACGTCGACCCCGGCGTCGAGCGTCGCCGAGAACAGCAACCGCTGGGCGCCGGACGGGGTCGCCTCGAGGATCCGCCGGACAGCCGGCAGGAAGCCGAGATCCGCCATGTGGTCGGCCTCGTCGAGCACCGTGATCTCGACCGCGTCGAGCTTCACGTGCCCGGCCTGGAGGTGGTCCTCGAGCCGGCCCGGGCACGCGACGACAATGTCGGCGCCCTTGCGCAGCCCGTTGATCTGGGGACCGTGGCCGACGCCGCCGAAGATGGTCATCGTGCGCAGGTCGAGCGCGTCGGTCAGGGGCGTGATCGACGCCTGGATCTGGGTCGCCAGCTCCCGCGTCGGCGCCAGGATCAGTGCCCGCGGGTGATGCGGCCGCCGCTTCGTGCGGCTTGCCGCCAGCCGGGCCAGCACCGGCAGGACGAACGCGTAGGTCTTGCCGGATCCGGTCCGGCCGCGACCGAGAACGTCCTTGCCGGCCAGGGAATCCGGCAACGTGGCTGCCTGGATCGGGAACGGCTTGGACACCCCGGCCGCCGCGAGCGCGGAGACCAGAGCCTGCGGTACGCCGAGGTCGGCGAAGGTGAGGTTGTCGGGGACAACCATTTCCGCGACCTGCTCGTACGCGACCGATCCGTTGCTCTGAGCAACTTCCGGGCGACGGCGAGCGTCGCTGGTGGCCGGCCGGTTGCGGCCGCCGGAGCGGCGCCGGCGGCGCGGTCCCGGGTCGGAACCGCGTGCGGGGGAAGAGGATTGGGTAGACGTGGATGTGGACGTGGGGCGGCGGACCGCCATGTGGTACTCCAAGAAAGTCGGGGGGTCGTCCTGCCCGGCGCGGCCGTTGCGTGGGCCGCGGCGCGTGGTGGTCGACTGCTAGCGCTCCGTGATGGGCGCTCCGGCCCGAGGCAGAACTGGGCGGGCCGTCACGAACAGTCTACGTCACCGAGGGTCGCGCCGCGCCGGATTGTTCACAGGACGCTCGTCACATGGCCTAGGTTCGGCATCGTGATGACAGAGTCCCGGGTAGACCCGCCCACCGCCGCCGGAGAACGCGAACTCCTCGAAGGGTTCCTCGACTACCACCGCGGCACACTGCTGTGGAAGGTGTCCGGACTGACCGGGGCGCAGTTGGTCCAGCACAGCGTCGATCCGTCCAGCATGTCGCTGATCGGGCTGGTCCGGCACCTGACCGAGGTCGAGCGGTACTGGTTCCACCGCGGACTCGGCCAACTCCCGGCCGAACCGAAGTACTGGACCGCCGAGCACCCGGACGGCGACTTCGACCTGGTCGATCCGGCCCGGGCGGCCCACGATCTGCACGACTTCCGGGTGGTCGTGAAGACCTCCGACGAGATCGCCGCCCGGCACGAGCTCGACGACACGTTCGTGCGACCGAACCACGAGGGCGCGTACTCGGTCCGCTATCTCTACATCCACATGATCGAGGAGTACGCCCGCCACAACGGCCACGCCGACTTCCTCCGCGAGCGCATCGACGGCCTGACCGGGGAATAGTCCCTCCCCAAACCGGTTCGGGGAGGAACGCCGCGTAGTTCGGGCGCGGTTCGGGCGGATCACCTCCCGATCCGGGCTGAAGTCCTCCCCAAACCGGTTCGGGGAGGAACGCGGCGTGATCCGGGGAGGAACGCCCTCCTGAATCGGGCGAAGTACCTCCCCGGTCGGTCCGGGGAGGAACGCCCTCCCGATCCGGGCCAAGTACCTCCCCAGTCGGTCCGGGGAAGCTCGCCGCGCGGTTCGGGGCGTGGTTCGGGGCGTTCGGGGGTCTCGTCGTGCACGCCGAACAGCACGATGCCCGGCGATGTTTTGAACATGTTCGAGTCGTCGGGAACGTGAGCTGGGTCTCGCGCTGGGGCAGGATGGCGGACATGACGACCTGGGTCTTCGAGGGAACCGTCCTGCCGGCCGCCGAGGACGCCCGTCTCCGGTTCGGTTCCGGCGACACGGACCTGCTGCCGGGGCGGTTCGGCGTACCAGGGCTGGTGGATTCGCACTGTCACCTGACCATGGGGGCCGGTGAGCACGGGCCACAGCTGTTCGGAGCCGGCTTCGCGGAGGAGCGGCTCGAGGAACTCGCGAACGCCGGGGTGAGCGCGGTCCGCGACGTCGGCGGCAATCGCGAGGTCACGCTCAAGCTGGCGACCAGCGAGGACGACAGCCGCCCCCGCGTCCTGGCGGCCGGGCGCTTCCTCGCGCCCCGCGGCCGCTACTTCCCGCAGGCGTACGACCCTGTCGACCCGGAGGATCTGCTGACCGCGGTCGAGGCCGAGATCGCCGACGGCGCGACCTGGCTGAAGCTCGTCGGCGACTTCCCCGAGGTCGGTCCGGACGGCCCGATCCGCGGCAGCGTCATCGGCCCGACGTACGAACCGGGCCTGGTCCAGGCCATGGTCGAGACCGCGCACGCCCGCGGCGCCCGCGTCGCGGCGCACGTCAACACGGAGCATGTGACCGCCCTGATCGCGGCCGGTATCGACTCGGTCGAGCACGGCACGTCGCTCACCGAGCAGGATCTGGCGGCACTCGGAGCCCGGGGCGGAGCCTGGACACCGACGCTCGGCGCCTCGGTCGTCGCGAAACCGGGCGAGACCCCGGAACGGTTCGCCCGGCGGAGGTCCACGTCGGAGCATCTCGCCGCGATCCTGCCGCTCGCCGAGCGGTACGGCGTTCGCGTCCTGACCGGATCCGATGTCGTCGGGACCGTCGCCGGCGAGATCGACCTGCTGGTCAAGCACGGTCTCACGGTCGAACAGGCGTTGGTCGCCGCGTCGACGGGAGCACAGGATTTCCTCGGGCTGACCGGCGACGGCAACCTCGTCACGTACGACGCCGATCCGCGCGAGCACCCCGAGATCCTCGCGACGCCGGCGGCCGTCGTCCTCAACCACCGACGGATCCGCTGACCATGCGCGAGAAGCACCTCGACCGGTGGGTCGCGAAGTACCGGAAGGCGTGGGAGTCGAACGACCCGGCGCACGTCGCCGCGCTCTGGACCGAGGACGCCGCCTGGTACCGCCGGCCGGACGAGGAGCCGGTGCTCGGCCGGGACGCGATCGTGTCGGCCTGGCTGGAGGTCGCGGACGCGCCCGGTGAGACGGCGTTCGAGTACGAGGTACTCGGCTTCGGCGACGGCGTCGGCTTCGTCCGCGGCTGGACGACGTACCTGACCCAGCCGCCGAGCGAGTTCAGCAACCTGTGGGTGATCCGGCTCGACCACGACCGCGCGCACGAGTTCGTCGAGTGGTGGATGGAAAAGCCTTAGTCGGTTACGCTTCCGGGGAGGCACTCAGGGTGCCACCGGTCCGCGGGAAGGGCTCAGCCCACCTGATCACGGAGTTGTGTGGTTGTTGTTCACCTCCTTTCTCGCCTGACGACGCGGACAGCAGGCTCGTAGAGAGGAGGTCGCGATGCCGACCCGGAATCTTCCGAACGACCCGCACCTGGACCACCTGCGCAAGCAGGCCAAAACCCTGCTCAAGCAGGTCCGCGCCGGGGACGACGAGGCCGTCGCCTTGGCAGACGAGTTCCATCCCGTGGAGTCGCTGGCCGACGCGCAACTGGTGATCGCCCGGAGCTACGGCTTCCCCAGTTGGCCACGGATCGTCCGCCATCTGGAGCTGGTCGGCCGGTACAGCCGGTCCCCACACCGCCAGGAGATCGGCGGCCCGCTCGACACTCCGGAGCAACGCGCCGACGAATTCCTGCGGCTCGCGACGCTGCACTACGGGCAGGACGACCCGGCCCGGCAACGGTCGGCGGAGCAACTGCTGCAGCAGTTCCCGGAGATTGCCCAGAGCAACATCTACACCCTGGCGGTCGCCGGAGAGTTGGATGCGATTCGCGGCCTTCTGACCTCGGATCCCTGGCAGGCAAGGGAAGAAGGCGGTCCGTACCGCTGGGAGCCGTTGCTCTACATCACCTATGGACGACTCGACGTACCGCATCAGGTGGACATCGCGCGCCTGCTGCTCGAACATGGCGCGGATCCGAACGCGGGCTACCTCTGGCAGGGCCTGCCGTCACCGTTCACCGCATTGACCGGGGCGTTCGGTCGCGGCGAAGGCGACCAGCCACCGCATCGCGATCGGGTCGAACTGGCGAGGCTGCTGCTGGAGGCCGGCGCCGATCCGAACGACAGCCAGACCATGTACAACTGCGGTCCCGGGGCTCCCCCGCCGTACGACGACGTGCACCTGGAGCTGCTGCTCGAGTACGGACTGGGCAAGGGCGACGGTGGTCCGTGGCACGAGCGGATGACGACGGCGCATCCGACACCGCGGCAGCTGTTGGAGGACGAGCTCGTCTTCGCGTCGTCGGAAGGTCTGGTCCATCGGGTCCAACTGGTGCTTGCCCAAGGCACCGATCCGGAGGGTCGCGGGACCGAACATCCGGGTTTCCACGGACACAGGGCCTACGAGTTCGCCGCCGTACTGGGGCACACCGAGATCGCCGACCTCCTCCGTGCCCACGGCGCGGCGCCGCTGGACGACGTCCACGAGGTCTACGCCGCGGTCATGCGCGGCGAGACGCCTGACATCAGCCCGGAACTGGCCGCGCGAGCCATCGCGCGGAATCCCTACCTGCCGATCCGCGCGGCCGAGATCGGCCGGACCGAGGCGCTGGAACCGCTCAAGAACCTCGGCTTCGAGCTGAACGTCGTCGCCAGGCCGGGGCCGATCCACCAGGCCGCGATCGCCGGCCACCTCGACACGGTGAAGAAGCTGATCGAGCTCGGCGCCGACCCCGAGCTGCGCGACCCGGCGTACGGCGGGAATGCGCTGGGCTGGGCCGAGCACGGGTGGGCCGGGGACGACCGCAAGCAGGCGGTCATCGACTATCTCAGGGGCTTACCGCAAGGAACAGGAACGCGCTGAACACCATCAGGTGGACGGCACCCTGAAGCAGGGTCGCCCGGCCGGTGGCGAGGGTGAGCATGCTGGTCACCACGGTCAGCGCGAACAGCACCATCTCCTTGCCGTCCAGGCCGAGCACCAGCGGACCGTCCAGCCAGATGGAGGCGACCGCGATCGCCGGGATGGTCAGGCCGATGCTGGCGAGAGCCGAGCCGAGGGCGAGGTTGACGCTGGTCTGGAGGCGGTTGCGCAGGGCCGCGCGTACTGCGGCAACCGTCTCCGGCAACAGCACGAGCAGCGCGATGGCGACACCGACGACGGCAAGCGGCGCACCCGCGGACTCCACGGCGGATTCGAGGCTCGGCGAGACCGTCTTGGCGAGGCCGACGACCGCGACCAGGCAGACGAACAGGAGGCCGAGGCTGAGCAGTGCGACCTTCCCGCTGGGCGCGACCGCGTGCTCCTCGCCGACTTCCTCCGCCACGACCCCGACCGGCTCGTCGACGTCGCGGTGCCGCTGGACGGTCGGCGTACTGGATTGCACCGGCAGGAAGTAGTCGCGGTGCCGGACCGTCTGCACGAACACGAAAACGCCGTACATCACCAGGGACGTCACGCCGGCGAAGGCCAACTGCGCCGAGCTGAACTGCCGGCCCGGCGCGCTCGTGGTGAATGTCGGCAGCACCAGGCTGAGCGTGACGAGCGCGGTCATCACGGCGAGCGCGCTGTTGGAGGCGCGGACGCGAAACTCCTGTACGCGATGGCGGAGCGAACCGACAACGAGCGACAAGCCGAGGATGCCGTTGCAGGTGATCATCACCGCGGCGAACACCGTGTCACGCGCCAGCGACGCGGCCTTGTCACCACCGGATGCCATCAGCGTCACGATCAGCGCCACCTCGATGATCGTCACCGCGAGCGCGAGGATCAGCGTGCCGAACGGTTCACCGACTCGGTGCGCGACCACCTCGGCGTGGTGGACGGCCGCGATCACCGCCGCGCCCAAACCGGCGCAGACGAGGATCAGCAGGACCGCACCCAGGTCACGTCCCCAGGACAGGACCAGGACGACGAGAGCGAGCGGAGGCACGGCCAGACTCCAGCGCGGTAACCCATGGACCACGGTGTTTGTCATCCTCAGACAGCCTATCGGGAATGCCCTTGGCAACCGGCCGATGCACGGGTGATGCTTCTCGCACCATGACAGTGACGATCCGGAATGCCACCGACGACGACTGGCCCGCCATCTGGCCGTTCTTCCGCGAGATCGTGACGGCGGGAGAGACGTACGCCTACGACCCGGAACTGACCGCCGAGCAGGCCGGTGCGCAGTGGATGGCTCCGTCGCGCGCCACTCGAAGCCGGACCACTGTGGCGGTCGATGCCGACGGCACTGTTCTGGGCAGCGCGAACATGTACCCGAACCGTCCCGGCCCTGGATCGCACGTCGCCAGCGCGAGCTTCATGGTCGACGGCGCAGCCCGCGGCAAGGGAGTCGGCCGGCTGCTCTGCGAGGACATGATCGCGTGGGCCGCACGCGAGGGGTTCCGCTCGATCCAGTTCAAAGCGATGGTGGAGACCTATGAATCCGCCGTAGACTTCTGGCAGGTACTCGGCTTTACCATCATCGGGTCGGTGCCGGAGGCGTTCGACCATCCCAAGCACGTGTACGTC
>Ga0164241_10005347_pt1 | contig 12091 bp, 14 predicted proteins | sample OricomyardsoilBY_FD_108780 | JGI IMG/M metagenome (GOLD analysis project Ga0164241, IMG submission 108780) | Backyard soil microbial communities from Emeryville, California, USA - Original compost - Back yard soil (BY) | ecosystem: Environmental > Terrestrial > Soil > Unclassified | place: USA...
CTGCAGGTCTACTGGATCACCTCGAACTGCATCACCATCATGCAGCAGCAATGGCTCTATTCGCGCCATCCCGCGCTCCGGCAGGCGGCGGCGAAATGATCGATCCTTCCCAGCCCGGGGAGGATCTGGAACGCGCCCGCAAGATCTTCGCCGGGCCGGTCGAGTTCCTGAAATCGGCGCCGGCGCTGCACTTCCTGCCCGATCCCGCCGTGCCCGAGATCGCGTTTGCCGGCCGCTCCAACGTCGGCAAATCGTCGCTCCTCAACGCGCTCACCGGGCGCAAGGCGCTGGCGCGCACCTCGGTGACGCCGGGGCGGACGCAGGAACTGAATTTCTTCGATGTCGGCCAACCGGTGCTGCTGCGGCTGGTCGACATGCCGGGCTACGGTTTCGCCAAGGCGCCCAAGGATGTCGTCAAGAAGTGGCGCTTCCTGGTCAACGACTTCCTGCGCGGGCGGCAAGTGCTGAAGCGCGCGCTGGTGCTGATCGATGCGCGGCACGGCATCAAGGACGTCGATCGCGAGATCCTCGAGATGCTCGACAAGGCGGCGGTGAGCTACCGCCTCGTCCTCACCAAGGCGGACAAGATCAAGCCGACCGAGCTTGTCGACGTGGAACGCCGCACCGTCGAGGAAGCGCGCAAACGCCCCGCCGCGCATCCCGATATCCTCGCCACCTCGGCCGAGACCGCGCTCGGCATCCCGGAACTCCGCGCCGCGGTGATCGAGGCGATCGGCTAGGCTAGGAGCGTCCCGGCGTCGTTACGCGATGTCGATCTCGTCCTGGTCTTCCGCCAATGCGTCTTGAAAGAACGCGATCTCGGAATTGTTTTCGTCGTTCGACTCATTGATAAGATCGAGTTCGATTTCGTCGTCCGGGTCCAGCATCGGAGATCTCCCACGTTGATGCGCGATCGTCTCATGGCTCGCCCGCAGGCACAACAGCGCGGCTGGCGCTCGCTGGTTCGCACCGCATGAGCGCCGCGCGCCCGCGTCTCGCCGCGCTGGACCTGTTCCGCGGCGTCGCCGTCGCGGGGATGATCATCGTCAACACGCCGGGGTCGTGGGATTATGTCTGGTGGCCGCTCGACCACGCGCCGTGGCATGGGTTCACCCCGACCGACCTGGTCTTTCCCGCATTCCTGTGCGCGGTCGGCGTCGCGCTGGCGCTCTCCTTCCCGCGCGCGATCGATCATGCGACCTGGGCGCGTGTCGGGCGGCGCGTGGCGGCGCTGATCGCGCTCGGCTGGGCCTGGCAGATGCTCGCGCGGCCGGCGCTCGCCACTTTCCGCGTCTATGGCGTGCTGCCGCGGATCGGCCTGGCTTATGGCCTCGTCGCCGCCTTCGCGCTGCTCACCGCGCGGCGCGATGCCCAGGGCAAGGCGCATCTCAACGCGACCGCGATCATCGCGGCGGCCCTGCTGCTGCTGCTCGGCTATTGGGCCGTGATGACTTTGGTGCCGGTGCCGGGCTTCGGCGCGGGCAATTTCACGCCCGAAGGCAACCTTGCCGGCTATGTCGACCGCCTGCTCGTGACCCCTGCGCATATGTGGCATTCGGGCACCGACGCGGCGGGCCATGTCGTGTACGATCCCGAAGGCCTGCTCTCGACCCTCCCCGCGCTCGCCAACGTGCTGTTCGGGATGCTCGCGGCGATCGCCTGGCAGCGCCGCCCCGAACGCGCGACGGCGTGGATCGCGATCGGCGGCATCGCGCTGACGCTCGCGGGGCTCGCGCTCGCCCCCGCCTTCCCGATCAACAAGCGCCTGTGGACGAGCAGCTACGCGCTGTTCTCGACCGGCCTCTCGGCGCTGATCTTCGCGCTCTGCATGGTAGCGAGCCGTCGTCCGGCGATCGACCGGCTCGGCGCGCCCTTCTACATCCTCGGCAAGAACGCGATCCTCGGCTACATGATCTCGCTGCTGCTCGGATTGGCCGGCTTCAAGATCAGCATCGGGAGCACCACGCTGCAGGGGCACGCCTTCGCGGCGATGCAGGGGGTGATCGCCAATCCCTATCTCGCCTCGTTCGCCTGCGCGGTCGCGGTGCTGCTGCTGGTGGTCGGGCTGCTGATCCCGCTGCACAATCGCGGCATCCACCTGCGGCTCTGAAGCGATCGCGGAACCACGCCCGAGCCCGTCCGTTCCCGCCTCCGTCAGGGAGGTTCGCATGCCCGGTTCAGGCCGCTTACCCATCTATGTCCTGCTCGGCATCGCCGGTCTGGCGACCAGCGTCGCCAGCGGAATCGCGCTTGGCGAGTTCGCGGTGTCGGGCCTGGACCCGACCAAGGCCGCCGCGTTCCAGCCCGGCGGCGATTACGCGCAACTCGCCGACTCCGCCTCGCCTTCGCAATGGATGCCTGCCGCCGATAGCGGCATGACCTCGAGCGTCGCCTATTTCCAGGGCGACGGCTCGGTGCTGGACCAGCCCGTCACGCGCGACTGACGCGCGGCCTTGTTCGCGAGCGCCGCCGCCTCTATCCCGCCGCTCCATGAAGCTCATCATCGGCAACAAGGCCTATTCGTCCTGGTCGCTGCGCGGCTGGCTCGCGTGCAAGCAATCGGGGCTCGCGTTCGAGGAAGTGGTCGTCCCGCTCTACGACGAGGCATGGGAAAAGCGCCGCGAGGGCGACGAATTCGCGCCCTCCTCGGGCAAGGTGCCGATCCTGTGGGACGGCGACGCGGTGGTGTGGGACAGCCTGGCGATCGTCGAATATCTCGCCGACAAGGCCGGCCGCGCGAAATTCTGGCCGGAGGACGAAGCGGCACGCGCCATGGCGCGATCGATGGCCGCCGAGATGCATTCGGGCTTCGCCGCCTTGCGCCGCAAGCACACGATGAACATCCGCCAGGTCTATCCGCCCAAGCGCCCCGACGACGATGTGCTGGCCGAGTTGACGCGGATCATGGAGCTGTGGGCGCAGGCGCGCGCGCGGTTCGGCGGCAGCGGCAAGTTCCTTTTCGGCGCGTTCGGCGCCGCCGACATCATGTATGCGCCGGTGGTGACGCGGATCGTCACCTACGGCCTGCCGATCGCGCGTTTCGCTACCGGCTATATGGACGCGGTGCTGCAGCACCCGTTCATGCAGGACTGGATCGCGGCCGCGCAGGCCGAGGATTGGGTGATCGAGCAGTTCGAGCAGCCGACGCACGGCTGAGTCACGGAAAAACTCCCCTCCCTGAAAGGAAGGGGATCAAAGGGGTGGGTGCAGCGACGGACGGGGCTCGATGCCCCGTCCGTCGCTATTCAAGCGCGCGGGCGGAGAGTCTTTGAAGCGCGCAGACGCGCGCACCCACCCCTAACCCCAGGGAGGGGAATAGCGCCAGTACGCTCCGCCTAAAACGCAGACCCATCCTTGCGCGTGAACCCTTCACCCGCGGGCAGGTGCATGTCGATGTCGGGATAATGACAATCGCTGCCCGCCGCCGCCGTGTTCGCGCCGTTTTCCCCGACCGCGACGAACACGCAGTCGGCGTCGCTGCGGTTCTGCAGCACATGGCCGTTGCCGTCGCCCTTGGGGAAGCTCGCGCAATCGCCGGGGCGCATGACATACTCGCCGTCATCGTCGACCAGCACCGCTTCGCCCGCGAGCATCACGACGAATTCGTCCTCGCCCGTGTGCCAGTGGCGCTGTGCCGACCAGGCGCCGGGCTTGAGCGTGACGTGGCTCACGCCGAAATCCTCGAGGCCCGTCGCGGGGGCGAGGCGGCGATACCAACGGCCCTGCACCTTGCCGGCATAAACAGGCGGATAGCCGGTGGCGTTGGTCTGGCGGATCGATGCGAGATCGATCTTCGGCATCTCAGCCTTCGAGCTCGTGGAGCAGCACGCGCACCGCGCTGTCGATCTCGCGATCGCTGTCGCGCAATTCCTCGATCCGGCGCACCGCGTGGATCACGGTGGAGTGATCGCGCCCGCCGAACTTGCGGCCGATCTCGGGCAGCGAGCGCGTGGTGAGCCGCTTGGCGAGGTACATCGCGATCTGGCGCGGGCGTGCCACCACCACCGCGCGGCGCGCCGAGACCAGATCGACCGGTTTCAGGTCGAAATGCGTCGAGACCGCTTTCTGGATCTCGTCGATCGTCACGCGCTTCTGCACGCCGCGCAGCACGTCGCCGAGCGTCGAGACCGCGAAATCGAGCGTGATCGTCTCTCCGGTCAGCTGCGCATAGGCGCAGATGCGGTTGAGCGCGCCTTCCAGCTCGCGGATGCTGCCGGTGATGCGATGCGCGAGCAATTCGAGGACGTCCTCGGGCACATCGGCGCCCGGCAGGTCGGCGAGCTTGCGGAGCAGGATCGCGCGGCGCAGCGCCAGCTCGGGCGCCTTGATGTCGGCGACGAGGCCGCAGCCGATGCGCGAGACGATCCGGTTCTCGATCCCGTCCAGCCCCTGCGGGCAGCGATCGGCGCTGATCACCAGCCTTTTGCCCGCGCTCATGATCGCGTTGATGGTGTGGAAGAACTCTTCCTGCGTCGAATCCTTGCCGGCGATGAACTGGAGATCGTCGATCAGCAGCAGGTCGGCGGCGCGCAGCCGCTCCTTGAAGGCGTGCGTGTCCTTGTCGCTCTGGCGCTGCGCGCGCGCCCGCACCGCGGCGACGAAATCGAACATGAAGCGCTCGGCCGACATGTAGAGGATCGTCGCGTCGGGGTTCGCCGCGCGGAAGGCGTGCGCGATCGCATGCATCAGATGCGTCTTGCCGTTGCCGGTGCCGCTGTGGAGGAAGAGCGGGCTGAAACGCGGCACGCCCGGCTCGGCCAGCGCCCTGGCGGCGTTGAACGCGACGCGGTTCGAGGCATCGACCACGAAGCGATCGAAGACGAAGCGCGGATCGAGCGGCGTGCTCTCATAGCGCGGCGTGGCGGCAACGCCGGCAGGCTGCGCCGGCGCCGCGTCATTCTTCTCGACGCTCAGCACCGCCGGCGCGGGTGTGGCGCTGCGCGTCTCGATCACTACCGCGCGAATCGCCGGAAGCTGCGCGCGGAACTCGGCGAGCAGGCGATCCTGATAGTGATTGCGCACCCAGTTGGTCATGAAGGCCGAGGGAAGCGCGAGGCGAATCGTGTCGCTCTCGTCGGTTTCGACCAGCGCCATCGGCTTGAGCCACTGGTCGAACAGGCGCGCACCGGCCGAGTCGCGCAGATGCTTGCGCACGAGCGCCCAAGCCTTCGCCGTCTCGCTTTCCCGCGCCATGCCGTCGCCAGATCTCACGCGTCGCCCCTCCTGTCCGGCGATGCCCCTTGCGCCGCCCGGTTCGACAGACAAACCTCACCCACAGCCGGGACCGCGACCCGCCTGACGTTCGTGTTCCATCTGGATACCGCGGGCCGACAGCGCCGCGGCGAAAGGCGATTTATGAAGATCACAGCGAGTCGATCAAGTCCTGAAACCGTAAAAAAAGTGAAATAAACAAGTTGACTCGGTTTTCCGGGGAATTCCCCGACCTTACTTCTTTGTTGTGATGTTTCAGCAACTTATTCGATGTCCGAATTTATCGGTTGCCGCGAATCGTGGTGAATCCTCGCTTTGCGCGATTCGGGTATCGCGGCGCGCGCCGAACGTCTCGCGAACATCCTGTAACAAGGTCAGCCCGGTTGCCCCAAACACGAAAAGGCCCGCCGGACCGATCGGTCCGGCGGGCCTTTCGATGCCCTGTCTGGGCCGCGCGACTCAGCCGAGCGCGGCGAGCCGCTTGGTCAGGCGCGAGAACTTGCGCGACGCGGTGTTCTTATGGAGCACGCCCTTGGCGACGCCGCGCTGTAGCTCAGGCTGCACCTGCGCCAGCGCTTCGGTCGCGGTCGCCTTGTCGCCCGACGCCAGCGCCGCCTCGACCTTCTTCACGAAGGTCCGGATGCGGCCCACGCGCGCGCCGTTCACTTCGGCGCGACGGTCGTTGCGGCGGATGCGCTTCTTCGCTTGCGGCGTGTTCGCCATTCAAAAACCCTCGAATATCCAGCAATGAAAAAGGGCTGCGGAATCGAGCCGCCGCCCCGTGAGGGGTCGCCCTTAGCGAGTCGGCTGCTTTGGGTCAACAGAAGCTGGCATTTCGGCACCAGCCCGAACCACATCCGTCAACGCTGGCATTTCGGACACCAGAAGGTCGAGCGCCCACCTTCCGTATAGCGCTTAACCGTGCCGCCGCACGAACACGGCTCGCCCTCGCGGCCATAGACCGCGAATTGCTTGGAGAAATAACCGAGCTCGCCGTCGGGCCGGGCGTAGTCGCGCAGGCTCGATCCGCCCGCTTTGATCGCCGCGGCGAGCACCGCGCGGATCGCCTCGACCAGCCGTTCGAGTCGCGGCAGCGAGATGCTGCCCGCGGGCCGCTTGGGCGAGATGCGCGCGAGGAACAGCGCCTCGCAGACATAGATGTTGCCCAGCCCCGCGACGATGCGCTGATCGAGCAGCATCAGCTTGATCGACGCCTTGCGGCCGTCGAGCGCCTCCAGCAGATAGTCCGCGGTCAGCGCCGGCCCCATCGGCTCGGGGCCCATCACCTTGAACGGCGGATAGTCGGCCATGTCGGCGGTCGGCCACAGATCGACCGAGCCGAAGCGCCGCGGATCGTTGAGCGCGAGCCGCCTGCCCACTTCGGTTCCCAGCACCAGATGATCGTGCGGCAGTAACTCGGCGGGATCGACCCGCCAGCGCCCCGACATACCGAGATGGAAGATCATCGTATCGCCGCGATCGGTATCGATCAGTCCATATTTGGCGCGCCGTCCGAGCGCGGTGACGACAGCCCCGGTCATGCGCTGGCGCAGGTCGACAGGGAACGGCTTGCGCAGATCGCCGCGCCGCGGCTCGACGCTCGTGAGGCGCTGGCCCTGCAGCACGGGCTCCAGCCCGCGCACAATGGTCTCGACTTCGGGTAATTCCGGCACGAGACTCCGCTACGTTGCGTTTGCCCGCGCCACAAGCGCCCGCTAGAGCCGCGCGCATGACCGACACCGTTTCCTTCGGCTATGAAGACGTCGCGCCCGCGGAGAAGACCCGACGGGTAGGCGGCGTGTTTTCCAGCGTCGCGAGCAGCTATGATCTGATGAATGACGCGATGTCGGGCGGGATGCACCGGCTGTGGAAGGACCGCTTCGTGCGCCGCGTCCAGCCGCGCCCCGGCGAGCAGATCCTCGACATGGCCGGCGGCACCGGCGACATCGCGTTCCGGCTGGCGAAGTCCGGTGCGAGCGTGACGGTCGCCGACATCAATCCGGCGATGCTCGAAGTCGGCATGGGCCGTGCGCAGGAGCGCGGCATCGACGGGTTGGTGTGGAGCGAGGCGAATGCCGAGACGCTGCAATGGCCAGATCGCTTCTTCGACGCCTATACGATCGCGTTCGGCATCCGCAACGTGACGGACATCCCCAGGGCGCTGCGCGAGGCGCACCGAGTGCTGAAGCGTGGCGGGCGTTTCTTCTGCCTCGAATTCTCGACCACGCTCTGGCCGGGCTTCGGCGATATGTACGATACCTATTCGCACAAGATCGTTCCCAAGCTGGGCAAGCTGCTCGCGCATGACGAGGACAGCTATCGCTACCTGATCGAATCGATCCGCCGCTTTCCCGATATGCCCACGTTCGAGCGGATGATCGGCGAGGCCAGCTTCGTGCGCACCAAGGTCGAGCCGATGCTCGGCGGGCTGGTCGCGATCCATTCGGGGTGGCGGATTTGATCTTGATTCGGTTCGCGCGGAGGCGCGGAGGCGCGGAGGTGTTGCGTTTGCGGCCCGCCCTGCCGCGTCGGCGACCTTCATCGCCTCGGCAGCCACGTTGGATTATGGTCTCGCTGACGCGGGACGACGGCCAAGCGCGACATCTCTCCGCGTCTCCGCGCCTCCGCGCGAACCATTCTTCTCGTGAACCGATCGCAGCGTGACCTCCCCCATCGTCCACACCTGGCGGCTGCTGAAATGGGGCCGGATTCTCGCGCGGCATGGCGCGCTCAGGGGGATCGAGCGCGATCCCAACACGCCGCTCAAATTGAAGCGGCTGGCGCGGATCGCGCGGTTCGGCGCGCGCGTGCCGGCGGTGCCGCGCTACGCCGATGCGCTGCAGGCGATCGGCCCCGCCGCGATCAAGCTCGGCCAGACGCTCGCCACGCGCCCCGACATCGTCGGCGAGGAGGCGGCGCACGACCTCCTCCGCCTGCAGGATGCGCTGCCCCCAGCCCCGTTCGCCGCGATCCGCGAGGTGATGAAGGCGAGCTTTGGCCGCGGAATCGAAGACCTGTTCGCGAGCATCGAGGAGCAGCCGGTCGGCGCCGCCTCGATCGCCCAGGTCCACCGCGCGGTCACCACCGACGGCCGCACCGTCGCGGTGAAGGTGCTGCGCCCAGGTATCGAAACCGAATTCGCCCGCGCGATCGACACCTATCAATGGGCCGCGGCGCAAGCCGAGGGGATGGGCGGCGAGTTCGCCCGCCTGCGCCCGCGCCTGGTGATCGAGACCTTCAAGCGCTGGACCGCACGCGAGCTGGACCTGCGGCGCGAGGCGGCTTCCGCCTCCGAGCTGGCCGAGGCGATGGAGGCCGAGCCGCATTACATCGTGCCCGCGATCGACTGGCAGCGCACCGCCGGCAAGGTGATGACGCTCGAATGGATCGACGGCACCAAGCTTTCGAAGCGCGACACGCTGGTCGCCGCCGGCTACGACGTGAAGGCACTGGCGCGCACGCTGGTCAACGCCTTCCTGCGCCAGGCGATCTCGGAAGGCTTCTTCCACGCCGATATGCATCAGGGAAACCTGTTCGCACTCCCCGGCAATCGCATCGCCGCGATCGATTTCGGGATCATGGGGCGGATCGACCGGCGCGCGCGGGTGTGGCTCGCCGAGATTCTCTACGGGTTGATCACCGGCAACTATAAGCGCGTGGCCGAGATCCATTTCGAGGCCGGCTATGTCCCGCCGCACCACAATGTCGCCGAGTTCGCGACGGCCTTGCGCGCGGTGGGCGAGCCGATGCGCGGGCTGCCGGTCAAGGACATGTCGATCGGGATGATGCTCGACGGGCTGTTCTCGATCACGCGCGATTTCGACATGCAGACCCAGCCGCACCTCCTGCTGCTGCAAAAAACGATGGTGATGGTGGAAGGCGTGGCCACCGCGCTCGATCCCGACATCAACATGTGGGACACCGCCGCGCCCTTCGTGAAGGAATGGATCCGCACCGAGCTCGGCCCCGAGGCGGCGCTGGCCGATCGCCTGATCACCGATCTGCGCACGCTCGCGCGGCTGCCCGATCTCGTGCGGCGGATCGAGGCACGCTATCCCGCACCGGGCGGCGCGCCCCCCGCCCCGCCGCTGCGCGACATTGAAGTCGTGCGCCTCGGCGGCGGCTGGCGCTATGCGGCGGTGGCGGTGCTGGCGGCCGCGATCGCGGTGGCGGCGACTTTGGTAATAACGGGGTGGTGGTGAGCGGGCGCGACCCGCCTTCTTTCTCCCCTCCCTTCCAGGGATGGGAGAGATAATGCGCGCCCTCCCCCCACTCTGGCTCACCGAACCCTCGCGCTGCGCCGGATTGAAGCGCGATACCGCGCGGTGGGCGCTCGCCCTCCTCGTCCTCCTCCTCGCCGCGAGCTTCCTCGCGCTGCGCGCGCCGGGGCCGCCGCCGGTCAGCCCCGATCCCGGCGCCCGCGCCGACAACCAGGCCGACGTGATGCTCTATGACGGCATCGTCGACGCGGTGCGCCACGGCGGCAATTACTATCAAGTCACCGCCGATGCCCTGCGCGCGGGCGATTATCCGCTGCGCCCGTTCGTCACCTTCCGCTTGCCCACGCTGGCCGTGACGCAGGCGCTGCTGCCACCCTGGGCGGTGCTGGCGCTGCTCTACGCGCTGGTCGCCGGCGTGTTCGCCGCCTGGTTCGTGCGTCTGCGCCCCGCCTTCGCCCGGCCGCCGCCGCTCGCTATCGCGATGGTGCTGCTTGCGGGCGGGATGATGGCGTTCGTGCAGCGCGAGCTGGTCGGCTTCCACGAAGTGTGGGCCGGGCTGCTGATCGCGCTCGGCCTCGCGCTCCGCCGCCGCGACCGCTGGATCGAGGCGGTCGCGCTCGGGCTGATCGCGATGCTGATCCGCGAGACCGCCGCGCTCTATGTCGGCATCATGCTGGTGTTCGCTTTGATCGAGGGTGCGCGGCGCGAGGCGATCAGCTGGGGCGTGGCGATCGCGATCTTCGCCGGCGTGGTCGCGCTCCACGCGCATGCCGTGGCCCAGGTCGTCCACCCGCTCGATCCCGCCTCGCCGGGCTGGGACGGGATGCTCGGCTTCGGCTTTTTCGTGAAGACGATGACGCTCTCCACCGCCTTGCTGCTCGCACCGCTCTGGCTCGCCGCGCCGCTGGTCGGGCTGGCGTTGTTCGGCTGGGCGGCGTGGCGCGATCCGCTCGGACTGCGCGTGCTCGCGGTGTTCGCGGCCTATGCCGCCTTGCTCGGGCTGTTCGGGCGGACCGACACATTCTATTGGGGGCTGATGATCGCGCCCACCCTGCTGATCGGCCTCGCCTTCGTGCCCGATGGCGTGCGCGACCTCGCCGTCGCGGCACGCGACCGGCGGCGGATCGTCGTGCGCAGGGTGGCGCGATGACGCGCATCCTGCTGATCGTCGGCGGCGGCATCGCGGCCTATAAGGCGTGCGAGCTGGTGCGCCTGTGCCGCAAGGCCGGGATCGGCGTGCGCTGCGTCGTCACCGCGGCGGGCGAGCATTTCGTGACGCCGATGACGCTCGCCGCTTTGTCCGAGCAACAGGTCTTCACCACGCTCTGGGACCTGAAGGACGAGAGCGAGATGGGCCATATCCAGTTGAGCCGCGAGGCCGATCTGGTGGTCGTCGCCCCCGCCACCGCCGATCTGCTCGCCAGGATGGCGGCGGGCATCGCCGACGATCTCGCCACCACGCTGTTGCTCGCCACCGACAAGCCGGTCCTCGCCGCCCCGGCGATGAACGTGCGGATGTGGCGGCACAAGGCGACCCAGCGCAACGTCGCGACGCTCCGTGCCGATGGCGTGACGGTGCTGGACCCCGACGAGGGCGAGATGGCGTGCGGGGAATACGGCCCGGGGCGCTTGCCCGAGCCGGCGGCGATCCTCGAAGCGATTCAAAAGGCGCTGCGTGGCTGAAACGGGACGTTCGACTCTTACAAGCCCCTCCCCTTCAGGGGAGGGGTTGGGGGTGGGGCCGTGCCATCTCATCGAGACCGAGGAGCGTGTGGATAGCCCCCACCCCAACCCCTCCCCTGAAGGGGAGGGGCTATAAGTGCTTAAAAACACCCGCATCCTCGTCACCGCCGGGCCGACGCACGAGCCGATCGATCCGGTGCGCTACATCGCCAACCGCTCGTCGGGCCGCCAGGGTTTCGCGATCGCCGAAGCGCTTGCCGCGCTGGGTGCCGAGGTGATCCTGATCGCCGGCCCGGTGACGCTCGCCACCCCGCCCGGCGTGCGCCGCGTCGATGTCGAGACCGCACTGGAGATGGCCGATGCCGTTGCGCAGGCGCTGCCGGTCGATGTCGCGGTGATGGTCGCGGCGGTCGCCGACTGGCGCGTCGATCCCGCCGCGCAGAAGATCAAGAAGGGCGGTGGCGCGCCGACGCTCGCCCTGATCGAGAATCCCGACATCCTCGCCACGCTCGCGCAGAGCCCGCACCGCCCCCGCCTGCTGATCGGCTTCGCCGCCGAGACCGAAAACGTGATCGAGCACGCCAAGGCGAAGCGTGCGCGCAAAGACGCCGACTGGATCGTCGCCAATGACGTCTCGGGCGACGTGATGGGTGGCGAGGCGAACGCCGTACATATCGTGACGGCGGACGGCGTGGAAAGTTGGGAGAGGCTACCGAAGGAAGAAGTGGCGAAGCGGCTGGCGGAGCGGATCGCGGGGACGCTTGGTAAGGTTGATTGACGGCTTTCGTCCCCCCTTGCGCGCGTCATCCCACACTGTCACCCCGGGCTTGACCCGGGGTCCCGCTTCTTTTCCCTAGGCGAGAAGAGCGAACAGGTCGCGCCACTCGGGATTGCCCTTCTCGATCAGGTCGAACTTCCATTGGCGACGCCAGCGCTTGACGCGCTTCTCATGGGCGATGGCGTCGGTGATCGACGGC
>Ga0164241_10005348_pt1 | contig 12091 bp, 9 predicted proteins | sample OricomyardsoilBY_FD_108780 | JGI IMG/M metagenome (GOLD analysis project Ga0164241, IMG submission 108780) | Backyard soil microbial communities from Emeryville, California, USA - Original compost - Back yard soil (BY) | ecosystem: Environmental > Terrestrial > Soil > Unclassified | place: USA...
AATACGCGAGCGCCGCCACGGGAACGCTCTCCGGCAGCTCGAGATAACTCCCCTGCAAGCAACGCACGCGCTCAGCGAGGCCGCTCGCCGCGATGCGCTCCTGGGCGCGCGCGGCTTGGAGACCGCTCAGCGTCACGCCCGTCACGGCGACCGGAGCGTGCGACGCAAGGTAAATCATGCTGGCTCCGACGCCGCAGCCCAGATCGAGCACGTGAACTTTTTCGAGCGTGCTGTCGAGCGCTCCGAGCTCGTTCAGCACCATGCGTTCGAGCGTACGAAACGGGCTCGGATCTTCGGCGCCCGGCTCGGCGCGCACCGAGCGATGAATGGCGCCCGTGCCTCGACCTTCGCCGAAGCGTTCGAACCGCGCGGTGTTTTGGTCGTAATAGTTACGGACGTCGTCGAGCGCGCGGGCATTGGGGTGTGGCCCGTTCCTGACACGCGGCGTCGTGGTCACGTTTGGTCAGTATGCGCCCAAAGAGCGGCGATTGCCGAACGTAGCCCTGCCGGGTTAGTCTCCCTTCCCTTTCCGAGAGCAGGCGAACATCATGCAAGCGACTCAGTTGATCGTCCCCGAGCCACTGCCGGACGACGGCGAAGACGTGACGAGCGCGCTCGAGACCGCCGCGGTCTTCAGCGCCCAGGGCGATCTGCGTGAAGCAGCACGTTGGGTTCGTCGCGCCGCGGAAGCGGCAAGCGACGTCGGCGCCGACATGCGCGCGCTGACGCTCGCGCGCTCCGTGGCCGACCTGAACATCGCCAGCGTGGCGCCGCGTCCGGATGCCGCCGCGCCGGCGATGCCCGCCGCGCCGGCGCCGCCGCCCTTGCCGGCAGCCGCTGCGCCTGCGCCTGCTCCCGCAGCACCACCACCGCTGCCCACGGCGCCGGCGGCCGCTGCCGTCCAAGCCCCCGCCCCGGGTTCCCTGGAAGAGGACGACCCGCTGACGCCGATGCCGATGCCCCGTGCCAGCACGCCCCCAGTGCAGCCCGCGGCGGCGTACCCGGCGCCCCCTCCGCTCCCGGCGGATTCGGCGCCTCGCGCGGCCAGCTCCGTGGTGCCGCAACCGGTCGTCGCGGTCTCGGCGGCCGCTCCCGCTCCGCCCCCGCTGCCTTCGGCGCAACCCCAGGCGGCCGCGCCGGCACCGCCACCGCTGCCGTCCGCACAAGCGCTCGCGCAAACGGCGCCCCAGGTGCCGGTCGTGCAGGCGCCCGTCACGCCCGCGGTCGCGTTCCCGCCGTTCGTGGCTCAGCCTGCGCCGGTGGTTCCCGCCGCCGCGCCGGCGCCTGCCGCGAACACATCTCCGGCACCCGTTGCGCCGGCTGCGTTCCCCGCCCTCTCGCACCAAGCGTTGCGCGCCAGCGTGGAAGCCACGGGTGAGAACGGCGTGTTTCGTGTGAAGCTCCTCGCCGGCAACGAGCTCGCTCCGCTCTCGGGTCAAGAAGCGCTCCTCGTGCTGCTCGATCCGAAGGCGAACCTGCTCCGCGCACAGTAAAAAGCGCCGCGCGAGGCGGTCGCCAGCGTCGCGGGTCCATGGTATCGGGCCCGCATGCCCGAGATTCTTCAAGTCAGCGCGCGCGAGATCCTCGATTCGCGGGGTAACCCCACGGTCGAGGCAGAAGTTCAGACGTCGACCGGTTTCGGTCGCGCCGCCGTCCCGAGCGGCGCCTCCACCGGCGTGCACGAAGCCGTCGAGCTTCGAGACGGCGACAAGAGCCGCTTCCTCGGCAAGGGCGTGCTCCAGGCCGTCTCCAACGTCAACGAGAAGCTCGGCCCCGCGATCGTCGGCATGAGCGCGCTCGATCAGGCCGCCGTGGACGCGCGCCTGCTCGAGCTCGACGGCACGCCCAACAAGGGCAAGCTCGGTGCGAACGCCATCCTCGCGGTCTCCATGGCCGTCGCGCGCGCGGGCGCCGACGTCGTCGGACTCCCGCTCTGGCGCTACCTCGGCGGGGCCCAAGCGCGCGTGCTGCCCACGCCTCTCATGAACATCATCAACGGCGGCGCGCACGCCGACAGCGGCCTGGAAGTCCAGGAGTTCATGATCGTCCCGCACGGCTTCGCGACCTTCGCGGAGGCGCTGCGCGCGGGCGCGGAGGTGTTCCACTCCCTCAAGAAGCAGCTCGGCAAGGACGGCCTCACGACCTCCGTCGGCGACGAAGGCGGTTTCGCCCCGCGGCTCGCCAACAACGAGGAAGCCATCCAGCGCGTGATCAAGGCGATCACGGACGCCGGTTACGAGCCGAAAAAGCAGGTCTCCGTCGCGCTCGACTGCGCCGCGAGCGAGTTCTTCAAGGACGGCAAGTACACCTTCGACAAGAAGCCGCACACGCCCGCCGAGCTCGCGGACGTTTACGCGACGCTCGCCGCGAAGTACCCGATCGTCAGCATCGAAGACGGCTTCGCCGAGGACGACTGGGAAGGCTGGAAGCTCATCACCGACAAGCTCGGTTCGAGCGTGCAGCTCGTCGGCGACGACCTCTTCGTGACGAACAAGGAACGCCTTGCGCGCGGCATCGAAGCCAAGGTCGCCAACAGCATCCTGATCAAGGTAAACCAGATCGGCACGCTCACCGAGACGCTCGACACCATTCGTCTCGCGTCGAGCGCGGGCTATACGTCGATCATCTCCCACCGCTCGGGCGAGACGGAGGACGCGTTCATCGCGGATCTCGCCGTCGCGACGAACGCGGGCCAGATCAAGACGGGCAGCTTGAGCCGCAGCGATCGCATCGCGAAGTACAACCAGCTGCTCCGCATCGCGGAGGAGCTCGAGGAGAGCCAGGTTTACTCCGGTCGCGCGCCGTTCACGCGGCGTTAGTCGGTTCCGGCCGCGCGGCGCTCTCGGGGCGCCGCGCGCGGACGACCAGCGTGGCGGCGCAGGGCAACCTCGCCGCCACGGCTGCGTTCGGAGCCCGACGCGCTACTTCTTCGCGGCGGCTTCCTTGGCCTGCGCGTCTGCGCGTTCGTCGAGCGTCTTCAAGAGCGCCTGCAGCGCGTCGTCGTAGCTCTTCTGGGCCGCCTTCGTGCGCTGCTCCATCTCGCCCGCGAGCCTCTTGGCTTCGGCGACCTCGTTATCGATACCGGCCAGGGCGTTGGAAGCGTCGCGGCGGCGCTTCTCGGCGACGGTCTTCGCGGGGCGTGACGCCTTCGCGTCGGCGAGCACGTCGTTCGCGCGCTTCTGGTCGTCCTCGAGCGTCTTCTTCACCGTCGAGGCGTCGCCGAGCAGGGCGTCGATGTCGCGCTTCGCCTGGGGCAGGCGCACGCGCACGGCGTAGCTCGCGAGCGTGATCTGGTCGGCTTGCTTGCTGAGCTTGTCGACGTTCTGCTTGCCGATGGCATCCTGGTTGTCTTCGATCAGGCGGATCGCGGGATTGTGGTCGTGGATGCGATCTTCGATGCTTTGGTCGATCGCGCGATCGACCGAGCCGGCGGCCGTCCCGCCTAGATTTTCCGCCTCGCACGGCTTCTGCTTCGCGGCGTATTCGACGGAGCCGGCGACCTTCTGGTGGATGCTCTCTTTCTCCGCGCCGTAGAAGGCGCGCACGGAGTCGGTCTCGCGCATGCTCTGCGCGAGGTCGCCCGTGGCGCCGGCACGGTCGGCTGCCTTCACGACCTCGAGCACGACGGACCAGGTGGGCTTGTCGAGCTGGTCCGGGTACTTGGCAAAGTCGCCCGTGGCTCTGGTCGCCGCCTGCTCGCTCGCCTGAAAATCGTTGCCGATGGCCCCGAGCGTGCCCGGATAGCGCTCCGCGTACGCCGGTTGCTCCGCGGGCGAGGCGTAGAGGGCGGGTTCATGCTGCGTGCAACCCGCTCCGCAAAGGAGCGCGAGACCGAGGCCGAGAGGACGAATCATGGCGGGACTTTCCTCGCCGTCTCGCGCCTCCGTCAAGCCCGGGCGACGGGTTGCACGCGCGGCTGCCGGGCGAAAAAACTCGCAATTCCGGGCAGCTGCAGCCGTTCGACGCCTCGGACCGAATGGGGCTAAACCCGCCGGCGACGGCCTTTTTCGTGCAGGCCGCGTGGAGTTCGCATGGAGAACGCGGGGGGATGACGTCCGCCGCTTGCGAGGGGCCCGGTCGCTCACTAGGTTGTGCGCGGCATGTCGAAGTCCAAGGTAGCCGTCCTCAAAGTCAAGCCGGAAACCATCCTCACCGATATCGAGCGCCTGTGTGAGCTCGCCGGCATGAGCGCTGCGCTCGACAAGGGCGCGACGACGATCCTCAAAGACAACATCTCCTGGCACTACCCCTTCCCGGGCGCGAACTCGACGCCCTGGCAGATCGAAGGGACCGTCCAGGCCCTGCGCAAGAGCGGCTACCAGGACATCACCTGCGTCCAGAACAAGACGGTGGTGACGAATGCCTTCAAGGGCGAGGACCTGAACCACTACCTGCCGCTCTTCAAGCGCTACGACATTCCGGTCCTCTACAACTTCAAGGAAGAGGACATGAAATGGATCGAGTACCGCCCCAAGGCGCGGCTCCACGTCCTACACAAGATTTTCCCCGAAGCGATCATGATTCCCGAGTATTTCTTCGGGAAAAACATCATCCATCTGCCCACGGTCAAGTGTCACATCTACACGACCACCACGGGTGCGATGAAGAACGCCTTCGGCGGGCTGCTGAACACCAAGCGCCACTACACGCATAGCTGGATCCACCGCACGCTCGTCGATCTGCTCGCGATCCAGAAGGAGATCCACACCGGTCTCTTCGCGGTGATGGATGGCACGACCGCGGGTAACGGACCCGGGCCGCGCACGATGTTCCCCGTCATCAAGGACTACATGCTCGCGAGCCAGGACCAGGTCGCCATCGACGCGGTCGCCGCGAAGATGATGGGCTTCGACCCGATGAGCCTCGAGTACATCAACGTCGCGCACGAAGATGGCCTCGGCGTCGGCGATCCGCGCGACATCGAGATCGTGGGCGCCGACATCTCGAACGAGAGCTGGGGCTTCAGCGTCGGCGACAACGCCGCCAGCAAGGTCGGCGATTTCATGTGGTTCGGGCCGCTGAAGAGCATTCAGAAGCTCTTTTTCCACACGCCGCTCGTGCACGCGTTCGTGTTCGGGAGCGAATTTTACCACGATTATTACCGCTGGCCGCGCAAGGACCAGCAGACGTTCGAGGACTGGAAGCGCACGACGCACTGGGGCCGCCTGTTCGAGGCGTACGGTCGCGGCGAGAGCGATCGCACGACGCGTTCGGCGCCGATGGCGTCGGTCCCGCCCGTTCCGCCCGGCGAGTGACGGCGCCGCGCGGAGGCAGCGAGCGGCGCGAGCTCAGCGCCGTCGCTGCATCCCGAGCACCGTGAGCGGCTCGTCGGACGCGAAGAACGTCACCTTGTCCCCGAGCCGCACGGGGACCATGCGGTACGGGCCGTCGAAGAAGAGCGCCGAGTCGTCCATCTTGCTTTCGACGTGCACGGTCTCGCCGTCGGCGATCGCGAGCTTCGTCAGCCGGTAGCGTTTGCCGGCCGGCGTGTAGGGCTCCCGCACGACGAGCTGCAGCTTGCGCGAGTGGAGCGGCAGGACCTGGCCGCCCGCGGAGCGTTGCGCCGCCGTCGAGCCAGCCGGGGGTCCGATCCAGATGCCGCTCGAGCGCTGTTCCTCGGTCTTTTTGCCGTGCGTGAGCAGGTAGCGCGAGGTGCCCGCGGGGGAGGCATGGCAATAGAGGGCTTCGTTCAGCACGTGCTTCGTGCGCAAGCGACCGTTCACGGCGACGGCCATGCGCGCGAGCTCGACGCGCTCGAGCTTGCCTGCGAGCGCCCGGTCGAGCATGGCGCGGAAGGTGGTGCGCTGCGCCGCGCAGAAAAACCCGACGCTGTGGCGCGGCGCGCTGTTGACGCCGAGCACGGGCGTTCGGACCACGCTGTGCGACGCCGCGAGCAAGGTGCCGTCGCCGCCGACGGCGATCACGAACGCGGCGTCGGAAGGGTCGAAGGCCGCGTGCGCCCGCTCCACGAGCATGACGCGCACGCCCGCTCGCTCGAGGTCACGGACGACCGACTCGACGGTGCGCACGTGTTCACGGTGCGCGTCGAGCCAGTTCGCAACGACCGGGTCGCGCTTGCGGAGCAGCTCCTTCGCGCGCGGGTCCCGCTCGTCCTCGACGAAACGGCGGTACGCCGTGCGCTTGGCGACGACGACGACGCGCGGCCCGTCGGGTGAACGCTTGGCGTCGCGCTTCACGGCTGGGCGCCCGCGCCGTGGCGCTCGATGAGCCGGCGCACGCCGAGCTCGGTCTTCAAATCCACGATCACGCCGCGCCGGCAGAGCTCGAGGACCTCGCTCACGGGCACGGCCACGACGACGCCGCAATGTTCGAGCGCCGAGCCGTCGAGCGAAGGCTCGCGTTGGCGGCCGGGCTCCACCGTGACCTCGAACACGTAGATGCGCTCCGCGATCATGCTCGGCGTCGGGAACATGCTCGCGCCAAGCTCGCTGAACGCTTCCACGCCGACCTCGAACCCGAGCTCCTCGGCGAGCTCGCGCTGCGAGGCAAGCTTGAGCCCTGCGGGCGACTGCTCGTCGGCTTCCACGAGTCCCGCGGGCAGCTCCCACAACAGACCGTGCGGCGGGTCGCGCTCGGGGTGCGGCGAGCGCGCCGGGTCCCGCTCGGCGATCGGCGGTCGCACGGAGCTTCGCAGGTAGACGCAGCGCTGTCCCACGGCGTCCAGGTAGTGCGCCACGAGCACCACCGCGTCGAGCGCCGTGCGGTCGACGACGTCGTAGACGAACGGCTCGCTCGTGCTTCCGTCCGGGTAGTGCGCCCGGTAGCGCCGGCGGATGAGGCGCAAAAAACCGGGCGGTCCCGCGGGGGACAGGTCTTCGACGAGCTCGAGCTCGATACGTGGAAGTTCCACGGCGCGTTCCTCGTTACTTGCATGTGGCGCGCGCGTAAAGCGGTCCGCTTGCTCCCCGAGTCACGGAAGGGTAAGCGAAGGCTCGAAACACCATGGCTCTTCGTGCCGTCGTGACCGTGTGCATCGCGCTCGCGGGCTTGTCGACGCAGGCCCCCGCGCTCGCCGAGAAACCCAAGGCTCAGGCGCGCCCGAACAAGGCCGAGGTCGACCGCCTGAAGGCCCCGCTCGCCTCCGGCAGCGAAGCCGAAAAGCTTGCCGCCCTCGACGAGCTCGGCAAGCAGACGGGGGTGAACGCTCCCGCCGCCGCGGGCGCCGTGAACGAGCTCCTCGCGCGTGGCGCCAGCGTCGCCGTGCTCACGCGCGCGCTCGAGGTGAGCGGCAAGCTCGCGCAGCCGTCGTCGACGCCCGTCGTCGCCCCCTACGCGCGTCACCGCTCGTCGGAGGTGCGTGTCGCCGCGACCCGCGCGCTCGCGACCACGGGCGGACCCGAAGCGGTGAAGGTCCTGCGCGACGCGCTGCACGGTGGCGATCGCGCCGTGCGGGGCTTCGCCGCGAGCGGGCTCGCGACGCTCGCCGCGAAGGACGCCGTTCCGGATCTGTTCGCGGTGCTCGCGAAAGACGTGCCCGAGGCGGCGGGCGCCATCGGCGAGCTGTGCACCGGCGCCGAATGCGGGAAATTCGCGGAACTTCTGGGGCGTTTACCGTTCGATCTCATGCGGACGGGCTTGGGCCCCCTGCTGCTCCGCCCCGAGAGCGAAGTGCCGCCGGAGTTCAAGCTCGAGCTCCTCGAGCGGCTGCGTAAACTGCAAACGGACGAAGCGCGGAAGTTCTTGGAGACGATCCAGGCGGCCTACCCGGAGAAGGGCCACGCGTGGGTGAAGTACGGGCTCGAGCAAGCCGTCGGCAACAAACCGGTCGTCGTGCCGGCGTCGGCGAAGGGAAAGGCGAAAGGCCAATGACGCGCCTCGGGCAACGGACGTTCGGTGGCGCGTTCGCGAGCGTGTTGGCGCTCGGCGCGCTCGGTTGCGGCGCGAGCAGCGCCGTCGCGGGCAGCGTGTTCCAGCCCGATTGGCAGAGCGACTCCGGTGAGTCGATCGCGCGGGTGGAGAAGCAAGTGCGCAACGCGCCGCGCCCGCCGGACGTCGCGGTCGTCGTCGGGATCACGAGCGAAGGCCTCGCCGGCGCCGAGCTGCCGGGCGGCACGCCGTGGCGCTACTCCGGACCGGTCGACACGCTGCCGAGCATCGCGGCCGACGGCGTCGTGCTCGTGGGTGGCGGCGGCAACGTCGTGGCGATCGACGGCAAATCCGGCCTCAAGCTGTGGAGCGTCGGCGTCGGCACGTTGAAGCTCCGCGGCGGCGCCGACGACGGCAAAGTGAGCGTCCTCTCGCTCGGCACCGATCGCCAGAGCAAGAGCCGCCTGCTCGTCGTGAATCGCTCGGGCACCGTCGTGCTCGACTTGCCGTCGAGCACCGAGCTCGGGCGGCCCGCGGCGCGCGCCGGCGTCGGCTTCGTCCCGTGGGGCGGCCAATACGTCTCCGCGCTCGATCTGACGACGGGCAACGAGCTCGGGCGTCTGCTCACGCGCGACTTGCCGAGCCACGCGCTCGACCGCGGCGGCAAGCTCTACTTCGGCCAGTATTCGCTCGTGCGCCTCGACGAGCGCATCAAGTTCGCCGAGTCCTTCCAGGCGACGCGCTTCACGTTCAAACCGCGCGAGCTGCCCGGCAATCCCGTTTGGCTCGGCAACGGTCTCGAGCTGCCGTACGTCGATCGCACCGCGCGCGCGAAGATCCGCCTGTTTGCTGCGCCCGAATCGACGCCGACGGGCGTCAAGCTCGCGAGCGGCTCCTACGCCGGCGCCTATTTTCGCGCCGTCTACGGCTTCGCCGGCGCGGACGGCAAGCTCCTCTGGACGGACGCCTTCACGGCCGACGTCGTCGGTGGCGGCGCCGCGGAGTCCGGCTTCGTCTTCTGTGACGAGGCGGGCAAGGTGCACCTGTTCGACGCGAAGGGTGGCGGTGCGGCAGGTCCGGATCTCGGACAGAAACTCGTGAGCTGCACGGTCGGCGCGGGCTCGCTGCACGTCGAAGGCGAGCCACGCGGCGCGCTCGCTCTTCAAATCGAAGCAGCCTTCTCGCGCATGGATCCCGACATGGCATCGGCGGAAGCGCTGCTGATCAAGGAGCTCGGTAAGCTCGAGGATCCGGCCGTCACGCGCATCCTGATCGCCTTCGCCGACGACTCACGCATTCCGCCGGCGCAGCGCGACGCCGCCCGCCGCCTGCTCGCGAAGCGCACGAACGGCACGGAGTTCATGCTCGCCGCGCTCGAGCGCCATTACGATTTCGTCACCGGTGCGACGCCGCCGCCCGTAGGGCCGCTCGCCGACGCGCTCGGGGCCCTGCGTGACGCTCGCGCGGCGGCGCCGCTCGCGCGACACCTGAACGACCCGGCCAATTCCATCGACGACATCGTGCGCGCGGCGCGGGCGCTCGAGGTGCTCGCGACGAGCAGCGAAGCGCGCGATCTGACGACGTTCTTCGCGCTCTACCACGCCACCGCCGACGACCCTGCGCTCGTCTCCGCGGTGCTCTCCGTCGGCTCCGCGCTCCTGCGTGTCGGCGGTGCCGAGGGTCGCGCCGCCGTCGAGCGCGCCGCCGCCGATCCGCTCACGCAACCGGACGTGCAGCGCGGCCTCGCGGCCCTCGTCGCGCCCAGGCCGGCCAGCGCCACGACGAGCGGCCAAGCGTCCGCGGAGCAGAAGGCCACGGCGGACGCGAACGGCGCGAACGCCGGCGCGAAACCAGCCCGAAAATAGTCACCCGCGCGCCGCCCCAAAAACCAGCCAACCCGGCGTGCCTCGGCGCGTCCTTGCCGAGGCGGCACGCGGGGGGCACGCTTTCCAATGAAAAAAATCAGGAGGAATGAATGACCGAGCTCGAATCGCTGAAGAAGCTCACGACGGTGGTGGCAGACACGGGAGACTTCGAAGCTCTCGCCAAATACAAGCCGCAGGATGCCACGACGAACCCTTCGCTCCTGCTGAAGGCCTCGCAGATGCCGAAGTACAAGCACCTCGTCGACGAGGCGCTTGCGTCCGCGGCCAAGCAGGGCGGCGACAAGACGGCACAGACCAACGCTTTCATGGACAAGCTGGCCGTCAATTTCGGCTGTGAGATCCTGAAAATCGTGCCCGGCCGCGTCTCGACGGAGGTCGACGCGACGCTGAGCTTCGACACGGCCGGCAGCATCGCCAAGGCCAAGCACTTCATCGCCCTCTACGAGAAGGCGGGCATCGCGCGCGAGCGCGTCCTGATCAAGCTCGGCAGCACGTGGGAAGGCATCCGCGCCGCGGAGGTGCTCGAGAAGGAAGGCATCCACACGAACCTCACGCTGCTCTTCAGCTTTGCTCAGGCCGTCGCCTGCGCCGAGGCGAAGGTCACGCTCATCTCGCCCTTCGTCGGTCGCATCTACGACTGGTACAAGAAGGCGAAGAACGTCGCCGACATCCCCGCGGCCGAGGATCCGGGCGTCGCGAGCGTGGAGCGCATCTACACGTACTACAAGAAGTACGACTACAAGACGCAGGTGATGGGGGCGAGCTTCCGCAAGGCCGATCAGATCCGCGCGCTCGCGGGCTGCGATCTGCTGACGATCAGCCCCGATTTGTTGGAGGAGCTCAACGCCGCGCAGGGCGAGCTCCCGCGCCGTCTGAGCGTCGAGGCCGCCAAGGCCACGAACGTCGAGCGTGTTCACCTCGACGAGAAGACCTTCCGCTTCCTGCACAACGAGGACGCCATGGCCACCGACAAGCTGAGCGAAGGCATTCGCTCGTTTTACGCGGACGGCCGCAAGCTCGAGGCGTTCGCCCAGAAAGAGCTCGCGAAGGCGACCGCGGCCTAGGAGCGCGGGCGGCGCGTGTGGCGGCGGGGCTCGTTCAGAACGAGCTCGCCGCCACGAAATACGTCTGAAGTCCTTGGGGCGCTTCGGAGTCGAGGCCTTTGGCGACGCCGATGCGGACCATGCTGTCGTCGACGTAGATGATCGAGAAGTGCACCCAGAGCTCGGCGCCGACGCCGACGTGGTACGCGTCGAGCGGCTTTCTGAGGTCGAGAGTGTCGTAGGCGCCGCCCCAGTCGAGGAAGGCGGTGCCGCTCAGCGTGCGCAAAAACCCGGGCAGCGTGCTCAAGCCGCGGTCGACGTACCAGATGGGAAAGCGGTACTCGAGGTTCAAGAGGTTGTAATTCGGGCCCCAGAATTGGTTCGGCTCGTAGCCGCGGAGCACGAAGCCGCTCTGCAGCACGCCCGTCGTGTATGCGTCGACGATCGGCGCGTCGACGAACCCGCCCGTGTAGTAATAATCGTAGTGCGCGTAGCTGCCCGCCGAGGCGCCGCCCGCGAAGCCGAGCGCGAGCACGTGATGCCGCAGCCACGGCAGCGTGAGGTACGCGCTCAGCTGGGCTGAAAACGCCTGCAGCGTGAAATCGCTGCCCCACGCCGGATCGGCGACGTCCGCGCCGACGACGAGCCGCAGCCCGCGCTCCAGACTGATCGCGTTGCCCGTCGCGGTCGCGTTCGAGAACGAGTAGCCGACGTGAACGTTCCCGAGCATCCCGCTCGGAGGCTCGTTCGGTAACGGGGCGTCCGGGCGCAGGGCTAAAAGCGGCTGTTGGTGTTGAGTCCCGAGCACCGTGTACGAAAGCGCGACGCTCTGACCTTCGAATTCGCCCGGTATGTCGAGCGAGAGGCCCGTGGTCACGCCCGTCCGGTATTCCTTCACCGTCTGCTGCGTGAGGCCGACCTGGTAGTCGTTGCGCGGCGCGACGCCGCGGAAAAGCGACGCACGGAGCGCGAACGGCAGCTCGTTGTACGAGTAGTCGAGCGAGCCCTGAAAGTCGGGGTCTTCCGTCTCGATCAGGACCTTCGCGAGGAACGAGTGCCGCGCGATCGCGTAGGAACCCTGGGTCGAAAGCGTGAAGGCGTTGCCGAAGGTGCTCGGGCCGTAGCTCACGGCCCACGCCCGCGGGCGCAGCGACGGCAGCGCGCGGTAGCGCGATACGGGCCAGCGCCGCTCCTCGACGTAGCCGGGCCGGAGTCGAGCCTCGACGGGCGGTAATGCCCGCGTCCACGCCGAGCGGTCGACGGGCAACGCAAAGAGATCGAAGCCGGCGGTCGTGTAGCCGACGTAGACGAGCGTGCTCCCGTCCGGTGAGGGCT
>Ga0164241_10005349_pt1 | contig 12090 bp, 25 predicted proteins | sample OricomyardsoilBY_FD_108780 | JGI IMG/M metagenome (GOLD analysis project Ga0164241, IMG submission 108780) | Backyard soil microbial communities from Emeryville, California, USA - Original compost - Back yard soil (BY) | ecosystem: Environmental > Terrestrial > Soil > Unclassified | place: USA...
AGCGGGGCGACCGGACGGCCGGCGAGTACTACGGCACGGCGTACGGGGAGGCGTCGTGACCGGCGTATCGAGTCGGGACCTGGTCGAGCCGGGCGAGTGGATGATCCAGGCGGCGTGCCGGGGTAGCTGGGCTGACATGTACCCGGCCGATGGGGGTGACCGGTCGTACCGCGGTTCGGCGAAGGCGTTGTGTGTGGTGTGCCCGGTTCGCCGGGACTGCCTGAGGTACGCGATGGCGACGGAGCGCAGCGAGTACGACCGTCACGGCGTCTGGGGTGGGTTGGCGCCGGAGGAGCGGCAGGGGCTCGCCGAGCACCTGGGGCTCCCTAGCGCTCGGGCTCCCCGCTCGTACATGGGTCGTCAGCCGATCGAGCACGGGACTCCGGAGGGTGCTCGGGCGCACTACCGGCGCGGTGAGAAGCCGTGCCCGCCGTGCGCCCGGGCGAACCGGTTGTCGGCGGCGGAGAGCCGAGAGAAGTCGAAGCGAGAGGGAGAGCTGTCGTGCCGCTGAGTGAGCCGTTGACCGAGTCCGAGGGTCTCACCTTCGTGCGTGCCGGCGAGGCGATGCAGGAGTACCGCTGCACGCGGCCGATGGGATGCGACCGCGTGGAGAGCGTGCGGCCGCTGCGGGACAGCGTGGGTGGGACGGATGCGCAGATGCGGGCCCGCGGCTGGCGGGTGGCGCCGACACCGACCGGCCGGGTGGTGCTGTGCCCGGAGTGCATGGGCACGGACCCGGACTACTGGGACCGGCAGACGTTGGAGACGGCTTACGCGGCCGGCATCGACTACGGCCAGGCGTGGCTGGCGTGAACACGGTGGAGGGTCCGGGCGGTCACCGGTACGTGGTGGGCCGCCCGGTTCAGACGGCGGCCGGCGATGACCGGGTGGCGTGGCCGGAGCTCGATGAGCTGGTGGCCGAACGCTTCGGTGTTGGCCCTCGGGTGCGCCCCGGTGCCCGGGTGTGGGAGCCGACGGACACGGTCGGGGATCTGCGTCGTCGGCTGCTGCGTGCTGCGGAGGGGCTGGACGCGTTGCGGCGGGCGCATCCGGAGCTGGCTCGGGACCTGGACCGGCTCCAGGCGGCGGTGTGGCCGGACAACCGGCGGGAGATCGCGGCGCGGCGGCGGGTGCTGTGCGCCGCCGACGATGAGTCAGAACGGGGCCCCGGCGACGTCGTTGTGGTCTCGGACGATGCGCCGGATGTGCTCGCGGGTGTACCCGGTGATGCGGACGATCTCCGACTGCCGCACCCCGGCTGCGGTCGCCTCGACGACGGCGCGCGCCAGCTCGGAACGGCGCCGGTCGAGGACGGCTTCAGCGCGGCGGAACGCCTTCGTGGCGTCAGTGAGTGGCCCGGTCATGGCGGACAGTATGCCGCACCGCCGTGAGGCCATCAACGGTTGCCCCCTAATGTGGCAACATGATGTGGCATAATGATGTGGCGTACAAGTGATCGAAGGGAAGCCAGTGTCGGTGAAGGTGATGTCGTGGGTCTGGGAGCGCTCGAAGTCCCGGAAGAGGTCGGGGCTCGGGCTGCTCGGGAGCGCGGACTGCGCGTCCGACGACGGGGCGAACGCCTACCCAAGTACGGCGACGCTGGCGCGGAAGTGCGGGATCTCGGAGCGGTCGGTACAGGCGGCGGTCGGGGACCTGGTGGGGCTCGGCGAACTGGTGGTCGAGTCGAATGCCGGGCCGCGCGGTACGAACCGGTACCGGGTGCTGATGACCCCCGCAGAATCTGCACCCCCGCAGAATCTGCGCCCCCCCGCAGATCCCGCACCCCCGCAGAATATTCGGGGGGCAAAGGGGACACGTAAGGGCAAGACCCAGCAGAAACCCCCGCAGAATCTGCGCCCCGCAGATCCCGCACCCCCGCAGGACCCGCACCACCCCCCCGCAGATTCTGCGGACGAACCGTCCTTGCACCGTCCTGCGATCTCTTCTTCGAAGAGATCTTCTAAGCGAGGCACGCGAATCCCCGACGACTTCAAGGTGACTCCCGACATGGTCGCCTGGGCGACGGAGCGCGTTCCCCACGTCGACGGCCGTCGGGAGACGGAGAAGTTCACCAACTACTGGCGGGCGAAGACCCGCGACGCCACGAAGCTCGACTGGGCCGCGACCTGGCGCAACTGGATGTTGAACGCCGCCGACCGCACTGCCTCCCGCCCGGCCAACGGATCCGGCTGGAGCGGCCCGTACCGCGACCCCGAAGACCCCGACACGGCTTACGACCCCCGGGAGCTGTTCCGATGACCTGCCCTCATGACGACACGATCCTGACCTGCCTCGTCTGTGCGGCCGACGCGAAGGGCGCTGGCGGCGACCAGCTCGCCGCGTGGCGTCGGGCCCGCGCCGATGCGACCTGTGACCGGGAGTTCCCGCGCAGGTACGTGTCGGCCCGGGTCGACCACCCGCAGGTGATGGCGTGGGCCGAGCGGTATCTGGCTGAGCCCAAGGAGGCGCGGTCGCTGCTGCTGGCCGGACCGGTCGGCACGGGCAAGACGTACCAGGCTTTCGCGGCGCTCCGGGCGGCGGCGACGAAGGCCCGCACGTGGGAGGCCACGACGTACGCCGACTTCGCTGCGGCGCTGCGCCCTGGTGGCCGGGACCCGGAAGGCGACATGCGCCGGTACACGTCGTGCGACCTGCTGCTGCTCGACGACTTGGGCGCGGCGAAGTCGAGCGAGTGGGTGGAGGAGGTCGGCTACCGGCTGATCAACACCCGCTACCAGGACATGAAGCCCGGCATCTACACGACGAACATCCCGATGCGGGAGCTCAAGGAGGTGCTGAGCGACCGGATCACGAGCCGCCTGGCTGAGACGTGCGACATCGTCCAGCTGTCCGGGCCGGACCGGCGGAAGGCGGCGGCGTGATCCCGTCCCGGTTCGAGGCCACGCCGGAGCAGGTCGCGCGTAACGCCGCCGGGTTGGCGCTGTGCCGCGCGGCCATCGCTCCGGTGCTGGCGCGGCTCGCTGGCACACCGGCTGACGCGGTGCTCACCGAGTCGGAGCGCATCCGTCAGGCGGCGATCGAGCGGGCGGTCTCTGAACGTCGCGAGCGCCGGCAGACCGGACCCATCCACTTCAGCGCGGCGTTCCCGTCGCGCCCCTGAACCCCTCGACGAGAGGAACTGACATGACCGACGTACGCGATGAGGCCGCGATCCTGCGGATGCGGGAGCGAATCAACGAGACCCACCGCACTCTGGATGCGCTGGCGGGCAAGGATCGGAATCTGGAATCCGAGCTGGCGTACACGTCCCGGGAGTTGGAGGCAGCCCGGGGACACGTCGTAACGCTGCGGTCCGAGCTGGACCGGCAGACCACCAGTCGACGTGCCGCCCAGGACCAGGTGGATGATCTGGCCCACGAGGTCAGGCACCTGAACTGGCGCATCAACCAGCTCCGGGCCGGACTGGAAGCGATCCGCTCCGGCCACCACGATTCGGTGCAGGTGGCCCGGGAAGCGCTGGTGAACGACGGTCCTGCCCCGGTCGTGGTGGCCACTGTGGAGCAGGTCGCTACGGCTGCGGCGACGCTGACGGAAGCGCTCGGGTACCGGGAGCGGGCCGCCGCCGAGATCGTTCAGGCTGACGCCTGGTGCGAGTACTGGCAGCGGGAGTGCGCGGACGCCCGTGCGGAGCGGGACGAGTTGGAGGAGGACGGCGCCGCCGCACTGAAGGCCCTGGACCTGGTGCTGGCTGACGACGGTTACGACGAGGACACCGGGGAGCCCGACGACCCGGGCAGCCTGGTCGACGCGGCCGAGTCGGTCGTGACGCGGCTGCGCAACGCGGAGGACATCAACGGGCGGCTGTCGCAGGAGATCGCACGCCTGCGCAGGGGTGAGCGTCCGTTGCCGGGTGCTCCGGAGCTGACCGGCGGTGCCCGGTGAGCCAGGAGTACAGCCCGGAGCTGCGGGCAGCGATGGAGTCGCTCCAACACCTGGACGACCGGCTGGTGTCACGGCCCGACCGGGACCTGCACTGGCGGGATATCACCGGGCTGGACGCGGACGCCAGCTCCGCGGACCGTTCCACCGTGGGCGGTCCGGCGCTACACGGCTCGTCTACCCACCCTCAGCGGTCCGCTCCCGGCTCGTCGGGGTTCGCTGGTACGTCGGATGCGGCTGAGGCCGTCAGGGACCTCCTGAGCCTCCCGCAGACGGAAGTGAACTGGGTCGCGCAGATGGCGGTCGACAGCCGTCAGGCCGCCGAGGAACGCGTACTGATCGAGGCGTACCGGCGTGGTGAACAGGCGGCATTGGGCGGGTCCGCGATCGACCCGACGTGCGCCGGACGCGCGCTGGCTCCGCACGGCCTCACCGTCACCCAGGTCGTCGCCGCGGTGCGCAACATCCTGGAGACCGGGCACCCGGACGCGGCGGCGCCGCTGCTGTGGGCGGTGCGCGACTACGTGCCGACGAGTCAGGGTCGCCGGAAGCTGCGGCGGGGCACCGATGGCTGACCGGGACTCGCTGATCCTCGCCGCTCTCGAAGAGCTGGGCTGGCCCGACGACCGCGCCGAGTCCGCCCACGTCGAACCCGACGGACACGAGGTGGCCCCGCCCGGCGCGTACTGGGACGTCGTCGGCGACCTGGTCGACGCGGTACTGACCGCCCTGTACTGGCATCTGCGCGACCACGCCACCGGCTACCGGGCCGCCTCGCCGCCGTCCGACGCGGGTAACCACCGGCTCCATGGCTGGTACGCCCGGGGCATCGAGCGCGGCGCCCAGGACATGGCGGAACTACTCGGCGTCCAGGAGTGCGAGATCGAGCGGCCGGGCACCGATGGCGGTACGCGGTGAGCGCCGACCGACCGCCGCTGACCGACCGGCAGCGGTACCGGCTCGCTCTCCAGCAGCAGCGGCAGGACCGGGAGCGTGCGCGGCAGATGGCCGGCCCGCCAGTCCCGCAGCGCATCACCGACGCGCTGAACCTCGCCGAGCTGTACGGGCCGGAGGTCGACCGCGCCCTCGGTGTCGAGGAACCCACGGTCGACCGGTGGGAGGACCCGGCGGACCCGCTGCTGCCCACCGCCGAGCAGGTGCGGGCGCTCGCCAAGCTGACCGGGTTCCCGGTGCCGTTCTTCTACCGACCCGCGGTGGACATCCCGCTGATGTTCATCTGCGCCCGGACCGGCCGGGGCAAGGGGTGCCAGGTGGTCGACAACCGGTCGCCTGACCCGGTGGCCGAGGTGGTTCCGCTGTTCGGTCAGGGGTCGCTGTGGTGAGCGGCGGGTCAGCTCTCCGGCTCGGCCCGGCGTCCGTTCGACCGGCCTTCGGCGATCTGCTGAGCGCGGCCGCGGCTGACCTTCAGCAGGTTGGCGACGTCCTGGTGGCTCTGGCCGGCGGCGCGGAGTTCGAGCACGGCGGCGCGCCGGTCGGCTCGGACTTCGGCGGCGAGGTCGTCGAGTTGGCGGAGCACGTCGGTGAGTGCCTTCGCCCGTTCGGCGGGGTCGGTGAGGGCCCGCGCTCGGGCGAGGTCGATCCGTGCCATGCGGGGAGTGTATAGCCCTGCTGGACATTTGTAAGTGACCCCTATACAGTCTGAGCAGCACCAAGAAGCCAAGGAGCACCGATGACAGCCCTTGCCGCCAAACCGCTGGCCACGCTGCCGGCCGAGCAGTACGAGATCCTGCGCCGCTTCGCCGCCGGGAAGCCGCTCGACACCATCGCCGCGGAGACCGAGCTGGAGGAGGCCCGCATCGTCCACACCATCCAGGCCGTGGCGAACATGTCGAAGCCGCGAGCCGCCGAGCTGGTGCGCCAGCACGAGACGTGGGTGCGCAACGCCGCGCTGCGTACCCCGCCGACCGAGATCGCCCCGACCGCTGACCTGACCCGCGTTGTCCACGGACGCGCCGACAGCACCCGCTGGATCCTCACCGGCCCCGCCGGGTCCGTCACGCTCGACAGCTACGGCATGACGTCCGGCATCGAGTACCACTGGCGTACCCCGCTCTTCGACGGCGACACCCCCGGCGCCTGCCCGCTCGTCGACTACCCCTGCTACTCCGACGGGTCCAGCTACAACGGCCGGCAGCTCGTCGCTGAGTGGCGCCGCGCCGACCTCGACGACGCCGTGGTGTGGGCGGAGCTGGAGCGCTGGTACAAGCGGCAGGCCGAGCGGGACGCGGCGCCGGCCGACGCGGACGCCACCGCCGACCAGTCGCAGCAGGGCGACGAGGACCAGGCCGACGAGCCGGCCGCCGTGTTCGCGCTCTGCGACCCGCACAGCGTCCTCGGCTGCGAGACCTGCTACCCCGCCTGACCTGTCCACCTTCGGGGGCCGGTACAAGCCGGCCCCCACCACGCCGCGAGGAGCACCCGCACCGATGAGCACCATCACGCAGCTCGCCCCGTACCCGGCCGCCGCCGACCAGGTCAACGCCGACAACCTCGCCCGCCACCTCACCGCCGCCGCCTTTGCCCGCCAGCCTCGTCTGTTCCGCCCCGAACAGACCGCGGCGCTCAACCAGGCGATCGCCAGCGCCTACGTCGCCGAGTACGCCGTGGCCGCACTGCTGCGTGCCCTGACCGCCGTTGCCCCCGAGGCCGCCGACCAGGCTGCCCGCGACGTCTGGGACGCGTGGGAGGACGGCGGGACCTGCGGCGAGCAGCTGTGGGAGTGGCTGACCGAGTACGGCATCGACCCGGGCTCGGTGGAGCCGTACACCCTGCCCCGGGGCGCCGACGCGGCGCGAGCCGAGGCGCTGGCCGAGGTCGAGCGGCTGCGCGTCGTGATCGACGACCTGACCGTGTCCAACGCGGCGTTGCTCATCCAACGGAGGGAGCTGCGGATGGCACTGGACGAGCGTCCCGCCGAGCTGGCCGAGGCGCGCACCGAGCGGGACCGGTACGCCGATGCCTGGGAGCAGACCCGCCGCGCCCTGATCGACCAGCACGAAGCGGTCGGCCACGTCCTGGCGCTGGAGGACTGCACGCCGTGCACCCGGATGGTTGCCGAGATGGACGACGGGCACGCCTGCGACGAGTACAGCCGCTGGCAGGCCATCTATGAGCGGGCGCTGAACCTGAATCCGGCCGCAACCCCCACGGCGGCCACCACGCCGGACCCGCAGCCCACCCGCCACGGGTACACGCCGCACGGAAACCGCTGCTGCCCGCAGGTCACCGGACCCCGCCCCGTCATGGTGGCCCGCTGCGGCGGCGTCGGCCTGTGCAGTGAGTGCCGCGAGGCCGCCGCTGAGATCCACACCACCCCCTGACCACCTTCCGGCCGGTGCCCCCTTCCCGGGGTACCGGCCACCAACCCGACCGAACGGAGATCCACTGTGGCGACCGTGACGATCACGATCAGCCTCAACGACGGCTCGTCGACCACCATCGAGCACGCACCCCGCCGGAACGTCATCGAGCCCAACCCGTCGGCCCGCGAACTGGTCAACCGGGCGGTGCGTGACGCCAACGCGTGGCTGGACCAGCAGCGGCACAACATCGCCAACGACGCCCACGAGGTCATCGACGCGAACGGCGGAAAGTGGGACGTCGACCGGTCGGGCGGCTGGTCGGCCAGGGCCCGGGAGGAGTGGTACCCGAGTCTCACCGAGCTTCAGAAGGCGCACGGCCCGCTTCTCATGCCGGAGTCGTCCCAGTGACCGCCGACACCCCGCACCTGTCCCCGCACCGCCTCGACGAGCTGGCGGGCTACCTGGCCGACCCGTCCGTGCAGGCGGTCGCCGACATGCACAGCGCCGTGCGTCTCGCCGTGGCCGCCGGCAGTGAGGCGCTGGCGGAGGTGCGGCGGCTCGGCGAGGTGCTGTCCGCCCTCGCGCCGGTCGACGCCAGCCGGACCAACGCGGTGACCGCCGACACCGCAGCCTTCGACCCCCCGCTGTATCGGGACCGCCAGGAAGGACTCCCGTACCGCGCCGTCCAGCTCACCGCAGACAACCGCCAGCAGGTCAGCTGCTGGGCCAACCAGAGCACCCTCCCCGACAAGGCCGTGTGGGAGGGCCGCGACGTGGCCGGCATGTGGGTCCACTCGCCCGGCGACCCCGCCACGCAGGCCCGGTTCGGGGACTGGATCGTCGTCGGCGGGCCGAAGCGGCGCCGGGTGCAGGTGGTGTCGGAGTGGATGTTCGCGAACCAGTACGAGCCGTGGACGGGGGTGGCTCAGTGACCGCCGACATCCCGCCCGCATCCCTCGCCGCCGCGATCAAGGAGCGACACCCCAGCTACGACGAGACTGGCCGGCGCTGTGCATGTGGCGCACCTGCGGCATCCGAGGAGGCGTGGCGCGACCACCGCTTGGAGGCTGGCCTGTCCATCGCGGTGGCCATGCAGTACGGGCTCGACCTCCCGGCGGTGGCTCAGTGACCGCCGACACCCCGACCGTGCCCGGCCACGACATCACGCCCACCCCAGCGCCCGAGACCTACCCGGGGGACACGTGGTGGCTGTGCTCCTGCGGGGACCGGCTGATCACCCCGGAGTCCGTCAGCCGCCATCTGGAGCAGGCCCGTGAGCTGGCTGAGTGGGCGGCCACCCTGCCCACCATGACCCTCGCCGACCTGCTCGACGACTACGCCAAGCAGAGCCACACCCGCGTCCAGCTCGGCCCGAAGGGCACCTACCGGTCGAGGACGCGGGACCAGACGCGGGCGAACCTGCTCCGGTCCGAGCTGGAAAACCGATACGCGGCGGGCGGCGGCGTGACCAACGCGGTGGCCACCCCGGCGGACCTGGACGCGATCGCGGCCCGCATCGGCGATCCCGGATCTTTCACGCCTCGTGCCGACGGCGAGAGCATCACCCGCTGGTCCGCCCGCGCCGTCCTGGACCTGCTCCCGGCGTCTCCCTCAGGGGAGACCACCCCACCGGGCGGCCCGTGCGCCATGCTGCCCTGGGTCGGCAGTACGACCCAGGGCGGTGAGGTTGAGGCGTACGGGATCGATGACCACGTCGTCCTGGTCGTCAATCCGGTGGGCCACGTCGGATCGTGCGTGCACCTGTCCCCGGATGTGGCTGACGACATGGCGGACGGTCTGCGGGCCAGTGCGGCACGTGCCCGGCGGGAGGTGGCCGCCGCGTCGGTCCAGCCCGGTACCGACGTACAGGCCACCCCGACGCAGGTCGACGATCAGGCGGAGGCGGACCGGTGATCGACCGCGAGCAGGTGATCAGCGACGTCATGGCGACGACGGGGAGGACTCGCGAGCAGGCGGAGGCGCTGCTCGCCATCACTGGATCGGGTATGCGGCGCCGGGGTCTCGCCGACGGTGAGCCGCTGAGCCCGGAGGAACTGGACGCTCACGTGGCCACGTGGCTCGGCGACGACCAGGAGGTGGACCGGCCGTGAGCGGCTATGTGTCAGACACTACGGGTACGATGGACGTAGTGTCTGACACATGCCAAGGACTGGACCGCGCCGCCCGCAGGTGGCCATCCGCATGAGTGAGGCCGGCATCGCGCACATCGACGAACGCGCGAAGGAAGCCGGCGTGAACCGATCGGAGATGATCCGCCGCATGCTCGCGTACGCGGCGGCCAAGATGCCCAGGGAGCGCACGAAGTGAACGACGAAGCCACCCCCGCCGCCATCACGCGCAGCACGTACGTACGCGCCCTGGAGTTGCTCGGCTTCGACGCCGGGCAGGTCACCGACTTGGCCTTCCACGCTGATGGTGTCCTCGCCACGGTCGTCGTCGGCCGCGGTTTGCCCGAGACGCACCAGGTGTGGGTGCCGGTCGTGGCGGACGCCGTCGGGGAGGCCACCGGGGAGGCCGACCGTGGCTGAGCACGACGAAGGCAACTGCGTCATCTGCCGGCGCCGGGACGCGGAGAGCGGGTACGCGTGCCAGGCGTGCGCAACGTCGCTCCGGAGCCTGCTGACCGAACTCCCCGACCTCTACGCCGTCCTGTCCGGACCGGACGTCGACGAGCCATCCGGCTACGACCCTGCACCGAAGTACACCGACGGCCGTCGGGAGCGGGACTACGTAGGCCTGGTGCACCCCGCCGGTCCGGTCCGGGCGGTCGCCGACGGCCCGCGCACCTCTGGCGGGCCGGTGGAGGCTGCGGCACCCATCGACCTCACGGTGCTCGACCTGACCGCACCGTCCAGGATGGCCGCTCGAGCGCTCGCTGCACGCGGCGCGCTCGGCATCGACCCGGACCAGATCGGCGACCTGTCGGTACCCACCATCCTGGAGACCTGGTGCCGGGACTGGCGGGACCAGCTGTGCTCCTGGGCGCTGCTGCCCGACCCGACGGTGTACCCGATGTGCCGGTGGCTGGCCGACCACCTCGACGCGGCCTGCCAGGTACACCCCGCGATCGACGAGTTCGCTCAGGAGCTCCGGTCGTTGCGCGCTCGACTCCGGGGTGTGGCCGGGTACTCGGACCGGCCCGAGCTGGTGCCCGGCCGATGCCCTCGGTGCCGCTGGAAGGCCCTGCACCGGCTACCGGGCGACGACTGGATCAGGTGCGGCAACGAAGAGGACTGCGGGGCACTGTGGACCCCCGAGGAGCTGGCCAGTAAGGCGGCGTGACCCGACTTGATCTCCCGCGCGGGTGGGTTTACGCTTGCGGCACGTTCGTTGTACCCAGAAACGCCCCGAGACCACTGGTCCGGGGCGTTCTGCATGTCCGGGAGGTGAGCGATGCGCGCCGACAACCTACTGACCCTGACTGAGGCCGCGATCGCCGCCGGCACGTACAAGCAGCGCGTGTACAAGTGGGTCCAGCTCGGACGCCTGAAGCCGGTCCACACCGCGAAGGGTCCTCGGTACCTGCGCCGCGACGTCATGAACTGCGACGCCGACGTGTCGACCTCCCCGAAGTCGCACCCGTACGCGCACGCCTGCTGACGAGTACGCCACCCCCGCCGAGCCTTTACCGGATTACCGGCAGCGTCCGACAATCCGCCAATGCGGCGCCTGACCCACGCGTACACCACTGCTCCACCACCCCACGCCTACCCGCACACAGCAGGTAGGCGCCATCACCATGCCCGCACCCGACGACAGGACACCGTGGCCAACCCCAAGCCCCGTCTCGACCCCCGGTACAGCCTCGCCCACCGGTCCGCCCTCGGCCTGGTGGCCGGTGAGTCGCCGCCCGCCGGACAACCGGCCGCCGTCCAAGCCGTCGATACCACCGCAGCCGAAGCCAGCTCCGGTACCCGCTCCGGCGAAGTGAGAGCTATCGCCACCCTGCTGATCGCTGGTGCTGTCCTGGCTACTGCGGTGATCACCTTGGTCACCTGGTGTGCCCTGACGTAGGGGTGCTATTCCGTGCCGCCGAGCATGCTCGCCCCGAAGCAGCACAGCACCACGACGGCGATAACGATCAGCGGGATCACGATGACGACCCATGTCACGCCGCGGCCCAGCTGTCCGGCCGTGATGGGCTGCTGAGGCGGCGGGTAGGGCTGCGGGTACTGGCCCGAGTACTGCGGCGGGTACGGGCCCTGCTGCGGTGGTGGGTACCCCTGCGTCGGCGGATACGGCTGCGGGTACTGGCCCGGCTGCTGCGGATCGATCGGCATGGTCGGCTCGGTCACGCCCACAGTGTGATCGATGCGCGCCACTGGTCTCACCGGGCGATCGGCCCATGACCCCTGTCGTCTACCCGACTCGCGGAGGTACCACCGTGCTGCAGCTCGTCCTCTACATCGCCGCCGCCATCCTGCTCGGACTCGCCACCTTCGGCGTGACCGGCCGCATCAACACCCTCGCCGCCGGCCTGCTGTGCTGGCTGCTCGCCGCAGCCATCGTCCCCGCACTCGGGTAGCCCATGGCCGCACCCCGCGCCAATGGCCACCGGTACCGCATGGCCCGGGCTGCTGTGCTCGACGACAGCGACGTGTGCTGGTGGTGTGGCCACAGTGGAGCGGACCAAGCGGACCACGTGGTGCCGCGCTCAGTCGACCCGACCCGCGACGTGGCCGACCCCACCAACCTCGCCCCCATCCACGGGGTCAACGGCTGCCCTACCTGTGCACGCAAGTGCAACCAAGAGCGGGGCAACAAGGCGCCCACCCCGCCCCGTCCACATTCGGTGGACTGGTGAGGGGTAGGGGGTCCGAGACGACGAAATCGGACATATGGAGAC